>Ga0163144_10000678_pt1 | contig 80652 bp, 69 predicted proteins | sample OliLak19BULKMAT1_FD_123175 | JGI IMG/M metagenome (GOLD analysis project Ga0163144, IMG submission 123175) | Freshwater microbial mat bacterial communities from Lake Vanda, McMurdo Dry Valleys, Antarctica - Oligotrophic Lake LV.19.BULKMAT1 | ecosystem: Environmental > Aquatic > Freshwater >... | reverse complement strand
GACGCCCAGGAGGCCGAGGCGCCAGAAGCCCTGACCGGCTCCCGCCTCGGCGGGCCCAGCCGCCGGCAATGGCGCGGTGGCTTTGCCGGTGGAGCGAAGGGCCGCTTCCAGCTCGTCCGGATCCAGAACGCTCAGATCCGATTCGGCCGGATCCACGTTCGCCGCGAAAACTTTCCGAGCCCCGGAAGCGAGTTCGGCCTCGTAGAACCCAACCTGGGTGAGTTCGACGCCTGTAGATCCTTCTGACCGCTTCTCGACTCGTCCGGCAGGCGACAAGACCGACAAGGGCGCACGGGGGTTTATTGCCGCCCGGTCCGCCAGAGTGACCGCCTCACCAACTCGGTGCAACACGGGAGCCTCTTCGTGAGCGGAGACGTATCGCACGAGTTCGTGGATCAGCGGCAGAAACAAGGGCTGAACCGGCAAATCACTCATCAGTCCGTCGAGGGGAGAAGTGAAGGCGATCACTCGTCCCTTGGCGGCCGTGAATTCGATGAGGGCCTCGCGGCCGTCGTCGAAGCGGGCCAGGGCCTTCGTCCGCGCTCCTTCCACCCATTCTGAGGCGGTGAAGCGCCGATACTGAAGGAAACGTGCGCGGGAGAAGTCCGACCCCCGCGCCTGCTTGAAAGCGAGGAGGGCGGGATGGTCGAGGTCGACGAAGCCGATGGACGCTCCGCCGCCGGTGAGCCGGCTGATGTTCTCGCCCCAGGTTCCGGGAAGGAGATCCCTCGCCTCTCCCCTCAATCCCGCAACCGAGCCCGTGGCGAGGAGGCCCCCGCCTTCTTTCACGAATCGAACGAGGGCCGTGGTGGCCGCGGGGCCAAGACCGCCGGAACCCATCTCGCCCAGAATCACGATGGCTCGACCCGCGAGGTCGGAGGGAATGAGAGTGGCGCGTTGACGAACGTCGAAGCCCGGCTGATCGCCGATCTCGAGTGCGCGGGCCACGTAGGGCATTGAGTCAATCAGCAGCACCGGGATGTCCCCAGCTGCGCCCAGTACGAAATGCAGAGTGTCATCCACGCCGAGAGAGTCGGCGGCAAGGAGGACCCGCCCCTTGGAAATCCCATCCGGTAGAGGGGCGCGGGCGAAGGTCACGCTGAGCGCTCCAGTTTCCGGGAGGACGACCGCCTTCTCTTCGATGAGGCGGCCCGCTACTTCGAGAGTCACAAGGCCAGGACGACCTTTAGGGCCTTGGTGGATGAGCCGGGCGGTGACGATGGCGAAACTGCGATCCCCTTCACGCACCGCCTCTATCGAGACGTCGGTTACGGCAGTGTTGTCAGCTGCGACCGGAGCGACGGACCGGGTCGAAACGGTGGTCGCAGGGGGCAGGGCGACGTCGGCCGCTCCCAGGAGCGCCTTCGTTTGACCATCGGTGATCAGCACGATCTCTCGCCGATCGACTTTCAAGGCACCCAACCAGTCGCCCGCCAGGCGAAGCGCGGGTGCGAAACGAGTGGCGCCGGCCCCGGGTCTTGCCTCGCGCAGAGCGGCCAGGGCCTTTGTGTGGTCGGTTGAGGGAGGCACCACACCCTGAGCGCGATCGGAGAACAGCACAACGCCAACGGCGTCGGAGGCGCTCACTTCCTTGATTGCCTGTTCGGCCGCCGCGAGCGCTTTTGGAAAGACCCCCTCGTATCCCATGCTCGCCGAGACGTCGAGGGCCACCACAAGACCCTTGGGTCCGCTGACCACGCCGCCTCCGGCCTCAGCGGGGATGAACGGGCGAGCGAAGGCGAGGCACAACAGAACGAGGGCCAGCGACCGCATGGCGAAGAGGAGCAGGTTCTGCAGGGTGCGGCGGCGGGACGACCGGTGGGGGACCTTGCGCACGAACATCAGGGACGGGAAGGGGAGAGAGGTTTTCCGCTCCCTCATTCGTAGGTGGACAAGGATCGGTATCGCCACCGCGAGCAGGCCGGCGAAGAAGGCGGGCGTGAGGAAGGAGAGCACGAGGATCAGGTGCGGGCGCTGCCGCCGCGGTCGCGCAGGAAGTGGCGGAGGGCGATCTCGATGGGCATCGAGGTGTCCATGAGGACATGCTGGACCCGGTCGCGACCGAGCTTGTCCCGCAAGGTGGCGATGTGTTTCTCAACGAGGGATTGGTACTCGGCCCGGATACGAACCGGATCCGCCGGCACCAGTTCGCCGGTTTCCAGGTCTTCGAAGGTAGCGACGTCGTTGAAAGGGAAAGTTCGCTCTGCAGGATCGAGGATGTGGAGGACGACAACTTCGGAGCCGCGGTACTGCAACGCGCGGATGGCTTCGACTGCGGCCTCCGGCTCCTCGTAGAGGTCCGATAGCAGGACCACGATTCCCGCGCGCCGCGAAGCCTCGGCGGCCATGCCGAGAGGGGGGGCGAGGGTTCCTGCTCCCTGCGGCTCCGGGATTGCACTGAGGGCGCGTACGACATCTTCGAAACGTCCCCCGCGCGGTGGGATGAACTCGCGCACTTCAGAATCGAACATCATCAGCCCGACCCGGTCCTTCTGGGAACTCGCGAGGTAGGCGAGGCACGCGGCAAGGACGCGGGCGTAGTCGAGCTTGGTGACACCGGCGGAGCCGTAATGCATGGACCGCGAGATATCGAGGACGATCAGGAAGCTCGCGTTCGAGTCCGCCTCGAACTGCTTTACGAAGTACCGGTCGGTTCGGGCGAAGAGTCGCCAGTCGATACGCCTGATGTCGTCACCGAGGCTGTACGGCCGGTGTTCGGCGAAGTCCACCGATGTCCCGCGGTGCCGAGACTTGTGCTGGCCGGCCACGAAGCCGTTGACGACACTGCGGGCCACGAAGCTCAAATCCCGCAGTTGCAGGACGACTTTCGGGTCGAGCAGTGGACGGGTCTGCATGGCCTGGAGCTACGGGGTCACCGGAGATTCGAGGGCGGCGGTGCGGCCTTCTCCAGGATGCGATCGACGATCGTATCCGTGGTGATCCGGCTTGATTCCGCGGCGAAGGTGCGGAGCAACCGGTGACGAAGGACGGGTTTGGCGAGGGCCCGGATGTCCTCGAAGCCGACGTGGGCGCGGCCCAGCATCAGAGCGCGGGCCTTGCCGCCCAGGATCAGATACTGGGCCGCACGCACCGACGCACCGTACTCGACCCAGTTCTTAACGAAATCGAGGACGCCGGGTTCGCCCGGGCGAGTCATTCGTACCAGACGAACCGCGTAGCGAATCACATCGTCGGCAACGGGAACCCGGCGGACCAGTTTCTGAAACTCTATGATGTCGCTCGCCCCCAGGCTGGGGGTGAAGTGGACGGTGTCGATGATCGTGGTCCGGCGGACGACCTCCATCTCCTGCTCTTCGGGGAGGTGATCGATCACGATGTCGAACATGAATCGGTCGAGTTGGGCCTCGGGCAAGGGATAGGTGCCCTCGAGCTCGATCGGGTTCTGGGTAGCGAAGACGAAGAACGGTGGAGTCAGCGTGAAGGTCTTGCCCTGGACGGTGACGCGGCGTTCCTGCATGGCCTCGAGCAGGGCGGCCTGGGTTTTCGGGGGGGTTCGATTGATCTCGTCGGCCAGCACCACATTCGCGAAGACCGGACCCGGAGCGAAGACCAGCGACCGGCGCCCCTCGGCATCTTCCTGGATGATGTCGGTGCCGGTGATGTCCGACGGCATCAGATCAGGCGTGAACTGAATGCGCGAGAACTTGAGGTCGAGGGTTTGCGCCATGGTGTGAACGATCAGCGTCTTCGCGAGACCCGGCACTCCGGTGATGATGCTGTTGCCTCCCACCAGCAGGGTCAGCAAAACCTGGTCGAGGGCCTCCACCTGGCCAACGATGCGGCGGGCCAACTCGGTCCGAACATGACCGAGGCCCGATCGAAGTCTCAAGGCCAGCGTGAGGTCGTCCGTGCTCTCAATCTCTGAAGTCATTCGTCTCCAATCGCTTCGATTGTGTCAACAGGATCTGGTCCGCGGTGAGCGCTCCCGCACTCATCGACCAAGGAAATCGCGGGCCGAGCCGAGCATGGGGCCAATCGCACCCGTGAGCCCTCCGGCCTGCGCGAATTCCGGCTTGCCGCCCCCCTTGCCGCCGAACTGGTCCGACAGGGCCTTCGCGACCGCTGCCGCATCGAGGGTGGTGTCCGGCGCACGCGACACCACCACGAGAGATGGACTGGTGGTGGAGAAGAGAGCCGCACAGACTCCCGGGGTTCGGGCGACGGCGGTGGCGATGGCCTTGAGCCCCGTTGCATCCCAACCCTCGAGGGCTTCGACAACCAGGATCCGACCGTCCGCCGTCCGCTCGCCTAAGGCCACAAGTTCCGCCGCCTTGAGGACGCCGAGTTGTGCCTGCTGCTCGCGCATCTGCTTGCCCAGGGTCCTGTTCTCTCCCTGAAGCCGCTCGATGGCGGCCGCGAGATCGGCAGGCAGGACCGAAAGGATACGGCTTGTCGCCGCGAACACATCGCGGCATTCGCGAATCCGCCGGAGCGCCCGACTGCCGCAGACAAACTCGATGCGGGTTCCGCCCTTGAACTTCTCCCAACCGCTCACCGCGATCAGGCCGACCGCGCCGGTGCGGGCGACGTGGGTGCCCCCGCACGCCGACAGGTCGAAGCCCGGAACCTCGATGAGGCGCAGCGCGCCCCCTCGTGGCGTCTCTTTTCGCAACGGCAAGGTTGTCGCTTCTTCAGCTGACGTGAAGCGCAATCGCACCTCGTGGTCTTCCCACACCACGCGGTTCGCCTCGTCTTCCGCGGCTGCAATCTCCGATGGCGAAACCTCGCGGTGGAGGTCGATCGTGCAGACCTTCGTTCCCAGATGGAAGCTCTCGGTGCGCGCGCGGGCGGTCGATTCGAAGGCCGCGGAAAGAATGTGCTGGCCGGAGTGCTGCTGCATGTGATCGAACCTTCGGGTCCAGTCGATGGCCCCCTTCACCATGGTTCCAGGTCCCAGCGGCCCATCGACCACGTGGGCGATGCCCGCATCTCCGCGATCGATGACATCCAGCACGGAGCGGCCTCCTAGCACGCCGAGGTCGTGGGGCTGGCCGCCGCCAGTTGGATAGAAGGCGGTGGCGGCGAGGGCTATCTCGAAGCGGTCCGCGGTCGGCACACAGGCGGTGACGGACGACTCGAAGTCTTTGACGTACGAGTTGGTGAAATACAAACGTTCGGTCATGGTGCGAGTGGATGGTACCGAACGTTCATGGTCTGAGTCTCCGGCGATGCCCAGCAGCTAGTGAGTGAGGCTGTAGATCATGTAGTTGACCCCCAGCTTGTAGGCCTCGTTTGAGAGGTCGATCGGAACGAAACCGGTGTCCGACCACTCCCAGAATTCACCCATGTCGCCGTTGTAGTTGGCCACGGCGATCAGACGCTTCTTGGGGTCGTTGTCCTCGAAGATCCCATGGTAGGTGGTCTGCATCCCTCGACCTCCAAAGTTCCTTCCCCCCCCACGGCCGCCGCCGCCCCGGCTTCTTGGGGGCTCGGAGATCTTGAAGAAGGAGTCCCACAACGGGTGTTCGAGCGGAATCTCGATAAAACGGGCATCCGGGAGGACCTGACGCATGTTCTCCTCGAGAATGAGAGTGGCCCGCTGGAAGAAGTCGTCGAAGATGAGGAAGCCCCCCTTCTGAAGATAGGCCCGAAGGTTGGCCGCCTCCTTCTCGTTAAGCTGCCAGTAGCCGGGTTCGGAAACGTAGAGCACGGGGTAGTCGAACATCGCGGGTTCGTCGAGAGCCACGATGACGCCGTCGTCGTTGGGGTCGATGGTGGTGGTCTCGGCCAGTATCTTCATGAAGTGCTGCTCGGCGCGCGGGTAGTCGTGGTTCCATTTCAGGTCGAGTCCCCACTCGTATCGCCCCGGCCCCCATTCGGACGGCCGGAACTTCACCCGTGCGAAGGTGAACTTGCCGTTGTAGGGCGCGTTCTCGTAGGGGACATCGGGCGGCGCAGGAACGTCCGCGGCCTGGGTCAGGGAGGCGAGGATGAGGAGGGTGGAAGTCAACACACGAGGCACCGTCATTGCTTGCTCTCCTCTCGATGGATCTTCAGCAAAAGCTCCTGGGCCCGCCCAAAACGCGGTGCCACCTCCAGCGACCGAAGGATGCTGCGTCTTGCCGAGGCGCGGTCGCCGTCTGCAAGGTCGGCAAGGGCCAGCTGGAAGTAGGCCTCCGCCTTGTCCACGGGATCCAGCTCGATGATGGCCCGACGGGCGGCACGTAGGGCGGCCGTGTTTTGAAGCTTCATGGCGAGTGCGGCGCGGCGCTCATGCAGCTTCGGATCGAAGGGGTAGATGAATACCACGGTATCGAGAACCGCAAGCGCCTCATCGATTCGACCCCGGCCTTCGAGGAGGGTTGCGAGTTGGAAGCGGGCGGTGTCGTGATTCTCGTTCCGAGCCACGAGAGCCTTGAGCGCATCAATCGCGCCATCCGTGTCTCCACGCGCTTGCTTGATCTCCGCGATGGGGAGGTAGGGACTTTCCTCTCCCGCGGATTCGGGCCACAGCCGGGCCGCCCGTTCGAGATGCCGCAGGGCGTCATCCTGCCTCTTCTCACGATGGTTCAGCCGGCCCAGCCGGGCGTGCGCGATGAAGTCGTTGTCGTCGTTGGCGAGACGGGCTTCGAGGGCGGTGCGAGTTTCCGGCGGAGAGGGGCGATCCGATGCGGGGCCCGCGGGTGCTGACTCCGTACGGATGACCCCCGCGGCCTTCGCGAGCCGGGCTTTGAGTGAGGTCTGGAACTCCTCATCCACCTGATCGACGGTCTGTCCGAGAACGGTCTCAAAGGCGCGAGGAGTGCTGAGTCCGGTGGCGTAGGCCATCAGCAGATCTCGCAATCCCGCGATTCCGTGCCGCGCATCGAGGTGTTCGACCACGAGAGAGGCCTGGTAGTAGGCGAGACTGACCTGCCCCGGGTGCTTGGGGCGGACGAAGCCGTTGTTGAGATCGCGCAGGGGCAGAACTTCTCCCTGTTGGTACGCCAGCAGGAACTCGAGCGACAGATCGTCTCCCCATCCGGGTCGGGCTCGTCGTTCCTCATGAACCGAGATTCCCTCGGTGAGCCAGCGGGGAACTCGATTGCCGGATACGCCGAGGGTCACCACATGAGCCAGCTCGTGCCACAAGGTGGAGCCCCAGTTGAAGGCGCCGCGTTCCCGGGCCTGGGGCGAATCAATGGCCACCACCGGGCCGAAACACACGCCCAGGGCGCCCAGTCCGGCGAGACCCACGGTGCGGACGGAGAAATCGGCGTGGGACGGGTAGGCCTCGATACGTATGGGTTCTTTGGACATGTAGCCGTAGCGCGCCGAGAGTTTCTTCATCGCCTCGTCCGCCAGCGCGCTCATCGGTGGACCTAGGATGCCCGCCTCTTTGCGGTCCAGGAACAGACGGAACTGTCCCGTTTCGACCGTGGTGTAGTTCACGAAGGTGTCCAGCAGGTCGAGTGTGTTCTTGACCCAGACGTTGTAGGGATCGCCCTTGAAGGATTTCTCGAGATTCCTCCGAGCCCCATCGATGTCCCCAAGACGCATCTGATTTTGTCCGAGGCTCGCGAGGGCGGTCCAGGATTGAGGATCGAGCGTGATGGCTTCATTCGCGAGTTGCGCCGCCTCTCGGTAAAGCCGGTTCCGCACCGCCGCTTCCGCTACGGTAACGAGGAGATCGCCGCTCTTCGGGAAGAGAGCCTGGGCCTTCCTGCGCGTCTCCGCGAAAGCGGCGGTATCGCCGGCCACGTAGTGCACCGCGGCCAGGGCGGCGAGGGCTTCGGGCGAGGTCGGATTCGCCTCGAGCCCCTTGAACGCCTCGTCCCTTGCCTTCGGGAAATCCTCAAGGGCGAGCAGAAGGCCGGATCGGTAGGCCCGGGCCTCGGCGTGGTTCGGGTTGGTCTTGAGCGCCGCGTCGAGAAGATCGGGCACACCGCGCTCTCCGTCGAAGTCGCGAGCCCTGGCGAGGCCGAGGAGGGCCTGCGGATGGCTGCGATTGGTCCGGAGGACGATATCGAAGGCATTCCTGGCCTCGGTTCCATTGAACTTCTCGAGGAAGAGTTCGCCGATGCGGGTACGCGCCTCGTGGGTTACGTCCAGGGCGGCCGCTTCGTCGAAGGCCTTGAGCGCGTCCTTGAAAGCATCCGGATTCGAAGCCCCCAAGTGGCGACAGGCCCGGCCCACCGCGATCAGGTCCGAAGCGGTGCGCGCGAGACCCGAGTTGTAGGCGCTCACCAGCCGCTCAAATCGCTCGGCGGCTTCAACCCGAAGCCCGCGATTATGGAGAAGGGCGCCGAGGGATGCCTCGGCCGCGAGGATATTGGCGGCTCTTCCTCCGATCGCCCGGCCGTACGCCGCCTCCGCCTCGGTTCGCCTTCCCCGCGCAACGAGGACATCGCCCAGGACCTTCTGAGCATCGGCGGATTTCGGAAGGCGCGCGATGAACGCGCGAGCGGCCTCATCGGCCTCGGCGAGGGCGCCTGTCTCGAGAAGCACGCGAATCAGAGTCGAGAGAGCCTCGACGTTCTGGGGCTCTTTGCTGAGGTCCTCGCGGGCGGCTTCAAGTGCCCGGGCGTATTGCCCGCGGCGCAACGCCTCGGCGGCGGGTAGCTTGATCGGGGGGCGGAAAGTCACCGGAGGGAGACGCGGGCCTGGTGAGGGGCCCTGCGAGGGGAATGCCGGCTGGGATGCGGAGGCTCCGAGGGTTACGAGCCCGAGCCCGACCCACCATGTTCGCGCCTTCATCAGGAACCGCCTTCCTGCTTCCGTCGAATCTCTTCATTCTTCATCGCGAGTTCCAGCAGAACACGCTCGAGTTCCTGCTCGTAGCGCTCGGTGGGTAAGGCCCCTTTGGCCGCCTTCAGTTCTTCGACGCGATCCTCCAGAGCCTGGCGCTCCTTCAGAAGGCCGGCCAAGGCCGGATCGTTTAGCGATGCGGACGCCTCCGTCGCTTGGCCTCGCCGGCCTCCGAGGAAGGTGGCTTTCGCCAGGGATCCTTCCCTTCCATCGCTGAGCACCGCATGCTCGGTCAGGAGGCGTCGATCGCGCTCGTACTCACTTGCCACCTGGGCCTTGGCGGCGTCGAAGGCCTCCAGGATCGATACCTGGCCATCCTTGTCTTTGTCCGCCGCTTCGCCGGAGAGGGCTTCCGAGAAGTGACGACCGAAGACCGACTCGTTCCGCTCCTGCGAACTCTTCGTAGAGGTGAGAATGACTCGGTTCTTGCCCGCGAGAACCTGCTGAAAATCGCCGCTCGCCGAGGCCGCATTCACGAAGACCACCCGCTGGAGGGAAAAGGGGACGAGCCAAGTCGCGAAGTCGCGCGCGGTGGCGTCTGGTCCGGGGAGGTTAAACCTTGATTCCTCCGAGGCGCCACTCCCGTGCCCGAACAGAATCACGGCCACCGTGTCTCCAGGGCGTGCCTTCGACGCGATCTTCGCGAACGCGCGCGAAATCTCTTCGCGCGTTGACTTGCCGTCCACGCGACCGGGGTCCTTCTCGGGGCTTTCAGTGAGATACGTGATGTTGGCACGCGGAATGCCAAGGCGCTTTTCCGCCGAAGCGTGCAGCGCCTGGGACCAGAGGCGGAATGATTCCGCATACTCTGGTTCGCCGCCGAGTCCGGCCACGATCAGGAGATGCGTGTCGTAGGAGTCGGTGGGGGCGGCGGTGGGGGCGGCCGCGACGAGTATTACGCTTGCGGCCAGAAGCGGGAGGATCCTCCTCACGAAAGCCCCCGGTACTTTCGATACAGCCACTCGGTGGAGAGGCAAAGCAGAATTCCGAGGAAAAGCACGGGCATGTCCCACAGCTCTTTCTCATCCACAACGGACGCGGTGCTGGGCGAATAGGTCAGGTCTTCGACAAGTTGGGCCACGGTCTTCGGAGTGTAGAACCGGCCCCCGGTCTCTGAGGCTACGCGGGTGAGCAGGTCGGCCTTCATCTCCGCATTCCGAAACTCGACTCGAGACTCATCGACCCGCACGTGGGCCACATCCTCACCTAGGATCCGGCCCGCGCGCCGCGCCGCGACGCGGATCTCGTGCACACCGGGCTCCTCGGGCCGGAATTCAGCGGTGTATTCACCGTCCTTATCGACTCTCCACCTGAGCGCGATCTCCTGGGTATCCCCCAAGGGGTTGCGAACGATCGCGCTGACCGTGGCGTCGTTGAGCCGGATGAAGGTCTCGTCGGAGACATCGACGGTGATGATGACCGGGCGGCCCGGTGACACCAGACCAGAGGAGAGGGTCGCCACGACCGGTCCGCCCACTCCGCTCACCAGCTGTCGAAGCAGCTGGCGCCAGAATGTCTCGTGTGATGCATCCTCCGCCGCCACGTCGGAGTGCATCTGCCACCGCCAGGAGTCTTGTACCGGGAACGCGAAGGCTCGGCCCCGCCCGTAGCGCTGGAAGGCGAGGACCACGCGACCTTCGCCTGACCCGTCACCAGGCGCCAATCCCGCCAGCAGAGTCGAGGCTCCGGGCTTGACCCGGGTCACTCTGTTGACCGATGACAGGGGAGGCAGAGCCTTGAATCGGGCTTCGTTGTCGGCGCCGGTGGCTGCGAGTTGGGTGACCGGTTGGGCGGCCCCCAAAGGTGTGACGCCGACCTTCAACCACTGGAAGGGCGGCGCACCGCGTCCGGACCTCTCAGCGCCCTCGGCATCAAGCGAAACCGGGAGGGCCTCTGCGATCGCGGTGCCGGCGTACCCACCTTCAGCGAAGGTCTGGTCACTTCCGATCATCAAGAGACCACCGCCACGCTGGGAGACGAAGTCGGTGATCATCCGGATCTGGTCGACGCTGAAGAAGCTCGCCTCGACCCCGCCGATGATGAGCCCGCGATACGCGAACAACTCCTCTCGAGTGCGCGGGAAACCGGCGGCAAGCTCCTCGGCATCATCCACGTCGAGCCGAAGGAACTTGTCCTTCGAAGTACGCTCCAGGGTCACGACCTGAAGATTCCGATCCTCCTCGACCGCGCGCCGAAGGAACTTCGCCTCGAAACGAGCGGCGCCCTCAAAGTAGAGGATCTTTTCACGTCGGCCGACTACGTCCAGGGCGATGTCGAACTCATTGTTTTCGATCACCTGTTCGCCGTCGATGGGCGCCACCTTGAACCGCAACAGACGCGCGCCGGGCTCGTCGGCCCGGATCGCGACGCGAACTGCGGAGGAATCGGCCTCCGTGATTTCGACATCCTGGGTCGAGAGGATTCGGCCCGAGTCTTCGACCGTCAGCTTGAGCGGGACTCGCCCCGCGCCGGTTGCTCGGATGGCGAGGCTCGCCACCACCGAACTGCCTTCGAGTACGGAGGCCGGTACTTCGACGCGCGTGATCTCGATATCCCGCGCGAACCGCTCCTGACCCAGGCCTACCGTGAATACCGGCATCTGGCGGTTTCGGAGGTCGAGCAAGGTCTCGCTTAGGGGACCGGCCGCGTTGTCGGCGCCATCGCTTACCAGAATGAGACCGGCGACGGGGACGTCTGCAAGTTCTTCCCGCGCTCGCTGGAGGGCGATAGTGAGATTGGTCCTGGTCCCGGCTGAACTCAATTTACCGTCGTGCAGTCGTTCCGCCGATTCCGAGAATCGGAAGAACCTCACTTTGAACTTCTCTTCCAGGGCTCGCCGCAAGTCGGCGTCAGAATTCAGGAGGTGATCTCGAACGAACTCAAAACGGGCACGGCCCCCTTCATCCTGAATGGTGAGGCTCCGCGAGTCGTCGAGGAGGACGCCCACGAAGGTCTGCTGGGCAGCGACCGTCATTACCCGAAGCAGCGGCTCGAGGAGTGAGACGCCGAGCACAGAGATGGCGGAAAGGCGAAGGCCGACGAGGAGAGTCAGATCCAGCCGGGTCAGACGGGAGCGGTCTGCGAGGAGGCGGTAGCTCCACAAGGACACCAAAACCGCGGCGATCAAGCCGGCCATCACCATCGGTGCCGAGGCCCCTTTTCCTAGGGACAGATCGCCGGCCTCGAATACCGATGGACGGAACTTGAACAGAAACTCGAAAGCCTTTTGGGTCGCGGGCATCGTGAGGCTTTAGACGCGCGGGTTAGGTATCGAGGCTCAAAACGAGAAGGGAACCGAGGCCGACAAAAACGAGGTTCGGGGCCCAGGCCGCGAGCATGGGAGGCAGATATCCGTGCCGCCCCAGCGCCTCCGAAAAGACGAACCCGACCTGGTAGGAAGCGGCGAGGAAGAGCGCGATGCCGACCCCGAACAAGGCGCCTCGTTTGCCCACGAACATTGAGAAGGGGAGGCCGACGAACGCCATGACCAGACACATTGCCGGATACGAGATCTTCCGGTGAAGACCGACCTTGAGCGGGACGCCATCCAGGCCGAGGCCCTCGAGCGACCCGATGTGCGCCTCCAATTCGCGGTACGAGAGCTCCTCGGCCGTTCTCTCTTCCTTCGAGAAGTAGGTAGGCGGATCTATTTCGGCGGACCGGACTGTCTCGATCACTCGATCGGCGGCACTTCCGCCGGTGAAGGTCCGTCGAAACCCGCGCGAGAGCTCGTAGAGCTTTCCATCCCAACGCACTTCGTCGGCCATCAAGTGTTCCCGAAGCCGCCAGGTCTTCGGATCAATGTCCAGAACGGAGAGGCCGCGGAAGATCACCGCTCCCGGGTCCGTCGAGGGAGCGAGCTGGTTGTAGGAATAGAAACGGCCATCGGAACCAAGAGCCATCCGACGGTCGAGCGCCGAGTTGGACCGGGCCGGCCGGCCCTTGATGACATCGTGTTGTCCCTGGGCCAGCCGGCGATAGGGCGGCACGACGGTGTCGTTTCCGATGAACATCACCCCGGAGGCCAGGGCGGCGATGACGAGGCCGGGGACGGCCGCGCGATAGATGCTGATGCCGGTGGCCTTGATGGCGGTGATCTCGTTCTGCCTGGCCATGATCCCGTAGGTGCCCAGGGTGGCGATGAGAACCGCCATGGGCAGGACCTGACTGAACAGGTAGAAGGGCAGGTTGAACGCGAAGTAGCGCAGCAGCACTCCGCCTTTCACGTGATTCTGCTGGACGTCGTCGAGCAGATCCATGAACTCGAGAAGGATGGGGAGAATCAGGAGCGCCACCGTAGCGAGGGCCAGGAGCTTGACGAATTCCCGGGCGATGTAGCGGTCGAGGACGCCCACGAGCCGCGCCCCGAGAGAGACGGTCTGCCGAGCCCCGGTTCGGCGCTTCGGAGCGAACCACGAGGCGACCGCGTGCCGAATCCGCCCAATACTGAAGGGGTCCACGGTGCCCTCGCGCCGGGCTCGGAAAAGCAAATAGACGGAAAGCGCGCCGAGGATGATGTTGGCGGCCCAGACCGCCACCACCGCGGGCAGGGTCCTGGTGTCACCCGCCTGTTCGCCGAGCCGGGCCAGGACGTAATAGACAAAGATGACGGCAACCGCGAGGCCGAACGCCGACTGCTTCGAATCGCGACGCCCTCCGAGCATGAGGGCCAGGCCCATCACGGCAAAGACGAGCGGCACGACGGATAGGGAGTACTTCTTGTAGTACTCGACCGAGTAGCGGGCGGCTTCGGCGGCGTTCCCCTCCTTCTCGAAGCGCGCAATCTCCTTGAGGAGCATCGACGGCGTCATCTCGCGGTCGCCTCTGGAAAGGGGAAGGTCGGGGAAGATCTGACCGAAATCGATGGGGAACTTGCCCTTCTTGAAGCGCTGCAGGTCGTATGTCTTGCGTTCGACAAGGTCGAAAGAGTAGGCGAGGCCCTCCTCGAGTTCCAGTTCCACCCGTTTCTCTGCCCGGTTGATCGACAGTTCTCCCCTCCTGGCCAGCCAGACTCTGGGTCGGCCAGGGTTCTCTCGGTCGATGATCAACGCGTCTTTCCAGGCCCCGGTTCCAAGTTCGACATCGGTCAGATACAAGGAGCGATTGGGAAGAAGGTCCTCGATGAAAACCCGCGGCTTCACGCTCTGCGCGCGCGAGATCGCGAGGGAAAAGGCGGTTTCGCGATAGGCCTGATTGGCGTCGGGCACCCAGAAGGCATGGACGTAGTAGGTGGCGCCACTCGCGAAGAGGCCCAGGAGCATGAGCGATCGCAGTAGAAAGAACGGCGAGATGCCCACGGCCTGCATGGCGATGATCTCGCTTTCGCTGGCGAGACGCCCGAGCCCCAGAAGCACGGCCAGCAGGAAGGCCATGGGGATCGTGAGAGCGAAGAAGCTCGGCAGGATATTGAAGATCAGTTTCCCGATCACCGTCCACGTGGCACTTTTACCCACCAGCAAATCCGAAATGTCGGCGAGGTGGGGGATCAGCAGAACGAAGGTGAATAGCACCAGCCCGATCAGGAACGGGGAGGCGACCTCCCGCAGAAGATAGCGATCGAGGATCGTCGGATGGAGGAGCAGTCGCTTCTTCTTCACGGAAGACCGAAATCGTAGCAGGCGGCTTCGGTCGGCCCACCATTAGAATCCTCGAACTCATGAGCCTCCAGGTGGTCAGACGGATCCATTTCAGCGCCGGACATCGCCTCGTCGGACATGAGGGTGCGTGCGCCTACCTCCACGGCCACAACTATCTGGTCTTCATCCATGCTGCAGGCGACCTCGACTCCGTAGGTCGGGTCATCGACTTCGCGGTCCTGAAGGAACGCGTGGGCGGCTGGATTCTGGAGAACTGGGACCATGGCTTCATCGTGGCCCACCACGATGTCGATGCCCGTCGGGCCATTGAGGCCTTCACGAGCGGCGGGCTGGCACAGAAGACATTCGTTCTGGACCGCAATCCCACCGCGGAGAACATGGCCCACTACCTGGCCCTCGAGGTGTCGCCGCGGGTCCTCGCGGGCACGGGGGTGAAAGTCGTGAAGATCGTGGTGCAGGAAACCGAGAACTGCTTCGCCGAGTGCGTGGTCGAGTGAAGTCCACACCGCGGCGCGCGCTCCTCCGGACGCGAGCGGGGAAGCGGTACTCGGTCAACGAGATCTTCTTCTCGCTTCAGGGCGAAGGTGCCCGTGCGGGAACGCCGAACATCTTCGTGCGATTCTCGGGTTGCAACATGCGCTGTGATGTGAGGGCGGGGGAGAAGTCGCCCGGCGGCTTCGCGTGCGACACGGAATTCGAATCGGGCCAATCGAGAACCGCCGCGCAGATCGTGTCCGCCGCGCTAAAGCTCACGCCGAAAGCGGGCGTAGGTGTGATCTTCACCGGAGGCGAACCTGCACTCCAGTTGGACGTGCCGCTGGTGAATGCTGTGCGCAAGGCGGGATTCGGGCCCCTCTGTATCGAGACCAACGGCACGATCGATGTAGCGCCGCTCCGCCTCGACTGGATTTCGTTGAGCCCGAAAGTGGCGGAACACGCGGTCCGCGTCCGGTCCTGCGATGAGATTCGATACGTGCGCGGGCACGGACAGGGGCTTCCACGGCCCTCCGCGAAGGCCGGGAGAAAGTTCATATCGCCCGCCTTTTCGGGGGATGCGCTCGACCCTGAGACCCTTCGCTGGTGTGTCGACCTCGTGAAGAACCATCCGGGCTGGGCTCTGTCGGTGCAGCAGCACAAGACCTGGGGAATCCGGTAGACCGCTCCGAGGTTCCTGAACGGACCGCGCAATGACGGACAGGAGTGGCTCTCCACACAGACTCCCAGCCGGTACAATCGCGAATCTATGTCAGAGATCCACTCGTTCCTGAAAGAAGCGCGGCTCTTTCCACCACCACCGGCGTTCTCGGACCAGGCGCACATCAAGTCGCTCGAGGAGTATCGAGAGATCTACGCGCGCAGTATCCAGGACCCCGAGGGTTTCTGGGCAGAGCAGGCCGAGTGCCTGACCTGGCAGGAGCGGTGGCACACGGTACTCGACTGGAAGCCGCCGTTCGCACAGTGGTTCGTGGGAGGGAAGCTGAACCTCTCCGAAAACTGCCTCGACCGGCATGCGTCGACCTGGCGGAAGAACAAGGCCGCCATCATCTGGGAAGGCGAGCCGGGCGAGGTTCGGGTCGTGACCTACGGCGAACTCCTTCGCGAAGTCTGCAAGTTCGCGAACGTCCTCAAGTCGCTGGGGGTGGCCAAGGGCGATCGGGTCGGGATCTACCTGCCGATGATCCCGGAAGCGGCGGTCGCCATGCTCGCGTGCGCCCGCATCGGTGCTGTCCACAGCGTGGTCTTTGGCGGTTTCTCCGCGGAAGCGGTCAGCGACCGTATGAACGATGCCGAAGCCAAGATCATCATCACTGCTGACGGAGCGTGCCGTCGCGGAAGCATCGTGCATCTCAAGTCCAACGTCGACGCCGCGTGTCCGTCCATCCGAAGCGTCGCCAAGGTGGTGGTGGTTCGGCGCACCGGCGAGACCATCGAAATGGTCGGCGGACGCGACGTCTGGTACCACGAGGCCATGGCGGGGGCTTCTGCGAACTGCCCACCCGAGCCGCTTGATTCCGAACACCCGCTGTTCATCCTCTATACCTCCGGCACCACCGGCAAGCCCAAGGGCGTCCAGCACTCGACGGCCGGGTATCTGCTCCAGGCCACGTTGACCTCGAAGTACGTGTTCGACCTCAAGGAGGAAGACACCTATTTCTGTACCGCGGACGTCGGCTGGGTCACCGGCCACAGCTACGTGGTCTACGGGCCGCTCGCCAACGGCGCCACCTCCTTGATGTACGAAGGCGCTCCGAATTTCCCTAAGCCGGACCGCCTATGGGACATCATCGAACGGCACCGCGTCAGCATCTTCTACACGGCGCCCACCGCCATCCGGTCGTTCGTCCGACAGGGCGACGCATGGCCGAACGCCCACGACATGAGTTCGCTGCGGCTGCTCGGCACGGTTGGCGAACCTATCAACCCCGAAGCGTGGATGTGGTACCACAAGGTCATCGGCGGCGAACGTTGTCCAATCGTCGACACCTGGTGGCAGACCGAGACCGGCGCCATCATGATCACACCCTTGCCGGGCGCCACGCCAACCAAACCCGGCTCGGGCACACTACCGTTTTTCGGCATCCTCCCGGAGGTTGTCGACAAGGAGGGTCACAAAGTCCCGGCTGGCCAGGGCGGCTTCCTGGTCATCCGCAAGCCTTGGCCTTCGATGCTTCGAACCGTCTTCCGCGATCCGGATCGGTACGTCGAGAACTACTGGAAGCGCTTCCCAGGGTCGTATTTCACCGGCGACGGCGCCCGCGAAGACGAAGACGGCTATTTCTGGATCTTGGGCCGGGTCGACGATGTCGTCAATGTGGCGGGCCACCGGCTGGGCACCATGGAGGTTGAAAGCGCCCTGGTGTCGCACCCGAAGGTCGCTGAGGCCGCGGTGGTCGCTCGGCCGGATGAGCTTAAGGGGCAGGCCCTGTGCGCCTTCGTCACATTGAAGGCCGGGGCGGGTGGCGAGGATCAGTTCGCCGTCGAGGCGATGAAGGAGGAGCTGAAGGCCCACGTCGCCAAGGAAATCGGCCCGATCGCCAAACCCGACGACATCAGGTTCACGGACGCGTTGCCGAAGACCCGGAGCGGCAAGATAATGCGGCGTCTCCTGCGGGACATTGCCGCCGGATCCTTGACGATCGGCGACACCACGACGCTCGAGGACTTCTCGGTCCTGGCGAAGCTGCGTGAGGATGAGGAGTAGCCACGGTCGGGTCCGACATGCTTCGAGCGACTCAAACCAGGTCTTGGTTCCACGACTGTGGTTCGACCCCTCTGAGCAACCACGTCAAGCCACGATCAGACCACATCGACAGTCGTCGGGATTCCGATGTGTCCGATAAGATATATTATGTAAAGTTATATGGATCGTGAAGGGGCGAAGAGACGGGTCGTGCGCGCCTTGTCCTTCCATGCGGACTACCGCTGCCAGAACACCGGTGTTTGCTGTTCTTCTGGCTGGGAGATCGCGATCGAGACACCGATCGAGCTTCTCCTGAAACAACGTCTCCGCACAGGAACTCCGGCCCTCCCGAATGGAGCCGACGGTTTCGCCCTAATGACCGATCCGCCGGCGAACTGCACGTCGGCCTTTCGTCTGGACGATTCAGGAACGTGCTGGTTTCGGGACAAGGAACGCGGAGACTGCGCCCTCCACCGGACGCTTGGCCAGAAATCCCTGGCTTCGGCCTGCCGGCAGTTTCCCCGAGTTGCAGTTCTCGAACCCGCCCAGGTCTCGGTCAGCTTGTCGCACTATTGTCCGACCGCCGCCGGACTCCTGTTCCGCGAGGCAACCGAGTTTGGGCTTGTGGAGGACCCTCCGGCGTTTCCGTCAGACTGGCCGATTGAGGGCCTGGAAGCCTCGGGAGGGTATTCCCCGCTGCTTCGGCCTGGAGTCCTTTTGGGCTTCGACGGCTTGCGGGCCTTCGAGAACTCCTCAGTGGCCGTGCTGTCCGGGACCTCAGGAGTTCGGACCGCGCTCGACCAGATCGAGAGCGCGGTTCATCGGATCCGAGGATGGACCCCCGCGCAGGGACTGGTGCCGGCCTTCGTGGCGAGTTCATTCCGTCAGGCCTCCACTGATCCCATTCACCGGCGTGCCGTCACTGACCCTCGGCCGCTGCTTCTCGCCTCAATCCCCAAAGAAGCTGCGAACCTACCGCCGCTGCCGGCATTCACGGGATCCGTCCCGGAGATCAGACCCGACATCGACATCGCTTTGCGGCGCTATCTGGCCGCTCGCTTGATCGGGGGCTGGATTCTGTTCCAGGCCGATGATCTGGCCACGGTCATCGCCTATCTAAGGGTCTGCCTGGATTCAGTGTTCTTTTTCGCCTCTGCCCATGAGGGCGCGGGGGCAGCGGTGGATCGCTGGCGCGAGGCCATCCGTGCCGCGGACCTGTGGCTCCTGCATCACTGCGATCCGGAGTTGATCGCGGCCAACCTGCGATAGGGTCTAGCCTCATCATGGTTCGCGCTGCGAAATCGGTTCTGGGAAAACTGTCGGTTGCCCGGTTTCTGAAGACCTCTTGGCAGAAAGAACCACTGGTCGTCCGCGGAGCCTTTCCGGGGCTCCGGGATCCGCTTAGCCCAGACGAACTCGCAGGGCTCGCTTGTGAGCCCCAGGTGAATTCTCGCCTGGTAATGCAACGCGGCGGTAAGAAACCATGGCAGGTCACACGAGGTCCGCAGAAGCCTGGGGTTTTGAGGTGCCTGCCTCGTTCGCATTGGACACTTCTGGTCGAGTCCATGGACCGGCACTCCGAGGAGATTGCCGCCTTTGCCGCCCCGTTCTCTTTTCTGCCCCGATGGCGTATGGACGATGTGATGGTCAGCCTCGCGCCGATTCACGGGACCGTGGACGCTCACATCGACAGCTACGACGTGTTCCTCATTCAGGGCCAGGGTCGGCGGCGTTGGGAGGTGGATCGAGGGGCGGTGGCCGACTACCGGTCGGGGCTCGACCTCCGTATTTTGAAGCAATTCCACCCCGAGGACTCCTGGATTCTCGATCCTGGGGACATGCTCTACGTGCCGCCCGGCGTGGGTCACCGCGGGGTGACGGTTGCGAGCGATAGAGACATCGCACTCACCTATTCGGTCGGGTTTCGGGCGCCGTCCTCGGCCGACATTCTCTCCACGGTCCTTGCGCGCGCGATAGCGCGGGAGGTGCCGACACTTTTCGCGGACCCAGGAAGGGCCGCCGTGGGTGACCCGGGCGAGCTGTGTGCCTCCGACCTGACCGCTCTGCGGAGCTTCCTGCTGCAGGAAGTCCCGAAACCGGAGTCGGATGCGTGGGCGCTCGCTGCGGGGGAGGCGGTTACTGCGGGTGGACAAGGGGGCCCGCCGGCCCCGGCCACACCCACCTCAGTGGCCCGCCGCCTGAGCGGCGGGGGGGGCGTCCGACCGGTCTCGGCCGCACGGTTAGCCTGGGCGAAACTCGAAGGAGGACGTGCCGCACTCTTCGTCAATGGCGAGAGCCGCGTCTTGCCGCCGGCCCAGGCTTTCGCCGCCTCGTTTCTTTGCGGGAAACCTGTGACGGACGCGGGTCGTCGGGTCGCGGCTTCGCGTGAACTTCTCTCGCTGAGTGTCGACCTGCTTCGCGCGGGCGTGGTTGCGCTAAGCGACTGAGGGCTTCCCGCACTCTGGAAAGGACGAACCCCGCAGGCCGCGGACTCACAACGGCGAGAGGTGACCTCGTGACCGGGTGATCGAGTCTCAGCCCCTCGGCATGAAGCATGAGCCGTGGTGCGGGCGGGCCTCCGTATCGCGTATCTCCGAGGATGGGTGCTCCCATTGAGGCGAGGTGGACTCGAATCTGGTGCTTCCGGCCGGTCACCGGCTTCGCCTCAACCAGCATCCGGTCGATGTGGCGGTCGATCACGCGTACTCGAGTGAGTGCTGCGAGGCCCTTCGAGCTCGATCGCACGGTTCCGTTCTTCAGGATCTCAATCGGATTGTCGATATCGAGGTGGTTCGGCCACTCGATGGCCGGACGCCGGACGACTGCGAGATAAGACTTGAAGACTTCCCTTTCTGCGAAGCTTTCTGCAAGTGCCGGGTTGGCGGCCGCGGCCTTCGCGAACAGGACCACTCCCGACGTCCCGGCATCGAGCCGGTGGTGGACGAAGACCCGACGGCCGACATGGCGCTCGACCAGTTCCGTAAGGCTTGGCCGTCGAGGGTCCTTCGTTTCGTGGGTGGGCAGGCCGCACTCTTTGTCGACGACGATAAGCCATTCGTCCTCGTAGAGGACGCGCAGCGGGTTGGCGGCGGTGATCGCAGGTATCCAGTCGAGGCGGCGAACGAAAACCGAGGGTCCACGACGAAGAACCACCCCCGGGTCCCTAACGATCCGGCCACCCACGGCGACCTGGCCTCCCACGATGGCTCTCCGGGTGAGACCCCGCGGCACGGACTGTCCGAGGGCTTTGGCCAGAGCGGTCGCAAGCCAGCGATCGAATGGAACCATCGCGTCCTCTCGGATCACGATGGAGACCGATTTCATCGCGCCGCTTGTTTCTCCCGGTCGCGCTCGCGCAGCCTGGTCCCGATCCATAAGGTGCGATGGAACGCCGTCGCGAAAGTGCCGAGGGCAATGACCGCGAGAACGAACATCACCACGGTGCCCTGCGGCCATCCAAGCGACAGGGCAATCGGGCCATCGAAGAAGACCGCGAACACCAGCAAGGCGATTCGCTCGGCCCGCTGCATGAGGCCTTCCTTGCAGAGGACTCCCTGCGATTCACCGCGGGCTCGGGTGTAGCTCACCAGGAGCGACCCTGTGATCGCGGCCGTGGCGAGGAGCGGACCCCAGGGACTGTCGCGCAGGAAATGGACGAGGCCCAGAAAGGCGAAGACCTCGACGAACCGATCGAGCGTGGAATCGATAAACGCGCCGTAGGACGAAGCGAGCTTCAGGTGTCGGGCGATGCGACCGTCCATGACGTCGCAGATCCCACCGAGCAGCATGACGACCCCGCCCCATCCGAGCCGGCCGAAGGCGAAGAGGACCCCCGCAACGGCGCCCAAGGCGAGGCCCAGCCAATTAAAGAAATCCGGGGTCAGCCGGAGAGCGAGACTGAGCCGCTCGATGGGCCCGATTGCCCACATGAACCAGTGGACCAGGAAGTTGCCGAGGCCCATCAGGAACTGGGTTCCCTTGTCCTTCGCATCCTGATCCTGCTTACGGCCCACCGCCGCGTACACGAACATCGACGCCATGGCGATGGCAAATACGACCAACGTGTTGCGCAGCGGGGTATGCATCAGTCCTCCTTCACCTTATACCTGTCGACCTCTCCCCCGTTGCCTGGCCAGGAACCGCAGGACCCGCGGCCACAGAAAGAGGAATGGGAATCGACGCTCCAGGCGCGTGAGGACGATCGTTTCGCCCGAGTGTCGTTCGGCTTTTCGTACGATGTAGTCGAGCCAGCCGTCGAAGGTTACTGCGTGTTTGGGCCAGCGCGCCGTAGCTCTGACCCGCGACCACTCCATGAAGACGCGGCGGCGGCGAGCAAGGGAACGAGTCCCAGGCCTCGCCAGGGCGTACGTGCCCTCGTGGACGACGCGGAGCGATCCCTCCGAAGCGAGGGTGCGCAGGACCGGTTCGAAGATGGGAACGAGGCGCGGCGATTGAGCCGACGAGAGAGCGTCGGCCCGCCCGCTGGGCTCTGGGCGAACCTCAAAACGAAAAGAAGTCCGGAAGAGCTGGCGGACGTATTCGGCGGGCGTGAACGTGGCGGGCAGGTCGGGCGCCACCCAGTCGAGAGTCAGCTGCCTGGCGGATTCGATGGCCCCCTCGACCGCACGGGCACCGGCTTCGTCGCGCGCCCACACCACGTGGACGTCTTGAAAGAGCCGGCCACACAGAAACTGATCCTTGCGACCCGCGGAGGTCGCCCGGATCAGGACGCCGAGTGAAAGGACCGAGGCCTTCACCAGCCAGGGGCCTCGGACCAGCCGGATCTGGGTAGGTGGCAGCAGTCCGTCGAGGGCACCGAGCAGCGTCGGACTTCGATGAAGAAGGCCGGCGCGGAACATCGCCCGATAGAACTGACCGGGGTCTTCACAAACCAGCATCAGGTCGTAGGCGCTGCTGGCGTTGGTGGCGACGCCCGAGCTGCGCGAACCAAAGAAGACGGCCGCGCTGAGGGTTCCTTCGGCCGCCGCCGCCACCTCATCCAGCAATTCGATACCCGGAGGGTCCAGGACCAGCTCCGCCTGCTCGCGCGGATTCAGCGTAAAGCCTCCGCCCGCATCTTCGCGAGTTCCCGGATCATGTTCTGACGGCGCTCTTCGATGAAGGCGGGAAGGTCCGAGGGGTCCGCTGGCGACATGGCCCGCTCCACCACCCTCAGGCGTCCGCGCACCGAGCCCAGCCCGAAGAACGTGTTCATGACCTTGCGGAAGCGCCAGAACCCGTCGCCCACGATGGTCCACACCGGAATCTGACGCCCTTCGAGCAGGGCGATCATTCCCGCCGGCCGGAAAGGCGCGATCTCACCATCGGCCGTCCGATGCCCTTCCGGGAACAGCATCACGGCGTGGTGGAGACCCTGTTCGGCTGCGCGCTTTATTGCGACCACCGCCCCCGCCCGATCCCGTCGCGGATCGATCACGATGCCATCGAGATAGTGGATGGCTCGAGAAACCGTGGGGACGCCATGGGCGTAGCGCGCCCGCGCCACAAAACGGGGAAGGCGAGGATGGAGGATGTAGACCAGGGGCGACACCTCCAGAACCGACTGATGATTCATGATGACCACGCCGGGCTGGGCGCAGTCGATGTTGCCCTCGATCTCAAAAGAGGCCCCCCCCATCCGGCAGAACGCCACGAGACTGCGGGCGACCCAACTCACCCACGCGGCGCCGAGATCCTGACGCCGCTCCGGCCGAAGGGCGATCCAGGGGACGACCACCAGGTAGAGGGAGAGGGGGGCGACAAAGCCCAGGAACAGGAGACAGCCCATGATTCCCGCGAAGCTGCGGAGTCCGCGCAGAAGTTTCATCACGGGACCAGAACGCTGAGGGCTCGCGGAAGGGTCTCGATGCTCAGGGTCGCGGCTTTCGCCTGCCGCCATTCGCCGTCGGTTTCGAAAGAAGGGGGCCGGGTGAAATGGAAGGTGGCCTTCCGAGCTCGGGCCGAAGACACGCCACGCAGCGATGCATGGGTCCCCTTGAGCAGCGCGCCCATGGCCTGGAGCCGTTCGAAGAAACCGAGATCACCGAACCCGACGATGTCGAGTTCACCGTCATCGAGGGATGCGTCGGGGGCGATGGCAAATCCCCCCCCGAAGTTCCGGGCATTGGCCACAATCACCATCATGTGGGTGCCGGCCGGCCCCGCCTCGCCGTCGAGGACACTCTCGAGCGCAAACCCCGGGTAGGCCTTCATCTCCAGCAGCGCGCAGTAGAGATAGAGCAACTCACCGCGAAGCCACTTGACTCGGAATGATCGCTCCAGCACGGCGATGTCGAACCCGAAGCCGGCCACGTTGAGGAAGTGCCGGTCCTCGACCTTGCCGACGTCAATCGGCCGGGTCTTCCCTGCCGCCACGATCTCGGCGCACCGTTTCAGATCGTTCTGAGGGATGTCCAGGCTTCGCGCGAGGTCGCAGCCGGTGCCGCCCGGGACTAGACCCAGAGCCACCGGTTTGCCAGACTCGACGATGGCGTGCCCGACATTCGACGTCGTGCCATCCCCCCCGACGGCCACGATTTGATCAAAGCCTTCCGCGATGGCCTGACGAGCCAAACGCTCCTCATCCCCGGCGGCTGCGGTGAGGCCGAACTCGGCCCCCACGGCCTTAAAGACTTCACGGATCTGCGGCTCGAGGCGACGCCCCCGGCCTTTGCCTGAGTTCGGATTAAGGATGACGAAGGTTCGAGACATGCGGATCGCCCTGGCTCGTCGAGCGGCGGCGTCGACTTCGACGAAGGCGAAGGTTCCTTACAGAGTCTTCAAGGGATCGAAAGTCTGGCGGCCGTTCCGCATCCACAGCTCGCGGAAAGGAGTGGCATAGACGTCTTCGATGCTGAGGGCCTTGTTGAAGGCGTGATCGTGCAGAACGATCGAACCCTTCTCATCCTCGTGTTCGCTCTGCTCGCCTTCCATGACGATGCTCGCCAGATACTTGCCCGAGTCGTCGGCCATGAAGGACTGATAGAGATGATTCACCGGGGCGAACGAATGCGCCGCGACGGTCAGATCGGCGATCGGCGCGCCGGCCAGATCGCTCACCCTCGCCACACCGAGGTTTGGCGTGGACCGATCGAAATCGACGCGGATGTCCTCCATGAAGTGCGGCAGGTGCCAGCGCTCGATGGCATGATCGCGTGCCGCCTTGGTGGTCGTCGCGACGAGATAGGGATACATCGCTGACTTCGGCAGACGCTCTCCTGGCTTCACCAGAGGCGAAACGATGACGGCCATGACGACCTCACCGTACTCACCCACCGAGCTCTCGTTGAAGTCGAACGCGGTCATCGCGAAGATGCTCGTCCCGTGATGAACCTCGACCGGCTCCAGGTGATCGGGCAGGATCTCTCTCGCGTTCTCGGTTGGAAACTCGAAAAACGCGCTCATCGCATCCCGATACCCATAGATGGTTACTGGCATACACCCTCTTCGCGCAGGACGGACGCGATCACTCGGACGGCGGTCTCAAGGTCCTCCTCTGTGTGAGCGGCCGAGACGGAGATCCGGAGACGCGACTTGTGTTTTGGCACCGCCGGGTAGGTGACGGGCTGCAGGAATAGACCACGGTCCTGGACCTTCTCGGCGACCGCGAACACCCGGGCGTCGTTATTGACCATGACCGGCATGACCTGGGAGTTCGACTTGCCGATGTCGACGCCCTCTTCGGCGAAACGGCGGCGCAGGAAGGCCACGTTCGACCACAGCTTCTGGCGAAGCTCCGGTTCCTTCTGAACGATCTTGATGCCCGCGAGCAGGCCGGCCACGAGCACGGGTGAAAGGTTGCAGGAGAAGAAGCGCGATCGGCCAAAGGCGTTGATGTAGTCAACCAGCTTGCGGCTGCCTGCGACGAATCCGCCCTGGCCGCCGAGGCTCTTCGAGAACGTGCCGAGGTGGAAGTCGACTTCGTCGTCGAGACCAAAGTGCTCGGCTACGCCCCGGCCGTTCTGGCCGAAGAGGAAGGTCGAGTGGGCCTCGTCGATCAGGACGCGGGCACCGTGACGCTTCGCCACTTCCAGAAGTTCGGGGAGGGTGCAAATGTCGCCGTCCATCGAGTAGACGCCCTCGACCACCACGAGCTTCTTCCCCTTCGCCTTGCCGAGCTTGCGCTCGAGGTCGAGGGGGTTGTTGTGTCGGAAGAAGACGGTGTTGGATTTGGCGAGAATGGCCCCATCGACCACCGAGGCATGGGAGTACTGGTCGAGGATGATCGAATCGCCGGCCCGCATGAGACCGGAGATGAAGCCCACGTTCGCGCTGTAGCCGGTCGGAAATACGACCACCGCCTCTTTGCCCTTGAACCGTGCCAGCTCCGCGTTGAACTCCTCGTGGACGTCGAAGGTGCCGGAAAGGATGGGCGAACCGGAAGCGCCGAGGCCGTACTTCTCGACCGCCTTGATCGCAGCTTCCTTCACTTCCGGGCGGTACGAGATGCCCAGATAGTTGTAGGAGGCCATATTGATGAGGTCGTGAATCCGACCGGTCTTGCGGTTGCGGACGTGGACCCGAGTCTCCGGCGCTCCTTGAAGTGGCTCGGAGTAAAGGTAATAGCCGTTCGGCAAGGCTTCCCGATACCAATCGGCGAAGGGCCCGAGAAGGTTCATCGGGTCGTCGCCGGCTCCATAGTAGAAGTTGGAGTAGTCGTACTCAGCGAAGTTGGAGCCGGGTTTGGTTTCTGGTGGCATGAAGGATCCTCGTCGAATGGGTTCGGCGGTGGAGGCGCATATTATCAGGCCCGGCCGAAGGGACATGAGTTCCCTGGCTGCTTGGCCTCCAGTGTCCAGTGTCGCAAGCGTGCATCGCATGGGAGCGCCGATGCATCCCCGCTCGCTTTGTTGCTCATGGCCCCAGGCCAGGCTTCGCGCTCGCCAGAATACTCCCGGGCGCGTCGGCAGTCGCACTTGACGCGGACCTACGACACTGGACACTAGTCGCTTTTGATGAGACTCCCTGCCACACGCCGGGCGACGAATCTCGGCAGGAATCGCTGAGCGAACACCGAGAGCCGGTCAAGGCCCCCCGGAATCTGCAGAGTCGCTCGCCCTTCCAGAATGGAGTCAAGTGATCGCCTCGCCACCGCCTCGGCCGTCATCGACGGTGTCCGGTCAAACCGGCTGCCTTTTGTCCCCGCCACCTCCTGGAAACCCGTCTGGACGTTGCCCGGGCAAAGGGCCTGGACCCGCACGCCGGTCGTCGCGATTTCGTCCGCCAGTGCCTCGGTGAATGACAATAGGCCCGCCTTCGTCGCCGCGTAGACGTTCAGGTAGGGCACCGGCTGGAAAGCGCTCATTGACACCACATTGATGATGGCCCCCTTGCGGTTGCCGATCATCGCGGGCAGCGCGGCGCGACTGAGCCGCAGTGGGGCTTCGAGGTTCACCCGGATGATCTGGGCGATGTTTGCCTCGGATTCGTCGGCCACCCGGCCCCGGTATCCAAGCCCCGCGTTGTTGACGAGGAGCGAGACCCCCCCAAGCTGGAGGCGCCGCGCCACCGACCCAATGCCCTCCGCGGTTGCGAGGTCCGCCGCCAGGACGTCCACGGACGTCTTCAGCTCGTCTTTCAGTGCATGCAGCCGGTTGGCCCGCCGGGCTACTAGGATCAATGAGAAGTTGCGGCGGGCCAGGTCCCGGGCGAAGGCCTCCCCGATGCCGGAGGAGGCCCCGGTCACTACGGCCAGATTCTCTGTCATGCCACTCCCTTTCTTGACCCCAGCTTGGCCGGGAGCATAACGTCCGGCTGGTGAAGGCTGATGCGACTGCCTCGACGGAACCCGAGGTCCCGGTTCTTTCAAGCCGTCCCGCGACGCCTCTGGTGGCAGCTACGCTGCTCTTGCTGGCTTTCGTCGCGGGGATCGCCGCCGTGGCTTTGGGTCACCGTTTCTCGGCCTCGGCGCTGATTGATCTGGGACCCGCCGACGCCCGTTGGGTCGAAGGTTTCCGCGATCTCGAAAAGGACGGGCAGATCTTCTTTCGCTGGACGTCGGTGCCGGCCTCACGGCTAACCGCGCCGGTGCGATTCTGCGGACCGGGGTCCGTACGGCTCAGAGTCCGGAGGCATTTTGTTGATCCAGCACTGCTGAGCGTTTCCCTGAGTGGCCGCACGCTGGGGCAACGGACGGTCCAGGCGCGAATGGATCATCCGTACGAAGTAATAAATTTTCAAGTTTTGAAAGTGGTTTGCTCATCAAGTCTTTCGGTCCTACTTGAAACATCGGTGGAAAACGATCGCCCGCTAGGAGTAGCGATCGACTGGGCAGAGATCAAGGCCGATGCGGGCTTTGTGCCGGCTCTTCACACTCTTCTCTTGGGAGGAGGCATGGTAGCGGTCCTGGCGGTGGGGCTGATGCTGGCGGGGAGTCCTCCCCTTCTGAGCGCCGCTGCGGCGCTCGGTCTGAGCCTCCTCATCGGCCTACTCTGCGCCTCGGATGTTCTGGTTGCAGAGCGGCTCCTGCGAACAGGATGCGTTGCGGGACTGCTAACCCTGGTGTTGGGTGGTGTACTCGCCAGGCTCACTCGTGTGAGGGAACTGGTGCCGTCTCAACGAGCGCTGATGGTCGCGATCTCAGCCTTGACTCTCTTCTCGCGCCTCGCGTTCCTCCATCCCCAGGCCTTCTATCCCGACTACAGGGTTCACGCCCTGGTCCAGCAGACTCTGGACAACCTGGGTCTGTCGACCTTTCTGAAACATCTCTTCGAGATTCAGTATGCCCGCAGTCTGGGCCTCCAGCAGATTGGGGAGCACTGGTACCCCTTTCCTTATCCGCCGGGGTCTTATCTTCTGACCAGCGGGGTCGGCGGGCTCTTCTCGCTGGATCCTGCGGAGAGCTCGGCCACCGCCGCGGTGGTGGCGGCCGCGCTAGTCCCGATGCTCACTTTCGGCCTCGGTTCGGCACTTGGGGTAGGGCCTGTTGCGGCCCTGGGAGGTGCGCTGTTCGTGGCTCTTCATCCTTTGCTGGTGAGGCGGATGGCCCTTGGGTATTTTCCGGGCTTGGTTGGCCAGTTTCTTGATGCCCTCGCGCTCCTTCTGACAATCACGATTCTCCGACGCCCCCCCCTATCGCCGCGAGCACTGATCCAGATCGGGATCCTTCTCTCCTTCGCCTTCCTCGTCTACACCCAGTCCATCGTCAATTTTGGCCTACTCATCGCAAGCCTCCTGGCCCTGGAGTTGGTGCGCCGGAGCGATATGGCATCGCCCGTGGTAGCGCTTGCCGTGACCGGGACCGTGGCGCTGTCAGTTTCGTTCGGAGCCTTCTATTGGCGATATGTCCCCGTGATGGAGAACGTTCGCCTGGCACGGCCGCAGGCGGAGTCGCAGGTCCTCGACCGCCTCGATCAAGTCCGCCGAAACGGCCTGCCGCCCGAAGTGGCGAGCGAAGCAGAGGATCTGAACGACCCGTTCGCCGGCACGACCGTGAACCCGGCACGCGGCCTGGCCCGGCTGGGGTCCAGACTCTGGCTGTTCAATGGCCCCTTCTTCCTTGCGACCGTAGCTGGCCTGTGGCTGCTCTGGCGGCAGTCAGATCGGTCAAGGAGCAATCTGCTGGGGGCCTGGGCTTTGGTCGCGGTCTGGATCAGTGTGCTGGCCGCGGGCCTCCCATCTCCAAACGGTTTTCAGCACTTGAAAGATTTGGAGTTCGTGACGCCTCTGCTCGGGCTGGCATTCGGTGCGATGGCCGCTACCCTCGCGGGTTGGCGAAGGGGTCTTGGTTTGGGACTCAGCGCCGCCTGGCTGGTGTTCGGTGCCTGGCGATGGACGATCGAGTTCGGGGACCGCCTTGTAAACGTAGTCGGCCGTTGACGGAAATTGACGGGCGCGTCCCCTCCGTCGGACCCTGAGTCAGGAGCGCGTCCCGATCACCTTCGGCTCCTTCGAGCGAATCTCCTCGGTCAATTCCTCTAGGGCCGAAACAATGTCGCCCTTTGAAACCTCGGCGCGACCGAACTTTAGCGAGAGAGCCAGCCCTCGGTCCCGGCCGGTCTTGTAGTTGAATACGAAATTCCGGGGTCGACCCTTCCGGTCCGGAACTGCCTTGATCAGTCGCCGTGCCTCAGCCCGAGTCGGGGGCGCGCCGGTCTTTTGGAGAGTGTCGATGAAGGACACCATTTTCTCAGGGGTCTGCTGCCGAACTACCTGAATTAGAACGGACTTAGAAGCAATGTCGGCCAGCCGACACAACTCGCGGACCCGATCGGGCATGGTAGCCAGAGTCAAAGTCTCCGTGACCGTGGTACGGCTCTTCCCAAGCTTCTCGGCCATCATCTCGTGGGTGTAGCCGTGGGTCTCGGCTAGCACCTTCAATCCGTCGGCTTCTTCAAAGGCGGTCAGATCCTTCCGCTGGAGATTCTCGATGAGCGCGATCTCCATGACCTCGGGGTCGGAGAGTTCCTTGACCACACAAGGGATCTCGGGCAGGCCTGCTTCAACCGCCGCCCGATACCTTCGCTCCCCCGCCACGATCTGGTAGCGCGAGTCTTTGCGTCGAACAAGAATCGGCTCGAGCACTCCCTTCTCTCGGATCGATGCCACCATCTCCGAAAGGTCGCCCACATTCTGTCGAGGCTGGTGGGGGTTCGGATCGATATCCTCAACTGGGATGGATTGGCCAATCGGCGACCCCGCGGCACGACCGAGTTGGTCGATGAAGTGACTGTCGTGGCGCATTCGCAACGACGACGGAAGCCCGACCCGCTTGACACTAGACACGTTCGATCACCTCTTCGCAAAGCTTGTAATACTCAAGGGCACCCGTGGACTGGGGGGCAAAAGTGAAGATCGACTCCCGGTGCGCGGGGCTTTCCTCCAAACGGATGCTCTTGGTGATGGTGGTCTTGAAAACCTTGTTACCGAACAACTGGACGATCGCCTTCTGGACATCCCGCGCCAGAGTTGTCCGCTTGTCGTGCATTGTGATGACGGCCCCCAGGAGCTTCAGCTCCGGGTTGGGCCTCGCTCGAATCTTCTCGACCGTCTCAAGCAGGTCTTCGGTTCCCTCGAGGGCGAAGTAGCTCGACTGGACCGGGACAAGCACATGACTCGCCGCCACCAGTGCGTTCGCTGTGATGATGCCCAGGGTCGGCGGCGTATCGATCACGATGAAGTCGTACTGGGACTTGCAGCCCTCCAGCGCGTCGCGGAGTTTGAAGTGCCCCTCCAACTCGCCGATCAGCTTGTTCTCCGCCTTGGCCAGGGAGATCCGTGCGGGGGCGATGACGAGGTTCTGAACCTGGGTTTCCCGGACTATCTCGATGAGTTGCTTCTCGCCCATCAACAAATCGTAGGTCGACTTGTCGACCGTTGTCAGATCAAGATAGCTCATCGACGAATTGGCTTGAGGATCGAGATCGATCAGGAGCGTCCGCTTCCCCCTCATGGCCAGAGCCGCCGCCAGGTTGATGGCGGTGGTGGTTTTCCCGACACCGCCCTTCTGATTCGTAATCGCGAGAACGATCATTTGTCCGCGGATCTTAGGAACGATTCCACCCGCGGTCAATGAAAGAAACCGCGATGAGGCCTTCGCACCCTCGCCAGCGCTCGGTGCGCCCTCGACGCTTACCGCCGTTCTGCCCGCCACTGGTGCGGGCGCCGTCAGCGGACGGAGGGAACCAACTCCCCGCGAAGTGAATTCGGAAAAGCACCCCGGATCTCGACGTCCACGCGGGTGCCAGGGGCAATCTGGGAATCCGGAGGAATGTCGAAGTGAACCAAGCGGAAATGGGGAGTGCGCCCTTTGGCTTCCCCTCCCTGGACTTCGTCGATCAGAACTTCTTCTACCTGGCCCACGAAAGTCTGATTCCGGGATCGCTGCTGGCGCTGCTGTTGCTCGTTCAGCACCTTGAATCGGCGCTTCTTTTCGATCTCAGGTACATCGTCGGCCTTCCGAATCGCCGTGGTTCCCGGACGAGGCGAATAGAGAAAGATGAACAGCCCGTCGTATTCCGCCTGCTGGACCACTCGACACGTTGCGTCGAAGTCCTCTTCCGACTCGCCGGGATAGCCCACGATGACGTCGGCGGTCAGGGCCAGATCGCGACGATGCTCCCGCAGGAGGGCCAAACGCTGGAGGTATTCGTCGGCGGTGTATCCGCGTCGCATATCCGCCAGGATGTTGTTGGAACCGGATTGCACAGGAAGGTGGAGGTACGGCGCGAGGCGTGGCAACTCCGCGAAGCACCGGGAGAATTTCTCGTCCACGTGCTGGGGATGGGATGTGGTGAAGCGGAGGCGCCAAAGGCGCTCGTCGGCATCGTGCACGAGTCGCAGCAGATCCGGGAAATCCACTCCTCTGAACCGATATGCATTGACCGTCTGGCCCAGCAGCATCACTTCGTGATAGCCGCGATCGAGCAGACTGCGTATCTCCGCGACAATGCTCTCGGGCGAGCGGCAAACCTCTTTGCCGCGAGTGCGAGGGACCACGCAGAAGCTGCACACATGGTTACAGCCCTCGACCACGGTCACGTAGGCCCGGGTCGCGCTGCTATGGGAGACCAAATCGGCGGGAATTGAGAAGGCATCGGCCTTGGTGTCGAGAGCCGAGCGGCGTTCGCCAGTCGAATCGGCCTCATGAAGAAGTCGAGTGAGATCCTGGAGGTTGTGGGTTCCGATGAGGACGTCGACCGCGGGAGCGCGCTCGATGATTTCCTTGCCCTGAAGCTGGGCCACGCAACCCCCGACCGCGATCTTCAGGGCCGGGTTCTCCTTTTTCAAACCTTTGTAGCGCCCAACCGCGTGGAAGAGCTTCTCGGCCGCGCGCTCGCGCACCGCGCACGTATTTACGAAGATGACGTCGGCCCCCTGAACGGAGTCGGTTCGATCCAAACCGTCGGCTTCCAGAAGGCCCGCGACTTTCTCGGAGTCGTTGACATTCATCTGGCAACCGAACGTCTCGATGAAGTACTTGCCGCGAGCCACGATTATGGGGCCGCTCCTAGGCGCGAGTTTCGGATTCGAGGCGCCGAACCCGGCCGATGAGCTCTTCCGCGTTCTTCTCGGCCGAGCCGGTTACGACTTCGCCCGCGAGCATCCGGGCGACTTCGCGAACTCGGTCTCGTCCGGAAACCTCGCGAACTTCGGTGATGGTCCGGCCGCGCACCACGCGCTTTTCAACGACATAGTGGCGGTCCGCGAATGCGGACACCTGGGCCAGGTGGGTGACGCAGAGAACCTGCCGCTCGCGAGCCACCCGGGCCAGCCGCCGGCCCACGGCTTCGGCCACCGCTCCCCCGATCCCGGCGTCCACTTCGTCGAAAACAACCGCTCCTGAGGGCTGCGCATTCAGCATGGACTGCAAGGCGAGGAGGGCCCGCGATAGTTCCCCGCCAGAAGCCACAAGCTTCAACGGCTTAAGCTCCTCGCCAGGATTCGCTGAAAGATAGAACTCCCCCGTCTCCAAGCCTTGAGCTTTCCAGTCGCAGTCGTTGTTCAAGACCCGCGGCTCGAAACGGACTTCAAAGCGACATTGTGGCATCGCGAGGTCGGTCAGTTCTTTGGCAACTGCCTTTTGGAGGCGCGTCGCGACGGTGCGGCGATCCTTCGACAGGCCCCCTGCCATGGCCGAATACGCGGTCCAGGCCAAGGTGGCTACACTGGCGAGACGGTTCTCCTCGGTCTCCGGATCCTCGATGGCCAAAAGTCTGGCCTCCGACTCTGCGAGAAAACTCAATATTTCATCGATATTTGAGCCATATTTCTTCTTAAGTCTCTCGAGGGTTGCGAGCCGGGACTCCACCTGGTCGGCGCGCTCTGGTTGGGCGTCCAGGGTCGACGAATAGTCGGCAAGCTCCGCGGACCAGTCGTTCATCAGGGCCAGTATTTCCGCATGACGACCGGCCACACCGGGCAAGGCTGAAGGGTCCAGGCGTCCGACCTCGTCCACACGTTTGCCGAGCGCGCGCAGCTGTGACCGCAGTGCTGAGTCGGAGTCGTCTTCGCTCCCATCGAGGAGCCTGGCCGCCTCGCCGATGAGTTCGCCCAGACGCTCGGAGTTGCGAAGCCGTGAACGTTCCTCGCGGAGTTCTTCCTCCTCGCCGGCCCGCAGTCCGGCCCGACGGATTTCGTCCACTTGGAACCGGAGGCTTTCGCGCTCGCGACCAAACTGTCGCGCTTTCTCTCGGAAGTCACGAAGGGTTGTATCGGCCGCTTGCGCCGCCGCGAAGGAAAAGCGCGCCTGATCCGCGCGGTCGCGCAGACCCGCGAAGGTGTCCAGGAAGGAAAGGTGGAAATCAGGATTCAGAAGAGCGTGGTGCTGATGCTGTCCGTGGATCTGAACCAGCTCCTGTCCCACACCCTTGAGGGCAGCCAGGGAAACCGTGACTCCGTTGATCATCGCGCGACTGCGGCCCGAGGCCAGAATCTCCCGGCGGATCGCAACCTCGCCGTCTTCGTCCTCGATTCCAAGCCCCAGCGCCTGGAGGGTAAATCCGTGGGGAACATCGAAAACCGCTTCGATGGTTCCCTTCTCTTCTCCGGTTCTAACCAGGTGGCCATCGGCGCGCTCGCCGCAGACCAGCCCCAGCGCATCGACCACGATCGATTTCCCCGCTCCGGTTTCGCCGGTAAGGAGGTTGAGGCCCGGGCCGAACTCGATCTCGGCCGAGGCCACGATCGCAAGGTTTTCGATGCGCAGGATACGAAGCATAAGCGGGCCCGTGAGGGTAGCATGGAACCCGGGTCGTTCCGGGTCCCTTCATTGACCCACACAAGATATTGTGCGATCCTGAAAGGTCGGCAACTGCATACAGATGATGATTCACTTCCTACTGGCCCAAAGCTCCGGATCGGACGCGTTTTCCGGGGGCCCGCTTGGCTTCCTCAAGCACGCCGGACCCACCGCGATCGCCGTGATTGTGGTCCTGATGCTCTTCTCACTGGTCTCGTTCGGGATCATCATTAACAAGTGGACGACTTTTGCGCGGGCTACCCGAGAGTCCAAACGCTTCCTCGACGTCTTCCGAAAGAGCCAGAAGTTCTCCGAGGTGAACGCGGTGGCTAATCAGCTCACATATTCACCCCTCGTTGGCATGTTCCAGGCCGGATACCAGGAGATCAATCATCAGGTCCGTCCCGCCGCCGGGGTGCCGAACCAGAGGCCTGCAATCAAAAGCCTGGACGCGGTCTCCCGGGCTTTGGCCCGCGCGGCCTCGGTCGAGGAGATGCGGCTCGAGAAACGTCTCAGCTTCCTGGCCAGCACCGCGAGCGTATCCCCCTTCGTTGGCCTGTTCGGCACGGTGTGGGGAATCATGAACGCCTTCGGAGAGATCGGTCGCCAGGGTTCGGCGAACCTCGCCGTAGTGGCGCCCGGTATTTCCGAAGCCCTCATCACCACCGCGGCCGGCCTGTTCGCCGCGATTCCGGCCGCTCTCTTCTTCAACTTCTTCTCCGACCGCCTGCGTAGCCTGTCGTCGACCATGGATGACTTCGCCATGGAGTTCATCAGCATGGTCGAGAGGAACTTCACCTAGGCCGCGGCCATGACAGGGATCAGCTCTCAGTCGGACTCTGGAGGCGGGCGGGCGGGCGGCTCTTCGGGTTATCAGGCCTTTCGCCGCAAACGAGCCCACAAGAGCATCGGCGAGATCAATGTAACTCCGCTTGTCGATGTGGTCCTGGTTCTGCTGCTCGTGTTCATGGTGACCGCTCCCATGATGAGCCAGGGCATCGATGTCAGCCTTCCCGTCGCGAACCAGGTAGATAATCAGCCGGAGGACCGGCTCACCGTTTCCCTCGATGCCTCGGGCCGTGCCTTCATCGGGACCCAAGCCCTCGCACTCCCCCTCCTCGAGGACCGAGTGCGCGCCCACATGGCAGGCCGTCCCACTCAGGTTGTGTACCTTCGCGCCGACGAGGCCGTGCGTTACGGAAAAGTAATCGAAGTGGTCGACCTTCTCAAGCGATGCGGCGTCGAACGTATCGGGTTCGCGTATGAACTCCCGAAGGAGGCCTCTTGAACGACCCGGTTGTGCGCGTCCTGGCTTCCCGGCAAGCTCTCCTTGACGAAGGCTATTCGAAGAGCCTGCTTCTCTCGGGCGCCGCCCATGCGACCACCTTCTTCGCAATCCTCATCATCACCCTGCTGACCCCCAAGGTGCCGATCATTCGGGTGATCGATGGTTTCGCGGTTCCTCTTCCCCGCGGAGGGGGAATTCCGAAGACCGCCGCGCCTTCGATCGAACCGGCGGAACCGGCGGCGGAACCCGCTAAGACGGCAGCACCGCCAGCCCCGCTGCCCGCTCCCGTAAAGCTGATCAAGCCCGAAGCCCCCACTATCAAGAAGGGTGTGGCCCCGGTCGATCTCAAACGAAGCGTGAAGGAACCCACGGTCAGGGAGTCGCGGGAATTGGCCACCGAGAAGATCGTCAAGGGTGGCACCCCCAAGCCGGTGGCGGCTGCGACCCCGGGCGTCGCGGCCGCCAACACGGGGCTCGACTTCACGGCGCAGGACGCGGGCGTGATCGATGGAACCACCGGCCCGGTAGGGCCGCTCGGTTTCTATCTGGCCGCCATCAAGAACCGGATATGGGCCACCTGGGCCCGGCAGATCCGGCCTGATTTCACCGGGAGCGTGAAGATTTCTTTCACCATTCACCGTGACGGCTCGGTCGACGCCGTCGAGGTCATCGAGTCGTCAGGTTTGGCGGCTCTCGACCGGTTGGCTGAACGCGCGGTTATGAGCACCCCGCTCGGCCCTCTTCCAAACGCCTACGACAAGGAGACCCTGGTGGTCCATGCGAACTTCAAGCCTGTTTCTTAGCGCCACCCTGACCGGTGGATTCGCGGCCCTGTCGGCGCTTGCGTTCTCGACCCAGGATCCTCCCCCTATTATTGACATCGGCGGAACCGCCACTCGAGTCGCGATTGCGCCCTGTTCCGTCACCGTCGAACCGGTGCGGACGTCGTGCGGGATCGTTCGCGAGGTGTTGAAGGCCGACCTGGAGTTCGAGAGCTTCCAGCTCATTCCGGAATCCCTCATGCGTTCGCTGCCGCTGGTCGACCCCAAGGCGCCGAGCTACCTTGATTGGAAGTCGGTCGGCGCCAACATCCTGGTTACACTCGAGGCCATGCAGACGGGAACGGACTTCGCGGTGGAGGCGCGAAGCTTCAGCGTCGATGGGAGTTCCGCCATCATGAGCAAGCGCTACGCGGGCCGCGTTGAGCCCGGCAATCCGAACACGTTCCGGGCCTTCGCACACCAGGCGGCCGAGGACATCCTTGGTCTCGCCTCAATTCAGGCGGTCACAAGAACTCGCCTGGTATTCGTGTCCGACCGCGATGCTCCCGTTCGGGGCTCCACCCCATCGCCCGTCGAAAGAGGCCCGAGGACCACGGCAGCGGTCTCCGGCCCTCCCCCGGCACGGGGCCGGAAGGAGCTCTACATCGCCGATTACGACGGCTTCAATGTCCGCCGGGTCACGGTGAACCAGAACATCTCGATCCTCCCGGCCTGGACTCCAGGCGCCAAGGGTCTCATCTACACATCGTATCGGTCGGGCACGCCGCAAATCTTCTTGTCCTGGATCTACGAGGGGCGGGTGGTCCCCAACGTGACCCGGGAATCGCCAAACGCGCAGGCGATCGCGCCCGTGGTTTCTCCGGACGGGAAACGAATCGCCTACAGCGGCGACCGCGGTGGCAACTTCGACATCTGGGTCGCTAACATCGACGGCACGGGTGCGCGAAATCTCACCGGAACGTTCTCGAACGACACCGCGCCCTGCTGGAGTCCCTCCGGGCTCGAGATCGCCTTCACCTCGGGCCGGAGTGGCTCCCCTCAGTTGTGGGTAATGGACCACGAGGGACTGAACGTCCGACGGCTATCGAGCGTTGGCACCTACAACGACGGATGCGCCTGGAACCCTTCTCGCGAGTTTGCCGAGATCGCCTACACCTCGAGGCTGGAGAATCGCGAATTCGAGATCGCGGTGGTCGACCTGGCCACCGGTCAGGTCCGCCAGGTCACCACCGGCCGCGGTAGCTGCGAGTATCCCTCGTGGGCGCCCAACGGCCGGCACCTCGTGTTCTCGTGCAATCGGGGCGGCACCAAGCAACTGGGGCAAATCGATCGTATGGGGCGAAAGATGCGCGTCCTGAGCGTAGGGGCAGGAAACACCGAGCAGGCTGACTGGAGCCAGACCGTCCGATAATTTCTTTTCCCCTTTCAGCGGGACCCGGTCCTGAGATGTCCGTCGGTATCATCCTTCAAGAAAACCAAAGGTTTAGATCTCATGAAAATCGTCCACCTACCTCGCCTTCGAAAAATGGTCCTGCTCGCCGTCCTTCTCGCCTCCGTCCCTGCGGTCGCGCGAGCCGACAAGAAGGAGTTCCTCGCTCTCACTCAGCAGATCGCAACTCTTCAAGGACAGGTGGCCGAGGCCGAGCGGGCACGGATCGAATCCGAGAAGGAGTTCCGCAAGATCATCGACATTCTGGCCGACCAGGCGGCCCTATTGAAACGTATTCAGCAAGACCTGAAGATCCAGGAAGAGCGTTCTCAAGTCTCGATCCGAGACCAGCAGGAGAAGTTGTCTGAGATTGCCGACCGTCTGCGCACGGGACCTTTCAGCACTCCCGGCCCTGCCTCTCAGGCCCCGGGGCTCGGATCTGCGCCCCCGAATGTTTCGCCGGGGACCTCTCCCGGCGAGGCTCCGACGATCGCCCCCCGCGACCTGTATCAGCAGGCCTACAGCGACTATGCCCGCAAGAACTACGACCTGTCGATTCAGGGTTTCCAGGAGTATCTGCGGCTCTATCGGGATACCGATCTCGCCGATAACGCCCAATACTGGGTCGGAGAATGCCTTCAGGCCCAGGCGAAATACGAGGATGCGGTCACCGCGTTTAATGCGCTGTTACGGGACTTTGCGGCCAGCGACAAGATTCCGGACGCCCGCTACAAGAAAGGCGTCGCCCTCGAAGCCCTCGGGCGGCGGTCCCAGGCCATTCTGGAGTATCGATTTGTTGTCGAGCGCTTTCCAGGATCGCCGGCTGCCCGCCTGGCTCGCGAAAAACTGGGCCAACCCTGACAACTTCCGGGCCAGAGTCCACCACGCAATCTCTCTCCAAGCCACGACACGAAACAAACACGAAGGAAGCTCAAAAATGGCCTCAGTCAACAAAGTCACGCTCATCGGCAATGTCGGAAAAGACCCCGAGATCCGCTACACCCAGTCCGGCGAACCCATCGCCAACTTCTCCCTCGCCACCTCCGAAAGCTGGACCGATAAGTCCGGACAAAAGCAGGAGAAGACCGAGTGGCATCGGGTTGAAGTCTTCGGGAAAACCGCGCAGGTTGTTCGCGACTATGTAACAAAGGGCAAGCCCCTCTATGTAGAGGGCTCGATCAAGTATGACGAGTACACCGACAAAGACGGCATCAAGCGCAACGTCACCAAGATCCGCGTCAGCGGCTTCAATTCGCGGATCGTTCTCCTCGGGTCTCGTGGAGACGGCGCCCCCCGCTCCAGCGCGCCCGGCGAGCCCGCTCCGGCCGACGACTTTCAGGCCTCAGACGAGGACGTCCCGTTTTAGGATTAGGAGCAAGTCGGTGTGATGGAGCACACTAGTAGCCCGTGACAAAAGTCTGCCGCATTCGCCGAACGGCGCGCAGCCGGGCCTTGGGCCGCTGCATCCCGCCTGGGCTTCTTCGCTCAGGAGCCCGAATATTCCCGATATTCGGGCCCTTCGACTCATCGCCAGCCGGGCGCATCGCTCGTGCCCCGAGGGCAGGCTTCGCGCGCTCGGTGCTGCGGCGGACTTTCACCACAGACTGCTAGGCGTACGTCCTTTCCCCTTAACCTGACGAACATCGGAATCATTGCCCCTTCTCGCCACCCCCCTTCTCGCCGCCATCGAGACGCTGCCCGCTCCGTTCAGACATCTTCAGAGTGAGGTGACGGCGGAAGTCGCAGCCTGGCTCAAGGGAATCAGTGCCGAGGTCGATCCTCGGGCCGTAGAAAGGCTGTTCTCACGAGCGGGCGTCAACTCCCGCTCGTCGTTGCGGCCCCTAGCCGAGGTGTTTTTGGACGCGCCTTTCGCAGAGCGGAACGCCGCTTATCAGGAGGCGATGGTCCGCACCGGCATCGAGATCAGCCGTTCCATTCTAGCTCGCGCCGGAACAGAGAAAATCGACATTCTGGTCTCGAGTTCATGCACCGGGTTCATGATCCCGGCGGTCGATGCCCACATCGCGAGCGCCCTGCGTCTCGGGCCGCGGCTGGTCCGGCTGCCGATCACAGAGGCGGGCTGCGCAGGTGGTGCGGTGGCCCTCGCGAGAGCGGCCGACTACCTTGCCGCTCATCCGAAGGGGGCCGCCCTGGTGGTGGCCATCGAGTTTTCCTCCCTTACCTTCCAGGCGAGAGATCCCTCTCCAACCAACATGGTGGCAGCAGCCCTCTTCGCTGACGGCGCCGCGGCCGCGGTTCTTCTAGGCGCAGATCATCCCGACGCGGCGCGAACCACGGTCGAACTCGTCGATGTGGCCAGCTTCTTTCTTCCAGACAGTCTGGGTGCCATGGGCTACGATGTGGTCGAGGGCGGCTTCAAGCTGGTTCTCGACAAGCGGCTCCCCGACTTCCTTAGGGGACGCCTGCGGCCGATGGTCGTGGAGTTTCTTACCGGCAACGATGTTCGCTTCGAGCAGCTTTGCGCTTTCGCCATCCATCCTGGCGGACGGAAGGTGATGGACGTGGCCGAGGATGAACTCGGGCTCTCCCCCATCCAGCTCGAGCCCTCACGATCCGTTCTGCGTGATCACGGGAACATGAGTTCGGCCACAATCCTGTTCGTTCTTGACCGCGCGCTCGCCGACATCGGCCCGGGGGCCATGGCGCTCGGAATAGGCTTTGGTCCCGGATTCGCTATCGAGCTGAGTTTGTGGCGGGGTCGGTCGCCAAGGCCTTGAGCGGGGCGCTACGTCGTCGCGACCACCGGCCATGAGCGGCCGGTTGACCGATGTTCTGGTGATTGGCGGCGGGCCAGCCGGAACCACCGCAGCCTTTCAACTCGCATCCGCCGGGGTTGCCGTAACACTCGTGGACCGGGCCCACTTCCCTCGCGAGAAGGTCTGCGGCGAGAGCTTGTCCCCAGGAGCTCTCGCCCGACTCCGGGCTATCGGGATGTGGGAGCCAAGCGAGGGTTGCGGCTCGCCAGCGGTATCGCCAGCGTCATTTCAGGTGAAAGGTATGCGCATCCGCTCGCCACGAGGGGCCACCTTCATGGGTCGTTACAAGGGTGGCCCGGACGGTACGGGGCTCGCGATGCGGCGAACGCTGCTCGACCACGAACTCCTCGAGCGGGCCCGCGCACGGGGAGTGAACATCGTTGAGGGCGTCGAGGCGATTCGCGGAGAGGCTGAAGCGGACGGCTCGGCCGTGGTCACCGTGAGGGATCGCGCAGGCGTCCACACCCGCAGCCTTCGGGCGCAAAGGGTCGTGGTGGCCGACGGAAGGCAGAGCTTTCTCGGACGGCAACTCGGCTTCATCCAGCCGGGGACGGCCGACTCCGGACCTAAACGGTTCGCAGTCCGCGCCCACTGCGACGGAGTCTCGGGCCTTTCCGATATGGCGGAGATGCAGGTTGGGCAAGGCGGCTATTGCGGCATCGCTCCTCTTTCCGACACGAAGGCGAACGTCTGCTATGTACTGTTCGGTAGCCGAATCAACCTGGCCCCCGGCACTCTCGTAGCCGATTTTCGGCGGCACATAAAGGCCTTTCCCGATGTCGCGGACCGGCTGGAGCATTCACGAATCGAGGGTGCCATTCGGGTGATCGGGCCGTTGCGCGTGCGCTCGCCGCAGCAGACCTCGGGTCCCTTCATCGCTTGCGGGGACACCACCGGATTCCTGGATCCATTCACCGGCGAGGGGATCGCTCACGCCATCGCGACCGGCGTTCTGGCTGCGGCCGCCACCCGAAGCTCTCTGATCGGCAACGTGCGCGCCTTCGATGAATACGCCCGCCAGGTGCGCGCACTTCGCCGGGTCAAGGGATTCGCCGCTTCTTTTCTCTATGGATTGGTGGCGCGTCCCCACCTTGCCAACTCCGCGGCGTTGGTGTTCGCGCGCCTGCCGCGGCTTGGAGACGCCGCGGTTCGTCTCTTTGGCGACCAGATTTAGCAGCCGAGGGCTCCGGCAATCCCTTGATTGCGACACGTAGATCGGAGATAATCCGCGCTCGCGCCTTCAGGTAGTCCTGACAGGCAGGGCCCGCTAGCTCAATGGTAGAGCAGAAGACTCTTAATCTTTTGGTTGGAGGTTCGAGTCCTCCGCGGGTCACCACTGCCCTTTCCCCTTCGGAAACGCGTAGTGGTCGACATCGTCGTGAGCCTCTTGATGGACGGTTCGGTTAGCCGCTGAACGGGCGCTCTCGAATCGCGGGCGGCTCCTCCATCAACGCGGGCGGACTTCGATCCTCAGGCCTCGGGACTTGGCGGCCCGAACAAAAAAACCACCATGGCGTCCCGCAACTTCTTTCGTGCGTCGGGGTCCGCCATCGACAGCCCGTAATGGTTCATGATCGTCCGTGACTCCTCCTGCCACATATCCCAGGCCTGCCGTGAGATGGAGGCATGGATCCGCTGGCCCAGCGGGTTCGAGAATGGAGGCTTCTCAAGACCGGGGAGTAAGGCACCAAGTTTGACGCACTGGACTTTGTATTCGTCGTTGGTCATGAATCTTCGGCCTTCTCGGTTCGTGAGGCGGAGAGAAGGGCCACCACACGCTCCACTTCGCGAACTCGGCGGTTGAGGTCGGCCACCTTGGTGACGAGATCCTCCCCCTCATAGGCTTCATACCGGCGTACCGCAGGAGAGACTTCTTCCTCAACTGGCTCCCCGCCCAAAAGATGGGACCACCGGCCTTCCTTCTGACCGGGACCGCGCGGCAGTTCTCGGACCAGGGGTTCGGGCGGTGCGGCCAGAGCGTTCAGTGCATCATCGAGCTCACCGATGCTGGTGAACGGATGCAGACGCTCGCTTCGATTGCGTAGCTCCCCAGGCGTTTGGGGGCCGCGGAGGAGCAACAGGGTGATGATCGCCTTACGCGCTGGATCGAGGCTCCACCGAAGGTCAACGCCCTGGCGCCAACGGGTCACCCGCGCGCCTTCCGTTCGGATCGCGAAGCCCTCCTGCGACAGCTGTCGCAAGGTTCCGTGAACCGCCCCCTCGGACATCTCCATGACCGGCTCGCGCGCCGTCTTCTGGTTGCACGCCTGGATGAGCGCGTTGACGGTGAGGGGGTAGAGCTCCGGTGTCGTTTGCTCCTTCTCAAGCAACGCTCCCAGGACCCGAAGCTCAGCCTGGTCGAGTGGGCGCGGGATCTTCTGCACTCGGGGAGCTTATCCGAGCGTGGGGGCTGAGCCGAAGCTCCCTATTTCGACTTCCAGTGCCGCAGATAGCGCTCCACCAGTTCCGCCTCCGGCGCATGGATGGCCCGCGCGTACTCGATTAGAAACCCGCGCGCGAACACTCGCCCCGGCAACGCCTCATGCCGGTCCTCCTCGAGGGCTTTCAGGAACCGGCCTCCGACCTTGCTCAGCGCCGCGATCTGATCGATCGAGAGATTCCGGCTCTCGCGGAGCGCTTTAAGCGCCGCGCCATTCACGACTTCCGGAATCCGGATAAGGTCGGTCGGAGCCTCGGTGCCGGGGGCCGCGAGCGGAGGCGAAGACAGCGGTAAAGCCCGACTGACCGGCCTGGGCCTGGGATCACGCCGCGGATTCTCCGCGACAGAAGGCGACGCCTCGGGCCCACTCAGCAAGGCGTCATAGTCACGGCGAGAGTTCGGGTTTGAGAGGGCCGCATAAGCCTCCTCCACCCGCGTCAGCATCCGCGCTCGCTCATCCTGGTCGAGAAAGCCATGGGTGGGCGTGGATTCCCCGGTGTAGAGGCTTCGAGCAAACCGATAGGCGGCCTGGATCTGGCCGGTGCCGACATGGGGCGCAACCCCGAGGATCTCGTAATGGCTCTTGTTTCCTTGCAAATCGATTCCCATGATCGCTCAAAACACCGGTGATAGATCGGCGCGACGAAGGAGATTCCGGGTAAGCCGCCGTACGTCCTCGGCCGCGCGAGAGCGACTTGCGTCGACCATGAACATTTTCCCTCGCCTAAGGGTTCGCCAGACCGCGTCGTCGTGATGCACGAAGCCGGCATAGGAGAGAGGCGCACCGAAATGTCTCCGCACCACGGCGGCAGTCTGCGCGCCGAAGCGGCGATCCGCATCGTCGCGCGCCTGATTGGTGACGAGAGTAAGGCCCATCTCGGCGACCAGCGCGCGGGCCGCCCCGACGAGTGAATTGTCCACAGCCTCGATCTCTCGGAGGATGTCTTCGACGGATTTCACCCCCGCTCGGTCGGGGCCCGACTGAGCGGTGCCGAGGCGTCTTCGGACCTCGCTTGATGGGAGCCGTTGGGCCAGCCGCTGAAAACAGAGGTTGCGCAGCAGTGAGGCGATGTTCTCGATGGAACTGGGCTCCGGGACAGCGACGATCACGTTCAGATCCGCCACGTTCATCACCGAAAGGGTATCCATCGAGACTCCAGCACCAACGTCGATCAGGACGAGGTCCACGGGGAGAGCGCGCAGCGCCGTTGCGAGTCGCGCCGGCCACCCTCCGGGCAGATGTCCCAGCCCGTCGTCGACCCGGCCGCCGATGAGTCGGAGATTCGGATACGGTGTCGCCACCGCGTATTCATCGGCCACGCCACTGCTGCCGCTGCGGATGTAGTCCAGCAACGAATGGGCAGGCGGCGCAATGCCCAGGCAGGTATGGAGATTAGCGCCACCGAAATCGGCATCCACCAGGACCACACGTTTCCCCAGCCTCGATAATTGAAACCCCACCGAGGCGGCCAGAGAGCTTTTTCCCGTACCTCCCTTACCCCCCCCGAAAACCCACAGCTCGAATCGGGGCGCTTCGTCGGTGGGCGGCTCGGCTTCTTTCAATCGGGATCTCTTCTGTCAGGAACGACACGGGGGTGGTGGATGCCGAGTTGTATCATCCGGCGGTGCGCTCTCTGATTATCGCCGGTATCGCTCTCGCTTCAACCGCCTGCGGCCTCGGATCGAGCTCTCCCGCTCCCGACCTCCCCCCCTGGAAGATGACGAAAGATGGCCGCGGGGTTGAGGTCCGGTTCCTGGAAAAGGCCCCCTACGTCTACATGTACGCGCTCGATGGGACTTTGCGGCAAATAAACCTCGACAGCAACGGCGATCGCAAGCCGGACCTGTTCGCGTACTTTTCCGGTCGGAGTACGCCCGACAGCCTTGAGATCGACGAAAACCGGGATGGCCGGATCGACCGCTGGGAAGAATACAACGCCGATGGAAAGATGATCCGGTTCTCCACCTCGGCCAAGGGTGCCATCCCGGACCGCTTCGTCACCCTCGACCCTGCGACTGGCTCCACACAGCAGGTCGAGACCGACGCCGACCACGACGGCCGGCGCGAGCGTCTCGAAGTGTTTTCCGCCGGGCGATTGAGCCGCGCCGAGATCGACACCAACGCCGATGGCAAACGCGATCGCATCCAGGACTGGAGTCCCGGGTACTTGCTGAGCGAGGAGATCGATCGCGATGGTGATGGCAAGCCCGATGTCCGGATCCTGCACACCAAGACCGGGGCGATTCAGAAGGTCGAGCGCCTCACTCGCTAAGCGGGACCAGACTTTTGGGCCTCCAGCGGATCCCGCGGGTCATCGGGTGGTGCGCCCTCCTGAGCGCCTGCCTGACTCCATTCATCTTTGGGGCCGTCCAGCGATCGGTCTGGATTCCGCTCTTTCAGTTGTGGATGGGGCTTGGCTTTGTCTCGTATTTGGCGCGAAGGGGTTCGGTCACGACTGACACGGAGGTCTGCCGGGCTCTGCTTCCCCTGCACGCCCTCTTCGTCGTCCAACTCGCGCCTCTCCCCGAAGGACTGCTCCGGGTCCTTTCTCCCGGCTCATACGCGGCCCACTTTCTGCCCTACCCCGGCGACGGTCAGTACCGGTCCATATCGGTCTCGCCCGGCGTCACCGTGGAAAGCTGGTTATACGTGGTTGGGCTGCAAGGACTTCTCCTGGCAGTGCGGGGCCTTCCACCGCGCGATCGAAGGAAGGCGGTGCATTGGCTGATCGCGGTGATCCTCGGACTCGCAGGAGAAGGCCTCTGGCAGTCACGTTCTGATCGTCCATACTGGCCCTTGACCTTGTTCTATTTCGAACTCCCCGCTGGGCTCGATAGCGGTGTTTTCGGACCGTACTTCAACCGCAATCACTTCGCGACGATCGTCGCGGCAGGGGCGGGGTTGGCTGCTGGTTTGGCCGGCGCCCTCGCCGTTTCCCACGGCGGTATGAGCCGGCTGCTCCGATCACCCGCCGCGTCAGGGCACTTCGTCGTTCTGGGCGGCGCATCCGTTTTTCTTGCCCTGACCGCCGCGGCCTCGGGCTCGCGTTCAGGGTTAATCGCTGCGGTAGCCGCAGTCGGATTCTCCGCTCTTCGCTTGTTCGGGAAGCGGGCCCTTCTGGCAGCCGTGGCTCTCGCTGCGGCCTTTGTCGTCCTCGCCGGGGCATCCTCCATCGAGAGAATGATGAGGATGGACTTCATGGCCAGTCGCATCCTTCCCTGGCTCGACATGACAACGCTCATCCGCTTCTTTCCGGTGGCGGGTTCGGGAATTGGGACCTTCGGAGCGACCTACTGGCCGTACCAGCAGAACGTGACCTACGAGTACTGGCAGTTCGCCCACAATGAGTACCTCCAGATGGTGATTGAAACAGGCCTGGCAGGCTTGTTCGTCGCCTGGTTGGTGGCGCGGCGCGCTTCGCGCACCCTGCTGGCAGAAACCAGCATGAAGGAGGGTGTTCTGGCCGCGCTGATGGCCTTCTTGGTTCAGGCTTTGCTGGACTTCCCCTTTCGGGTCAGTGCGAATGCCGCCATTCTGACGATCATCGTGGGCCTTGGCCTTGCCGACGCGCGGGACGATTCACCGGGGTCGACATCCAGATAGGCCTGACCCTGACGGCGCGCCGCCTAAGTACTGAGATGCCACCTTGTGCCAATTGCAAGGACCGCAGTCGCAACGGCTGCCGCAGCAGGTCACCGAATTGGATACGCCAAACTCCGCCATCAGAAAAGTCCCAGGGGGTGCAAGCCTACGGAGTCATCTAAACCGGGCTGAATCTAGATCTTGTCCGCCTAACCCGAGCCGACATTTGCACCCAGATTCTGTTTGAGGACTCAAAAAAAATACCGCCGATCCGAAGGATCGGCGGTATCGCGTCCTTCTAGGACTTTCCTACCGGCTACAGGTCAGGCCAACCAGGCGATCAATGGCCATGGGGTTGAAGAAGCAGGCGCTTGAGCCCAACGCCGAGCCGCTGCAGCTGTTCGACCATGTCGCCGGGAGAGGTCCGAGGAGGGATGACTGATTTGCGGCAAAGGCGCTTAGATCAACCCGGGCGGAGCAGGGGACAGGAAGTGTTCCCGCGCCGTTGATGGGGATCGTCACGCCGCCCGTGGTGACGAACGCCGTGCAGAAGCGGCCGCCTACCGAGGGATCGGCTGCGATATCAGGCGAGACGACTACGGTCAGGTTACAGATCGTTGCCGGAGGCGGGGTTGGGGCCGGGGTCGGAGTCGGGGTTGCTGGGGTTGCGGTCGGAGCTGGAGTCGGTGTTGCCGCCGTACCCCCGGCCGCTGCCGCTGCCACCGCACCGCCGACCGCGACCGCAGCGGCCGCGCCTACGACTGCAGCCGCGCCAAGCGTGGCACCGGCCACGCCGCCGAAGCCAGCGAGCGAGCCTGCGACCGAACCCGAGGCCGAGAGGACAGAAACGGCGCCTTCAGGCGCACCGATGGGACCCAGCTTGCCGAGGCCCTCGCCTATCCCGCCGACGCCGGGGAATCCCTTGCACTCGCCAGCACCAGAAACAATCTTGACACTGTTCTCCGGCGACTTGGTCTCGGCAAAGTCGGATGAAGTCACTTGGATGTAGTAGTTGATCGTCTCGATGCCCCCGTCCTTGTTGACCTTGGGGATGAAAGCGCGATGAGTGGGACCGTTCGCCACCGGCGGTTCGATTTTCTCGAACTCGGTGTAGAACCACTCCGGGCTCAGGTTGGACTGGAAGTAGAGCCGTCCGTTGACGATGGAGGCGAGCGGAGCGAACACGGCCTCTACCAGAGTAAATTCACCTTCCGTGATGCAGTTGAACCCATCATGGGTGATTGTCGCGGTTCCCGCGACCACGGCCGGGTCCTGGCCGAAGGCGAGCGAGGCGACTTCCACACTGGCGGATGCCACACGGCCCGACACAACCTCCACCGAGAGGGGGGCGCGCGAGATCGAGACCCCCGACCGGCCCGGACTCGAGAAGACGTACGATCCTGCGGGAACCAGTGCGGTGAAGGCTCCGTCAATAGACGTTTTCACCGAGAAGGCCTTTCCGGTGTCCAGGTTCACCAGGGTGAGCGAAAGCCCTTCGATGCCCCTGCCGGCCATTGAAACCAAACCCTTGATCGTGCCTGAAGCCGTCGGAGTTGCGCTCGACGGCATGGCCATCGCGAATGAGAGGAACACCCCCAAAAATTTCTTGCTAGTCAAAGTTTCAGCCCTCTTTTTTCCCGGAAAAAATTGTGATGATGCACGCGTACAGTAGACCATGTTGCGAGGCTACACGAACCAGTCAGTCGAGACAAGCGTCCTCTATTTTTCGGCGCGCCCCTCTGCGGCCTTTTTCGTCCCGCTGGAGTAGCGCGCGTAGACCGCCCCGTATTGGCCATAACCCCCGTAGTACCCGGTGGCATACCTGGAGAGGTAGTACGAGTTACGTTTCACGTCGACCCGGTTCAGGATCCCTCCCAGCAGGCGGCCACCCACCGAAGAGAGCTGGGCGACACCGTCCGCGGCCACGGCTCGGGTCGTGCGGTCCCCTTCCACCACCAGGACGATGCCGTCAACGACGCCGCCGATGATGAGAGCGTCCGCCATGCCCCCCACGGGCGGCGCATCGACAACCACCCAGTCGTAGGCCTTCGAGAGCGCGTGAAGCAGGGTACGCATCTCGTCGCACCCCATCAGTTCGGCGGGGTTCTCGGGCGTGCCGCCCGAGGTCAGCGCGAAGAGTCCCGGAACCGGGCCCGGGCGGACGATGTCTTTGAAAGCTCCACTGCGGGTCAGGATGTCTCGAATCCCCGGGCTTCGGGGCAGGCCCAGATTCGAGTGCACGGTGGGCCGCCGCAGGTCTGAATCGACCAGGATCGCCGTCGCCCCCGTTTGCGCAATGGCGGCGGCTAGATTCATCGCGGTTGTGGACTTGCCCTCACCCGGATGGATGCTGGTGACCAGCAGCACGCGCGCGTTCATCGCCGCGGCGGTGGCCATGACGTTTGTCCGGATGACTCGGTACGACTCGGAGAGCGGCGAGGTCGGATGTCGAATCGCGCTCAGATTGCCTCGCGCATTCATGTCCGCCATGTCCGCCACGGTGGTGAGGTCGGGGACGAACCCAAGGAAGGGGATCCGAAGCGACTCGCGAATATCGTCGGGAGTCTTGAGCGTGGTGTCCAGCCGATCTTTCGCCGCGACCAGAAGAACGCCCGTCGCCAATCCCACCAGCAGGGCTACCTGCAGGTTTCCGTTTCGATCGGGAAAGACGGGACTTCTCGGAGGCTCGGCCGGTTCAATCAACCGAACGGTGCGGTCGGTGACTGTGCTTTTGACACTCGCCTCCTTGCCCCGTCTGGCGAGCGCCATCGCTATTTCGTTCGATGTATCCGCGTCGCGTTTCAGGGTCTGATATTCGGGAGACTTGTCGAGGAGGGCCGCCATCTCCTGCTGGGCTACTGCCACTGCGGATTCGAGCACGGATTCCTGCCGGCTCGCCGCCTCAAAGTCTCCTTCGACGGAACGAAGCACGCCTCGAGCCTCCGCTACGCTGGCGGTCTTCAGATATTGCATGCGAGTCTGAATGCCAACCACATCGGGGTGACGCGGGCCCAGGCTCTGATCGAGTTCGGATCGCTTCAATTCAAGCTCGATCAGTTCCTTCCGCAGGGCCTGAAAGGAGCTATTCGCCGCGAGTTCAGGCACGGTCAGCAGTTCCGCTTCGCTCATGCGTCGGAGCTGGTCGAGATAGGCCCTCTTTGATGCTTTGGCACTCCGCACCTCGATGAGCTGGGTGTTCGCCTGCTCGAGGCGCGCTTCCACAACCCGTTGTTTGGCCTCCATATTCGAACTTCCGCTCTTCTCCTCGAAGGCGCGCAGAGCCTCAAACGAAATCTTCGCCGCCGCCTGTTCAGCCTGTAGCCTGGTCTCCAGCCACTTGGTGGCCTCCAACGACTGGTCCGAGCGCTCCGCCCGCGATTCGTCCACAAACGTCTGCACCAGCCCGTTTACCGCGATGGCCGCAAACTTGGGGTCGTAGGCCCGGAAGACCAGGTCCACCAGATTGGTGCGGGCCACCGGCCGAATCGATATGCGCGAACGGAACGCGGCGACCGCCGGGGCCACGTCCATTCCAGGCCCGAAAGCGTTCGGGTTCTGGCCGAGAATCTTGGTCCTCACAATCTCGACCGGCGAGCGCATCGGCCCCGTGCTCAGCTCAGGCGATGTTGTGAACTCATAGCGCTCGACCACTTTCGTCAGCAGCGACTTCCCCAGCAGAATCCGGTACTGCGTCTCCACCCACTCCGTCGTCACCGCCTCCACGACCGCGGCGCCTGGCGTCAGGTCCGGCGTGGATTTCGTGATCTGGATCTGGGCCACCGCCTCATAACGCGGGCGCGCGGTGTAGTTGTACCCGGTCGCGAGGACGAGCGAAACCGCGACGCACGCGATAACCAGCCAGCGGCTGTGCCACAGCGAGTGCGTAAATTTCACCCACTCCGAGGCCCCTTCGGAGGGTGGGGGCTCCATCGGGGGGAGCAACTGCCGCTCCTCGGGCGGTGGCACCGCACGAAGCACTCCGCCGGTTGAACTCATGTTCCTTCCCCGACGTGGAGCGACGGGAACTGCGAGTGGCGAGGCATCAAAAGAACCTTTCGCCGATGTTGAGGGTGTCGCCCGGCTTCAGCAAATCGGTCAGCTTGGCCTTCGCTTCGGTCCGCTTTCCGGCCTCGAACCGAACCACCTTGAGGCGCTTCATCGAGCCGCGGTCCGACACGCCGCCCACCAACTGCAGCACGTCTTGAACCGTCATGCCGTCGATGAACTTGAGCGCGCCGGGCCGCACCGCCTGTCCCGTCACAAAGACTTGAGCGGCCTTCGGAACGTAAATCAGATCGCCCCCTTCGAGAATCGCATTCTGTTCGGCGTTCCCTTTCAGCAATTCCTTGAAGCTGGCGCGAAAAATATCAGAGCCTTCGATTGCACCCGGAGGCAACTCATTCGCGTCGGGCAGGCGGGCCAAATCCGAGAGGCCCGGCACAATCGGCATCGACGAGAACTGCTCGATCGCACGACTCTCGCTGCCTTCGGGGGGGCGTGCGATGACCAGCTCGTGCCCCGCGTTGGAGGAAAGCCCTCCCGCGGCCCGCAGCATCACCAGCAGAGACCGATCCCCGCGAAGGTAGTGAATCCCTGGGGTCGCAACCTCGCCAAGCATCAGAATCGGTCGCGAACGGTACTCTTTCACCCGCACTGAAACCTCGGGGCGTCGAATGAAGTCGCCGCTCAACTTCGTTTGGAGCTTTCTCGCCACTTCGTCCGGCCCGAGTCCGGCCACCTCCACTCGACCGATCAGCGGATAGACGATGAAGCCATCCTTTTCGACCACGAAGTCGCCCGACAGGGTCGGCTGGCCCAGAACCACGACATCGATCAGGTCAGCAGGACGGATCGCGGACGGATCGCTCGTTTGGGCAGCGACAAGATACGGCAGAATCAACAGGAACAGGGAAAGGCGGAGCGGGCGACTCATCATCAAGCGGCTATTCTCCGCGGGAAGTCTCGATCACGTCAACTTTGTGGACCTCCCACGCCAAGCCCCGCCCGCCACGAACCGAGGCAGGGCGGCGGGAAAAGCCCTGAACGACTATCGACCGCCGCCCGCCGGGATGCGGCCCAAACGACCCGGGAGGGGTGCTGCCATTGAGCCCATCGCGGCGGGGGCCACACCTCGGCGCTCCGCGATCATCCTGGCCACGATACTGACCGCGATCTCCTCGGGCGTCATCGCTCCGATTTCGACCCCGACGGGGCTTTCGATCCTGGCGAGGTCCTCAGACCCGAAGCCGCGCTCGGCAAGATCCGTGAAAACGTGAACCATCTTTGCCCGGGACCCTAGAAGACCCACGAATCTGGGCTTCACCCCTAGACACGACGCCAGGGCCACGGCATCGCCTCGATGCCCCCGCGTCACCACCATCACGAATGAGCGAGGCGTAAGGCCGAGGGTTTCGGCCGCCGAGTCGAAAGGGGCCGCGATCACCCGGTCCGCTTCCGGGAACCGGGCGGCGGTCGCGTAGCCATCGCGGTCGTCGAGTACCGAAACCCTGAAGCCGGCAAAGGCGGCGAGCGCGCACAGCGGGCGCGCGACGTGCCCCCCGCCAAGGATGGCGAGAGTGGGCGTGCCTTCGAGCGGCTCGATGAACACCTCCATGCGACCGCCGCATACCAGGCCCTCTTCCCCCGCCTGTTCGGGCGTGAGGTCGTAGGTGGTCAACATGGCTCGGCCGCTCTCGATCGATATCCTGGCCCGGCGCGTCATCTCCGCCTCGACGCATCCGCCGCCGATGGTTCCGTGGATGGTGCCGTCGGCCATCACCAGCATGCGCGCCCCGGCGCCCTGAGGGGTCGAACCCTGAGATCCGACAACGGTAACCAATGCCGCCGGAACGTCGCCCTCAACACATCGAGCCGCCTCGCCGAGCACCGCGGCCGCTCCGATCTGACCGCGCCTGGTCAGGCTGGCCGCAGCCTTCTCCATCGCCTCTCAGCCCTGAGCGATCGGAAGAGAAATGCGGGACAGCCCCTGCAGATCCTCCGGCGTCATGATGACATCCCCAAACTTGCTGTAGTAGCGCAACTGGCGCCGGTAGCAGCGCGGGGCCTCCATGTCGAACGCCACGCAGGAGTCGATGGGCTTCGAGTAGATGTGGATCGAAACCACGGGTTCCTCCCCCACCACCGTCACCTGATGAATCGTGCGCTCGCGGTCCACCGAGTTGACGTGGCCGCCTCGCCCACAGGTCTCGACTCGCTCCTTGGAAAGCCGAATCTCCGTCGCACCCGCGACACAGTCGACTCCGGCTGAGTTCTGGCCCTCGGGCGCGTTGCACCCGAGCCACTTGAAGTTTGTGACCTCCGCGATGCCGCGGCTGACCATCATCCAGCCCAGTTGTCCATTGTGAGTGTGCAGCGGGGTTTTCTGCCCTTTTCCCCAGCAGATCGCCATCAACTCGAACAGGTCATCGCGATAAATCAGGTTCCGCGTGTAGATCGACTCGTTCCAATGAACATACGGCGAGAGGGACGAGTCCTGGATATCGGTTTCGCAACAAAGCTCCAGCACCGACGCGCTTGAAAGCGTCTCCGGCGTGAAGGTTCGCAGCATCCTCACGAAGTCGTCGATGTGTCGGATCTTTCCCATGGTTCCGCGGGATTCTTTTACTTCAGCTCAGCCGATAAAGAGATGTTCGTCGGATTCTTCCGATCGACGCGGTGTGGTCAAAGGAGCCCGCCTTTTGGGATCCGTCGCCCGGTAGGCTTCAAACCCGCTGCGGAGCCCGCCCCACAATGCTGCGAGGTCGGCAACCGTCGCCGCAGGCTTCGCGATCATGGTGCGCACGCCTTCAATGGTGCCTTCGATCTTGTCGAGCGTATTCGAAAGGGCCGCCTCGACGCGCGCCGCCTGCTCGCGGCCCGAGTCCGAAATCGCGCGCAGGTTGGCGGCTCCTTTACGCAGGTCTTCCAAGGTCGGCTTGATCTCCGAGTCGAAGCGAGCACAGAACTCGCTCACCTTTCGTGAGGTGTCACGAAGGCTCAAGGCCGCGACCACGAGAAAGGCGCACTGGACAAGTGCGGTCACCGCCATCACACCAAGAAAAACGCCAGCCCACTCATTCATCGAACGCGAATCCTCCCAAGGATCATGCGATCAAAAACGCTCAGGGAGCCCCTAGGCCCGGTCCCGCGCGTCGCGATAGGCCTTCTGGCCGGCCTCGACCGCCGAGCCGAGGCGCTCCTTGCGCTCTTCGATGAAGTCGACCGCTTCGTCCCGAAGGTGTTGGGAGCGGGAGACCACCTCCTCCTTAAGGTCCCGGCCCTTGGCCAGACCGTCCTTGACCCGGTCGCTGATCAGTTCGCGGGTCTCGCGGCCCGCCCGAGGAGCGAAGAGGACCGCGATCGCGGCACCGGCCAGTCCGCCCACGATGAACGACAGGAGTACTCCGGATGTCGAAGAGTTTTCGTTATCTGCCATAAGGCCTCCAAATGAGGTTTGATCCGCGGACAGTCTAGCAGCGTGCTTCGATAGGACGGACGTCCATTCTCCTCGACGTCGAGCGATGTCCGTGGTTTGGACGGTCGCATAACATCGCGGATCATGCGGGTCGAGCGGTTCGCGAGCGTCGTGGCCCTCCTGTGGCTGAACGCCTCCGGGTGCCAGAGATCTCCGATGTCCGACCTCCCCGTGTGGCGGGTTGAGCTGGACGGCGATGGTCGGGAGGTTCGCCTCGTTCACCTTCCGTTCGAACAGACGTCTTACGACTTGAGGACCCACCAGCGGCTGAAGGTGATTCAGGATCGGAACCAGGATGGCAGGTCCGACCGTATCGTGGTCTATGCCGGGCAGGGGGAGGCCCGCAGTGTCGAGACCGATGCCGATTTCGATGGCCACGTCGATCGCTGGGAGACATTCGGTGTGGATGGTCAAAGACGCCGTTCCGCCACCTCCGACTCCGGCGACGGTCGTCCGACGCGGGTCGCCACCTACGGCAGCGGGGGAATCCTCGCCTTGATCGAGATGGATGCGAACCGCGACGGACGCTTCGAGATCACCCAGGTCTTCGAGAACCGGCGTCTCGCCGAAACGCGTATCGACAGCGACGGCAGCGGACGTGTTGATCGCGTCCAGGATCACCGGCCCGGGCACCTCGCTTCCGAGGTGTTCGACAACAACGAGGACGGAATCGACGACTTTCGAATGACCTACTCGCCGACCGGTGTCTTGCTCAAGGTTGAGGTCCTTCAGTCACGAACCGCTGGGGCTATCCGATGAACGAGCCTGGCGGCTTCGGCCTTAGAAAGGCCGGCCTCATCACTCTGCTCCTGTCTCCCTTCGGCTTCGGGGCGGTGCCCTCGGAAATCTGGGTACCGCTGGCGTGGCTTTGGGCCTTCATTGGAGGAGCGGCGGCTGTTCGGAACCGAGGCGAACTACGATCCGAGGCGACCTCCGCCTTGCCGGCAAGGGTGACCTTTCTGCTCGTGGTTCTTCACTGCATTTTCGCCCTGCAATTGGTTCCCCTTCCGCCCGATGTCTTACGCGTCCTCTCCCCCGGGTCCTATGCGGCCCACTACATCCCCCCCCCGGCGCAGATCCACTGGGCTCCTATCGCGGTCAGCCGCAACGGTACGCAGCAGGCCTGGCTCTTCTTCGCGGGTCTTCACGGCCTGGCCTACGCGCTCTTTCGAACCCCGGGCTCGGCCTCGCGGAAAACCGTCCTCTTCTTCGGCATGTCAGGCGTGGGCATGATCCTGGCGGTCGAGGGCCTCGTTCAGGCCGCCTCACCCAACCCCTACTGGCTGTATGGCGTCTTCGCCGTTCCGGGTGCGAGTGTCCACGAGAGCGGCATCTTTGGTCCTTACTACAACCGCGATCACTATTCCAATCTGCTGGCGATATCCGGGTCGGTTTCGGCCGGCCTTCTCGCGCTTCGCCTGTCGTCGATACGCGCTGGGAGCCGGTCGATCCTCGGTTCGCGCCATTTCTCTGCCGTGGTCGCACTGGCGGTTGCACTCACTGTGATACTTGCGGCAAGCGCCGCCTCAGGATCGCGAGGAGGGCTCCTGGCTCTGGGTGCCGGGCTCACGGTCGGCCTCAGTTCATTGCTGAGAGCCCGACCTCGACTCGCTCTGATCGGTGCAACGGCCATGGCCCTGGTGCTTTTCGGCACGGGGGTTCCTTCCGCGGTCGAGCGAATGGGCGATGTGGACTTCGAGGCCAGCCGGCTGATGGTGTGGCGCGACGCCCTTCGCCTGACGGAGTTCTTTCCCCTCTTCGGCTGCGGCCTCGGCGGCTTCGGGGCCTGCTACTGGCCTTACCAGAGGGTTGTACGTTTCGAGTACTGGCCCCATGCGCACAACGAGTTCCTGCAATGGTGGATCGAGACGGGGGCCGTGGGGCTACTGGTCGGCCTTGGGTGCGCCCGACTATTATGGGTCGAGGCGCCTCGGATCATCCGCGACCACTCACTCCGCCCCGCCCTGGCCGGGCTCGCCGCCGCGGCAGTTCATGCGTGGGTGGAGTGCGGATTCAGGATTCCGGCGAACGCGGCCTGGGCCTGGGTGCTCTTCGTCTGTTTGTTCGCCACAGACCAAGCGACCCGCGCGCGCGAAGTTGGGCCCGGCCGAGGCGTCTAGCGACAGGTCATCACAACCAGTGAAACCGGCGGCCGGCCCGCGGGCAGCAGGCAAGGAACACTCAGCGCATCGCCTGTGCAGGCACCGGTCCAGGTCGCGGATGGCGGTCCGATAAATGACGCGGGTGGTCCGATGATGGCCGCCGTCAAAGTCAAGGTCGCCGCGCAGGGCCCTTCAAAGAGCCGGGATGCGGTGACCGGGATTGGAACCAGACCGGCACTACTGACCGTGACCTGACAGGGCCCGGCGGGCCCCCCGGGCGGCGTTACGGAAACCTGCACCTGGCAGATGAGGTCCGTGGGAACAGGCGTTGGCGTTGGTACCGGGGTCGGAGTTGGAGTCGGTGTGGGTACGGGAGGCGGCGGCGTGGGCGTCGGCGTCGGCGTGAAAGCGCCTCCCGCGGGCGCGCCGCCTCCCCCCGAGGCTGGGCTCCCGGCCACCGCCACCGCCGTAGCCCCCGCGACCGGCGCCACCGTGGCGACCGCGGCCACAACCTGCGAGGCCACCGTCGTGACCGCCGACGTGACCGTGGTCAGGCCGACGCTCGCGAAACCAGCGGGTGCGGCGGCGGCGGCACCGCTTGATGCGAGCACGGTGATGCCCTGAGTCGGAGCGGCCCCCACGGGTGCTGCGAAGAGACCGCCTCGGCACGACTGCCCCTCGGCCAGAATGCGGATAGGGATCTCCCGTGTCCGGGATTCGGTGAAGTTCGAAAGCGTGATTTGGATGTAGTACGTCACCTCCTCGATCCCGGAGCCTTCCTGGACCTGAGGAAGGAAGGCGCGGTGGGTCGGTGCCACTCCCGGGTCGATCGCCACCGGCTCGTCGGATCCGGTCCACCGGCGGCGGATGTCATCACCCTCCTTCATCGCAGCCGGATTCGATGGATCGGCGACCATCGTCCACTTGTACCTGGGAAACTCGCCGGAGAGAGCCTGGAACTCAGTGTAGAACCACTCATCGCTCAGATTGGATCTGAAGTAGAGCCGTGCGCTGACCACCGACCCCGCAGGCTCGAACCTGGTATCGAACACCGGGAACTGGCTCTTCGCCACACAGCCGATCGGGTTGTGGAAGATCGAGGCCTCAGCACCCTCGATGTCTTGAGACACCGACCCCACCATCTCGATATCCGCGGAGGCGATTCGTCCGGGGTTAACCCGGATCAACAGCGGCGCGCCGCCAATGGCCAGCCCGCGAGCGCCGGGACTCGAAATCACGTACGAGCCGCTCGGAACGGAGACCGAGTAGGAACCGTCCACTCCGGTCAGGGCGGAGAACACTTGCCCGGTGGCCGCATTCACAAGGGTCAGCGGGATTCCACCCACCGCCTGCTGGTTGACGAGAGTCCTCCCTTTGATTCCCCCCTGGGTCGCCGCGTACAGCGAGGGCGACGACAGCAACAGGAAGGCCAGAAACGCCACGACGAATGCCTTGCGTCTCATAGTGTTGAGTATCTCCTTAAATGACGACTCCACCTGCAACAAGAGCTTGCATCCAGCCGCAGGGCCGATTCTAGCCCCGGCCCGATTGAAGTGCGCCGTGGAGGCCTGCCGTCAAAGCCGTCCTGGCGAGAGATAATCCTCGCATGAGAACGGCGATCGCGTGCATGGACGATTTGATGTTCCTCTCCCGGATCGTGGAGGCGGCCAAGGCGCTTGAGGTTCCGCTCCGGTCGATCAAGAGTGCGGAGAAGCTGATTCAAGCCTGTCGAGACAGTGACCGTCCCGTGGTCTTTCTCGACCTTGACGACCCGCACCTCGACGCCATCGCGATTGCCAGAGCTATTCGATCGGCCGAACCGAAGGTCACGGCGACCGTCTATGCCTTCGTCTCGCACGTGAACGAAGGGCGCATTGCCGCGGCCGGCGAGGGCTTGTTCGATCGGGTCTTCTCACGCGGTCAGTTCGTCCGTGTCCTCCCTGACCTCTTGACCTGACCTTTGGGGCCTGGCCTCTTGGGCCCCGCCGCACCCCATAGGCCAGGGCTCCTCACCCTCAGGGTTTCTTCGGCGCGCCCATCAGGACGAAGAACTCCACCTGGATCTTCTCGTCATCGTCAGCCGAGAGTTCGCGCTCTACCGCGGCCGAATCGAATGTCGTGATGGCCTCGATGAAGCTCTGCAGGTCGTTTTCCACCAGGACATCAGCCCGAGTCCACACCACCGCCGCGGGCATCGTAACCTTGTCGAGGAAGTCCGCGAACGCATCGATAAAAGCGTCCCAGTTCTTTCCGAACCGCGGCGGGAAATCAAACGCCTCCGCAGCCGCGGCCAGAAAGGTGATCTTGTCCCTGGCGCGATCTCCCGCCAGCATGTGCAGAGAAAAACCGGCCGCCTTCAGTTTCTGCACCACTTCGGCCGCCTTGGTCGTCTCCACGACGTGAATGGACCTTCCCCGAAGTCCCGGCAGCAATTTCCCCAAATCAATCAATTGAGATCACCTCTGTCGTACGAATGTTTCGTAGTGGTCGCGGGACCAATACACCTCGCCCTGGCCGCCGAAAACCAGGCGTTCAGCGTCGCGCCGGCCGTTTCTTGGCCAAACGTCGGATTCGACCCAATAGCCCCGCGGCTGCCGCGGCAAACGGCCTTCGGCGTTTACGAACACGCCCCTGGCACCTCCCCTCCGGCCACCCTGGAAAACCCCTTGCGGTGGCCTGCCCGTTGCGTCCATGGCCGCCACCACCCGGAGGATCTGGTCGCGATGGCGCTTTGACTCAACCGCGGACAGATCGAGCCTGGCTGCCTGGGGCTCGTATACCTCCGCGATCTTCGCGGATCCGGGCGCAGACGCGGTAACTCCGATCGAGGGCTCGACCGCGCTTCCGCCGGAACACTGCGCGATCACGATCGCCCCAAGGATCACAAGAACGGGAGCGAGCCGCCTCAGGCGCAACTGAACAGGGATCATTGGGCGGAGTCTAAACTCACCCCCCTTTCGTCAACGCGTCCGCCAAAATAAGGAGCTCTCATGTCCGAATCCAATGTCCTTCTGAACATCGAAGGGCCGCTCGCCGTGGTCACCGTGAATCGGCCCGAGAAGCGGAACGCGCTCGACCTCAAAACCGTCGAGGAGTTTCATGGAGCACTGGCCGAGATCGCCAATGCCCGGTGCTCCGTATTCATTGTGACCGGTGCGGGCGACCGGTCCTTCGTGGCGGGAGCCGACATCAATGCGATCAAGGCGCGCCGTCGGAACGACGCCCTCGCCGGCATCAACTCCCGCCTCATGTCGGCAATCGAGGACCACGACGCGGTAGCGATAGCCGCGGTCAACGGGTTCGCCATGGGGGGAGGCTGTGAACTGGCGCTTTCTTGCGACATTCGTATCGCGTCTGAGAACGCTGTCTTCGGCCTTCCTGAACCGACCCTCGGAATCATTCCCGCGGCCGGGGGCACTCAGCGTTTGCCGCGCGTCGTCGGCCTGGGCCGGGCGAAAGAAATGATCCTGACCGGTGCAAAATGGGACGCGCGCAAGGCCCTCGATTACGGACTCGTGAGCGAAGTGGTCAAACCCGCGGAGCTGATGACCGCGGCGCGCGCCATGGCCGCCCGGGTGATCGCCCTGGGCCCGCTGGCTATCCGGCTTTGCAAGCAGGCACTGAACGCTTCGGCCAACATGCCGCTCCAGGCCGGACTTGCCTACGAGTCGATGATCCAGGCCGTGACCTTCGAATCGAAGGACAAGCTGGAGGGCGCTTCGGCTTTCCTTGAAAAGCGAACACCCCGTTTCACCGGAGAATAATCGGCTAGATCTTCCGTAGCTGCACGCTGGCGATCCGGTGATCCGTGGCCTTCTCAAGGATCAGCTGGGCCCGCTCCCGCGTGGGCAGGACGTTCTCGTGCAGGTTCAGCCCGTTGATTTCCCGCCAGATACGCCGCGCTTCGGCTTTCGCGGCATCGTCCGACAGTGACGCGTACTTGTGAAAGTACGAGGCCGGATCCCGGAACACGCTGGCCCGCAGCGAGAGGAATCGTTCGACGTACCACTGCTCGATGTTCTGCTCGTCCGCGTCTATGTAGATTGAGAAATCAAAAAAATCCGAGACGAAAGATCGCGCCGGCTTCCCCGCGACCTGCGCCCCCGTCTGCAGCACATTGAGACCCTCCACGATCAGGATGTTTGGTGCGGTCACCGTCTGGACCCGGTCGGGAAGGATGTCGTAGGCCACATGCGAGTAGAGCGGAGCCTCGACATGGGGCTCGCCTGACTTCACCGCCACCATGAACTCGATGAGCCGTTTGACGTCGTAGCTTTCCGGAAAGCCCTTGCGGCCCATCAGGTCCCGCTCGATCAGGACCCGGTTGGGGAAGATGAATCCGTCCGTGGTGACGAGATCCACTTTGGGGTGGTCCGGCCAGCGCGCGAGCAAGGCCTGCAGCACGCGAGCGGTCGTGCTCTTCCCGACGGCCACACTGCCCGCGAGGCCGATGATGAAAGGGACGTGTCCTCCGGTGTTCCCGAGAAACGTATCGGTGACCACGCCCAGTTGCTGCGACGCCGCGACATACAGGTTCAAGAGCCGTGAAAGCGGCAGATAGATATCGCGAACCTCCTCAAGATCGAGACGCTCGTTGAGGCCCCGCAGCGCCTGAAGCTCGCTCTCGTTCAGGGTCAGTGGGGTTTTGCCGCGAAGGGGCGCCCACTCATCCCGCGTGAAGGAGAGGTATCGCGAGAGATTCATCGGCGAGCCCACCGGGGCGAGTCCGAAGAGCCGGTGCGCGGCCGGCCCATTTCCTGCTCGAAGGGGAAGCCATACTTCATCAAGACCGCGATCTTAGTCGCCCTCCCGCGGTTGGGATTGGGACAATGTCGTCAGATTATGGAGCGCCCATGTCTTCCTTTCCTCCGCGCCCGGCTGACCCTCAGCCTCCTTCTGGCCGCCGCGACCATGCAGGCGCAGACCGCGGAGGACACCCCGCCAAAGGCCGCCGAAACCGGAGTTTCGACGAGGCGGATCGAGAATACATTCGCCTTCGTCTTGAATCCGCTCGGAATTCAGGACGCCTTCGACGTGTCCTGGGCCAGGTCGATCAGCAACCGCCAGGACCTTCTATTCAGGGACGCCCATGTGGCCGTGGGCGTCTCCAACAAACTCACGCCTGCGTTCGAGCGGCTGGGCGCCTGGTTCGAATATTCGCCCCTGTCCATTCTGGATCTGCGGGTCGGCGTGGAGCCCGTCTACTACTTCGGAACGGACAAGGCCTTTCTGCCTTTCAATCGGATCGATGCCCGCTTTGACGACGAGGTCATCGAGGCACGCGTGGATGAGGCCGCCGCGGGCTTCGCGGGCCGCGCCTACTTCTCTCCGACGCTGAAGGTCCGCCTGGGCCCTTTCGTGGGGCGGCTCAAGGCTGAGATCAGCCGCTTTGAAGGCGCAGAAGAAAGGCGGGCTCTTCTTTTACGAGCCGGCGTGGGACACCCTGATCGCGTCATCGGGCGGAACCGTGGTCACCCTCGAAGCCCTCGCGCTCCGCGAGTTCAAGCTCAGCGGCAAGAAGACCCTTCTCGTGGGACCGGTCTATGACTTGACGACGGTGAGTGACGCCCGAAGGAACCGTAAGCAGGACATCGCCCTCCTCGCGGTCTGGTCGAAGTCCGGCAGCCTGCGCGCCTTGAAGGATCCGACCGTCGCGGCCAGGATCATCTACTTCCTGGAAGACCCCTGGCGCCGGCACGAGCCCGCGTTTCAACTCGCCTTTGTATTCGGCTTGTAGCGTTGGGGCCCCCCGCCGAAATCAGAAGACGCTGACCTTCAGGTACTTCTTCGGGTTGGCTTTCAGATCGGCGAGCAGGCTCGTCATCTCCTTCGAGGTGGCGTTGACACTCTCAAGCGTCTTGTTGAGATTCGTGTACAGAGCGTCGTCGGTCGAGAGCTTCCCGAGCGTGCCCTCACCGCGCTGAATCCTTCCGAGCACCGCGTCGAGGGTCTTCGTCGAAGCCTCCACCGTGTTCGCGGTCCGCTCCGCGGAAGCGCTGAGAGAGTCGAGCCGTTTCATGGCTTTGTCGATTTCCTCGCGGGACGTCGCGTTCGCCAGGTTGTCGGAGGCCGCGCGCATCGAGGTGCTCAGGGCCTTTAATTCCTTCTGCTGTTCAGTCGCGATGGACGACAGGCGCTTCAGGAGAACGTCAAGTTCCTTCGCGCTCGCGTGAGTGTCCGCGACCATCGTCTCGGACAGAAGAGATTGCACCCGCGTCATGGTCTTTTTCGCCTCAAAGGCGATGTCGTCCGCCTGCTCCTGGATGCCCGGAGGCACTGAGCCCGCAAGGACGCTGCCGTTTCGCGCCATCTCCAAGCGCTTTCCCGGGATGACGCGCGCCACCATACCGCCGAGGAGGCCGGCACTATCAAGTTCCACTCGCGAGTCGGTGGGGATCGTGTTGTACTCACCCTCCACTTCAAGGTAGACCGTCACCCCGGTGTCGGCGATCACGAACTTCTGCACGCGCCCGATGCCCACGCCCAGCATCTGCACAGGGTCGCCCTTGCGCACGCCGCTCGCGTCTGGAACGGTGCTGGAGATGATGTAGCGGCCACGGAACATGGCGGCATCGGTCAGGGTGAAGAGGAGGTACAACGTGACGAAGGCGCCCAGGATCACGAAGAGGCCGACCCACATCTCCTGATTCTTGCCCCTTACGGGCGGAGCCACTACAGCGGCTTTTTCACTCATTGCTCATACTCCAATCGATACCGCTCGCGCGGATCCAGGTTCGTTGTCGTCGTCGCTCGTCTCGTGTTCGATGAGCTTCAGCGCGGCCTTGGCCGCAGCCTGCCGGTCGGCGAAGGCCATCACCAGGTCGTCCTCGCTGCGACGGAATTGATCAGGGGTGCCGACGAAACGGAGCTTTCCGCTGTCGAGAAGGGCCACCCGATGCGACATCTCCAAGGCACCCTCGATGTCGTGGGTGACCACGATGGAGGTGACCTTCGTGCGCTCCGCGATCGACATGATCAGCCGGTTCACAGTGGCCGCGTTCACGGGATCGAGTCCGGTGACCGGCTCGTCGTAGAGAATGATCCGCGGCTCGCCGACGATGGCTCGAGCGAGGCCCACGCGCTTTCGCATGCCGCCCGAGAGTTCGGCCGGAAGCTTGGAAAGAACCTTCCGAGGATCGAGGTTCACGTTCTCAAGAGACTGGGCGATCCGTTCCAACATGATCTTGGGTTCGAGCGCCTTGATGGTCTCGGGGTCGAGCCCCATGGCGACGTTGTCGTAAATGTTGAGCGAGTCGAAGAGGGCGGCGTACTGAAAGACGTAGCGCACAGTCCGCCGCAGATCCCGAAGGCCGGTCCGCGAGGAGTGGTAGACGCTTTCGCCATCCAGCTTCACGTCACCGCGGTCGGGGGTGATGAGGCCGATCGTGGTCTTCAGGAGGACGCTCTTCCCCGTCCCCGAAGTTCCGAGGATGGAAATGGTCTCTCCGCGCATCACGTTCAGGCTCACGCCTGACAGAACCGGGGCGTCGAAGCGCTTGTAGACGTCCTCGTAAGCGATGGTGATTTCTTCGGCCATGGTCGTCTTGAGCCGCTGCTAGTTCAGGAAGAGCGGAGGGAAGGTCGCGTCGACCACGAGCACGGTGATGATCATGAAGACCACAGAAGTGGTGGTATTGCGGCCGACGCCCTCAGCGCCCCCATGGGTGATGAGGCCCATGTGGACGGAAATGATCGGAATAGTGAAGCCGAAAACGAAGGCCTTGGTCAGCGAGTAGAAAAGATCCCACGAATGCCAGTAAAGGCGCGCTCCGTACAGGAAACCCTCCGGACCCAGGCCCATAGTGGACTGAGCCGAAAGTAGACCGGTGATCACGCCCACTGCGTTCGCGACACCGACGAGAATCGGGGTCACGATCATTCCGGCCAGTACGCGGGGGGCGGCCAGAAAGGGCACCGGGTCGCGGCCCAGCGAGACGAGGGCGTCGACCTGTTCGGACACCGCCATGGTTCCGAGTTCGGCGGTGATGCGGGCGCCCACCCGCCCGATCAGAACGAAGGCGGTCATGACCGGTCCCAGTTCGAGAACCACGCTGGAAGTAACGACACTCCCAAGGACGTAGAGAGGAATGGAAGAGGAGAACTGGTACCCGCCTTGCTGCGAGGTGACGATGCCGGAAAGAACCGCGGTGACCAGAACCAGCGGCAGGCTCCCGATCCCCTGCTCATAAGCCTGGGCGAAGACCGACTTGATCGAAACCCCGCCCTGCAGAATGGCCATGACAATACGGACGGTCAGCAGGCTGATCTGGCCGACGTGCCGGGCGAAGCCCATGCAGCCTCGACCGAAGCCCTTCAGCAGTCTCTTGGGAACGGAAAGTAGCGAGTTCAAAACAGCCTCGTATTTTGCCTGCGACTCACCGTCCGTCGGAAATCGAAGCTGTTGACTATTTGATGACGAGGAGTCGGGTGGCGTGAGGGTGGAGGAACTCGATGCCGCGCGGAGTCAGCATGGCATCGTCCTCAATGGGCACCCGAAGTTTCGCTCCGCCCCATTCCAGAATCGGGGTGTAAGCGAAGAACTCCACGGAAATCATGTTCGTGGCCTTGAGTTCGTAGGTGAGCCGCTTCGGATTGAAGAACGCCATCGAGGGCCCGGCCCCATGTCCGGTATTCCCCACCGAATGCATGCCGACCATCACGTCGGTGGTCTCACCCCCGTAGGGCTGATTGAACGTGGTCATCACCTTGAAGCCCGCAGCGGCGAGGGCACTTTCGACCGTCTTCAGCATCGAAGCCGCCGTCCCCACGGGCAAGGCCGCCCGCTTGATGACCTCCCGAACCTTCATGGCCTGCGCGTAGGCGTTGAGGTGTCCCGCGGGCGGGGCGGTTTCCCCGCTCTTCAACACATACGCCTGCCTCTTCACATCGGTGCAGAAGTTCATCAGGCACACTCCCCAATCGACGGAGAGAAAGTCGCCCCCGCGAACAATTCGGTCGTTCGAGAGCCCTTCGTTGCCCCGGGGTCCCGTGATGTACACCGACGGCATGTCGAAAGACGAGCCGAAGCCGCGGCGCAGCAGTTCTTCCTGCATCCACCAGGCGGCTTCCGCGAGGGTTGTCCTGCCGGGAGTGATGACCTCGTTGGAGAGCGCTCGCTCGGCCAATTCCACCGCGTGCTGGGCGGCCTCGGAAAAGGCCGCGACCTCGGCCGCTACCCGACGCGACCGGAAGTCGGAAACGAGCTTTTCGGCGGAAACGAAGCGGGACACAAAGGGGTCTCCCAGGGCTTTCGAGATCTTCAAAAAACTCGAATGCGACAACCCGTCGGCCGCGCCGATCTCGTCAGCGTAGTTGAGCGCAATCCGTTTCGGATCCCTCTCCTTGACGAAGGCGGCGAGGTCGGCACCCTTGACGATGTCGTACACCCCGCACTGTTCGAGCATGTAGCCGGTGATGCCGAGCGCCGCGCGTTCGATGCGATTCCCGCCGCGGTCGGTAAAGACGTAGTAGCCGAGAAGATCGGAGGGATAGCCGCGGCCGAGGTCTTCGTAAAGCGGATCGTAGGCCTGCTCCTGCAGGGTTACGATCCACATGTCGACCTTGTTTTCACGCATGGCTTCCGGCAAGACGTAGTTGAATTTGTCCGAGCGGATCTGGCAGCCCATCTGGAATCGGCGCAGAGCTTCGTTCCGATGGGGCGGCTGGGCCTCCGCGACCATGGCGATAGCGCCCACCGTCGCGCAGAGCGCCATCAGAATGGAGCGTTTCATGGGTGGTTTCCTCGTCAGGAAGGGTCTTAAGGCAGGGTCTAAACGAGGCGGACTTCGTGATCGTAGGCGTGAGCCTTGGTGATCTCCGCCCAGGCGAACTCGCCGCGCCCCGGGGGCGTGTCTCCCGGATCGGTAATAAACACACTCCCGTCGATCTCGGGTGCCTGAGTCGACAACCGGCCGGCGAGGAAGAGGTCGGTGTCGGGATGAGGCCCCTCCACCAGAACTTCGACGCGCTCGCCCACCCGGGCCTTGTTCCGACGCAGGGAGATGCGTTTCTGGATCCGCATCAGTTCGCTTTGCCGCGCCTTCTTTACTTTGGCGGACACTCGTCCATCGAGGTCGAAAGCAGTCGTCCCCTCTTCGTCCGAATAGGTGAACACACCGAGGTGGTCGAACTCCGCCTGCTCCACAAAGGTGGTCAATTGTCGGAAGTCCTCGTCAGTCTCACCAGGGAACCCGACGATGAAGGTCGTGCGAAAGGCGACTCCTGGGACCTTGTCTCGCACTCGTTCGACCATCCCCAGGAGGTTGCCCTTTCCGGTCGGGCGCTTCATTCGCTTGAGCACCGCTTCGCTCGCGTGCTGGAGCGGCATGTCGACGTACTTCACAACCTTGTCTTCCGTGGCGATCGCGTCCAGGATCTCGTCGGTCACGGTGGCAGGGTAGGCGTACATGACGCGGATCCAGCGAACCCCCTGGACCTGGCCCAGGCGGCGAAGAAGCGGGGCCAGGGCTCCTCGCTCGCCAAAGTCGAGCCCGTACCGCGTTGAGTCCTGGGCCACGAGGACGATTTCACGAACGCCGGAGGCGGCCAGGCGGCGGACTTCCTTCTCCACGTCCTCGGGCCGCCTGGATCGGTGAAGGCCCCGCAGGGTCGGGATGATGCAGAAGGAGCAGGTGTAGTCGCAGCCCTCCGAGATCTTCACGAAAGCGGTATGCGAGGCCGTCGACTGAAGACGCGGCGACTCGGAGTCATAAATCCACTCGGGCCGCCGCACGGTCCGGTCCACCACCGTCGATCGCCCCTCCACCGCCGCCACAATCTCGGGAATCTGTCCCGTCCCAAGCGTAGCGTCGATCTCGGGGATCTCCCGCCGCAAGTCCGCATCGTGCCGTTCCGCGAGACATCCCGTAACGATCAGGCGTCGGCTGATGCCGTCCGGCGCCTGGGTCTTGAGCTTCGCCATCTCAAGAACCGTGTCGATGGACTCCTTCTTGGCCCGATCGATGAAGGCGCAGGTATTCACCACGATGACATCCGCGGTGGCGATGTCGGTCGCGATTTGATGTCCTCGACGCTTCAGGGTCCCGAGCATGACCTCCGAATCCACCAGGTTCTTGGGACAGCCGAGGCTCACAAAGCCCACCCGGCGTGAGTCCGTGGGAGGCGCCGACGGCCCTCCCAGGGAGATAGGCTGCCACAAAGCAGAGGGGGTCGGATCGTTCTGGGCCACACTGCATTCTACAGAATGCCCCATGACCAAGGTCCCAAGAGAACCCAAGCGCCCACACACTCATCTATGATCCGGCCCTTAGCGTCCCAATCGTCGCCCAATTCACCGTAGCGTAGGCAAAGGACCCGCCTCCGTTCGGTCGCCAAGCAGCTCACCGTCTCCCGGAAAAATGCCTCCCATGTCAAAAAAGACTCTTCTGGTCGTCGACGACTCCCCCACGGCGCTCATGATGAACACCATGCTGCTGGGCCGACAGCCCTACAACATTGTGTCCGCCAAGGACGGCCAGGAGGCCGTCGACAAAGCCATCGCCTCGCCTCCGGATCTGGTGGTGATGGACGTCATGATGCCGCGGATGAACGGGATCGAGGCCTGCCGGGCTCTCCGTCAGCACGAATCCACCCGGCTGATTCCGGTCATCCTGATCACCACACGTGGCGAAGAGGAATACGTGGCTCAGGGCTTTGCGGCGGGGTGCAACGACTATGTCACCAAGCCCGTGAACGCTACGGAACTCGTGGCCAAAGTTCGCGCCCTTCTGGGAGAGTAGCCAAATGACACCCCCTAACAAGAGTGTCTTCGTCCAGAAGCTCACGGCCTCGGCCCAGAAGCACGCGGAAGAGCTGTTCGAGCAGAACGAGCGTCTGAAATCGCTGGTGGCCTCCCTGGAGGAGCAGCACACCCAGATCTCCGAAGAGTTGTCGAGCCTGCGCGAAGAGCGCGACGCTCTGCGCGCCGAACGTGGGAAGCTCAAACACGTCCTTGATGAGGCGCTTGCCCAGAACCGAAGGGATATCGAGCGCTCGGCCCTGGTGGAGCAGCAGTGCACGAGCCTCGCGAATCTCTACGTCGCCACGTTCAAGCTCCACGGCTCGCTCGAGCGCGGGGATGTGCTCGCGGCCATCAGCGAGATCGTGGTGAATCTCGTGGGCTGCGAACATTTTGGCGTCTTCGAGAGGTCCGAAACGAGCCTTAAGCTCATCGGCGAGTTTCCCTCGCACCCCTGCCAGATCAAGGAGCTTCCGGCCGAGGAAGGCTTCGTCGCCGATATCTTCGAGACAAACGGCCCGTGGATCGCGGGCCGCGATCCACTTCCCAAATCCAAGGTCCCCGAGGACGTGACCGCGGTGATTCCCCTTCGGTTGCGGTCCGGGCTGACCGGCGCCGTCGTGCTGTTCAGCCTTCTGCCCCAAAAAGGCGGAAGCTTCGGCGACGTGGATTTGGAACTTATGGAACTCCTGACCGCCCACGCCGCCACTGCCCTCTTCGCCTCGCGCTCCAACGCCTGAGTTCACCAGGGGGTACGGAGGGGAAATGAAGCAGATCTTTCTGCTGCCCGGCCAGTGGGCGGTTCCCCATGAGCCCTCCGAACTCACCACCATTCTTGGCCCCTGCGTGGCCGTCTGCGTTTTCGACCGTGTGCGCAAGATGGGCGGAATGAACCACTTCCTCCTTGCGTCGGGAGGCTCCACCCGCGAACGAAGCCGCTACGGGGATACGTCGTGCGAGGACCTTGTCCAGTGCTTCTTCGCGTCGGGATCAAGGCCCGGCGACCTCGAGGCCAGGATCGTCGGTGGGGCCAACGTGGGAAGGTCCCCCATCGCGCCCGGAGAGAGCCTGGGCGAGCGCAACGCGGAGATGGCGCGCAACGTCATGCGACGGCACGGCATCGCGGTCGGGTTCGAAGACACGGGTGGTCCCAATGCACGAAGACTGCGTTTCGGCAGCGGAGTGGGCCTCCTCGAGGTAAAGACCATCGACGGCACCTCATCGACAACCGCCACCATCACCGCAGGTCCTCACACCGCCGGGGACGACAAAGACAAGCCGCAGAACGGCCGATCATGAACGACGACGTCGACTGGGAACGCCTCCGCCAGGTTCACCTTGCCGAATCCGAAGAGCGCCTGGTCACCATGGAGTCGGCCATCCTGGACCTCGAGCGACACCCGGAGAGCGAGGCGCCCATAGAGGCGCTTCAACGCGACGCCCACACCCTGAAAGGCAACGCGGGGATCTTTGGCTTCGACTCGATAGCCCATCTGGCCCACGCCTTCGAAGATGCCCTCGCCGCGGTGCGGGCAGGGATCCGAAACCGCCAGCCCGCGGAGAAGGAGGCGATCGGCGTCCTTTTGAAGGCGGTCGATGCCTTCCGTGCGGGGCTCCCCGCGGCGCAGGCAGGAGACCAGATGTCTCCAGCCCAGGAGTCGCTCGCGGTTGAATTGCGCACCTTGGGAGCCTTCGGCGCCCCTCCGACCCCCAAAGAGGAACCCCGTCCCAAGGGGAAGGACCGTTCCCGAGGCCGGCGTGCGACCGATCAGCCTCGTGCCGTCACTCAGCAGGCCATAGCCGAACCCGAACTTCGGGAAACCGTGGTCGAGGACTCGCGCGCGGCCCGGCCCACGCTCCGCATCGAGGTCGCCCGTGTCGATTCCCTGGTTGAACTCGCGAGCGAGATATCGGTGTCTCGTGGCCGGATCGAGAACCTCCTCTCCTCTCCCGCGATGTCTAACGATGCGCGGGACGTGCTTGAAGAGGCCGTCCCGCTGCTCGGGCAACTGTCCGATCTGGCCATGCGCATGCGCCTTGTTCCTCTTGGGCCGATCCTCGCCTCTCATCGGCGAACCGCCCGGGACGCCGCGAAAAGCCTGGGCAAAGAAGTGACCCTCCAGATCTCTGGTGAGGAGGTCGAAATCGACCTCGCCCTCGTCGATCGGCTGAGCGAGGCGCTGCTGCATCTCGTTCGCAACGCGGTGGCCCACGGCATCGAAGATCCCGCCACCCGCAAACGGCTCGGCAAACCGACGAGCGGAACCGTATCCCTGACTGCGGCCCCGGCCGCCGGGCAGGTCGTAATCGACGTCCAGGACGACGGTGGCGGGCTCGATCTGGCCGCTATCCGCCGGCGCGCCGAAGGCCTTGGTCTGTCCCCGGGTACCGACGACCGCGAGGTCGCCCAGATGGTTTTCGCTCCCGGTCTCACCACCGCCGCCGAGCTTTCCGAGGTTTCAGGCCGCGGTGTCGGTCTCGATTCGGTCAAGTCGTCTATCGAAAACCTCGCGGGCTCGATCGAGGTTCACTCCGAGCGGGGTGTCGGCAGCCTGTTCCGGGTTCGCCTCCCCTTGACCCTGGCCGTGGTCCGCGGGCTGCTGGTGCGGGTCGCGAAGCACCGCTACGTGATCCCCATCGACATGGTGCATGAGTGCCTCGCCACCCCGCCGGGCCTCACATTCCAGCAGAACGGAACGGGCCTGCTCACCCTCCCAGGCGGCATGCTTCCGGTCCTGAAGCTGGGCGAGCAGATCCTCGGGGCCAAGGGAACGCTCGACCGCCATATTGTGGTGGTCGAACACGCGGGCCATCGGCTGGGCCTGATCGTGGACGCGCTGATCGGCGACGCTCCGATCGTGGTCAAATCCATCGGCCGGGCGCTGCGGGGCGCTACCAGCATCTTCGGCGCAGCCATTCTTGGCGACGGTTATGTTGGACTGATCCTCGACGTTCCTGACATCATGAAGCGGACCCTGGCGCTGCGAGCGACGCAGGCGTCCTGACGAACTTCGAAAGAACCGCAAGCCAATGACTCTGACCCGCCCATCGCTCACCGCTCCGGCGCCGTCGGTGGCGCAAACCGTCACCTCTATGCTGCGCTGCCAGATCGGCCAGGGCCAGTACCTCATCCCGCTCACCAAGGTTCTGGAGATCATTCGCTACGTGGCCCCCACTCCGGTCCCCCAGACCGCTCCCTGGGTCAACGGGGTCATGAATCTGCGCGGCCGGGTGGTTCCGGTCATGGACCTCGCGGTCAAGTTCGCGGAACCGGCGAGCGTGCCCGACGAGTGGACGTGCATCGTGCTTGTGGATGTCGACCTTGATGGTGATGCGGCGATCCTGGGACTCATAACCACGAAGGTCAGCGAGATTCACGACCTTCGCCCTCAGGATCTGGAGCCGCCGCCAAGCGTCGGCACGCAGATCCGGGTCGAGTTCCTGCAGGGCCTGTTCAGGCTTGAAGAAGGCTTCGCCCTGGCTCTGGACATCGACCACGTTCTATCGTTCAACGAGCAGGTCTCGATTCGCGACCTGGCCGCCGAAAGCCACGGCTAGATGCCCGCTCCGTCGCCTTCCCGCCAGAAGCGTTCCGCGGTCTGAAAGCGATGAATGGCGGGATGCCCGAGGATCCGAACGCTCCTCCCGAACTGGGCGCGCGCGAGTTCGATCAGATCCGCAAGCTCATGGAGAGCGAAACCGGCGTGCACCTGACGGAAGCCAAGGGTGCCCTGGTCATGGCCCGTCTGGGTCGGCGGCTCCGCGAACTCAAAGTCAAGTCGTATCGCGAATACCTGGCCCACCTCAACGAAAACCCCGGCAAGGAAATCTCCGAATTTATCGATCGTCTGCTGACCAACGAAACCCGCCTGTTCCGTGAGGGCTGGCAGTTCGACTATCTGGAGCAGACGATGATTCCCATGTGGCGAAAAGAGGCGAGCACCACCCTCGACCGCGGGCTCCGCATCTGGTCAGCCGCGTGTTCGACCGGTGAAGAACCGGCAAGCCTCGCCGCGGTTCTTGACCTCCGATTCCCGGCCCACGAGGGCTATCGGATCAGCATTCTCGCCACCGACCTCTCGACCCGGGCCCTCACCGCCGCCCGCACGCTCACCTTTCCCATCGCCCGCGCGAAAGACGTGCCGGCCCCATATCTACGGCATTTCGAGGAAATCGACAAGAACCAGGTCCGCCTGCGTGCCTCGGCCGCGCGCCTCATTCGCTTCGAAGCCATGAACCTGATGGCTCCCACGGTACCCGCGTCGCATTTCGACCTCATCCTTTGCCGCAACGTTCTCATCTATTTCCCGCGTGAGACCAAACGGCAGGTCATTGATCAGATGTGGCGCGCCCTCAAGCCCGGCGGGTTCCTTTTCGTGGGCCACGCCGAAAGCCTCGTCGGGGTGATTGAAGGCCAGCGGCCAGTCAAACCCGCCATTTACCGAAAGCCGCTCCACGCACGGCCATGATCGATGTCCTGGTGGTCGACGATTCTGCGCTGGTGAGGCAGACCCTCAAGGAGCTGCTGGAACGTACCGGCGAGTTCCAGGTAGCACTCGCTGCAGACCCGTTCATCGCCGAGCGAAGAATTGCGATCCGAAGACCCCAGGTCATCGTCCTTGACATCGAGATGCCCGGAATGGACGGGCTCACCTTCCTCACCCGGCTGATGGCCACCGATCCCATTCCCGTGGTGATTTGTTCCGCCCGTGCCGGTGAAGATGCGGCCGTCGCCATCGAAGCGCTGGCCCGTGGGGCGATCGACGTGTTGCCCAAACCGCGCCTGCTGGTCAAGGACTTCCTCAGCGAGACCTCGTCCCTGCTCGTCGACACCGTGCGCGCGGCCGCCCTCTCGAAACGCGGTCGGGCCTCGATCCGCACCCCAAGGCCTCCGGTCACCGAGATCGCCAAGGGCGTGGCCAGTTCCTGGGTGGTGGCCGTTGGCGCTTCGACCGGAGGAACCGAGGCACTCGCCATCGTGCTCGGATCTCTCCCCCGCGACTCTCCGGCCGTCCTCGTGGTCCAGCACATGCCGGAGGGATTCACCAAAGCCTTCGCGGGTCGGCTTAACGGCTTGTCTCCAATGCAGGTGAAGGAGGCCGAAGACGGCGACCCGGTGCGGCAAGGACTCGCCCTTCTGGCTCCCGGGAACAAGCACCTCTCCGTGGTCCGAGACGGACCCAGATTCGTGGTGCGAGTCGACTCGGCGCCTCCCGTCAATCGTCATCGGCCGAGCGTCGACGTTCTTTTCCGTTCGGTCGCCGAGACCTTCGGTCCCCGCAGCGTGGGCGTCCTCCTGACCGGCATGGGCAAGGACGGCGCCGTGGGGCTTCATGAGATGAAAGCCCGCGGCGCGCAGACTATTGCCCAGGATGAGAGCACCTCCGTAGTCTTTGGCATGCCGAAAGAGGCGATCGCCCTCGGCGCGGCATCGAGGATTCTCCCCTTGCAAGAGGTCAGCACCGGCATCCTCGAACTCCTTCCCCGCACCTGAGCGCGGGACCCATCACCAACCCCAATGAGGCGCAAGAGACGACCATGAATCGACCACTTCAAGGCGGAAAACGCCAGTCCGCCTGGTCACGCTCCACCCGCAGCTTGGCCCTCACGGTTCTGCTTTGCGGTTCGGGGTTCTTGACCGCTCAGGAAAACCCCGCGGGTTCGGCCGACGGCGTCTGGCGACGAGCCGAAACGGGACAAGGCGCGGAACGACCCGCAGTGAGCAGCGGCGCGTATTTCCACTTGGATGCGAACCGCATGAACGCGGTGATCGGAAGCGCGCCCCTCGAATCCGAGACGCGTCCGGAAGACAGTTCCACAATTGTGCATCTTCCCCTGCCCACCGGCGGATTCGCCCGTTTCCGCGTGGTCGAGTCGAACCTCCTCGAACCCGCGCTCGCCGCCCGCTTCCCTGAGATCAAGAGCTACTCGGGTCAGGGCATCGACGATCCTGCGGCGACCGCGCGCTTCGGATGGTCTCCTTCGGGTCTCTCCGGCTTGATTCTCGGCCGTGACTACAGCGTGAGCCTCGCTCCGCAGGATATCCAGGACCCCGGCCTTCACCGTGCCGCCTTTCGGGCCGGAAGTTCCGACTTCACTTGCGGAGTCAAGGATGCTGCCGTCGCTCTGCCTCGTCGGCCGGCCGAGGCGCGCACCGCCAAAACTTCAGTGGGATCCCAACTGCGCATCTTCCGGGCTGCCATCGCCACCACTCAGGCCTACCTGGGCGACGCCCAACTCGGCAACGGAAGCCTGTCTACCGCGGTGGGGTCGATCAATGGCTGGCTGAATGGCGTGAATGCGTTCTACGAGCGGGAACTCTCGGTCCGGCTCACCCTCGTCAACAACACCTCAATCATCGGCCTCACGCCCGCGCAGATCGACAACGCGAGCGAGAGCAACGCTCTTGGCGCCATTCCCGCCCTTCTCGGAACACTGGTCGGAAACGCGAACTTCGACATCGGTCACGTCCTCATCACGGGCGGAGGGGGCGGGGTGGCGTACCTTGCCGCCGTATGCAACGGCCACAACGCGGCGGCGCCGACCAAAGGAGGCGGCGTTTCTTCTGTGGTGGGCCCGGCGGGCGACATCAGTTCGCTTGAGGTCCTGATTCACGAGATTGGCCACCAGTTCGGTGCCCCGCACACCTTCAACGGCACTCAAGGAGGGTGCGCCGGGAATCGTTCCGCCAGCTTCGCCGTGGAAACCGGTTCCGGCATCACGATCATGTCCTACGGCGGCGGCTGCGGCACCGACAACATCGGCAGCTACGACAAGAGCCGCTTTCACAACGGAAGCTTCACCGCGATGGAGGCCCATCTGGCCGGTCAGACCTGCGGCACGACCAGCGCCACCGGCAACGCACCCCCGACGGTCAGTGGCGGCCCCGATCGCACGATTCCCAAAGGCACGCCCTTCGCCCTCACCGCCACCGCCGCGGATCCAGATGCCGCAGACTTCTCAAAGCTGACCTACAACTGGGAACAGGTGGATGCGGGCGGCGCTTCATTCCCCCAAAACGGCACCGCCGCTTCCTTTACGGACGCCGCAGATCCCGCGAATACCACCAGGCCGACTTTCCGGGCCTTCGCTTCGACTCCAAACCCGACCCGGACGTTGCCGAGACTGCCCTTCATCCTGAACAACGCGAACGTGCCTCCGACCATGACGGGCTCCGACTTCACCGCGGAGAGCCTGCCCGCCATCGGGCGCACCCTGAACTTCCGGGTCACGGTTCGCGATAGCCGGGCGTCGGGCGGCGGCGTGGCCGACGACCAGGTAACGCTGGCCGTTGACGCGAACTCTGGACCTTTCGCAGTCACGGCTCCCAATACCGGAAGCGTCAGTTGGACAACCGGAGGAACTGCTTCCGTCACCTGGAGTGTCGCCGGGACCGCGACGGCTCCGGTCAGCGCCACGAACGTCCTCATCCGGCTCTCGGTGGACGGGGGTTCGACCTTCCCTTACCTTCTGGCCGGGCCCACCCCCAACGACGGCTCGGAATCCGTGACCGTCCCCGTCGGTTTGAACACCGCAATGGCGAGGGTGAAGGTCGAAGCGTCCGGCAACATCTTCTTCGACATCTCTGATGCGAACTTCTCCATTAACGGTGGGACCGGTTGCCCCGCGGTTTCCGGCATGCTTTCTTCGACAGGGGCCGTGGGCTCCACGGTTCTGCTCGACGGCGTGGGATTCACTTCGGTCACCGGAGTCTCGTTCTCCGGCAGTGGGGCCGCCACTTTCACCGTGGTCAGCGACGCCCGGATCAGCCTCTTCGTTCCCGCGGGTGCCACAAGTGGCCCGCTCACGCTCAGCAAGACGGGTTGCGCCGCGACCGCGACTCCTGCGTTCACGGTATGTGCCAGCAGCCAGTCGGGTTCACTGGACGACAACTCCGCCGACCACGCTTTCTCGGGCCCCACGCATTTCGTGAACCGCATCACGCCGACTTCCTACCCGGCTACCCTGACCGCGGTGACCCTTGTGTTCGACCCACTCTGGTCTCCTCCCGCCGCCGGTAAGGCCTTCACCATCCTCTCCGCGGCCAATCCGTCGGGCGGAACCAACATCAACGCACTCCCCTACCAGACCACCCTGACAACCCTCGGTGCGCATGGCGCGGCCGTCAGCTACCCGGTGCCGGCAATCACCATCACCGCGGGCGACTTTATCGTCGGGTTCTCCATCACGACGGCCGGCGGTGAATTCATCCCGACGGACACTGCGAGCCCCAAGATCAGGTCCTATACCGGCGGCAGCCTGACTTCCTTCGCAACGATCAGCGACGGCAACCTGATGATCCGCGCGACCTATGCGACCGCGTGCACCGCCCCCACCTGCGTAACCGTCTCCACCCTCAATCCGGGGAGCGGCGGGCCGGGGACTCCGGTGACGCTGACCGGCTCCGGTTTTGCAGGCGTAAGCTCGGTGCGGTTCGGCGGGAACGCGTCGGCGAAGTTCACCATCGTCAGCGACACCGAGGTCACCACGGTGGTTCCTCCGGGAGCCGCGACGGGAACCATCGCGCTGACGCGTACCGGCTGTGCCGAGGCCCAATCCGGAAACTTCGTGGTCGACGCCATCGCATGTCCGGTGGTCACCGGCATCAACCCGACCTCGGCCGCTCCCGGCAGTTCCGTCACTCTCTCGGGCAGCGGCCTGCTCGGTCTGGACATCGTGAAGTTCTCGGTGGACACCGGAAGCGCGTTCTCCGTTTCGAGCAGCACCCAGGCCTTGCTGATCGTCCCGTCGGGGACCGCGCCAGGACCGATCACGGTGAGCAAGAGCGCGTGCGCGAACGCCCAGAGCGGAACTTTTCTCCCCTGCGACACCCCCATCGCACTGGCCATTGATGACGGCCGGGCCGAGGACGCCACCGGCGGCCCCGTGTTCTGGGCCAATCGCCTCACTCCTCCGAGCTACCCGGCGACCCTGACCGGGGTGACCATCCAGGTCAACGCCACCGCCGGCCGCGCCTTTTCGGTTCTCGCCGCCGCGAATCCGACGGGTGGCACGAGTGTCGCCGGCCTCACCTTCCAGACCACGGCCACAACCACGGGCACCAACGGAGCATTCAACACCTACGCCATCACGCCCATTTCCATCACCTCGGGCGACTTCGTGGTTGGCTTCACTATCGACCCGGCGGGGACGTCGGTGCCACGCGACACCACCGCGCCCCAGGCGAACCGTTCGTACGTTGCCTACGGCGGCACATCGGAATTCACCGCCGAGACCGGCGCCAATTTCCTGATCCGGGGCACCTACTCACTGGCCTGCGGGGCCGGAGGGGCTACGGTGCCGGGGGCCCCTGCCATCAGTTCGGTCACGGGCGGCAACGGAACAGTGTCGGTTGCGTTCACGGCCCCCGCGAGCAACGGAGGCTCTACCATCACCGGCTACACCGCGACCTGCGGAAGCAAGAGCGCCACCGGCGCGTCCTCGCCCATCACGGTCACCGGGCTCACCAACGGAACCGCCGTGACCTGCACGGCGACCGCCACAAACGCCATTGGCAACAGCGTTCCTTCGAGCGCTTCCAGCAGCGTCACCCCCGGCTTCAGTGGCATCGCCATCCCCCGGCTCGTGAACATCTCGACCCGCGGACTGGTCGGCACCGGCGACAACATCATGATCGGCGGCTTCATCATCGGCGGCTCCGCCGCCAAAAAAGTGGTGATCCGCGGGCGGGGTCCGTCGATGGCCACACTCGGAGTTCCTGGGACGCTCGCCAACCCGGCGATCCGTCTCTTCAACGGAGCGACGCCGATCGAGTTCAACGACAACTGGCAGACCGCACCTAACGCTACCGAAATCACCGTTTCCGGCCAGGCCCCGAGCGATACCAGGGAGGCGGCTCTCCTGACCACAGTGAATCCGGGAGTTCCGTACACCGTTCATCTCACCGGGGTTGGTGAGACTTCGGGAATCGCGATCGTCGAGGTCTTCGAACTGGACAAGCCCGAAGTGCCCCTTTTGAACATCTCAACCCGAGGCCCGGTGCTGACCGGGGATCAGGTCATGATCGGAGGCTTCATCATTCAGGGCGAAGCGGCCCAGCAGGTCCTGGTCCTCGCCAAGGGCCCTTCCCTGGGCTCGTCCCCTTTCAACGTTCCAGGGGCTCTGCCGGATCCCACCCTGGATCTTTACCAGGCCGGCATCGCCGAACCGATCGAATCGAATGACAACTGGGTCAACTCCCCGAACATGGCCGCGATCCAATCGAGCGGAAACGCGCCGTCGAGCCCCTTGGAGTCCGGCATCATTCGCACTCTGGCTCCCGGCGCCTACACGGCGATCGTTCGTGGCGCGGGCGCCTTCCAGGGCATCGGGCTTGTCGAGGTCTACAAGAAGTAGAGCGAAACCAAAAAAACCAGGGGTTCGCCCGTTCGTGCGCACTTGCCAGGGTCAGCGCGGGGCGGCCGGGCCCTTCAGCATGTCGATGAAGCCCCGCAGTGTCGCTAGCTTCCGCTCCGAGGTCATGTGCAGGCGCGAGGCGTAAACCGCGGTCGCGGCCTGGGCGCCAAGAAGGCGGAACAGTTCGAAGTCAAGCTCGGTGAACGAGGTCTTCTGCTGGAACAGCTTGTGGATCGAGAGAAGCCCTACCACCACTCCGGAGAGGTCGAACGGAATCACCGCCAGGGGGGCTTCGAACGGCGTCGCTTCGGCGACTCGGGTGTCGGCGACGAAGTAAGGCAGGCCGCTTTCGAGGCAGGTGCCGATGATTCCTTCTCCGCGACCGATGCTGCTCGCCGTGGCTTCCTGACCCTCCGAGAGGACGAGCTCGGCCCGCCCGGTCTTCTCATCGACGATGAAGAGATGGAACGCCTCCGCACCCACCAGGTTGGTGGCGATTTCCTGGATTGAGCGCAGAACCTCGGCGTGGTCGAGAGAGGCGTGGAGCTGGGAGGCGGCTACGTGAAGGTTGGTGAGCAGGTTCACCTGCTCGTTCAAATCCGAGAAGCGCTGCGATGAGTCGGTCAGTTGCGACTTGACTTCCGTCATCTCATCCTTCAACTGGCCGAAATCGCGGTCGAGGGCCATCCGGTCCTCTTCCGAGCGTCGCAGCCGCGCCTGGATGTCGGCTTCCTGGGGGGTTCCGCCCAACGACTCGAAGGCGCGCAGGCAGGCGCGCAGTTGCGCGTTTTCGCGCACGATGTCTTCGACCAGATCCTGGGTCTTGACGAAGAAGTCGGACAACTCGCGGTATCGATTGTTGGCTTCGGCCATCGTTTACCTGTTGATCGTATCCCGTTTGGAGGTTCCGGTCCGCGACAACTCCTGGTCGCGCAGTTCCTCGAGCCTTCGGCCGGACTCCTCAACAAAGGCCTCGAGCGGGTCTAGGCGAGTCAACGCCTCTCCCGACATCGGGTTGTCCACGAACAGAAGCGCCACCGCGTCTCCATGCGCGCGCAGCGGAATCAGGGCGGCTTCGAGGGATCGCCCGCGCAGGATCGAAAGCGCCGACATTTCGCGCCAGAACGTGGCGTTGGTGACGAAGCTCTGGGCGGCTCGCCCCTGAAGGGCCTCGGCGAAAGGCGAGGTATAGGCCGACACGGTCAGGTCGAAACCCATCGGCCCGAGCGGGAAGCCGACGCCGGAGGCGGGATAGAGAATGTCTTCGCTGCGAATCAGCAGGATGACACGTTCGACCATGCCGCTCGCCACCCGAAGCAAAAGGTCGCGAATCCCGACGCTCTCACCGATGCAGCCGAGCAGATCCAGGCCGTCGATGAGCCCTACCGGCTGAGCAGACGCGACCGAGCCCTGAGGTTTTCCGTCCGTGACCTGTTGCAGGACATTCAGGAGCTTCATCGAGAAGGTGTCGAGATGCTTCTCAAAAAGCTCCTTGTTGAGGCGACCCAGGGTGGGCCGGAAGACGACGCGGCGCGCCCCGGCCTGACGGCCGCGGCGAACAATGGAGGGCTCCGGATCGGGGGTGACCAGGACGACGCGAGGGGCGTTGGCGAAGCCGCGCAGTCGCATCGCCAGTTCGAGGCCTCCGGAGAGGTCGCCGCCCGTAGGATCCGGAATAGACAGATCCACCACCGCGAGGAACATGGAGCCGGCGCGGCCCATCTGCTGGGCGAGCTGGAGCGCGGACTCTAGAGTTCCCGCCCCCACCACGTCCTCGTAGCCGTTCTCCACGAGGCGTTTCATCAGAAACGCGCGGACATCCGCCTCGTCATCGACCACCAGAACCGACGGCCGGACTTCTTGGGTTCGCACGGGAGCCGGAGGCGGCGCATCAAGAACCGGTGCGGCTTCGGGGGCGGCCAGAGCGGTGGCGGCGTCGCGCCGACTCTCATCGAGCTCCCGCGCCAGGTCCAGAAGCAGTTCCTGCGCGTCCACTCCCACGGAGAGGGTTTCCCGCTCGAGAGAATATCCTTCGATCTGTTTCGGCACTTCATTCGACAGGACGAAACCGAAGTTCCCGTCGCGAAGCCGCGACAAGGCCCCGAGGTCGGCGGCGATCCCGGCGGTGAGCCGCTTCTCCCATTCCTGCGGGGAAAGTGCGGTGCGGGGAACACGCTCGGAAGATCCGGGCGAGAAGCACGCAACCACCCGGCCGTTGCGGAAAACGATGGCGCCGACGCCGACCTCGGTCTCCACGCGAATGTACCCGGTACGCTGGGTAAAGGCCACGATCTGGACGATGTCCAGAAGTGGAAGGTCCTCGATCCTCCCCGAGAGGCTCAACGACTTATCCTCGACCGAGCCTGAGGTGACCGAGCCTGAGGTGACCGAGCCTGAGGTGACCGAGCCTGAGGTGACCGAGCCTGAGGTGACCGAGCCTGAGGTGACCGAGCCTGAGGTGACCGAGCCTGAGGTGACCG
>Ga0163144_10000677_pt1 | contig 80696 bp, 70 predicted proteins | sample OliLak19BULKMAT1_FD_123175 | JGI IMG/M metagenome (GOLD analysis project Ga0163144, IMG submission 123175) | Freshwater microbial mat bacterial communities from Lake Vanda, McMurdo Dry Valleys, Antarctica - Oligotrophic Lake LV.19.BULKMAT1 | ecosystem: Environmental > Aquatic > Freshwater >... | reverse complement strand
CTAGCGGCTCGACGACGCGACGCCGCCGGGGTGCAGCTTGGTGCAGGCGTTGCCGATCCGGCGGAACATCTCCCACATCCAGAAGAGCGCGGGATGGAAGAGCGGTTTGCCGCTCGTCATCAAGGCGGCGCTGACTTCGCGTTCGGGATCGGCCCAGGCAACCACGTTGGTGAGGCCGAGGTGGCCGAAGGCGTGGCTCGTATCGGGGCCGTAGAAGCTCAGGTAGTCGCCGCCGAGCATGAAGCCGGCACCGTACCGGAGCGGGAAGCCGAGCGTGAAGTCGAACTCGAGATAGCTCTGCTCGCCGGTCGCGCGGCGGACGGTGCGCGGGTCGAAGATGTGGGCGCCGTTCAGCGTCCCGCCGCGGAGCAGCATCTCGTAGAAGCGGCAGAGCTCGTCGGCCGTGGCGACCATGCTGGCGGCCGGAATGATGCCGCAGAGAAAACGCGGATCGTTCGAGAGCTCGATGGCGCGCTCGTAGTCGACGCCGAGCGTCCGGCGGAGAATCATCGACACCGGCGGTAGCACCGGAAAGCCGGTGAAGTAGTTCTGCGCGACGTACGGCAGGTCGGCGGCGTCCATGCCGTAGCGCATCCACCGCAAGCCGAGCGGCCGACGAATCGCCTCGTCGTGCAGCGCGCGGATGCTGCCGCCCGTCACGCGCCTGACGATCTCCCCGAGAATGAACCCGCCCGTCACCGCGTGATACGCGAGCTGCCGACCGGGTCGCGAGGCGAGCGGCATCGCGCCGAGCAATTGGATCACGCGGTCCGGCTCGCTCAGGATGTCGAGATCCATCGCCTCGGAGGGCGGGCTCGGGAGGCCGGCGCGGTGCGCGAGCACGTGGCGGATGGTGATCCAGCGTTTACTCTCGGCCCCGAACTCCGGGATGTACTCGCAGACGGGATCGTCGAGCCGGATCAGGTTCCGCTCGTCGAGCATGTGGATGACCATCGCGGTCACGGCTTTGGTCGCCGACATCATCCCGAACGGCGTGTCGGGGGTCGCGAGCAGCTTCGGACCGTCCGCCCGATCGTGGGGACCGTTGCCGTGCGAATGGCCGATCGCGCGATCGATCAGGACCCGCCCACGATGCCGTACGCAGAGCGCCAGCGCCGGGTGGATGCCGCTCTGGTACAGGCGTTCCGCCGCTTGCCAGATGTAGCCGACCGCGCCCGGCTCGACGCCGATCTCGCGCGGCGATGCCTCCGCGTCGGGGCGGATCGTGGTGACGGAGGCAAGGGAGCGCGGCACGCGGCAGCGGGTAACGACGGAGCAGAGCACGCGCCGAGGATCGTAGCCTGGATCGCCGTCGCGCGCAGTGTGGATTCCACTGCTGCAACCGCCCCAGCGCCATGCACACGGGGCGGTCCGGTTGCCAGTCGAATTAGAACATGTTCTACTTCCGCCGCTTCGGGCGGGAGCCCGTGACATGAATCGTCGGCCCGGCGCGCGCGGGTCGCCGGTTGTGACCCCACCGCGCGCAACGCGCTCATACTCGGAGGCTTTCACATGCGTCTCGGCTTGATGCTCGGCTACTGGATGCCCGATCCGTGGGATCCGACGGAGCTCGTCCTCGAAGCGGAACGGCTCGGCTACGACTCGGCATGGACGGCCGAAGCGTACGGCTCGGACGTGTTCTCCCCGCTCTGCTGGATCGGCGCCAAGACGAGCAAGATCAAGCTCGGCACCGGCATCATGCAGATGGCGGCGCGGACCCCGGCCTGCGTGGCGATGACCGCCACCACCATCGACCATCTGACCAACGGCCGGTTGATCCTCGGCGTCGGCGTGTCGGGACCGCAAGTGGTCGAAGGCTGGTACGGGCAACCGTTCCCGAAGCCCATGGGCCGGACGCGCGAGTTCTTCGATCTCGTCCGCACCATGATTCGCCGCGAAGGCCCCGTGAGCTTCCAGGGCGAGCACTACCAGCTCCCGATCAGCGGCGGCGCGCAGCTCGGCAAGCCGCTCAAGCTGATCAACCATCCGCTCCGCAACAAGATCCCGATGTACCTCGGTGCCGAGGGCCCGCAGAACGTAAAGATGGCGACGGAGATCGCCGACGGCTGGCTGCCGCTCTTCTACTCGCCGTTCCGCCAGGACGTGTACAAGGACTCGCTCCAGAATCTGAAGCCAGACTTCGACATCGCGTGCCCGGTCACGGTCGTGATCGGCGACGATCTCGAGTCGTGCCTGATCCCGATCAAATGGGCGCTCGCCTTCTACATCGGCGGCATGGGCGCGGCCTCGAAGAACTTCCACCTCAACCTGATCGGCCGTCTCGGCTACGAGGAAGAGGCCAAGACCGTTCAGAAGCTCTTCATGGAAGGGAAGCGTGCCGAGGCCGCAGCGGCCGTGCCCGACCAGCTCGCCGATGGGATCTCCCTCGCCGGGCCGCCCGCGCGCGTGCGCGATCGTTTGCAGGCCTGGCGCGACAGCCCCGTCACCACGATCCTCGCCGGTACGCGCGACGCGACCACGCTGCGGTTGCTCGCCGAGGCGGCGCTCTAATCTAACAGCGGAGGTCGCCGGGACCGGCGCCCTCACGTCGAAAAGGACCGCACCCATGAGTGAGCTCGGTTTCTGGAAACAAGCCACGGCGAACCCCGATCGCGTGGCCCTCGTCACCCCCGACGGTACCCGCATCACGTCCGGTGAGCTGCTGGCACGCTCGAATCAGCTCGTGCACGGCCTCCGCAAGCTCGGGCTCGCGCAAGGCGACGTCGTTGCGACGCTGCTGCCGAACGGCGCGCCCATGATCGAGCTCTACCTCGCCGCGACGCAGGCCGGGCTCTATCTGGTGCCGATCAACCATCACCTCGCCGGTCCCGAGATCGCGTACATCCTCAGCGACTCGACCGCCAAAGCATTCGTCGCCGACGCACGCTTCGCCGACATCGCGAAGGCCGGTGCCAAGGAAGCCGGCATGCCGGCAGCCGGATGCTTCGCCGTCGGCGCCATCGCCGGCTTCCAGCCCTATGCCGCCCTCAGTGACGGGATGCCGACCACCGCACCCGAGGATCGCGTCGCAGGTCAGGTCATGAACTACACCTCGGGCACGACCGGCCGACCCAAGGGTGTGCGGCGGACGCTCATGCCTTTCGATCCGGACACCGTCGGCTCGATGTTCGCGATGTTCCTCTCCATGTTCGGCATCGCGCCCGAGAACGGTGGCGTCCACCAGGTCGGGTCGCCGCTCTACCACACGGCCGTCCTCGTGTTCGCGGCGTGCTCGCTGCACTTCGGGCACACGCTCTCGATCATGGACAAGTGGACGCCCGAGGATCAGCTCAAGGCCATCCAACGCGACAAGGTCACGACCACCCACATGGTGCCGACGCAGTTCCATCGCCTGCTCGCGCTCCCGGAGGACGTGCGGGCGAATTACGACGTGTCGTCGCTGCGCCACGTCGTGCATGCGGCCGCGCCCTGCCCCGTCGACGTGAAGCGCCGCATGATCGCGTGGTGGGGCCCGACGATCTTCGAGTACTACGCCGCGAGTGAAGGCGGCGGCACGCTGGTCACACCGAGCGAATGGCTCGAGCGGCCCGGCACCGTCGGCAAGGCGTGGGCGGGCTCCGAGATCCGCATCCTCGACGATGCGGGCGGCGAGATCGCGACCGGCACACCCGGCACCGTCTTCATGAAGCTCGGGGTGCAGGATTTCGAGTACCACGGCGACAAGACGAAGACGGACGCCAATCGCCGCGACGGGTTCTTCACCGTTGGCGACGTCGGCTATCTCGACGACGCCGGCTACTTGTTCCTCTGCGATCGCAAGATCGACATGATCATCTCGGGCGGCGCCAACATCTACCCGAGCGAGATCGAGTCGTGCCTGCTCTCGCACCCGAAGGTCGGCGACGCCGCCGTTTTCGGCATTCCCGACGAGGATTGGGGCGAAAGCGTGAAGGCCGTCATCGAGCCGGCCGCCGGCGTCACGCCGAGCCCGGCCCTCGTCGACGAGATCGTCGCGTTTTGTCTGGAGCGCATCGCCAAGTTCAAGGTGCCCAAGTCGATCGACTTCATGCCCGAGCTTCCGCGCGATCCGAACGGCAAGCTCTACAAGCGGAAGCTGCGCGATCCGTACTGGGCCGGTCGAGAAAGAGCCATTTGAAAATCGGCCTGAATCTCCCGGTGATGGCGCCGGGGCTCGATCGCGATCGTCTCTACGCGTGGTGCCGCGGGATCGACGAGGGGCCGTTCTCGAGCCTCGCCGTCGGCGAGCGCATCAACTTCCCGAATCCCGAGATCACCGTCACCCTTTCGGCGGCGGCCGCGTGGACGTCGCGCGTGCCGCTCTTCTACAACGTGCTCGTCCTCCCGATGCACCCGGAGGCGCGCGCGGCGAAGCAGATCGCGACGCTCGACATGCTCTCGAACGGTCGGGTCGTGCTCGGGGTCGGTGTCGGCGCGCGCGAGGACGACTACGCTGCCGTCGGGGCGCCGTGGGAAGGTCGGCTCGGGAAGCTGGAACGCCAGGTCGGCGAGCTCCGTCGCCTGTGGGCAGGCGGGCTCGCGAGCGGGGCGAGCGATCAGATCGACCCGAAGCCGGTGCAACCCGGCGGGCCAAAGGTGCTGATGGGCGCCCTCTTCCCGCGCGCCATCACGCGCGCCGCGCATTTCGCCGACGGCATTCTCGGCTTCTCGTTCACGCTCGCACGCGAGGAGCTCGACTACGCGTTCGACGGGGCGCGCGCCGCATGGAAAGCCGCAGGACGCGCCGAGAAGCCCACGCTCGTGACGGGGTGCTGGTTCGCGCTCGGCTCCAATGGCCGCGCGCAAATGGACGAGTACCTCGGGCGCTATCTCCGCTTCCTCGGCCCGAGTGCCGCGGGATTGATTCCGCTCGTTCCTACCGTCGATGCGCAGGGACTACGCGACGCCGTCGCCCGGGCCCGCGATGCGGGGGCCGACGAGATCGTGCTCGCGCCGACCACGCTCGACCCATCCGAGGTCAAACGTTTGGAAGATCTGCTCTTCTGAGTGTCGGCGATGCGGGTGCGATCAGTCCTCGAACGACGGCCGCGCCAGGACGTACGCACTCATGGGCAGTGTCTCGAAGCGCTGGAAGTCGATGAAGCGCGCGACGCTCGCCGTCATGCGGCGCTGCTGCTCGATCAATTCCTCGGGGCTGGTCGCGGCGTAGAACTGCATTGGATCAGCGGCGGCGTCGGCCGGAAATGCTTCTTCGACGATTGCCGTCCACGGAGGCGCGTCCGGGGTGACGGCGCGTACGAGAACGTTCTGCACGTAGCGAAACGTGCGCTGGGTTTCGATCGCGACCGCGGTGTGGTCGCCCTGCCAGCGCGCGATCCAGGTTGGGTAGTCGAGCGTGTCGGGCTTCTCGAGAAAGGCCACCGTGTAGAGGCCCGGAATGCGGTCGCCGAGCCGGGTCGGGTGCAACGTATTTGGAAGCGGCACCGATTCGAGCGCGAGCCAGCCGGCGAGACGCGGCATCACGCTCCGCAGCGTCGCTTCGAGCGGCGCGCGTCGGACGGCGGAGTCCACCCAGATCGATACGACCGCGGTCGGGTCGCGCTGCGCGATGCGGAGACCCTGTACCGCCCGATCGTCCGCGAGGAGCATCGTCACGCCGCGCGCGCCGGCGTCGAGCAAGTCCCGGGTCGTCGCTCCGAGCAGTGTCGTACGCCACTCCGCAATCGCCACGTCGGCGGACTTCCAGCCCACGTACACCAGCTTTTCCACGCGGTCCCTATAAGCCGGGGTCGCTCGCCGCAGCAATGGAGGCACGATGGCCACACCGGCTGACATCGCCGCGTCGGATGTCCGCGACGCGCACGAGATCCGACACTGGGACCGCGAAGCCGACGTGGTCGTCGTCGGGTTCGGCTGTGCCGGCGCCTGCGCCGCGATCGAAGCCGCGGAGGCCGGCGCCGAGACGCTCGTGCTCGAGCGTGCCGGCGGCGGGGGCGGTACGTCCGCGCTGGCAGGCGGCCTCATCTACCTGGGCGGCGGCACGCCGGTGCAGGAGGCGTGCGGCTACCACGATACCGTCGAGGGCATGTTCACGTTTCTCATGGCCGCGTGCGGCCCGTCGCCCGACGAGGCCAAGGTGCGCGTGTTCTGCGAGCAGAGCGTCGCGCACTTCCATTGGCTGGAGGCGCACGGCGTGCCGTTCAAGCGCTCCTACTACCCGGAGCCGTCGATGGAGCCGCCGACCGACGACTGCCTCGTGTACTCCGGGGGCGAGGATGCTTACCCGTTCGACGCGCTGACGCCGCCGGTCCCGCGCGCCCACAAGCCGCAGACGCCGAACGCCGCGGGCGGCTTCCTGATGCAGCGTCTGATCGCGGCGACCGAGAAGGCCGGCGCCACCGTGCTCTGTGATGCCCGCGCCGAGACGCTCGTCGTCGAGCGCGACGGCCGCGTCGTCGGCGTGGTCATGCGCCACGACGGCCGCGAGCACCTCGTGCGCGCGCGCCGTGGCGTGGTGCTCACCGCCGGCGGCTTCGTGCAGAACGACGCCATGCTGCAGCGCCACAGTCCGCTCCTCCAGCGCTGCAACTACCGGCTGGGTGTCGACGGCGACGACGGGCGCGCCATCCGGATGGCCATGGGCGCCGGTGCCGATCTCTCGCGCATGCACGCCGGCGAGGTCGCGGTGCCGATCACGCCCCCGCGTCGCCTGGTGCGCGGCATCCTGGTCACCCCCGCCGGACAGCGCTTCATCAACGAGGATGCGTATTACGGTCGCGTCGGCCAGGAAGGACTCTTCCGCCACGGTGGTCGCATGTTCATGATCTTCGACACCGCGATCTACGAGCGCAATCTCGCCGGTTTCGAGACGCACTTCGTCGAAGAAACGATCGCGGATCTGGAGCGCGTCGCCGGCTTCCCCGACGGCAGCCTGCAGCGCACGGTCGAGCTCTACAATCGCCACGCCGCAAACGGCGAGGATCCCCTCTTCCACAAGCACCGCCAGTATCTGCAACCGCTGGTCCAGGCCCCGTTCGCCGCGATCGATTGCAGCACCGACAAGGTCATCTGGGCGACGTTCACCCTCGGCGGCCTCCGCACGAACCCGGCCAGCGAGGTGCTACGCCCCGACGGCCAGATCATCCCGGGTCTGTACGCCGCCGGCCGTACCACCAACGGCATCGCCGCCGAGGGCTACGTCAGCGGCATCTCGCTCGGTGATGGGACGTTTTTTGGACGGGCCGCGGGACGCAACGCCGCCGCATCGCGCGAATAAACGAAGGGCGGCGATCCCCACGCGGGACCGCCGCCCTTCGGACAGCAACGCAGCACTTGCTCGCGGAGCTCAGTACATGATCACCGAGCGCGCGACCTCGCCCTTTTCCATGTCCTCGAACGCTTGGTTCACGTCGTCGAGCTTGATGCGCTTGGAGACGAGCTCGTCGATCTTGAGCTTCTTCTGCATGTAGAGATCGAGGAGGAGCGGCATGTCGCGGCGGATGTTGCCCGAGCCGTAGAGGCAGCCGAGCAGCGACTTTTCTTCGAGCGCGAGCATCATGCCCGGGACGCCGACCTCGGCGCCCATCGGGGGCACGCCGACGACGACCGCGGCACCGCCGCGCTTCACCGAGAGGTATGCCTGCTGAATCACCGCGGGCGCGCCGATGACTTCGAACGCGTAGTCGACGCCGAGACCGTCGGTGAGCTCCTTGATGGCGCTCGGAGCGTCCGGATTGTCCTTGGCGTTGACGACGTCGGTCGCGCCGAACGTTTTGGCCATCACCAGCTTCGATGGGGCCAAGTCGACGGCGATGATGCGCGAGGCACCGGCGAGCGCCGCACCTTGGATGACGTTCAAGCCGACGCCACCGCAGCCGTAGACGGCAACGGTCTGACCGGGGCGGACCTTCGCGGTGTTGATCGCCGCACCGACGCCCGTCATGACGCCGCAGCCGACGAGGCACGCGCGATCGAGCGGCACGTCGTCGCGGATCTTGATCGCCGAGGTGGCCCGCACGATCGTGTGATCAGCGAAGGAGCCGACGCCGGCCATGCGCGAGACGTCGAGACCGTCGCGCTCGAAGACCGCCTCTTGGCCCATCATCGCCGACAGGACGGCTTGCTCGCAGAGGTGCGGCTTCTCGTGGATGCAGAAGTGACACTTGCCGCAGTTGGCGACCCACGCGAGGACGACGTGATCGCCGACCTTCAGATCGCTGACGCCCTTGCCGATTTCGGCGACGACGCCGGCGCCTTCATGGCCGAGCACACACGGCGGCGGTATCGGCAGCTTTGCCTGCACGACAGAGAGATCGGAGTGACACACGCCGCTCGCGGCCATCTTCACTACGATCTCGCCCTCGCGGAGCGGCTTCAACGTGAGCTGCTCGATGACGAGCGGCTCCATGAAATTGTGCATGACGGCGCCTCTGACCATGAGATGAATCCTCCTGAATGATTTTTCCGCGAAGGCGGTAGAGCGCTTTCCCTACACGATGCGCATCGGTTTACAAAGACACCGCGCATCTCATACGAACGCTTTTGGTGATCCCTCCGCACGAGACCATCGCGTTCGCCGGACACGCCGGAATGACGCTCGCCGGCGACGCCTGGGGCGACCCCTCGGCGACCCCCGTGGTGCTCCTCCCGGGTGGTGGCCAGACGCGTCATTCGTGGCGCGGGACCGGTCGCGCCATCGCGCGCGCCGGCTGGTACGCCATCTCGCTCGACGCCCGGGGTCACGGCGACAGCGCCTGGGCGGACGACGGCGACTACACCATCGATGCCTTCGGGAACGATCTGCGCGCGGTCGCGGCCGCACTGCCCCGGCCGCCCGTGGTGGTCGGCGCCTCGCTCGGCGGCATCACGGCGATGATCGTCGAGGGGGAAACGCCCGGCGTCACCGCGGCGGTCGTGCTGGTCGACGTCGCGGCGCGCATCGAGGTCGCGGGCGCCGAGCGCGTGCGGCAGTTCATGACCGCGTTTCCCGAAGGCTTTGCGAGCCTCGAGCAGGCCGCGGACGTCATTGCCGAGTATCTGCCGCATCGGCCGCGTCCCCGCGCCCTCGGCGGTCTCACCAAGAGCCTGCGGCAGGGCCCCGACGGCCGCTGGCGCTGGCATTGGGATCCCCGCTTTCTCGGCGGCTCGCGGCCGCCGTCGGACGTGGCCAATCCCCCCCGGCTCGCGGCGGCCGCCCGCGGTCTCACGGTGCCGACGCTGCTCGTACGCGGCCGGCAGAGCGACGTCCTCTCCGAAGAAGGCGCCGAAGATTTTCTCCGGCTCGTCCCGCACGCGCGCTACGTCGACGTGTCGGAGGCCGGCCACATGGTCGCGGGCGATCGCAACGACCTCTTCACCGATGCCGTCGTCGGATTTCTCGCCGGCTTGTCGACCACCGTTTGACGGGATTCTCGGACCTCACGAAGGGCAAGTGATCGTATGCGTCGTCTGATCGGTATTCTGCTTCTCCTGGTCGTCCTCGGCGTCTCCGTGTGGGGCGTCCGCCTCTTGTGGCTCGCCGGCGCGTTTCGCCGCATCAACCCGCACTTCGCGGGCGAGTGTCATCTCGTCGGCGGCCCGATCGGTCCCGAGGACATCACGATCCACCCGCGCACCGGCGTCGCCTACATTTCGGCGACGGATCGCCGCGCGGTGCTCGCGGGAAAGGCCGCGCCGGGCGCGATCTACGCCTACGACCTGAACACCCCGAACGCGACGCCGGTGAATCTGACGCCGCGTGCCGACACGCGCTTCCAACCGCACGGCATCAGCATCTGGGTCGGTGCCGACGGCCGTGACGCGCTCTTCGTCGTGAATCACCCCGTCGACGGCGACACACCCGCACCCCACACCATCGAGATCTTCGACCTGACGGAAGGGGGACTGCTGCACCGCGCGACGCTCACTGATCCGCTGCTCGTGATGCCGAACGACATCGTCGCCGTCGGCCTCGACCGCTTCTACGTGACCAACACGCACACGCACGGTCCGGGGGCGATGCAGACGATCGAGACTTATCTACAGCTGAAAGGCGCCGAAGTGCTGTTCTACGGACCCGGCGGCTTCCGCACCGCGATCAAGAATCTGCTCCTCCCGAACGGCATCAATGTGAGCCCCGACGGCCGCACGCTCTACGTCGCGTCGACCACCGGGCTCGAGGTCCGCATGTACGATCGCGATCCCGCCAGCGAGGCCCTCGCCTTTCGTCAGGCGATCCCGCTCGGCAGCGGTCCCGACAACATCGAGATCGACGAGCACGGCGACCTCTGGATCGGCTCGCACCCGAAGTTGTTGCGCGTGGAGGCCCATCGCGACGACGCCCAGACGCTGTCGCCGTCGCAGGTCATGCACGTGACTCCGGACGGCAAGGTCGAAGAGGTCTATCTCGACGACGGCAGCACGATCTCGGGATCGAGTGTGGCCGCGGTGCGGGGCAATCGTCTGCTGATCGGTGAGATCTTCGACGAGGGCTTCCTCGATTGCACCCGGGCGCCGGACGCTCCAGCCCTCCCTAGCCGGCCCTGAAGCGGAAAGTGCAACATGTTTCATTTTCGCGGGCACGATGTTACAGGGTGCCCCCGGATGATGTTCACGCCGAGGTTCCGCCGTGGCCGATAAGCGCCGCACCCTGCCCGACGTCGTCGCCGAGCTCCGCGACGGCATGACGATCGGTATCGGCGGCTGGGGTGCCCGCCGGAAGCCGATGGCGCTGGTGCGCGAAATCCTGCGCTCCCCGCTCCGCGATCTGACGATCGTCTCGTACGGCGGGCCCGACGTCGGCCTCCTCTGCGCCGCGGGCAAGGTGAAGAAGCTGCTCTTCGGCTTCGTCTCGCTCGATCTCATCCCGCTCGATCCGCACTTTCGTGTGGCGCGCCAGGCCGGATCACTCGCCGTGATGGAGCTCGACGAGGGCATGATCCAGTGGGGGCTGCGGGCGGCGATGCTGCGCTTGCCCTTCCTGCCGACGCGCGCCGGTCTCGCGACCGACGTCGAGCGCCTGGCTCCCGAGCTGAAGACCGTCGTTTCGCCCTACGACGACGGCGAACGGCTGCTGGCCATGCCGGCACTGACGCTCGACGCCGCGCTCGTGCACGTCGACCACGCCGACGCCCGCGGCAACGCGCAAATCCTCGGCCCCGACCCGTACTTCGACGATCTCTTCTGCGGTGCCGCGCGCAAGCGCTACGTGACGTGCGAACGGATCGTCGAGACCAGTGCGTTCGCGGAGCACGGCTGCCTGCACACGCTGGTGCTCGACCGGGGCATGGTCGACGCCGTGATCGAAGCCCCGTTTGGGGCGCACCCGACCTCGTGCACACCCGCGTACGGCATCGACCTCGAGCACCTCAAGGCGTACGGCGCCGCGACGACACCCGAAGCCTGGGCCGAGTATCGCGCGCGCTTCGTCGACGTCGATGCGTCCGCCTACCTTGCCGCCGTCGGCGGTGCCGACCGCGTCGCCGCGATTCCGGCGCCGATCTTCTAGGGCGATCATGACCGACACGGACTACACGCTCGCCGAGCTCTGCATCACCGCCGCCGCGGAAGCGTGGCGCGACGCAGGCGAGGTCCTGGCCTCGGGCCTCGGGCTCGTGCCCCGTCTCGCCGCTGGCCTGGCCAAGCTCACGTTCAGCCCCGACCTGCAAATGACGGATGCCGAGTCGCTGCTGGTCGCCGAGCCGGTGCCAGTCGGCAAGCGCGGCGCGTATCAGGTGCAGGTCGAAGGCTGGCTGCCGTTCCGTAAGGTCTTCGAGCTGCTGTGGAGCGGGCGCCGTCACGCGATGACGATGCCGACGCAGCTCGACCGTTTCGGGCAGATCAACATCAGCTACATCGGCGGCACGTTCGAGAAGCCGAAGGTGCAGCTGCTCGGAGTCCGCGGTATCCCCGGCAACACGATCAACCATCCCTGTAGCTTCTTCGTGCCCGATCATTCCAAGCGGAGCTTCGTCGAGCGCGTCGACATGGTGTCGGGCGCCGGGTACGACCCGGCGCGCTGGCAGGACGGCGTCCGCCGCGACCTCCACAGCCTGCGTCTCATCGTCACCAATCTCGCGGTGCTCGACTTCGGGGGCCCCGACCACGCCATCCGCGTCCGCTCGCTGCATCCCGGCGTCACCCTCGAGCAGGTCGAGGCCGCGACCAGCTTTCCGCTCGTCCGCGCCGACGATCTCCACGCAACGCCGACGCCGACCGCCGAGCAGCTGCGCCTGATCCGCACCGTCCTCGACCCGCACGATCTGCGGGCGACGGTCTTCAAATAGGAGGACGCCGTGTCCCTGCGTACCCACGTCGCCGATCGCATCGCCGAGGTCGTGCTCGACCACCCGCCCGTCAACGCGTTCGACAGTGCCGGCTGGTTCAAGATCGCGGAGACCATCACCGCCCTCGGCAAGGATCCGAACGTCAGCGTCGTCCTGCTCGCGGCCGAAGGCCGCGGGTTCTGCGCCGGCGTCGACATCAAGGAGCTGGCACGCGACTCGCGCCTCATCACGCAGGTGAACAAGGGCTGCTACGACTCGTTCGCCGCGATCCATGACTGTCCCGTCCCCGTCATCGCCGCGGCCCACGGCTTCGTGCTCGGCGGTGGCATCGGGCTCGTCGGCTCGTGCGACGTGATCCTCGCCTCCGACGACGCCACCTTCGGCCTTCCGGAGATCGACCGCGGTGCCCTCGGGGCCGCGTCGCATCTACTCCGCATGTTCCCGATCCAGAAGGTGCGTCGCATGCTCTACACGGGCGAACCCATTACCGCGGCGGAGGCGTATCGGCTGGGTGCGCTCGAGTCGGTGGTGCCGCGCGGCGATCTGCGTGCGACGGCGCGCGCGCTCGCTGCGAAGATCGCCAGCAAGAGCCCGCGCGCGCTCCGTCTGGCGAAAGAGTCGCTGAACGGCATCGAGCTCCTCGACGTGAAGAAGAGCTACCGCTACGAGCAAGGCTTCACCCTCGAGCTCTACACCTCACCCGACTCGCAGGAAGCCCGCGACGCCTTCGTCGAGAAACGCGACGCGAGCTTCACCGACAAAAAATAGCGCCTCCCAACAGCAATGGACTTGACCTTCACACCCGAGCAGGACGCGTTTCGCGCCGAGGCGCGCGCGTGGCTCGCGGCCCACGTGCCGAAGACGCCGCCTCCTTCCATGGACACGGCGGAAGGCTTCGCGGCGCATCGGGCGTGGGAAAAGACGCTGCACGACGGCGGCTACGCCATGGTCTCGTGGCCCGTCGAGTACGGCGGCCGCGGCGCCAACCTCATCGAGTGGCTGATCTTCGAGGAAGAATATTGGGGCGCCGGCGCGCCCGGGCGGGTAAACCAGAACGGCATCTTCCTGCTCGGTCCGACGCTCATGGAGTTCGGCACGCCGGAGCAGAAGTCGCGCTACCTGCCCCGCATGGCGCGCAGCGAAGACGTCTGGGCGCAGGGTTGGTCGGAGCCGAATGCCGGCAGCGACATGGCCGCGATCCGCACGACGGCGCGCGCCGACGGCGACGACTACGTCCTGAACGGCCAGAAGACGTGGTGCTCGCGCGCCGCATTTGCCGACTGGATCTTCTGTCTCGTCCGCACCGACGCGAAGTCCGAGCGCCACAAGGGCCTGAGCTTCGTGCTGGTCCCGCTGACGACGCCGGGTGTGCGGGTCCGACCGATCCCACAGCTCGACGGGGAGACCGGCTTCGCCGAGGTCTTCTTCGACGATGCCCGCGTGCCGCGCGCGAATCGTGTCGGCGAGGAGCATCAGGGTTGGAAGATCGCGATGGCGACGGCCGGCTTCGAGCGCGGCCTCATGCTGCGGAGCCCGGCGCGCTTCCAGGCGACGGCCCGCCGTCTGCGCGCGCTCTGGCGGAAACGCGGCAAGGATGCCGATCCCGCGCTGCGTGACGCGGTGGTGCGCGCCTGGATGGACGCCGAGGCTTATTCGCTCTCGACCTACGCCACGGCCTCGCGCCTCCTCGCGGGTGGCTCGATCGGCGCCGAGGCGAGCCTCAACAAGATCTTCTGGTCCGAGATGGACGTGAAGATGCACGAGACGGCGCTCGCGCTGCTCGGTCCCGACGCCGGGCTCCTGGCGCCCGCCGCCCCGCCGGAAGCCGCCGGCTGGCTCGATGGTTTCCTCTTCTCGCTCGCCGGACCGATCTACGCCGGCACGAACGAGATCCAACGGAACGTCATCGCCGAGCGCGTGCTCGGCCTGCCGCGCGACTGATCGCCGATGCACTTCGCCTTCGAAGAGGAGCAACTCCGTTTTCGGGACAGCGTGCGCGGCGTGCTGGAGCGCGTGTGTCCGCCGTCGGCGGTACGCGCCGTCTGGGAAGACGCCCCCGCGCACCTCGCGAGCCGCTGGACCGCGCTCGCCGACCTCGGCGTCTTGGGCCTCCTCGTGCCGGAGCATGCCGGCGGTCTCGGCCTCGACGAGCTGGCGCTGGTGCTGCCGCTCGAGGAAACCGGTTGGGCCGCCCTGCCCGAAGCCATCGTCGAAACGGCCGCGGTCGCGGCGCCGCTCTTGGCTGGGCTCGCCGACCGCGCATTTGCCGACCCGTGGCTCGGCGCGATCGCTGCCGGCGACGCCGTGGTCACCGTCGGCTGCGAGCCGAATCCCTGGGTGAGTCACGCGGACAACGCGGCGTTGGTGCTGCTCGCCCAAGGCGGCGAGATCCACGCCGTGCCACGTGCCGACGCGACGATCACGCGCCTGCCGCATCTCGACGGCGCCCAGCGCTTCTTCCACGTCACGTGCACGCCGTCGGCGCAGAGCCGCGTCGCGACCGGCGCCGAGGCGGCCACGTTGCTCGCTGCGGCCGCCGATCGGGGCGCGCTCGCCACCGCCGCCCAACTGGTCGGCACGGCGCAGCGCCTGATCGAGGAAGCGGTCCGCTACGCCAAACAACGCGAGCAATTCGGCCGGGCCATCGGCTCGTTCCAAGCCATCAAGCACATGCTGGCGAACGCGCAGGTGCGGACCGAGTTCGCGCGGCCGGTCGTGTATCGGGCCGCGTTCGCCCTGGCGCGCGGACTGCCGACGCGCAGCCGCGACGTCTCGCACGCCAAGATCGTAGCGGCCGAGGCCGCGGCCCTCGCCGCCCGCACGGCGCTCCAGGTGCACGGCGCGATCGGCTACACGTGGGAGGTCGACCTCCACGTGTGGATGAAACGCGCGTGGGCCCTCGAAGCCGCGTGGGGCACCAGCAGCTGGCACCGCGCGCGCGTCGCCGCGGCGGTGCTCGACGACCCGGATTGATTACGTTCCGTCGCGCGCGCAACCATCGGCGTGACGGCCATCGGAGGTGAGCCTGTGAAGACCCGTGTTTCCGCCCTCGAGTCGTGGTTCGACGCGAATGCCGAGCGTCCACGACTGATCGGCAGCCGCTGCCGCTCGTGTCGAAGCTACTTCTTTCCGAAAGAAGCGTTCGCGTGTCGCAATCCCGCGTGCGGCGCCGCGGAGCTCGAGGACGTGCCGCTGAGCGCCACCGGCACGCTCTGGTCGTTCACCGACAATCACTACCGGCCCCCGGCGCCATACATGTCGCCAGAGCCGTTCGTGCCGTACGCGATCGCAGCCGTGGAGCTCGCCGACGAGAAGATGGTCGTGCTCGGGCAGGTCGCGCAGGACGTGGCGATCGGCGACCTCGCGGTCGGCATGCGCATGAAGCTCGTCGCCGAGACGCTCTACAGCGACGACGCCAAGGACTACGTCGTCTGGAAATGGGCCCCGGCCGGGTCGCAAGGGAGCCGCGCATGAGCGCCAAACACGTCGCCGTGCTCGGGGTCGGCATGCACCCGTGGGGCAAGTGGGGCAAGAATTTCGTCGAGTACGGCGTCGCCGCGGCACGCGCTGCGCTCAAAGACGCCGGCATCAGCTGGACCGACGTCCAGTTCGTCGCGGGCGGCGAGACGATCCGGAACGGGTACCCCGGCTTCATCGCCGGTGCTTCGGTGGCCCAGGCGCTCGGCTGGTCGGGCGCGCAGGTAACGAGCTGCTACGGCGCCTGCGCCGCGGGCTCGCAAGCGATCAGCGTCGCGCGCGCCCACATCCTCGCCGGCAACTGCGACGTCGCGCTCGTGGTCGGCGCCGACACCACGCCGAAGGGGTTCTTTGCGCCCCAGGCCGGTGAGCGTGGCACCGATCCCGATTGGCTGCGCTTCCGCCTCCTCGGCGCGACCAACCCGGTCTACTTCGCGCTCTACGCGCGTCGGCGCATGGCGCTCTACGGCGCGACCGATCGCGACTTTGCCAAGATCAAAGTGAAGAACGCCCGGCACGGCATCGAGAATCCGAATGCGCGTTACCGCAAGCTCGTCACCGAGGAAGAGGTGCTCGCCTCGCCGATGGTGTCTGATCCGCTCCGGCTGCTCGAGATCTGCGCCACGAGCGACGGCGGCGCGGCGCTCGTCCTCACCAGCATGGACTTCGCCCGCAAGCACGCGACGAACCCCGTCACGATCTCCGGCATCTCGACGGTGACGCCGCGCTACCCGAGCACCGTCATCGAGATGCCGAACTTCGCCACCGACTCCGCCGCCAGCGTTCCGGCACCGCCCGTCGCCTTCCGGGACTCGATCACCGTGGCGGCGTACGAGCAGGCCGGCATCGGACCCGAGGACGTCAACGTCGCCGAGGTCTACGATCTTTCGTCCGCGCTCGAGCTCGATTGGTACGAGAACATCGGGCTCTGTCCGCCGGGCGAGGCCGAGAAGCTCCTGAACGACGGCGTCACGACGATCGGCGGGCGCGTGCCCGTGAATCCGAGCGGCGGGTTGTCGTGCTTCGGCGAGGCGATCCCGGCGCAAGCCATCGCCCAGGTGTGCGAGCTCACGTGGCAGCTCCGCGGTCAGGCGGAAGGCCGGCAGGTGGCGAATGCCAAGGTCGGCGTCACCGTCAACCAGGGCCTCTTCGGACACGGCTCGTCGGTGGTCGTCCAGCGCTGAGCCGCGGAACGTGATCGGAGGGCCATGAGCACGATCGGCACGCCGCCGCCCTCCTCCGAGATCACGTCCGAAGCGCTGTACCTCCGCCGTCGCGAGTTCCTCAAGAACGCCGCGCTCTTCACCGTCACCAGCACGGCGGTGGGGGGCGGCCTCCTCTACTTGATGGGCGGCGGCCGTGCGGAGTCGAAGAGCGGCGACGCGCCACCGTCCGCGGACGTAACGGGCAACCCCGCGACCGGCGCCGACGGCAGGCTGACCATCGCCAAGCACGAGAACCTCGCAGGCGACGAGCCGCCGACGCCGTTCGACGACGTCACGACCTACAACAATTTCTACGAGTTCGGCCTCGACAAGGGCGATCCCGCAGCGAACGCCCACACGCTGCGCCCGCGGCCGTGGACGGTCGCGATCGAAGGCGAGGTCGCGAAGCCGCAGGTGGTCGACCTCGACCGACTGCTCGGCTGGTTTCCGCTCGAGGAGCGCGTGTACCGCATGCGCTGCGTCGAGGCGTGGTCGATGGTGATTCCCTGGGTGGGCTTTCCGCTCGCCAATCTCTTGACGCGCGTCGAGCCGACGGCGAAGGCCAAGTACGTTGCTTTCACCACGTTGCACGACACGGAGCAGATGCCGGGGCAGCGCCGCAACGTGCTCGACTGGCCCTACGTCGAAGGCCTCCGGCTCGACGAGGCCATGCACCCGCTCGCGCTCCTCGCCGTCGGGCTCTACGGCAAGGTGCTCCCGAACCAGAACGGCGCGCCCCTCCGACTCGTGGTGCCGTGGAAGTACGGTTTCAAAGGCATCAAATCGATCGTGAAGATTCGGCTGACGGAGCAGATGCCAGCGGCGACGTGGAATCTCGCGGCGCCCGACGAGTACGGCTTCTTCGCCAACGTGAATCCGCAGGTCGATCACCCGCGCTGGAGTCAGGCCAGCGAGCGCCGGATCGGCGATTTCCTCCGCCGGCCCACCCTCCCCTTCAACGGCTACGCGGAGCAGGTCGCGAGCCTCTACGCCGGCATGGACCTCACCCGGTTCTTCTAATGAGGCCGTGGTGACTCCAGTGCGCCGCCCGCCCCATCCGTGGCTCGAGCCCGCCATCCTCCTCGGATCCTTGGTGCCCGCGGCGGCGATCGTCACGCGCGGCGTACGCGGAGAGCTCGGTGCGAACCCGATTGCGCAAGCGTTGAACCAACTCGGCCTCGTCGCGCTGGTGTTCCTGCTCGCGGCCCTTGCCTGCACCCCGGCGAAGATCCTCTTCGGCTGGACCTGGCCGCTGCGCATCCGGCGCATGCTCGGCCTCCTCGCCTTTCTCTATGCGACGCTCCACGTCGCCACGTACACGGGGCTCGACCAGGTTTTCGACTGGCCGGCGATCTGGAAGGACGTCAGCAAGCGGTCGTTCATCTTCGTCGGATTCGCGGCGTTCGTGCTCCTGGTCCCGCTCGCCCTCACCTCGACCAACGGCGCCGTGCGACGGCTCGGCTTCGCGCGCTGGAAGCTGCTCCATCGCCTCGCGTACGTAGTGCCCACTCTCGCCGTGGTGCACTTCTTCTGGCGGGTGAAGAAGGACGTCAGCGAGCCCGTCACGTACGGCGGCGTGCTGACCGTCCTTCTCGCGATCCGGCTCGTCGCCTATTGGCGCACGCGCACCGCCGCGACGGCGCGGTGACGGCTCGCTCAGTCGACCGCGATGGCGCGCTCGCGCGGCCGGTACCGGCGCGGCACCGACTGCACGCACGCGAGACGTACCTGCCGGCGCGGCATCACCATGCTCGCGGCTCCGGGAGCCTCGAACGGCCGCAGGAGCGCACGACCGAGTTGCCCGGCATCGAGGTCGAGGGCTTCACACACGACGTCGAACGAGAACGCCGGCTGTCGCCCGCGCAGCTCGCCGCGGATCCACTCGGCCGCCTCTCGCCCCGCGGCAAGACCGGGGCCCCGTTGGAGATGTCCGATCGCATTCAGCAGGACCGCCAGGAGAAGTCGTTTCTCGGGACTGCAATCCGGTTCGAAGAGTCGCACTGCTTGGACGGTCACCATCGCTCTTCGTCACGTCTACGGCCCGCGACGCGATCGGGGCAACGAGTTTCGATCGCGGCCGGCATCGAACTATTCGCATCCGGAACACCGTGCGGCGCCGCCTGGCATCGTCACGTCTCTTCGGTTACACCATCTGTCCTTTCCAATTCTCAGCGCTCCCGGGAGGCTCCCAATGGCAGAGGCTTACATCATTGATGCAGTGCGTACGCCGGTCGGTCGTCGACGTGGCGGCCTGGCGACCGTGCACCCCGCTGACCTCGGCGCGCATTCGCTGCGCGCCCTCGTCGACCGCACGGGCATCGATCCTGCCGCCGTCTAGGACGTGATCTTCGGCTGCGTCGACACGATCGGTCCGCAGGCCGGTGACGTCGCTCGCAGCTGTTGGCTCGCTGCCGGCCTCCCCGACGTCGTCCCCGGTGTCACCATCGATCGCCAATGCGGCTCGGCGCAGCAGGCCGCGCACTTCGCCTTCCAGGGCGTCATGAGCGGCACCGCCGATCTGTTGATCGCCGGCGGCGTGCAGAACATGAGCATGATTCCGATCTCGTCCTCGATGCTCGCCGGTGAGGCGTACGGCTTCGCCGATCCGTTCTCGACCTCGAAGGGATGGATCGAACGCTACGGCGATCAAGAGGTTTCGCAGTTTCGCGCCGCCGAGATGATCGCGGAGAAATGGGACTGCACGCGCGAGGACATGGAGCGCTTCGCGCTCGAGAGCCATCGTCGGGCACTGCAGGCGATCGACGAGGGGCGCTTCACGCGCGAGATCGTCCCCATGAACGGCATCACCACCGACGAGGGGCCGCGCCGCGACACGACGCTCGAGAAGATGGCGACGTTGAAGCCGCTCCGCGAAGGCGGCCGCCTCACGGCCGCCGTGTCGAGCCAGATCTCCGATGCCTCGGCCGCGATCCTGATCGCGTCGGAGCGCGCGGTGAAGGAGCACGGATTGAAGCCGCGCGCGCGCGTCCATCACATGAGCGTCCGCGGCGCGGATCCCGTGTGGATGCTGACGGCGCCGATTCCCGCCACCGCCTATGCCTTCAAGAAATCCGGCATGTCGAAGAACGACATCGACCTCGTGGAGATCAACGAGGCCTTCGCCTCGGTCGTGCTCGCCTGGCAGAAGGAGACCGGCTTCGATCCGGCCAAGGTCAATGTGAACGGCGGCGCCATCGCGCTCGGTCACCCGCTCGGCGCCACCGGAGCGCGTCTCATGACGACGCTGCTCTGCGAGCTCGAGCGGACCGGCGGACGCTACGGCCTGCAGACCATGTGCGAGGGTGGCGGCCAGGCCAACGTCACCATCATCGAGCGACTGTGAGCGCACGCGTGCGGGAGCGAGTCCGAGCGGGAGCGATTCTCCGAGCGGGAGCGATTCGAGGATGAGCGGGATCTGCGACGGCCGCGTCGTCGTCATCACGGGCGCGGGGCGCGGTATCGGCCGCGCGCACGCGCTGGCCTTCGCCGCCGAGGGCGCCAAAGTCGTCGTGAACGACATCGGCACCGCGCTCGACGGCCAAGGCATTTCGACGGGACCGGCGGCCGAGGTCGTCGCGGAGATCCGCGCGGCCGGCGGTGAGGCCGTCGCCAACGGCGACGACGTCGCCGACTGGGCCGGCGCCGGGCGGATCGTCGCGAGCGCGCTCGACGCATTCGGACGGCTCGACGTCGTCGTCAACAATGCCGGTTTCGTCCGGGACCGCATGTTCGTCAGCACGTCCGAAGAGGAATGGGACGCCGTCGTTCGCGTCCACTTGAAGGGGCACTTCTGCGTGACCCGCCACGCGGCGGCGCACTGGCGTGATCGCGCCAAGGCGGGTGACAAGCTCGACGCCCGCATCATCAATACGAGCTCCGGTGCCGGCCTGCAGGGCTCGATCGGCCAGGGCGCCTACTCCGCCGCGAAGGCCGCCATCGCCGCGCTCACGCTCGTCCAGGCCGCCGAGCTCCGGCGTTATGGGATCACGGCCAACGCGATCGCGCCCGCGGCGCGGACGCGCATGACCGAAACCGTTTTCGCGGACATGATGGCGAAGCCCGAGTCCGGCTTCGACACGATGGCCCCCGAGAACGTGTCGCCCCTCGTCGTGTGGCTCGGCAGTGCCGACTCGCGCGACGTGACCGGACAGATCTTCGAGATCGCCGGCGGCAGGCTGAACGTCGGCGACGGGTGGCGCACCGGGGTCGGCGTCGATAAGGGGGCGCGCTTCGCGCCGGCGGAGATCGGCACCGCGGTGCGGGAGATCCTCGCGAAGGCCCCGCCGGCGCAAAAGGTCTACGGCTCCTGACCCTCGCATGAACTTCGCCCTCGACGCCGATCAACTACAGCTGCGCGACACGGCGCGGGCGTTCCTCGCGGCTCACTCCGGATCGGCGGCCGTCCGCTCGGCGATGGCGACCGAGCGCGGCTACGATGCCGCGCTCTGGCAGCGGATCGCGGGCGAGCTCGGATGGCCTGCCGTCATCATCCCGGAAGCGCACGGTGGGCTCGGGCTCGGTCAGGTCGAGCTCATGGTGTTGATGGAAGCGATGGGCGCCGCGCTGCTCTGCGCCCCTTTCTTTTCGACGGTGTGTCTCGGCGCGAACGCGCTCGTCACCGCCGGAACGGACGCACAGCAAGCCGAGTGGTTGCCCGCCATCGCGGCCGGCACGACGACGGCCGCCCTCGCGCACGCCGAGCCCGTCGGACGCTGGGACGCCGACGGCATCACGACCACGGCGCATCCCGACGGCAGCGACGTCGTGCTCACCGGCACCAAGTCGTACGTCGTCGATGGGCACACCGCGGATCTCCTTTTGATTGCCGCGCGCGCCCCGGGGACGACCGGCGCTACCGGCGTACGGACCTTTCTCGTCCCAGCCACCACCCGCGGCATCGAGCGCCGCGTCCTCGGCACGATGGACGAGACGCGCCGCCTCGCCGAGATCCATCTCGACGGCGTGCGCGTGCCGCAGAGTGCGGCGCTCGGCGGCGACGGTGCGGGATGGCCGGCGCTGGCGACGACGCTCCACCTCGCGACCGTTGCGCTCGCGGCGGAGCAAGTCGGCGGTGCCGAGCGCTGCCTCGATCTCGCCGTCGGCTATGCGGGGGAGCGCGTGCAGTTCGGCCGTCCGATCGGCTCCTTTCAAGCGATCAAGCACAAGTGTGCCGACATGCTGATGCGTGTCGAGGCCGCCCGCTCGGCCGCGTATTACGCCGCCTGCACCGCCGACGACCGTGCCGAGCTGGCGACCGCTGCGTCACTCGCCAAGGCCTACTGCTCGGACGCCTACTTCCAGTGCGCTGCCGACAGCCTGCAGATCCACGGTGGGGTCGGCTTCACCTGGGAATACGACGTCCACCTCTATTTCAAGCGCGCCAAATCGAGCGAATCGCTCCTGGGTGACGCGTCGTACCACCGCGAGCTCGTGGCCCAGCAGCTGGCGCTTTGATTCTGCCGCAGGAAATTCCGTAGCTCGCCGGCGCCGCTTCGTGCTACGCCCCTGTGAGACCCACCGAGGAGGCTTCCCCATGACGTTCGTTCGCCGTGCCCTGCCATTGACGCTCTTGCTCGCGCTCGCCCTCCTGCCGTCGCGCGGCTTCGCCGCCTGCGCGGGCGATTGCGGGAGCGATCTCGCCACCGTCCCGAAGACCGTCGCGAAGTTCGTGAAGGCACGTTTCAAGGCGGCCCAGAAGTGCGGAAAGAAGGCCAACCCGGCCTGTCCGACGCCCTGCCCGCTGCCGGACGGCGCTGCCGATCCCTACCTGCTGTCACCCAGCTGCGCGGCATTGATCAGCTGCAACCTCGACGCTCTCGCCGAGTCGGCCTACGACGCGAGCTGGGACGACGTCGGCGTGTGCGCCGATACTCCTGCCACCGCTTGCGGCAACGTGCGCGCCGCGACCGCCGGCAAGCTCGTCTCCACCAAGCTCACCCGCCGCCGCACCAACAAGATGAACGCGTTCGCGAAAGACACCGCGAAGTGCGTCGCCAAGATCGCGAAGGTGCCGAGCTGCGACACCGCCATCTGCAACGACGCGCCCGATTGGATCGATGCGATCTTCCCGTTGGCCCTCTCGCCTACCGGTCATCAAGCGCTGCCATTCACCGTGGCGGGCGCGGGCGAAGGCGTCGCCACGCTCACCATCGCCACCGTCGGCACCGACTGGGGCACGAAGAGCAGCGAGTCGGTCGTGCTGACCTACGACCTCGACGGCACGCCGCTCGGCCAGCTCGTGCTCTACGGCGGCGAAACCCCGACCGAATACCGCGTGTTGCTCGGGGCGCTCACGGCGGGTGATCACTCGATTGGCCTCCATGCCGAGAAGTCTTTGAGCCCGAATCCCAAGGCGCCCGTGTCGGTGACGGCCGCTGCCGACGTCGAATCCATTCCGGTCGGCGACGCCCGCTACGATTTCACCAGGTACGCACCGATTCTGCTCGGTCTCGATCCGGATCTGAACCCCGCCGTGACCCCCTTCGGCCCGCACCCCGGCAATGCGGTGAGCGACACGCCGGTCGTGATGTACGCGAAGCCGATTCCGCACGCCGGCTACACCACGTACCGGTACGTGCTCATCTGGTCGAACGAGGACGGCGGCACCGGCGCCAACCCCGACCTCTTGATCGCCAAATTCGGTCGCACCACGGACATCGAGGGCATCGTCGAGGTCGACGTCGATGACACGACCGGCGCCCTCATCCAGACCCGTTTCCGTCCCGATGAGAGCGGCGTCCTGCCCGTCTTCGACGGCAACTTCCGCGGCACGCACCCGATCGTCCGGACATGGACCGCGAACGGCTTGATCAAAGACGACGGCGAATCGTCGTTCGCGTTCGGCCTGGTTCCGTTCGGCTTCGACGACGCCGGCGTTCCCCGCGAGCTCGGCATGGATCTCGACCCGATCTCCTACGAGATCATGGGCAAGGAGATGGTCCGCGAGGACAAGACCGAGACGCCGGCCAGCGCCACGAGCAAGCGCCTGAGCGACGTCCGCAACTATCTCTACGTGGACTACGACATCGACGTGAACGTGGGCGGCCAGGTCCTACGCGGGTTCGCGACTGTCGGCGGGATCACGTACTACGCGGACCACGCGATGCCCTTCAACCTCGCGCTGAATCCCCGCGTCTCCGACGGCGTTGGCCGTCTGGCCATCGAGCTGCCGGCGGGTACGCTGATCGGGGACATCCAGCAGCACGGCATCCAGGGTAACGGCACGATGTCGGGGACACTCGACAGCCTGCGCGCCTTCATGCTGGACACCAACTACCTCCCCGGCGCGGCGCTCACCTACACGGGCCCGCAGGCCCAGAGCGGTACGAATCCCGTCTGGGTGGTGACCCCGTAGGCGCGTTCGACCTCGTCATCTTCGACTGCGACGGCGTCCTCGTCGATACCGAGCCGACGGCGACGCGCGTCCTGGTCGCGATGCTGGCGACCGTCGGGATCCCCATGACCGACGCGGAGGTCCTGCGGACGTTCGTCGGACGCTCCGCGGCGGCGGCGCTCACCATCATCGAGGAACGGCTGGGCACGCCGCTGCCCGCGCGATTCCTCGAGGACTGGCACGTGCAACTCTTCGCGGAGTTCCGTCGCGGCGTCGCGCCGATGCCGGATGTCGTCGCGGTGCTGGACGCGCTCGCCGCCTGCGAGCTCCCGACCTGCGTCGCGTCCAGCGGGGGGCATGACCGCATGCGTCTCACCCTCGGGACGAGCGGCCTTCTGCCGCGCTTCGACGGCCGGCTCTTCAGCGCGACCGAGGTGCCGCGTGGCAAGCCCTTTCCCGATGTCTTCCAGCACGCGGCGCGGCGTATGGGCGTGGCGCCAGCGCGCGCCGTCGTCATCGAGGACTCGGTGGCGGGCGTCACGGCCGGCGTGGCCGCCGGGATGACCGTGTTCGGGTACACCGCAGGCGCCCACTCCGACCCCGGGGAGCTGACGGCGGCCGGGGCGCGGCTCTTCGCCGCCATGACCGAGCTGCCTGCGCTCCTCGGCGTCACGAATTCCGGCCGCGGGTCTCCGCTACCCGCCCTATGAAACTCTCGACACAGCGAACCGCGATCGCTACACACAATCGCCGGCCATGTGCGCCGGCCATGTGCGCCGGCCATGTGACGCTGCACTCTCGGAGGACCCCACCCCATGTACATCGCTTATAGTGAGGAGCAGGAGACGCTCCGCCGCGATCTCCGCGCCTACTACGACGAGCTGCTGACTCCGCAGATCCGCGAGGAGCTCCATCAAGGCCATGGTGTCGGGCCGACCATGCGCGCCGTCGTGAAGCGCATGGGTGCCGACGGTTGGCTCGGTATCGGCTGGCCCAAGGAATGGGGTGGCCAGGGCCGGTCGCAGATCGAGCAGTTCATCTTCTTCGACGAGTCGATGCGCGCGGGCGCCCCGGTGCCGATGCTCACCATCAACACCGTCGGCCCGACGATCATGCGGCACGGCACCGAGGAGCAGAAACGCTTCTTCCTGCCGAAGATCCTGAAGGGCGAGCTCCACTTCTGTATCGGTTACACGGAGCCCAACGCCGGCACCGACCTCGCCTCGCTGAAGACCCGTGCGGTGCGCGACGGCGACGAGTACGTCATCAACGGCCAAAAGATCTTCACGAGCCTCGCCGGCGATTCCGACTACATGTGGCTCGCCGTCCGCACCAACGCCGAGGTGCCGAAGCACGAGGGCATCTCGATGCTCGCGATCGACGTCAAGACACAAGGCATTCGCATCGATCCGATGCATCTGCTTTCGGAGCACGACATCAACACGGTCTTCCTCGACGACGTGCGCGTGCCGGCGAACTCGCTCGTCGGCAAGGAGAACGGCGGCTGGCGACTCATCACCAGCCAGCTGAACCACGAGCGCGTCACCCTCTGCTCGGCGGGCCTGCTGGCCCAGGCGTACGAGGAGGTCCTGCAGTGGACCCGCGCGACGAGGCGTCCCGAAGGCGGCCGCGTCATCGATCAGGAATGGGTGCAGGTCAGCCTGGCGCGTGTCGCGGCCGGCCTCGAGTTTCTGAAGCTCATCAACTGGAAGGTCGCGTGGACGGGCACGCAGGGCCGGCTCGATGTCGCCGACGCGTCCTCGATCAAGGTCTTCGGCACCGAATTCTATCTCGAGTCGTTCCGCTATCTCATGGAGATCGTCGGTCCGCGCGCGTACCTCCGGCGCGGTTCGCCGGGCGCGGTCGGCACCGCCCGCCTCGAGATGCTGTATCGCAGCCTGCTCATTCTCACCTTCGGCGGCGGCACCAACGAGGTGCAGCGCGATCTGATCGGCATGTTCGGGCTCGGCCTGCCCCGCATGCCGCGCTTCTGAAAGGATCGATCATGGATTTCTCCTTCAGCGACGAGCAGCAGCAGATCGCGGATCTCGCCAAGCAGATCTTCACCGACAAGGCCCCGCACGACCGCGTCCGTCAGATCGAGCGCGCCGGCGGGCCGCGCTTCGATCGCGAGCTCTGGGCGGAGATCGCCAAGGCCGGCTTGCTCGGCATCGCCGTCCCGCAAGCGCACGGCGGCGCCGGGCTCGGCTTCCTCGAAGCGATCCTGATCGTCGAGCAGACCGCGCGCGCGGCGGCGCCGGTGCCGTTCCTGGAAACGGTCGTCCTGGGCGCCCTGCCGATCGCCGAGTTTGGCAGTGCGGCGCAGCAGCAGCAGTGGCTCCCCAGGATCGTCACAGGCCACGCGATCGTGACGGCGGCGTTGATGGAGGATCAGGGTGACCTCGACCGCCCGACCACCGCGGCGAAGAAGGACGGCGGCGGGTTCCGTCTGACGGGCACGAAGATCTGCGTGCCCGCGGCCCAAATCGCCGACCTCGTGCTGATCCCGGCGACCATCGACGGCACCGTGGCCGTGTTCCTGGTCGAAACCTCGACGCCCGGCGTCCGCATCACGCCAGTCGAAACCACCAGCGGCCAACCCGAAGCCGCCGTCGATCTCGACGACGTGAAGGTCGGCGCCGATGCGCTGCTCGGCGACACCGACGGCGCGCGCGTGCTGACCTGGATCAACGAGCATGCGACGACCGCGCTGGCGGGCGTCGCCCTCGGCGTCACGGAGCAAGCGCTCGCGCTCACCGCCGAGTACACCAAGAATCGGAAGCAGTTCGATCAACCGATCGCGATGTTCCAAGCCGTCGGCCAGCGGCTCGCCGACGCGTACATCGACGTCGAGGCCATCCGTCTGACGACGTGGCAAGCGGCGTGGCGGCTCGCCGCGGGGATGCCGGCGGCGGCGCAGGTCGCGATCGCGAAGTTCTGGGCCGACTCGGCCGGCCAGCGCGTCGTCCATACCGCCCAGCATCTCCACGCCGGTGTGGGCGTCGATCGCGACTATCCGCTGCATCGCTATTTTCTCTACGCGAAGCAGCTCGAGCTCACCCTCGGCGGTACGACGACCCAGCTCAGAAACCTCGGGAAACTGATCGTCGCTGAGGCCGACGCCCGGGCCTGACGGCCGCGGACGCCGATCGCATGCTGGGCGAGCTCCACCACGTCGACATCACGGTCGGCGATTTTCGCCGCGCGAAGGAGTTCTACGCGGCGGTGATGCCGCTCATGGGCTTCGAGCGGTTGCCGAAGGAGTTCGGGGCCGTCGCCTGGCGCGGTGCGAGCATTCTCGCGCTGCAACCGGCGAAACCGGAGGAGAAGGACACGCCGCACAGCCGCTTCGCTCCCGGCCTGCACCATCTGGCGTTTCGAGCGCCATCGCGCGCGGCCGTCGATGAGCTGCACACGCAGCTGGTCGCGCTCGGCGTCACGATCCTCGACCCGCCCGCCGAGTATCCGTATAGCGTCGGCTACTATGCCGTCTTCTTCGCCGATCCGGACGGCATGAAGCTCGAATACGTGCACTGCCCGGCGCTGTAGCCCAACGAGCCCTCAGGCGATTTCCCTCCCGGTGCGCACGCGCTGGCGGGTGTCCCGGGCCGTGCATCCGTGTCGGAAGCGGGCGCGCTTGATTGACATCGAGCGCATCGCCATTACCTCACTCCGCATGTCTACCCTGCGCTTGATTGCTCTGGACGACACTGTCGTCTTCCCCGGCATGACCGTGACCCTGCCGATCGACGTCGGCGAAGAGTCTCGGGTCTTTCTCGTGCCCCGTCATGGCACGGACTATGCGCACGTCGGCACCGTCGCCGACGTCGTCGAGAAGATCCGTCTGCCCGGCCGTGGCTATGCGGCCGTCCTGACCGGTCGCCATCGTGGCATCGCCGGTGCGGCACAACCCGACGCCACCGGCGGGCTCCGCGTCACGGTGCAGGAGACCTCCGACGTCACGCCGCCGCCGTCACGCACGATCGATCTCGAACGGGAATATCGCGCGGTCGTGCACGAAATCCTCGAGCTGCGCGACGCCGACGAACGCGTCGGCCAGTTCGTCCGCTCGATCACCGAGCCGGGCGCGCTCGCCGACACGGCGGGTTACTCGCCCGACCTCACCTTCGCCCAGAAGGTGGACCTGCTGCAGGCGCTCGACGTCACCGAGCGCCTGACGCTCTCGCTGAAGCTCCAGCGCGAGCGGCTCGCCGAGCTGCAGGTGCGAAAGCGGATCCGTGAGGACGTCGAGTCGGGTGCCAACAAGCAACAGCGCGATTACCTGCTGCGCCGCCAGATGGACTCCATTCGGAAGGAGCTCGGCGAGGACGATACGGCCGTCGCCGACGACTACCGGCAGAAGATCGCCGACGCCGGCATGCCCGACGAGGTCCGCGCGCAAGCCGAGCGCGAGCTCGGTCGGCTCGACAAGATGCCCGAGGGCCACGGCGAAGCTTCGATGATTCGCACGTACCTCGACTGGCTGCTTGCCGTTCCGTGGAAGGAGCGCTCGGAGGAGCGGCTCGATCCTGTCAACGCCCGTGCGGTGTTGGACGCCGATCACGCCGGTCTCGACGACGTCAAGAAGCGGATCACCGAGTATCTCGCGGTGCGCAAGCTGCGCGCCGAGCGCGGCGTTCCCGACGATCGCCGGTCAGGCGTGATCCTCACGCTCATCGGTCCTCCGGGCACCGGCAAGACGTCCATCGGCGAATCGATCGCCAGAGCGACGGGGCGGAAGTTCGTCCGCATGTCGCTTGGGGGCGTGCGTGATGAAGCCGAGATTCGTGGCCATCGCCGCACGTACATCGGTGCCATGCCCGGTCGTTTGGTTCGGGCGCTCCGTGACGCCGGTACGATGAACCCGGTCATCCTGCTCGACGAGGTCGACAAGATCGGCGCCGACTGGCGCGGAGATCCTGCGGCGGCACTACTCGAAGTATTGGACCCGGCGCAGAACCACTCGTTCCGCGATCACTATCTCGACGTCGAGCTCGATCTCTCCCACGTGCTCTTCATCGCGACGGCCAACGTCGCGGACACCATCCCCGGTCCGCTGCTCGACCGCATGGAGGTGATCCGCTTCGACGGCTACACGGTCGAGGAGAAAGTGGCGATCGCCCGCGACTATCTGTGGCCGCGGCAAGTCGAGCGGAATGGTCTGCTCGCCGAGGAAGTCGCGATCGACGACGCGCTCGTTCGGCTCGTGATCAACGACTACAGCCGCGAGGCCGGCGTGCGACAGCTCGAGCGTGAGCTCGGGACGTTGCTGCGCAAGGTGGCGACCGGGGTCGCGTCGGGTACGACCCACGTACCCGTCACGATCGACGAGGCCCGCGTGCGCGAAGCGCTCGGACGGGCGAAATTCTACCAGGAGTCGGCGAGCCGCACGGCCGTTCCCGGCGTGGCGACCGGCCTCGCCGTGACCGGCACCGGTGGCGACGTCCTCTTCGTCGAGGCGGCGTCGATGCCGGGCTCGGACGGGCTCACCCTCACCGGCCAGCTCGGCGACGTGATGAAGGAGTCGGCGCGCATCGCCCTCACGTGGGTGCGGAGTCACGCTCGCGAGGTCGGCATCGATCCCCAAGCGTTCCGGCGGCGCGAGTTCCACGTGCACGTACCGGCGGGAGCGATGCCGAAGGACGGTCCGAGCGCGGGCATCACGCTCGTCACCGCGATCGCATCCCTCATGACGGGGCGGGCGGTGAAGCATACGGTCGGCATGACCGGTGAGGTCACGCTGCAGGGCCGCGTGTTGCCGATCGGCGGACTCAAGCAAAAGGTGCTCGCGGCACACGCGGCCGGATTGACCGACGTGATCATGCCGGAGCGCAACCGCGGCGACCTCGACGAGGTGCCGGCGGACGTGCGGGCGCAAATGCGGTTCCATCCCGTCACGTCTGTGGACGAAGTACTGCGGATCGCGCTCGAGCCTGCTCTGGCGGCGGCGGTTGCTGCTTAACGGGTAAGGTCGGGGCAGCCCGGGAGGTGGTTGATCCTGGGCTGCTGCCGGTTGCCGCGGGGGTGGTGGGTTACTTTTCCGCTCGTGGGTCTCGGCCACCCAGCGCTGACAACCCGCCGCGTCGTATCCGGCCTGCGCACACGCGAGTTGCTACTCGCTCCAAAGCAACCCACCACCCCCGCGGCGCGACCGCTTCAGCCTCAACCATAAACCTGCACAGCCGGGCTCCCCGGTATCGAAACGTAGCGTTCGTCGTCAGGCGAGCGGCGACCGCATGCGGCGGTTAGCTGCCGGACCCACGCGGTCGGTGATCCGGGGGTCTTTGCCGTGAGTGGTTGCCGGGTGGGTGGGGGGCGTTTTGGAGCGACGAGCGCCGCGCGTGTGCTCAGGGCAGAGCGGCAGCGGCGAGTTGTATGCGCTGGGTGGCTCAGACTCCGGCGCGGAGAAATGCCCCCCACCCATCCGCCACCACCGCCAAGCTTTCAGTACAAGCGCCCGACGAAGTGCGTGAGCCCGTCGAGCAGGAAGAGCAACAGCATACCGGCGGCCAAAGCCTCGATCGCAACACGACGAAGAGGCCAGTCGTCCGCGGGTTCTTCGTCGAGGCGAAAAATCATGGGGAAGCTCACGACGAAGTAGGTGGCGTAGAAGAGCGAGCCCCATTGCAGCATGCGCGGCAGGTCGCGATAGGTGAACTGCTCGGCGATCGCGCCGCCCGTCATCGCGAAGGTCTCCGCCCACGCGAAGCCGTAGGCCGCCGCCAGTACCGCGAGCGGCCAGAGGATCATCGGAAACGCGCGCGCCGTTCTGAGCCGACGCAGTACGATGACGGCGATCGTGTGGTACGTCACGAAATAGAAGTGTGCCGACGGGTACATGATGAACGGCACCGTCTGGGTGCCGGAGCCGAGTAGCACGGAGTCGAGCCGCCACGAGAGCTGCGGGTAGTTGTAGACCATGCCGAGAACGTCGAAGAAGTACTCGCTGCCGAAGTAGCTGCCGATCCCCGCGTAGATCCCGATCCAGACGTTGAACTTGCACCAATAGGTCCGCCACCACGGCCGTCCGAGACTGCTCTCGTCGCGCACGAGCAGCGGCACCACAAAGAGCGGCGCGAAGATCGCCAGCATCGCGAGGTTCAGCGCGAGATCGCCCCAGCGCTTGCCCGCGCCGGTCGTCATGAGCACGCCCATCGCGGCGATCCAGCACGGGGTATAGGCGAGAAAGAATTTCTCGCCCCACGCTTTGCTGGGATTGCGCGAAAACCAGCGCGGATCGCCGTCAGCACTCATCGCGACGGCCCCGAGCGGCAGCGCGGCGCCGCGGGCGTTGGCGCTCATCGGCTCACCGGCTCCCGATCTTCACGTGACCGGGGGGCACCTCACCTCCCATGATGCGCTCGATCCGCGCCTGCATCCCCGCGCCGAGCTTCCCGGCTTGGATCATTTCCATGAAGCACGCCATCGCGTTGCCGAAGTCGAAGAAGTCGCGTTGCCACGACCACTGGTAGTTTCCGCCGTAGCGGAAATACGAGCCACCCATGCCTTGGATCTCGTAGCGGCTGCCGTCGGGACGGGTCGCCGGCGCGACCTGACGCCAGAAGGCTACGACCTCACCGCGCTGCTCGTCGATCAGGACGGCGTCGTAGGGGTATTCCCAGCCCTCGAGCCCTTCCATCTCGCTCACCATCACCCATTCGCGGATCTGTTCGCGGCCCTTCGACACGAACTCCTCGTTGGGGCCGAGGTTCCAGGTGTACTCGGCATCCTCGGTGTAGTGGTCCGCGAGGCCGCGCCAATCGCCGGCGGCCTCCGCAACCTCGTTGGCCTTCAGCCAGCGACGCATCATCTCTTCCATCTCGCTGCGGGGATACGCGGGCATGGTCGACGCTCCTTCGTTCAGACGTCCTCGATCGCGAGGGCGTGGGTGGGGCAATGCTTGACGGCGGCGACGAGCTTGGCGCGGAGCGCGGCGGGCGCTTCCGCTCGCAGGACTTCGACGCGACTCTGGTCGGCGTTCAGTCGGAACACGTCGGGTGCTTCGGACACACAGACCGCGTGCCCCTGACAGAGCCCGAGATCGAGGCGGACGCGCACTGCACCGTCCGTCGCGGACGCCGTGGGCCGCGCCGCCTCCTGGGTGGCCGCCACGTCGGCGCGCCGTCGGTAGCGGACGCGGCACGGCTGCTTCGGCTGCACGACCATCTTCGTGTAATCGGGCTGATAGGTTCCCGCCGCGTCGACGAGGTCGAAATGGAAGCCGTGGAGGAGGCTCATCGTGATCGCCTTCAACTGCATCAGCGCGAACGCCGCGCCCGAGCAGCGGTGCAGCCCGCCGCCGAACGGAATCCACGCGAACGGTGCCGTATCCTCTTCGCGGCCCTCGGCGTAGCGGTCGGGATCGAAGCGCTCGGGGTCGCGGAAGAGCTCTGGGATCTGATGCGAAACCGCAGGGGAGATCGCGACGAGCGACCCCGCCGGAACCGTCACGCCGTCGACGTCGAAGTCGCGCAGCACCCCGCGCATCAGAATGACCAGCGGCGGGTGCAGGCGCAGCACCTCCTTGATCACCGACTCGAGAATCGGGACCTCGCGAAACGCCTGGTAGGTCAGGCTACCGTCCCGCGCGTAGAGTCCGTCGACCTCGGCGACGACCCGCCGCATCCATTCCGGATTGCGGGCGAGCTCGATCAACGTCCACGCCTCGGTTCCGGAGCTGGTGTGGTGCCCGGCGAACATCGCCGCCGTCAAAATCCCGGTGATCTCGTTCGGCGTGAGCGGGGTCCCGTCGGAGTAGCGCGAGTCCATCAGGACCTGCAGCGCGTCGTTGGGAGTGAGCCCCGACTTCCGACGCTCGTCGATGCTGGCGCTGATCATCTCGACCAGCCGGGTGCGGGCGCGGTCGCGGCGCCGGAACACCGGCAACGGCAGGTACGGATTCACGTACGCAATCGCGTTGACGCCCTTCTCGAGCGCACCGTACACGCGGGCGAACTCGTCATTCATCCCGTGGCGGAACTCGGCGCCGAGGAGACAATGGCTGGAGGTGTAGGTCGTGAGCTCCGCCGTGAAGTCGAGGAGATCGATCTCGCCCGCGGCTTCCCACTTCCGCACCATGCCGTCGACCTCTTCGGCGAAGACGTCGGCGTACGTCCGCATGTTGCGATCACGGAGCGCGGGCATGAGGATGCGAAGCTGCTCGTTCAGGCGATCCGGCGGCGCATCGAAGACGACGCCCTCCCCGAAGATCGGCGTCATCAGGCGGTAGGCGATCTTCTGGCTGAGCTGCTCGTCGGGCGCGCGGCAGAACGCTTCCTGGGCCGAGCTGCCACTCAGCAGGACGACCCGCTTGTTCAGCATGCGGAACTCGCCGACGGTGCCGCAGGCGGCGCGGACCTGCCGCATCAATGCGACGGGGTCGCGGGCGAAGTTCACCATGTGGCCGAGCAGCGGCAGCGCCCCCGCGAAGCGCGGCACCGCGCGCCCACTCGGTACCGACTTCGTTGCTTCTACGGCGACCTGCGCCACGCTGGCTCCTTCACTTCGGCGGCAAGCCGATCACTTTGGTTTCGAGATACTCCTCGAAACCGGCGAGCCCGTTCTCGCGGCCGACCCCGCTCTGCCGATAGCCACCGAACGGCGTGTCGACCGCGAACCACATCGCGCCGTTGATGCCGAGGGTCCCGGTACGAATCCGGCGGGCGACCGCCAGCGCCCGTTCCTCGCTGGCGCTGGTGACGGCCCCCGACAGCCCGTAGATCGAGTCATTGGCAATCCGTACCGCGTCGTCGTCGTCCTCGAAGGGCATGACCGCCAGCACGGGGCCGAAGACCTCTTCCTGGGCGAGCGTCGACTTGGGATCGACGTCGACGAAGAGCGTCGGCTCGACGTAGTAGCCCTTCGGCAAGTGCGCCGGCACCCCGCCGCCGGCGGCCAGCTTCGCACCTTCCTGTTTCGCCTTCGCGATGTAGCCGAGCACGCGCTCGCGTTGGCGCTCGCTGACGAGCGGTCCCATGAGGTGCGACGGGTTCATCGGGTCGCCGTAGCGAAAGCTCTTGAAGGCTTGCGTCGCGATCTCGACGCCTTCGGCGTACCGCGAGCGCGGTAGCAAAAGACGGGTCGTGATGGCGCACCCCTGGCCGGCATGCGCGCACACCCCGCCGATCTGCGCCAGGGCGCTCGGCAGGTCCACGTCGTCGAGCATGATCGTCGCCGACTTGCCGCCGAGCTCGAGGAACACTTTCTTGACGGTTGCCGCGGCACTGGCCATCACGCGACGGCCGGTCGCCGTCGAGCCGGTGAACGTCACCACGTCCACACGGGGATCGGTCGCCAGCATCTCGCCGAGCAGGTGATCGGTGCTGGCCACCACGTTCACGACGCCGGGGGGAATGTCGGTGTGCTCCGCGATCACGCGCCCGAGGATCGTCCCGCACCACGGTGTATCGGGCGCCGGCTTCAACACCAGGGTGCAGCCCGCGGCCAGCGCTGGTCCGAGCTTGCAGAGGTTCAGGTACAGCGGAAAGTTCCAGGGGGTGATCGCACCGACCACACCGGCGGCCTCGCGCCGCACGATCCGCCGGCTGACCATGCCCATGAACGACATGTCGGGCATCGGCCCTTCGTAGGCATAGCTCGTCGCGAGGTCGGCGAAGTACGGCAACCAGTCGATCGTCTGGTCGCACTGGACCGTGTACGCGAGCATGAGCGGCGAGCCTGACTCGGCGATCACGATCTCGCGGATCTCGTCCTTCGCGGCCGTCAGGGCCTGATGGAGCTGCGTCAGGCAGTGCTGGCGGAACGCGTGATTGGTCGACCAGTCGGTGGTGTCGAAGGCGCGTCGGGCAGCCGCGATCGCACGGTCCATGTCGTCGCGGGTGCCGTCGGCGGTGACCCCGATGACTTCCTCCGTCGCGGGATTGATGTTCGGGAAGGTGGCGCCGTTCGACGCGTCGACGAGGCGGCCGTCGATGAAGTTGCGCGATTCGGGGTTCATGGTCGTTCTCCTGGCGGCACGCTCACGGCCGCATGATCTGGCCGCCGTCGACGTTGAGAATCTGGCCGGTCATCCACGCCGACGCGTCCGACAAGAGAAAGAGGCACGTGCCGACGAGATCCTCGGGGGTACCGACGCGCGCGAGCGGCATCTGCGCGAGCATCTGTTTCAGATACGGCGCCGGGACGATGCTGCGGGTCGCCTCGGTATCCGTCGGGCCAGGGGCGATCGCGTTCACGCGGATACCCCACGGTCCGAGCTCGCGCGCGAGCGACTGCGTGATGCCGTTCAGCGCGAGCTTGGCGATACCGTAGAAGCCGATGCCCATCCACGCCGCCGTCGAGCTCTGATTGACGATCGCCGCTCCGGGACGCTTGCCCATGGCCTCGTAGCAGGCCCGGACGCAGAGCAGCGCGCCGTGCATGTTCACGTCCATGAAGCGCTTGTAGTAGTCCCAATCGACGGCGATCAGCGGCGCGATCTGCATGCCCTGATAGATGGCGGCGTTGTTCACGAGGTAGTCGATCCCGCCGTACGCGGCGATCGTGGCATCGGCCATGGCCTTCGTGGAGTCGGGCGAGGCCACGTCCACACGGACGAACCGCGCCGCGCCCCCACTGCCGCTGATTTCCGCTGCCACACGACTGCCCTGGGCCTCGTTCACGTCGGCGACGACGACGCTGGCACCTTCGGCCGCGATCCCCTTGGCGTAGGCTTCGCCGATGCCCTGCCCTGCGCCGGTCACGATCGCGACCTTGTCCTGAAACCGCATGCGTCTCCTCCGTGCTACTTCGCGATGGCCCGTTCCGGGTTCACTTGAATGACGTCCATGTGGAGACCGGCCGGCGCGGTGACCGCGTGCACGACCGCGAGCGCCACCTGCTCGCCCTCCATCATGTCGAGGTGCCGCAGGTAGCCCCACATTTTCCACGAGTCGAGGACGCGGACGAGAATGTCGGGCTCCCACCCGAAGCCGAACTCACTCCGGGTGGCGCCCGGCCGCACGATCGTCGCCCGCACGCCGGTACCCTCGAGGTCCTTGCGCAACGTGTGGGCCAAGCCTTCGAGGCCGGCTTTGCCGGCCGTGTAGCCCGCCTGGAACGGCCGCGGCTCCACCACATTCATCGACGAGATGTAGACGAGGTCGCCGCGCTGCCCCGCCAACATCGCCGGCAAGGCCCGGCGCGTGATCCACATGGGTCCGAGCAGGTTGATTCGGAGCTCGCGTTCGAGATCCGCGGCCGACAGCTCGTGCAGCAAGCCGGGGACCCCCACGCCGGCGTTGCTCACGACCACGTCGACCGGTCCGACCGCCGCTTCCGTCGCGGTAAAGAATGCGTCGATCGCGCCGGCATCGCTGACGTCGAGCGCATGCACGAACGACCGGCCGCCGGCCGCATCGACCCCGCGCGCGACGTCCCGCAGCAGCTCCGTGCGGCGCGCGCCGAGCGCGACCGTCCAACCGAGCGCGCCGAGCGCGCGTGCGATCGCGGCGCCGATCCCCGCCGACGCGCCGGTGACCACCGCGGTGCGCGCGCCGCTCATCGTCCGGCCTCCCCGGTCGGCGTGAACGTGATCGGCAACGCGGCGAAGCCCCGCACGTTCACCGAGTGTACGCGCGCCATGCCGGCCGCGTCGATGGCGTAGTCGGGGAACCGCCGCTGCACTTCCTCGAGCGCGACCCGCGCTTCGAGGCGCGCGAGCGCGGCGCCGAGACAGAAGTGCGTTCCCTGTCCGAACGACAACATCGCGGTGGTGTCGCGCAGAATGTCGTAGTGGTCGGCCTCCGCGAAGACGCGCTCGTCACGATTCGCCGAGCCGACCAGCAGCACCACGCGATCACCGTCGCGCATCGTCCGTCCGTGGAGCTCGAGGTCGCCGACCACGGTGCGGGCCAGTGCTTGCGTGGACCCGTCGTAGCGCAGCGTTTCCTCGATCCAGCGCGGAATCAGCGTCGGGTCCTGCGCGACGAGCCGGCGCTGGTCGGGATTCCGCCACAACCAGTAGACCGCATTCCCGAGCAGCTTCGTCGTCGTTTCGTTGCCGGCGATGATCATCAGGAACAGGAAGCCCAGGATCTCGACGTCGTCGAGGCGGTCGCCGTCGATCTCGGCCGCGAGCAACGCCGCCGTCAGATCGTCGCGCGAATGTGCCCGGTGGTCGGCGACCAGCTGTCCGAAGTAGCCGAGCATGTGCATGGCCGCTTCCATGCCGGCCGGCGGCACGTCGGTCATGCCCTCCTCGCGGTGCACGACGGTATCCGCCCAGGCCCGGAGCTGATCGCGATCGGCCTCGGGGACCCCGAGCATCTCGCTGATCACGTCCATCGGGAACTTGCCGGCAAAGTCCTTGATGAAATCGCAGCGACCCGACGCGACGAAGCGATCGATGTGGCCGTTGGCGATCTCGCGGATGCGCGGCTCGAGCTCGGCGATGCGGCGCGGGGTGAAGCCCCGTGAGACGAGCGCCCGCATGCGGGTATGACGCGGCGGATCCAGCGCGAGGAACGACATCATCGCGTGGGCCCGCGGGTGCGAGGACGCCGGATCGAGCGACACGCCGTTCCGATTGGAGAACTTCGCGATGTCGCGAAAGCCGGCCATCACGTCCACATGCCGCGACAAGGCCCAGAACCCGAGGCGCTCGTTCCGGTACAGCGGCGCCTCGGCGCGGAGCGCGGCGTACGTCGGGTACGGGTCCTCGTGCATCTCGTAAGCGTAGGGATCGTATTCGGGCATCGCGTGCTCGCCGCCGAGGCGCTTAGCACCATTTACATATTGCTTACAAGGTAAATTGACACTAAGGTCCGCGCCCATGACGGTACGTGCTGGTTTCGTCGGTCTCGGTGCCATCGGCCGCCCCATGGCGCGCCGACTCTGCTCCGCCGGTCTCGCGCCGACCGTCTTCGATCTCGTGCCCGCTGCGGTCGACGAGCTGGTCGGTGCCGGCGCGGCCCGTGCCGAATCGGCGCGGGCCGTCGCAGCCGCGAGCGACGTGATCGGCGTCTGCGTCCGCGACGATGCGGACGTGACGGCGGTCCTGCTCGGCGAAGACGGATTGTTGGCCGGCGCCTGTGCGGGCACCGTGATCGCGATCCACAGCACGATCCTGCCGCGCACGGTACGCGAGCTCGGCGCCGTCGCGGCCACGCACGGCGTCGCGCTCGTCGACGCGTGCGTCACCGGCGGGCCGATGGGCGCGGAGCAAGGGCGCCTCACCTACATGGTCGGGGGCCATGTCGACGACCTCGAACGGTGCCGGCCGGTGTTCGCGACGGCCGCCAAGACCATCGTCCACACGGGCGAGCTCGGCACCGGAACGGCCACCAAGCTCTGCAACAATCTGATGACCTACCTCGGCTTTCTCGCCGCCTACGAGGCGACGCTGCTGGCGCGCGAGTCGGGCCTCTCGGAGGCCGCCTTCGAGGAGGTCACGCGCAGCAACGGCAACCTCACCGATCAGATGCTGGCGTTTCTCGTGCTGCACCGCTTGCCGGCGGAGCAACGCCACGAGGCCGGGTTCCAGCAGATGCTGCGGGGCTACACGACACTCGCTGAAAAGGACCTCGCCGTCACGCTCGCGTTCGCGCGGGAGCACGGGATCGCCCTTCCCGGGACGGCGCTCTGCCAACAATTGATGGCGCGGGTCTACGGGCTCGACGACCCGAATCGCCGCTGAGGAGACCTTCATGTCCGACGCCAACCGCGCCAAGGGCTTCACCACCTTCGGTGAGGTCATGCAGTTCACCCCGCCCGACATGCCGGGCGACGTCTTCCTCGACGCCACCATCGAGCATCTCTTCGCCGGCGTCTGGGCGCGTCCGGGCCTCGGGGTGCGCGAGCGCCGGCTCGTCACCCTCACGATCTTGATGGGCATGGGCAACGAGATGACGCTCCGTCTCCATTTCGGCGCCGCGATGAAGAGCGGCGACCTGAGTGACACGGAGATCGACGAGCTCATCTTGCACGTCGCCCACTACGGCGGTTGGCCCCAGGCCGCCGTCGCGTCGCAAGTGGTCCGGCAGCTGCGCGCCGAGCGGACCTGACGCGCGTGGCGGCCCCCTCGACTCGGCGCGCGGCCTCGTCCTCGACGCGGCGGGCGCCGCCGCCCGGCACCGCACGTCGCCGGCGTTCGCACGCCGAGCGCAGCGCGACCACCCGCGCGAAGATCATCGCTGCGGTCGTCGAGGTGATCGCGCGCGACGGGTTTCAGGGTCTCACGGCCCAGCAGATCGCGCAGCGCTCCGGGCTCACCTGGGGTGCCGTGCAGCATCATTTCGGCGGCAAGGACGAACTGTTGCTCGCCGTTCTGGAAGATTCGTTCGAGCGCTTCGCGCAGCGCCTCGAGCCCGTCACCGTCGAAGGGACCAGCATCACGGCGCGTGCGACGCTCTTCGTCGATCTCGCGTGGGAGCACTTCCGTGGCCGCCACTACCGCGCGACCTTCGAGATTCTCCTCAACTACCTCGGCCGTGCCGAGCACCGCGGCGTCGGCAATTGGCGCGTCGAGATGTCACGTGCCTGGGATGGCGTCTGGTCGCGCATCTTCGCCGACACGCGGCTGCCGCGGAAACGCAGCCTGCTCCTGCAGCACTTCACCGTCTCGACCCTCTCCGGATTGGCGTCGACGCTGATGCTGCAAGGGAGCAAACCGACGCTGCCGACGTGGGAGCTCGAGGTGCTGAAAGCGACCCTGGTGCGCGAGCTGACGCGCACCTGATGGCCCGCGAGCTGACGCGCACTTGATGGCCCGCGAGCTGACGCGCACCGGAAAGCCCGCGCGCTCACGCGCTCCGGATCGCGCACGAACCCCGCGTCTAGCGGTCGCCGCTGCGACGCATCCCGCCGCCCCCGCCGTACCCGTGGCGGGCGCCGCTGCCGCCAGCGCCACCGGCCCCACCACCGCCAGAGCCCGGACCCTCGTCGATGAGCTCGATCTCACCGGCCTCGACCATCTTCTTCAGGCCGGGGTGCTCCGAGGCTTCGACCGTGATCTGGCCGCTCTTATTCGGGCCGAGGTGCACGGTCTTGCCGCGCGGCAACGGTACGCGGATCGGCTTGGTCGTCTTGTTCTTGATCGTCTTCATGCACTCACCTTGTACGTGATTCGAGGGCGGTGTCGAACGAGAAGCCGGTGGCTGGCTCCAAGGCGACGCTCTTGCCAGCGAGGTCGCCGTAGCGGCCGTCGTGGCTGATGGTCGCCGAGCCGGCGACCCCGGGGGCCGCGATCTGGGTTTGAATCACCGCCACCGCCTTCGGTGCCAGTGTGAACTCGTCGGTCGCGAGCAGCGCGCCGGCGGCACTCCAGTAGTGCACGTCGCCGGTCACCGCCTGATGGCTCGGGTTCTGCACGACCAGGACGGTGACCTGTGTCCCCGAGTTGTTGAAGCGCGACAGGCGGTACGTCGTCTCGAACGCACGGATGCGGTAGAGCGCGTCCTTCTTGCACTTCACGCACCCGCCACTCCGGACGCGGACGTACTGATCGTCGACCGCCGCGGCGCCGTTCTGCCAGCGCAAGCTGCGCGTGAAGCCGACGCCCCCGACGCCGACGGCGGTTTGCGTCACGGTCGTACCGTCGGCGGCGATTCGTTCGAGGACCGGCGTCGCAATCTCGCCCGCCGTCGCCTCGACGACGACCTCGTAGGACGCGTAGGGATGCTGGCTGATGCGGTACCAGTCCTCGTCCGGCTTGCTGCCTTTGGACTGGAGATCGTGCAGCTCGTCGCTGCCGTGCAGCAGCTCACTGCGCGTGGCGATGGTTCCATCACCGGGCACGCTGCGATCCCACGCGTCCGCCTGGACGCCGTCCGCGCGTCCACCGACCATGCCGAGAGTCATTGCGATACCCATCACGATGCCGGTTCTCGTCATACGCGCCTCCTGTGCGCGCAGCGAGTGCGCGCGACGGCGACGCTAACGAACGGCTCCAGCGAGGGCAATGCACGACGCCGTCGGCCCTCGCACTTGACACGGCAGGTGTCGGTCCGGACTGTGAGCGCGCATCGCCACTGCGCATGTCGCACGGTGGACGCCGAAGGAGTTTGCGATGGGTCGTCCGCGTTCGTCGGTTTTGCTCGTGCTCGTCGGCCTGTTGGCGTTCCCGCGCTGCGCCGCAGCGACGTTCCATCTGATGAGCATCAGCGAGGTCGGCGCCGGCGTCGGCGGCAATGCCGACGTGCAGTTCGTCGAGCTCCGGCTCGACTTCGCCGGCCAGTCGCACGTCGCCGACACGCGCCTCACGGCTTTCGACGCCGCCGGCAACGCGACCGAGCTGCTCATCACGCCCTCCGACGTCGCCAACGGTGCGTCCGGCGCCAGCATCCTCTACGCGACGCAGGCCTTCGCGACGCAGACGACCATCACGCCGGACTTCGTGATTCCAACCGGCGTGATCACGCCGACGGGCATGATCTGCTGGGGCGCACCCGGCGCCTCGGCGCCCGACCCGGCCACGTGGGACCTGGCGAAGCCGAACAGCTACGTCGATTGTGTCGCTTACGGCAGCTTCGCGGGCATCACGCGGATCAAGTCAGGCACGCCCACCGCGCTGCCGCCCGGCAACGCCACGCAAGCACTCGCCCGTACCAAGAACACCAGTGCGAACGGCAGCAACGACGGCGACTTCGCGCTGGCGCTCCCGAACGTCTGCAACAACGCCGGCGCGTGTACGGATCTCGCATCGCCCGGTGAAACGACGTGCGGCGACGCCGACGGTAGCGGGGCCGTCACCGTGACCGACGGCGTGCAGACCTTGCGCGCCGCGGCTGGCCTCACCAGTCCCTGCGCGCTCACGACCTGCGACGTCAACGGCAGCGGCGCGATCACCGTCACCGACGGCGTCGCGGTCTTGCGAGGTGCCGCCGGCTTGCCGCTCGGCGGCACGTGCGCGTCGGCCAGCTAGGAGCCTGACCCAAGATGGACGATCTGCTGCGAAGCGCTCAGCGCACCGTCACCGCCGCGTTCGAGATGACCATCGCGTCACGCTCTTTCGCCTTCGACTGGAGGAGGATGGTGTTGCCGTCCTTCCAGTACGACGTGACGTAGGTCTCGCCCGGGAACGCCACGCCCGCAAAGCGCGCCTGGTAGCGCGCCACCTTGGTGACGTCGCCGCCGAGCACGTGGTCGACGATCGCTTTCAGCGTGATCCCGTACGAGCAGAGGCCGTGGATGATGGGACGGTCGAAGCCCCCCATCGCGGCGAAATCGGGATCGGCGTGGAGCGGGTTCTTGTCGCCGTTCAAACGGTACAGGAGCGCCTGCTGCGGGAAGCTCGGCGATTCGATCACGCCATCCGGGGGGCGGTCTGGCGCGATGTTGCCGGTCTTGGGTCCGGGGGGCCCACCGAAGCCACCCTCACCGCGGAGGAAGAGAGCCATGCGATTCGTGAAGAGCGGCGTGCCGCCGGCGTCTTTGGCGCGAATCTCGAGGATCGCGACGGCCGCTTTGCCCTTGTCGTAGACGTCGGCAATCTTCATCTCGCCCGTCACCCCTGCTGCGGTCGGGGGCAGCGGCGCGTGGATCTCGACGTCCTGCTCGCCGTGCAACAGCATGAACGGATTGAACTCGAGACCGGGCACGTTGAGGATGTCGCCCTGCGGCGAGAACTTCACGACGACCGCGTACGACGGCAGCACCTTGAGATTCTTCTCGTAGGTGTACGCGAGCTCGTTCGCATCCGTGGCCGGGACCCCGGCGCCTATGCCCAGGTGGTAGAGGATGACGTCGTCGTTTCCCCAGGTGGCGGTGCCGGCGGGGAACGTGGCGGCCATGGCCTTTTCGCGATCGATCGGCATAGGGCGGGCTGAGTAATACGAATCGACGGCGCCGTACAAGCGCTTGGCAACCCGGAGGGCCTTTGCTAGCTCGGCGGGCGATGTCGACGCGGCCTGCTCTCCACACGCGCATCTGCGATCTGCTCGGTGTGCGTTATCCGATCGTGCAGACGGGCATGGGTTGGGTCTCGGGTGCCGCGCTCACGGCGGCGACTAGCGCCGCTGGCGGCTTTGGCATCCTCGCCGCGGCGACGATGACGTTCGACGAGCTCGATGCGGCCATCCGTGCCGTTCGCGAGCGCACCGACCGGCCCTTCGGCGTCAACATGCGCGCCGACCAGCAAGGTGTCGAAGCGACCGCCGACCTCGTGATCCGTCATGGCGTGAAGCTCGCGAGCTTCGCCGGACCGCCGCATCGCGACTTGATCAAGCGGCTCCAGGGCGGTGGCGTCCTAACGATGCCGACCATCGGGGCGCCGCGCCACGCCGCCAAGATGGCCGAGTGGGGCGTCGACGCCGTGATCGCGCAGGGCCACGAAGGCGGCGGCCACACCGGTCCGATTCCGACGTCGCTGCTCCTGCCTGGCGCCTGCCGCGCCACGACGATCCCGGTGCTCGGCGCGGGCGGCTTCAACAGCGGCCGCGGGCTCGTGGCCGCGCTCGCGTACGGCGCTGCCGGCATCGCCATGGGCACCCGCTTTCTCCTCACCAAGGACAGCACCGTCCCCGACCAGATCAAGGCGGCGTATTTGAAGGCGTCGCTCACCGACACCGTCGTGACCCACGCCATCGACGGTGCGCCCCAGCGGGTCATTCGCACGTCGGTCATCGACGGACTCGAGAAGGCCTCGCCGCTGCTGCGCCTGCCGCGCGCACTCGCGAACGCCCTCGGCTTTCGCCACCTCACCAAGACCTCGTTCGGTGATTTCATCAAAGAGGGCCTCGCGATGCGGAAGAGCCGCGCGCTCACGTGGTCGCAGCTCGCAATGGCCGCCAACGCCCCGATGCTGACGCGCGCGAGCATGGTCGACGGGAAGCTCGAGGTCGGCATCCTGCCGACGGGCCAGGTGGTCGGCGCGATCGACCGTCTGCCGACCGTCGCCGAGGTGCTGGAAGAGATCATGCGAGAAGCCGACGAGACGCTCGGGCGCCTCGCCGGCGAAGACCCCGTCGCCGCGCCGCTCCGGGAGCGCGCCTGAGATGGATGTTCGCTTCTCGCCCGCCGACGAGGCGTTTCGCCTCGAGGTCCGGACGTGGCTCGAGGACCATCTGGTCGGCGAGTTCGCAGCGCTCCGCGGTCGCGGCGGCTCGGGGGATCTCGAAGGCGCCGTCGAAATCCGGCGCGCGTGGGAGAAAGAGCTCGCCGCCGGTGGGTGGACGTGCGTCGGTTGGCCCACGCAATGGGGTGGTCGCGGCCTCGAGCTCAGTCAGGAAGTCATCTTCAACGAGGAGTACGCGCGCTCCCGAGCGCCCGGCCGCCTCGGGCACATCGGGGAGACGCTGCTCGGTCCGACGCTGATTGCGTTCGGCACCGAGGCGCAGAAGCAACGCTTCCTGCCCCCGATCGCGCGCACGGAAGAGCTCTGGTGTCAGGGCTACTCGGAGCCGAACGCCGGCTCCGACCTCGGCAACGTGCAGTGCAAGGCCGAGCGGGTTGGCGACGAATGGGTGCTGAACGGGCAGAAGGTCTGGACTTCGCTCGCGACGATCTCCGATTGGTGTTTCGTGATCTGCCGCACCGATCCTTCCGCGCCGAAGCATCACGGCCTCTCGTATCTCCTGGTGCCGATGAAGCAGCCTGGCGTCGAGATCCGTCCGATCCGCCAGATCACGGGCACGTCGGAGTTCTGCGAGGTCTTCTTCGACGGCGCGCGCACGGCCGCGGACAACCTCGTCGGCCAGGTGAACGGCGGCTGGCAGGTCGCGATGGGCACGCTGGCGTTCGAGCGCGGCGCCTCCACGCTCGGCCAGCAGATGATGTTCGAGATCGAGCTCGGTGAGGTGATCGCCGCCGCGAAGGCGAACGGCGCCGCCGCCGATCCCGTCATGCGCCAGCGCCTCGCCGACGCGTGGATCGGTCTCAAGATCATGCGCTTCAACGCGCTCCGGACGCTGACCGCGATCGAAGGCGGCGCGGCGCTCAGCCGTGCGGCGCTCATCACCAAGCTCTACTGGGCGACCTGGCATCGCGCGCTCGGCAAGCTCGCCGTCGACGTTCTCGGCGCGCGCTCCGAGATCCGCAGCGCGGGAACGCCGGGTAACTACGAGATGGACGAGCTGCAGCGCCTGTTCCTCTGGACGCGCGCCGACACGATCTACGCCGGGACCAATCAGATCCAGCGCAACATCATCGCCGAGCGCGCGCTCGGCATGCCCCGCGAACCGAGAGCCGAAGGGAAGCCCAAGTGACGAAGACCGCCCCGCCCTGCCCGCCCGGGCACGCGCTGCTGGCCGGCAAGTCCGTGCTCGTGACGGCCGCCGCCGGCACCGGCATCGGCTTCGCGACGGCCAAGCGCTGCGCCGAGGAGGGCGCCGTCGTCATCATCAGCGACCAGCACGAACGCCGACTCGGCGAGGCTGCCGACCAACTCGCGCCGATCATGGGCCGCCGCCCGACGACCGTCGTCTGCGACGTGACCGTCGAGGCGCAGATCCAGCACATGATCGACACCGCGATCGCCGAAACGGGCCGCCTCGACGTGCTCGTCAACAATGCCGGTCTCGGCGGTACCGCGAGCCTCGTCGAGATGACGGACGAGCAATGGCTCCGCGTGCTCGACGTGACCCTGAACTCCACGTTTCGCTGCACCCGCGCCGCGCTCCGCCATATGCTGCCGAACCGGGGCGGCGTGATCGTGAACAACGCGAGCGTGCTCGGCTGGCGCGCCCAGGCGGGTCAGGCCCACTACGCCGCGGCGAAAGCCGGCGTCATGGCGCTCACGCGCTGCGCCGCGATCGAAGCCGCCGATGCGGGCGTGCGGGTGAACGCCGTGGCGCCGAGCCTCGCGCTCCATCCGTTTTTGCAAAAGAGCGCGCCGAAGGAGCTGCTCGACGAGCTCGAGACCCGCGAAGCGTTCGGCCGCGCCGCCGAGCCCTGGGAAGTCGCCAACGTCATCGTATTCCTGGCGAGCGACTACTCGACGTACATGACCGGCGAGATCGTGTCGGTCAGCAGCCAGCACCCGTAGCGTCGGGCCCGCCGACGCACGGGACGTCGACCGGCTTCTGAGGGCCGAAGCGGGTCCTCCCGTTCCCTCCGGGTTCAGCCGTCACGGCCGATCCCGCCGCCCGACGCCGACCGCCCAAACCCTCCGTGATTTCTCGTGCTTGACGCGAACGTAGAGAAGGCTCTAAGTATGAAGCCGTCTCTAGGAATGTCATGAACGTCCACGTCGCCGCCCAGGCCCCCATCGAAGGACGCCGCGAACGGAAGAAGCGCGAGCTTCGTTCGCGCATCTACCAAACGGCCCAGACGCTCTTCCTGAGCCAGGGCTTCGAGGCGACCACCGTCGAGCAGATCGCCGCCGCTGCCGACATCGCCCCGGCGACCTTCTTCAACCACTTCCAGAGCAAGAACGCCCTGCTCGGCGAGATGACGACGGAGGTGTTCGCGCACCTGCAGGCCCTCATCGAACAATACCTGCTCCGACCCGGCTCGGCCCAGGAACGCCTCGTCGCATTCGCCGAACGCGCCGCCAGCGACGCGCAGGCCGCCCGCGGCGTCGCCCGCGACGTCGTGCTCGAGCTGATGCGGACGCGCGCGCGTCCGGTCGACACGCCGCCCTATCTCGAACGCATCTTCGTCCCGATCGCCAAGACCCTGCGCGACGGACAAGCCAGCGGCGAGGTCCGCGACGACCTCGATGCCACTTTTCTCGCCGAGATGGTCCTCGGCGCTTTGAACGCTCCGTTCATCAACTGGATGAACGATCCCAACTACCCCCTCGAACAGCGGCTCAGACAAGCGGCGGTGTTCGTCGGCGAGGCCATGCGCCCGACGACCCCGCGACCGCGAAGAGCCCCTCGGTGAATGCCATGTACAGCGATCTCGACATCCTCGACGCCAAGAACTGGGGTGCAGACGGCCACGAAAAGTTTCGGTGGCTGCGCGAAAACGACCCTGTGTATTGGGACGCCAAGAACGCGATCTGGGCGGTCTCCAAGCACGCCGACGTCGTCTACGCGTCGAAGCACCACGAGATCTTCTGCTCCGGCGAAGGCACCCGGCCGAACATGCCGACGAAGCTCTCGATCGTCGACATGGACGAGCCCCGCCACGGCCAACTCCGCAATCTGATCAATCGCGGCTTCAAGCCCCGCACCGTCGCCGGCATCGAGGCGCGCTTTCGCGAGTTCACCATCGAGGCGATCGAGAAGATCCGGCGCCAGGGCCATTGCGATTTCGTCCGCGACATCGCCGTGCCGATGCCGATCGAAGTGATCGCCGACCTGATCGGCATCCCGAAGACCGATCGCGACAAGCTGCACCACTGGTCGGACACGATGATCGCGAGCGACGGCAATTACGACGACCCCGAGCAGATGATGAAGGCGGCCAACGCCTTCGCCGAGTACTGCGGATACCTCGAGGACACGATCGAAGCGCGGCGCAAGGATCCTCAGGAGGATCTCATCAGCGTCCTCGTGAACGCGCGTGACGGCGGCCTGCTCGGCGCCACCAACGTCGTCGACGCCGCCAAGATGCCGTCCGACCATGCCACCGAGATGGCCAAGGACGAGCTCACCATGTTCCTCGTGACGTTGCTGATCGCCGGCAACGAGACGACGCGGAACGCGCTGAGCGGCGGCATGAGCCAGCTCATCGAGAACCCCGGCGAGCGCCAGAAACTGATCGACAACCCGGCCTTGATTCCGACCGCCGTCGAGGAGATCGTTCGACATGTGTCGCCGGTCTTGAACTTCGCGCGCACCGCCACGCAGGACACCGAGCTGCGCGGACGGAAGATCAAGCAAGGCGAGAAAATTCTCCTCATGTACCCGTCGGCCAACCGTGACGCCGACGTGTTCGAGGATCCCGACGCCTTCAAGGTCGACCGCGATCCCAATCCGCACGTGGCCTTCGGCATCGGTAACCATTTCTGCCTCGGGGCCAATCTCGCGCGCATGGAGATTCGCGTCGTGCTGGAAGAGCTGCTCGCGCGTATCCCCGACATGGCCTACAGCGACGGACCGCCCTCGATGCATCCCTCGTTGCTCGTCCGGTCCTTCACCAAGATGGCCGTGAGCTTCACGCCCAGCGCTTGAACATCGACGGCCCGGCCACGGCGTCGGCACCGTTCGCCGAATTGCCGCGGCGGGCCCTGCCGCGTTTTCCGTCGTGGTGGGTCGCGCTCGGACCCGGCATCGTCTGGATGGCACTCGCCCAGGGCAGTGGCGAGCTGATCTGGTGGCCGTACCTCGTCGCGAAGTACGGGCTCACGTTTCTCTGGCTGCTCGTTCCGGCGTGCCTGCTGCAGTATCCGCTGAACGTCGAGATCGGCCGCTACACGCTGCTGACGGGCGAGAGCATCTTCCGCGGCTTCTTTCGCGTGAGCCCCTGGCTCGGCGGCCTCCTGTGGGTGCTGATGACGCTGTCCTTCCTGTGGTTCGGCGCGTTCGCGTCGGCAGGCGGGACGGCGATGGCCGCCCTCACGGGGTTCCCCGGCAGCTTCGGAGTCCGTGGGCGCACGCTCTTCTGGGCGTACAGTACGATCGCCGTCTTCTTCGTCGCGATGGCGCTGTCGAACGTGGTGTATCGCTTGATCGAGCGCTGCATGAAGGTCGTCGCGCTCGTGACGGTGACCGGGCTGCTCTGGGCCTGCACGCAACCCGAGGTGACCGCCGCGCTCCCGACGTTTCTTTCGGCGCTCGGCGGACCGCCGGGCCCGAGCGATCGCGGGTGGGACGTGAACGACTCCACCAAGCTCCTCACGGCGATCACGTTCGCCGGGCTCGGCGGCTTCTGGATCCTCCTCTATTCGTATTGGCTGCAGGACAAAGGCAGCGGGATGGCCGCCTACAGCGGCCGCATCACGGGGCTCGTGCGCGGCACGGCGGAGGACGCTGCCGACGCACGGGTCGGCACGACCGGCCACCTGATCGACGCCTCCGCGGAGAGCGCGGCGGAATGGCCGCGCTGGCGACGCTATCTCACCGTCGATGCGCTCGTCGGCATCCTCGGCAACTTGCTCACGACGATGATGACCTGCCTCCTCGCCTACGCACTGCTCTATCCGCGCGGGCTCCTCCCCGAGGAGTACGATCTCGCCGTCGTGCAGAGCACGTTCTTCGAGGTGAGCTGGGGCCCCATCGGGCGCGTGCTCTTTCTGCTCGTGGCCGCCGCCTTCCTGACGGACACGTGGCTCGCCACCGCGGACGGCGTGAGCCGGATGCAGGCCGACCTGATCTACACCCGCATTCCTGGTGCGCGTCGCCTGACGCAACGGCAGTGGTACTACGTCGTGCTCGTGGTCCTGACCGCGATCACGTGCTTCACGATGCTGCTCGACGCTCCGGGACCGCTGATTCTGCTCTCGGCGGTGATCGGGTTCGCCGGGACCGTCATCTTTCCGCCCGCGCTCTACGTCTTGAACTACCGGCGGCTGAAGCCCGCGCTGCCCGCGTGGGCCCGTCCCCATCTGCTGGAGGCGCTGCTGCTCGGCGTGAGCTTCGTCGTCTACGCGATACTCGCCGCGGCCTACGTCTGGGCGACCTTCTTCTGACGCGATCCGGCTACGGCACCGTGAGCTGCAGCTCCGGCTGCGTGAACGCCGCCGGGCCGGGGAAGCTGGCCACGGCGTTCACCGCCGCGTTGTTGCCTGCGATGCAGTAGACAGCGGCAGTCGCACCCTCGGGCGTTCGCGGCGCTCCCTCCCGCACGATCCCGCCGTTCATGAAGCACGCCCGCTTCGCCGTGACGCAGGTCTCACCCACTTCGCAATACCGGCAGCTCGCCAGGCTGCAATCCGTGCTCGAGAGACACGCGCGGAACGACGTGACGGAGCAATGGCGGTCGGCGGGACCGTTGGTGCAGACGCCTTCCTGCACCGAGTCGAGGTCGGTCGGGTCGAGTCGGCAGTCACCCGCGTGACAGAATCCCGCCGGGCATTCGCTGTCATTCGTGCATTCGTTGGTGTCGTTCGGACCGCCGACGCACGCCGTGCCACACGCGTTCGGCTTGATCTGGCCGGCGCAGAAACACTGCGGGTCGCAGCTGCCGCCCGGACATTCGGAAGCCACCGCACAGGGCCGTCCCGCGCTCGTGCCGCCGATGCACGCGTTGCCCGAGAATCCCGGGCTGCTGCACGCGACGGTCGGCGCCAGTGTGCTGGCGCCGGTGGTGCGGTTCGTCACGGAGAGATCGAGGCCGGCGCCGTCGGTGTACTCGTGCGCGGTGTCAGGCAGGCAGTCGACGCTGGTGGTGCCGAAGAACGTCACCGCGCTGCCGAACGGCGGCCCCGTCCGACATTCTTTGCCGGCGCTCGGACCGTCGCTGCAGACGGCCGCCGTCACGCAAGGCCCGGTGCTGCCCGGACAGTCGGCGTTGCTCGCACAGCGCTCCTTGCTGACGCCACAGAAGCCGCCGCAGACGGGACACGGCTTGTTGGCCGCGCCGACCGTCCGGGAATATGTCCGGGCCCTTTGCGGCGCCCGCACCGTCGACTGGCCCGTCAGTACGTTGACCGTCCCGACGATGTCTTCCGTGAACACCGTCAGGTTGCAGACGGTAACGCCACCGGAGGCCACGGGATTGGGCGGCGCCGCCAGCGTGATCGCGCAGTAGTCGCCGGGACCGTCACAGACCGGATCCGCGTGCAGATCGACATCGCACTTCTTCTGAACGTCCTGGAAGCAATGCGGCCCGACGGCCGTCCGGTCCTTCCGACACAGGCCTTGGCCGAGCGCCGCGCACACCGAGTCACCCGTCGTTCCCGACGGGTCGCTTCGCACGACATGGCAGGGCGAGTGCGGCGCGACGGAGCAGCTCGGTCCAAGGGTACAGAGTCCGGACCCGTCGCAATCGTAGAGATCGGCGACATACCCGCCCCCCTCCACGACGGGCGTGTCGGCGCTATTGCCCGTCCACCCGTTGTCGGTGTCGGCACTGTCGTGCTCGACGATGCGGAGCCGTGGCGTGTTCTTGCAGAGGCAGGCGAAGTATCCGTCCGGCACGGCCGGGCTGCCGCACGCCCCGGGACACGCGGTGTCGTCGGCGCCGTCGCACTCTTCGTTCAGGTTGTTCACGACTCCGTCCCCGCAGACACCCCCGCGGACGGCGTACTCGTAGTCGATCAGGTCGGGCGGGACGTCGATCCGCGGCCCGTCGATCAGCACCACGTGCGCATCGACCAGGCAGCTCGCGGCCTGGGGCACCGTCGCCTGATCCGGATCGCAGAGCTTCAGGCTCGCCGCCTGGCCGTCGGTGCAGCGTGCGGCGATCGCGTCCGCGAGCTTGCTCTCGCATTTGGCGATTGCCGCAGCGGTTTTCGCGTCTTCGGTGGCGCAGAGGTGCGCGGGAACCCCGGGGAGCTTCCCTCGCATGATCGACACGCGACACTTCTGCACGGCCTTGAGCACGCAGGCGACGAGTCCCCCGCTGCCCTTCGCCACGGCTTGCTGGCACGCGAGATCGCTCTTCCCGACGGGTGCCGCGAGGACCGGATCGAGCTCGAGCCCGATCATGGCCGAGGCGATCGTCGCGTGACTGGTGCGGATGCAGTCGGCGAGATCGTCGCGCGTGAACCCGTCGGCGGCATTGCCGTCGGTGCAGGGGCCAGGAAATCCGAGTCCAGCGAGAAGGTCCGTGGAGAGATCGCAGTGTTTCCCGATCGCTCCCAGCACGGTCGCATCGATCTTGGCGAGCAGGCCCGCGTCGGGTGCAGGGCAACTCTCGTCGGCAAGCTGGCTCAGCCGACAGCGCTGCTCCACTTTCAGCCGACTGCGGACGAACGCGGTGGCCGCTTTGCCGATCGCCGTGGAGCACGCGATCTGGCTCTTCACGAGCACGGCCGAGGCCGGCCTCGGCCCGAGCCCCGCGAGGAGGCACACGGCGAGCAAGGCAAGGCGCACCTGGCCACGAATCATCCAAAGCTCCTTTCCGGGGGACGGCGCGATCGGGCTACCAATGCGGAGCAGCTGCTGCAAGTAAATTCGTGCACGCACTGTTCGTGCCACCCGCGTCTCGCGCGCGACATGACAAACGCGCGGGCGCGCGCCTACGAACGCGCCGCGGTCGTCCCGTCGGCGTCTTGGATGACCCCGCTCGCAACCGCACGCGCGATCTCTGCCGCGCTCATCCCCAATACCGTCCCGAACACGTAGGCGTGATCGCTGCCGATGGCTTGCCCTGCGGTCCCAGTTCGAACCGGGGTTGCCGTGAGCCCGAGTGGCACTCCACAGGCGACCACCGAGCCTCGCGTCGCATGCGGGATCGTCTCGAAGTACCCACGCGCCATGAGCTGCGGATCGTCTGCCAGGTCGGCGACGTGCTGCACGACCCCTGCCGGCACGCCGACAGCCTGGAGCCGCGCCATGACGCTCTCCGCGTCCTGCGTCACCGTCCACGCCTCGACGAGCGCGTCGAGCGCCGCCGCGTGCGCGACCCGGCTCGCCCCGTCGCAGAAACGGCCATCGTCGCGCCATTCCGGTCGATCGATGACGGCACAGAAACGTCCCCAGGCCTCGTCGCTCTCGATCGCGATCGCACAGTACCGATCCTCGCCGCGGCAGCGGTAACACCCGTGCGGTGCGCCCGCGGGCGATCGATTGCCCGCGCGCGCCGGTACGTAGGCGTGCACGAGCGCATCGAGCATCACGTCGCCGACCGCGGCGATCGTGGCCTCGAGCTGCGCGACGTTGACGTATTGCCCTTCCCCGCTGCGATCACGGTGCGCCAACGCCGCGAGCACGGCGACCAGACCGTGCAACGCGCTCAGCACGTCCGGGTACGCATACTGGGTGATGGTGCACGCGCGGTGCGCGAAACCCGAGAGCGTCGCGAGACCGGAGAGCGCCTCGATGTTGGGCCCCCAGGTCACGTAGCCGCGGTGCGGCCCTTCGTCGCCATAGCCCGACGTACCGAGCATCACGAGGTCGGGCTTGACGCGACGGAGATCCGCCCAGCCGAGCCCGAGCTTGTCGACGACGCCGGCGCTGTTGTTCTCGATGACCACGTCCGACAGGGCCGCGAGTCGTCGGCAAAGCGCGACCGCGTCCGGCTGCGTCAGGTCGAGTGCGACGAAGCGCTTGCCCGCGTTCCAGTCCGTGAACCACGGCGAGCCTTGCGAATCGGTGCCATGCTCCGGCGCGCGCGGTGGCACGTAGAGTCGGACCACGTCCGGGAACTCGCGCGACTCGACGCGGATGACCTCGGCGCCGCAGGCCGCCATGAACCGCCCGATCCACGGACCCGCCATCGCGACCGTCAGCTCGAGCACACGGACCCCGGCCAGCGCCCCGCGCAGCGAGGGTGCTTCCGGGCTCGCCGTCGGCGCGGTCGGCGGCGCAATGGCCCGACGCGCCTCGCTCAGTACCCCGCGGTCCTCGTCGATTCGCGGCGCACCCCGCGCGCTCGTCCACGGTGTCGCCGCGAGCCGATAGGGTGGCCCGACCATGCGGAGTCGCGAACCGTCGCGTTGCGCCACCGCGACGAAGAACCCCCGTGCCGCGAGGTGCTCGTCGCGGACCACGGCCTCCGCCGTCCGCACCGGCGTGAACGCGAGATGGCGCCGCTGACCCTCGTGGTACATCTCGGCCACCGTGAAACGTCCCGTCAGCTCCTGCACGTACGTGTCCACGAGGTCGCGGTACGGGATGCGCTGCGACGACGGTCCTTCGAAGAGCGGATCGCGCACGCTGTCGATGCCGGTCACCTCGGCGATCCAGGCGGCGAGCACCTGCCAATGCCGCGGGCGGTTGATCATCAGATAGACGAGCCCGTCGCGGCAGCGATACGTCCCGGACGGCACGGACGCGAAAAGCCCGGTGCCGTTCCGCCGCGGGATGATCCCGTCGTCGCGCCATTTGCCGATGCCGCAGATGTGGGTCGCGGACACCGTCGCTTCGAGCAGCGACACATCGACGCGCTGTCCTGCGCCGGTGCGCTCGGCGTGGCGCAGCGCGATCAAGGTACTGGACGCGGCGACGAGCGACGCCGTCACGCCGGCTTGCCGGCCCGCCAAGCGTACGGGTGGGTCGGCCGCGTCACCGGTCACGTGCAGCGCCCCACCGAGCGCCGCCGCGACGAGATCGCTCCCGGCCCAGTCACGCCGCGGCCCGCTCTGGCCGAACGGGGTGATCGACGTCAGCACGAGCGACGGTCGGGTGGCGCGCAGCACATCGTACCCGATCCCGAGCGCATCGAGCGCACCCGGTCGCCACGTTTCGACGATGGCATCCGCGTCGCCCACCAGCGCGAGGAACGTGGCGCGATCGGTCGCGGACCCGGCGAGATCGAGCACGATGCTCCGCTTGTTCGTGTTCATCGCGAGGAAGAAGAGACTGCGCAGATCGTCCGCGCCGTCGGCGCGGAGCGGCGGCAACCAGCGCGTCGGGTCGCCCCCGAGCGGCTCGACCTTGATCACGTCGGCGCCGAGATCCGCGAGCAGCTTGCCGCAGTACGCGCCGGTCTCGTCGGCGAGATCGAGGATGCGGAAGCCCGCCAACGCGCCGCGCGTGCTCATCGCGCGCACCATGACGCGGCTTGTACGCGAAATCAAAACTTGGCATGACGGCCGTCGCTTGGCTGTCGACACCCGCAACGGATCGCACGCTCCCCTCCACGGTTGGGATCACTCGGTCGATCTTCTGATCGTCGGCTCGGGTGCCGGCGCCATGGCCACCGCCATCTGCGCGCACGACCGCGGCGGCAAACCGCTCGTCATCGAGAAGACCCATCTCTACGGGGGCTCGTCGGCGATGTCGGGCGGCTCGCTCTGGGTGCCGAACAATCACCTGATGGCGGCCGCCGGCGTGCAGGATTCGCCCGACGAGGCGCTCACGTACCTGCGGCACATCACCCGCGGCGTCGTCGCGGACGAAAAGCTGCAGCGCTACGTCGCGACCGCGCCGGAGATGCTGCGCTACCTCAGCGACCGCGGCCACCTGCGGATGCAGTCGATGCTCACGTACACCGACTACTACCCGGAAGCGCCGGGCGGGAAGCCGGGGGGACGGTCGGTCGAGCCCGAGCATTTCGACGCCCGGGTGCTCGGAGACGACTTCGCGCAACTGCGCGAGCCGGCGCTGCAAGAGCTCGTGATGGGCCGCATGTCGATGACGGCCACCGAAGCGCATCATCTGCTCGCGCGCCATCCCGGATGGATCGGCCTCACGAGCAAGATCATGTCGCGCTACTGGCTCGACTTCGGCGGCCGCATGCAGGGCAAGCGCGACCGCTGCCTTTCGCTCGGCAACGCGCTCGTCGCGATGCTGCGGCGGACGATGCTGGATCGCCAGATTCCGCTCTGGCTCGAGACGGCCGCACGCGAGCTCGTCGTCGAGGACGGCCGCGTCGTCGGCCTCGTCGCGGAGCAACGCGGCCGGACGATCCGTATCCGTGCCGAGAAGGGTCTCGTGCTCGCCGCCGGTGGTTTCGAGAGCAACGACGCCATGCGGAAGCAGTACCTGCCGAATCCGACCGAGGCCGCGTGGACGACCGCGAATCCCGGCAACACCGGGGACGCGATCCAGATGGGCCTCGCGCTCGGCGCCGGCATCGACCTGATGGACGACGCCTGGTGGGGCCCGACGACGGTCGTGCCGGGCGAGGATCGCGCTCGCATGCTCGTGATAGAGAAGGGGCTCCCCGGCAGCATCTTCGTCAACAAGCGCGGCCAACGTTTCGTCAACGAAGCGTCGCCGTACAACGACATCTGCAAAGCGATGTACGCGAACCACTCCCCCGAGTCGCCGTGCGTGCCGGCGTACATGATCTTCGACGCCACCTATCGCAAGAAGTACCCGTGCGGCCCGTTCTTCCCCGGCTCGCAACAACCCGACTGGGCGCTCCCGAAGCAACTGAAGGAGGCGCGCTACCTCAAGAAGTCGGATACGCTCGCCGGCCTCGCGGCCGAGCTCGGCATCGACGCCGCTGGCCTGCAGGCGTCAGTCGCGCGCATGAACGAGTCGGCGCGGATCGGCAAGGACACCGAGTTCCACCGCGGCGAAAGCCTCTTCGACCGCTACTACGGCGACGAGAAGGTGCAGCCGAATCCGTGCCTCGCGCCGCTCGAAACCGCGCCGTACTACGCGCTGGTGGTGTACGCCGGCGACCTCGGGACCAAGGGCGGGCTCAAGACCGACGCCAGCGCGCGCGTCGTGCGCGACGACGGGTCGGTGATTCCGGGACTCTTCGCGATCGGCAATTGCTCGGCGTCGGCGATGGGCCGGACCTATCCTGGCGCCGGCGGCACCATGGGGCCGGCGATGACCTTCGGCTACATCCTCGCCTGCGAGACCATCGGCAACTGAGGCGGCGTCCATGTCCTTTCGAGTCGAGACGGGACTACTGAATCCCGACACCGCGCAGTACGCCGGCAAGGGACAAGCCAAGCCGACGATCGCCGACATCGCCGCCGCGGCCCGCACCACCGAAGCGCTCGGTTTCGACGGGGTGTGCGCGCCGGAGGCCGGGCACGATCCTTTCCTGCCGCTGACGATCGCCGCCGAGCACACGACGAAGCTCCAACTCGGCACGAACGTCGCGATCGCGTTCCCGCGGAGCCCGATGGTCACCGCCCAGCTCGCGTGGGACCTCCAGCAGCTTTCGGGCGGCCGCTTCAATCTCGGCCTCGGCACGCAGGTGAAAGGCCACAACGAGTTGCGCTACTCGACGCCGTGGACCGCCGGCCCGGGCCCGCGCCTCCGCGAGTATCTGCACGTGCTGCGCGCGATCTTCGACGGCTTCACGACCGGCAAAGTCGCTCCCTTCGAGGGTCAGCACTACAAATTCAGCCTGCTGCCGCCGTTCTTCAGTCCGGGGCCAATCGACTACCCGGCACCGCCGATCTACATCGCCGCCGTCAACACCTACATGGCGAAGCTCGGTGGCGAGCTCTGCGACGGCCTTCGCCTGCATCCCATCGGCACGTTCGCCTACACGCAGGCGGTCGTGCTCCCGGCGATCGCCGCCGGCGCCGCCAAGGCCGGACGCCCGCTCGCCGACCTCGAGATGATCGGCGCCCCGTTTCTCGCGGTCGGCGCGAACGAGGCCGAGGTCGACAAGGCCAAGAAGGCGCTGAAGCAGCACGTCGCGTTCTACGCCTCGACCCGCACGTACCACACCGTGCTCGCGCATCACGGCTGGGAGGACATCGGCACCCAGCTCCATCAGCTCTCCCGCGCGGGCAAGTGGCAGGAGCTGCCGAAGCTCGTCACCGACGACATGCTGGCCGAGTGGGCCATCATCGCGACCTACGACCAGCTTGCCGACGAGGTCCGGAAACGCTGCGACGGCATCTACTCCACCGTGCTCCTCGACCTCCCGGGCGCGCTCGCCCGCGACGAGGATCGCGTCCGCAGCCTCGTCGAAGATTTGCACCGGTAATCCCGCACCCCCAAGGAGACCATCATGGCCGAGCAGCATGTCCTCTTCGAGGTCGACCAGGGCGTCGGCGTCGTCACGCTGAACCGTCCCGACCGGCTGAACGCCGTCAACTGGCCGATGGCGACCGAGCTGCTGAACCTCTTTCGCGATCTGCGCTTCCGCGACGACGTGCGCACCATCGTCCTGACGGGCGCCGGCAAGGGTTTCTGCGCCGGTGGCGACGCCGAGTGGCTCTCCGGCGGTACCGATCGCGGTATTCCCGGGCTCTCCGACAAGCCGCTCGAGCGTTATCAGAAGAAGACGCCCGCGGGCCCGTTCGCCGAGTTCGTGAAGACCTTGATCGACGTCGAGAAGCCGATCATCGCCGCCATCACCGGACCCGCGATGGGCGCGGGGCTCGCGTTCGCGCTCGCGTGCGACCGGCGCTTTGCCGACCCGAGCGCGCGCATGTGCGCCGCCATGGTGCGGCTCGGGTTCAGCCCCGACTGCGGCGTCACGTGGCTCTTGCCGCGTGTCACCAATCTCTCGACCGCGCTCATGATGGTCGAAACCGGCAACATCCTCGACGCCCAGCAGTGCCTCAAATACGGATTGATCGACGAGCTCAGCGCCGAGGAAGGCCAGGCGCTCCCCGCCGCGATGGCCTACGCCACGAAGCTCGCGCAGGGTCCGAGCGTTGCCGTCGATCTCGCCCGCCGCTGCGTCTACAAGGCGCTCACCGGCACGCTCGACGAAATTCTCGACTACGAGGCCGTCGCCGGAACCATCACCGCGAACACCGCCGACGCCGCCGAAGGCACGCGGTCGTTCGTCGAGAAGCGGAAGCCGGTCTTCAAAGGTTGCTGAGGCTGGCGCGGAGCGCGGCTACGAGCGCTCCGGTTTCCGGCACCGACGTCGCCGTTCCGAACACGTAGAAATCGGGTCGCTGCAACACGACGGCGACGCCGTGCTCCGTGAACCACTGCGCGTAGGCGCCGTCCATATCACGGACGGGGCCCTCGTTGCCGATGGCCGTAGCGATGCCGCCGAGGGACGCGAACCACGTCGCGAGCTCGGGATCGAGCGCTACCAGCGGATCGCCTGCGGTGCTCAGCAGCGTCCAACCGCGTCCGACGACGTCGTCGAAGAGTCCGACCGCCCCGGCGTGCTGGACGCGAGCCTGCAGGAAGAGCTTGCCCCATTCGGGTCGCCCGGGCGCACGAACCCCGGGCCGATGCCGAGCGGTGGTGGCGGCGTCGATTGCTGTCCGCTCTCGGTGGCGCTGACCATCACTGCGTCGCGCGCGGCGGCTTCCACGGGATCGGCGATACAGATCACCTTCCCGAGTGCCATCGAGAAATCGATGATGGCCGACACGTGGGGGATGCGCTCGGTCGCGTAGGTGTCGAGCAGCGTCTCCGAACACGTTCCGCCGAGGATCAGGTCGAGCTTCCACGCCAGGTTGGCGGCGTCGCGCAGGCCCGAGCACATGCCCTGCCCCGCGAACGGCGGCATCTGGTGCGCGGCATCCCCGGCGAGCAACAGTCGGCCCTTCCGCCACGTGTCGACCCAGCGCGCTTGAAACCGATAGACGACGTGGCGTTCGAGGCGCGCGTTCTCCGGGGTCACGTCCCACGGCGCGAGGAGCCGCCAGGCTGCTTCGGCGCGATTCAACTCGTCGAGCTCTTCGCCGGGGAGACGCATGAACTCCCAGCGCCGTCGTCCCGGGCCGCCGGAGACGAGCGTCGTCGGCCGCACGGGATCGCAGACCTGGACGTTCAGCGGACGCCACACCTTCGGCGCGTTCGGTAGGACGTCGACGATCAGCCAGTCGAAGAAAAATCCGAGATCCGTGACGGTGGCGCCGAGCGCGCCACGGACGAAGCTGTTCGCGCCGTCGCAGCCAACGACGTACTGCGCGAAGACGTCGTCGCGTGCGCCGTCGGCGGCGGCGATCGTGAGCCGCACGCCCGCGGCGTCAGCGTCGATGCCTACGACCTCCCCGCCGCGGCGGACGACGACGGTCGGGATCGTCCGCGCGCGCTGATCCAGCAACCGCTCGATCTCGGGCTGCGCGAACATGTTGGCGTCGGGCCAACCCGAAAGCCCCGCCGCCCTGCTCTCGAAGCGGAGCAGCGTCGCGCCGGTCGCATTGCGCCACTCGTAGACGTCCGACGACTCGGTTCGACCGCGCACCTCGTCCGCGATCCCGGCTGCCTGCAGGATGCGCCCGATCTCGTGGTCGAAGTGCACCGCCCGCGGCAGCGGATAGGCAGCGGGTTGCTTCTCGAAGACCCCGACGCGCCAGCCGCGTTGGCCGAGCAGGATCGCCAGCAGTTGCCCGACTGGCCCGTAGCCGACGATCGCAACGTCGAAACGTTCGGTCACGGGCGGCGTCCTCGCCTCAACCGTGCGTGCCGGTCATCAGCGCCGCCAGGTCGTCGGGCGCGAGAAACGACATCGGCACCGGCGGGCCCCAGCTATAGAGACCTTTGGCCCCCTCCCACACGCCCGGCTCCCACAGCTGATCCTCGAGGATGCAGTCGAGGTCGGCGTAGTACTCGCTGAAGTTGCCGGCGGGATCCTTCAGGTACCAAAAGAAGTTCGATCCGATGTGATGGCGACCGAGGCCCCACACGTGCCGATCCGGATCCTTGCTCAGCATGGCGTGCGCGCCGCGTCCGACCTCGTCGACGTCGTCCACCTGCCAGGACGTGTGGTGCAGCAGCGGTACCGGCGCGGCTTGCACCAGGAGATTGTGATGATCGGTGGAGCAGCGCAGGAAGGACGCCAGGCCGGCGATCGTATCGCTCACTTTGAAGCCAAGGCCCTCGATGAAGAAGCGTTGGCTCGCCGGAAGATCGGTCGAGCCCAGCACGACGTGGCCGAGCTTGCGCGGACGCACGCGGTGCTCGCGCAGGACGGTGTCGGCGCGCTGCGTGGTGCGATCGAGTCGTCCGGGGGCGTTGAACGCGCTCGCGATCGCCGGCGTCTGCTGCATGCGATCCACGACGCGGACGACGACGCGGACCTGCGTCCCCGCATCGTGGGCGACGAGCGTGTCGCCGGCCGTCTCGCTCTGAACGTCCAGACCCCGAAGGGCCGCAGCGATGCGACCGAGATCGTCGGCATCGTCGGCGCCGATACCGAGCTCGACGAGCCGCCGCGTCGGCGTCGCGACCAAGCGGAGTTGCTCGCCGCCATCCGCGGACGCGAACCGGCCGTCCCCGAGCGGCGTCAGGCCGAACTCTTCGTAGTACGCCGCCACCGGCGACGGGTCGGGTACACCGAGCGTGATCGTGGTGAGACGGTGCAGGCTCATGGAACGGTCCTCAGCCTGCCACGCAGCGGTTCACGAGATGGCCGAGGCCTTCGATCTCGCTCCGCACGACGTCGCCGGGCTGCAGGAAGCGCGGCGGCTTCCGGCTCGCGCCGATGCCCGACGGCGTGCCCGTGAAGATCACGTCGCCCGGCAGGAGCGGGAGGATCGCCGACAAGCCCGCGACGATGCGCGACACGCTGAAGATCATGTCGGACGTACGGCTCTCCTGCATGAGCTCGTCATTCACCCAGCAGCGCAGCGCCAAGTCGTCGCGGTTCGGCACCTCGTCCGGCGTCACGAGACAGGGCCCGAACGGCCCGAACGTCGGGAACGACTTGCCCATCGAGAACTGACCGCCACCCGCCCATTGCACGACGCGCTCCGAAACGTCCTGCCCCACGCAAAGGCCGGCCACGTGATCCCACGCCGCCTCTTCCGTGACCTTGTAAGCGCGGAGGCCAATCACGACGACCAGCTCGACCTCCCAGTCGACCGCGGCGCTCGGCAGGATGAGCTCGGCGTTCGGTCCGGCGAGGCAGCTCGGAAATTTCGTGAAGACCGGCATCTGCTGCGGAATGGGAAGCCCGGCCTCCGCGGCGTGGGCCGTGTAGTTCAGCCCGATACCAAACACCTGCGCCGGACGCGGTGACGGCGGACCGAGGTCGCGATCGCCGACGGGGACGGCCGTCGTGCCCGTGACCGTCGGCGCCCACGCGCAAAAAGCGCTCCAGTCGGCGAACAGCGCCTGTGGGTCCGCGGAGAATCGTCCCTTCGACGCCTTCTCGACGTCGATCTCGCTGCCGCTCTCGAGCAACATGACCCGGCCTCGAACGTTCGCGATGCGCATGGCGTCCCTCCTCGTACGACCTGCCCGCGGGTGGAGCCGCGGACGCACGCGACCATGCCTCGCAGATGAGAGTTATGTCAAGTATTGACGATCCTCTCATCCGCCCGTTACGGTACGTGCCATGGCCCGCTCCGCCCCTGCCCCGGCTCCCCGCGGCGTCCGCGCTCGCACCCGCGAGGCGCTGCTGGATGCCGCCGTCCGGGTCTTCGCCCGGAAGGGCGCCGGCGCCGCCGCGATCCACGAGATCGCCGCCGAAGCCGGGCTCGCGAACGGGACCTTCTACAACTACTTCCGTAGCCGCGAGGCCCTGCTCGAAGCGACGAGCCTCCGTCTGGCCGAACGCCTGCACCTCGCCGTCGCCGCCAGCCGCACCGCCGTCGACGACCCCGCGGAGCGCGTCGCCATCGGCTGTCGCCGCTTCGTCGGGCAGGTTTCCCACGATCCCGTCTGGGCCGCGGCGCTGCTGCGCGTCTGGAACAGCACCTCGACGCCGAGCATCAAGGCCGCCGATCCCCTCCTGGCGGATCTCCGTGCCGGTCGCCGTCGCGGCCGACTCCGCTACGCGAGTGAGACGGCCGCCGTCGATCTCGTCCAAGGCACCGTGCTCGCGGGCATGCGCACCGTGCTCGAGGGTCGCGCCGACGCGACCCACGCGACCGCCATCGCCGCGTTGGTGCTCCGTGGCCTCGGGATCGCGAGCGACGAAGCCGATCGCATCGCGGCCCGTCCACTGCCGCCACTCGCGGTGTCGTTGGCGAGCCCGCCGGTGGCCGCCGCCGCGCGGCCGCGGCGGCGCGCGTAGCGTTTCGCGTTCGACGGCCGCAGCGCTTTTCCCCGCGCCCTGGCCTGCTAGAAGGCCGCATGGCCGAAGCTCCCATCGCGCGCGAGGTCACCCAAGCCAAGATGGATCTCTTGGCCGCAGCGACGCTGCGGCACACACCGTCCCAGCGCTACACCGTCGCCGACCGCTTCGAGGAGAAAGCGCGCGCCCATCCCGGACGGCCGTTCCTCCACTACGAGGGGCGGACGTGGGATTACCGAAGCATCAACGCGGCCGCCAATCGCGTCGCGCACGTCTTTCGCGCGCAGGGTCTCGGGCGCGGCCAGGTGGCGGCGCTGCTGATGGAGAACCGCCCCGAGTTCATCGTCACCTGGGTCGGCCTCGCGAAGCTCGGGGTCACGGTCGCGTTGATCAACACGCAGCTCCGCGGCGACGTGCTGCGGAACGCGCTCGACACCACGGGCGCCGCGCTGTTCATCATCGGCAGCGAGCTGCTCGCGCCCGTCGTCGCCATCGCGCTCGATCGGCCGCTGACCGGGTTCGTCTACGCCGATCCCGCCGCGGCGTCGGCACCGACCGTCGGCGCGGGCCTGCTCGCGCTCGATCCCCGGCTGGCCCGTGCCCCGGACGACGATCTCGACCCGGAGGTGCGCGCCGGGCTGACCGGCGGCGCCGACCTCTTCCACATCTTCACGTCCGGCACGACGGGGCTGCCGAAAGCCGCGCGCCTCTCGCACATGCGCTACCTCGGTGTCGGCGATGGCATGTCGGCGATCGCCGGCTACGGACCCGACGACGTGATCGCGTGTGTTCTGCCGCTCTACCACGGAGCCGGCGGCATGGTGGTGGTGTCGTGTGCGCTCTCACAGGGCGCGGCGATCGCGCTCCGGCGTCGCTTCAGCACTCGCCGATTCTGGGAGGACGCGCGGCGGGACGGCGTGACGGCCTGCCAATACGTCGGCGAGCTCTGTCGCTATCTGCTGAACGCGCCGCCCTCGCCCGCCGACCGCGACCATTCCCTGCGGGTCATGATGGGGGCCGGCCTCGGCGCCGACATGTGGCGGCCGTTCCAGGAGCGCTTCGGGATCGCGCGCATCCTGGAAGGCTGGAGCTCGACCGAGGCCAACACGAGCCTCATCAACCTCGACGGCCGCGTCGGCTCGTGCGGACGCATCCCGTTCAAGGAGCGCCACAACGGTCGCCTGATCCGCTACGACGTCGCGACCGACAGCCACCCGCGCACCTCCGCCGGCCGCTGCATCGAATGTGCCCCCGGCGAGGTGGGCGAGTTCATCGGAATGATCCTCGATCTGCCCGACTCGGGCGCCGGCCGCTTCGAGGGTTACACCTCGGCCACGGCGACCGAGGGGAAAATCCTACGCGACGTGTTCCAACCGGGCGACCGCTGGTATCGCTCCGGCGACCTGCTCTCGCACGATGCCGACGACTACTTCACATTCGTCGATCGCATCGGTGACACCTATCGCTGGAAGAGCGAGAACGTGTCGACGCAGGAGGTCGCGGAGACCCTCGCCACCTTCCCCGGGGTCGCCATCGCCAACGTCTACGGTGTCGTCGTCCCGGGCGCCGAGGGCCGCGCCGGCATGGCGGCGCTCGTCCTGCACCCCGGGGTCGACTTCGACGGCGCTGGCTTCTTCGCGTTCACGGCGCGCGCCCTGCCGTCGTATGCGTTGCCGCTCTTCGTGCGGCTGACGCCCGAGGCCGACGTGACGTCGACCTTCAAGCTCCGCAAGGTCGAGCTGCAAGCCGAGGGCTGGGACCCCGCGCTCGTCCGCGATCCGCTCTTTGTCCGTGACGAGCGCGCCGGGACCTACGTCGCGCTCACGCTTGCCGTGCACGCGAGCGTCCCTGTGCGGCTCGGTCTGGCGGCGCGCACACCGGACGGAGTGCCATGAGTCGCCGCGCGGGGCGCGCGATCTGCGTTGGGCTCACGCTCGTGGCGTGCGGCGTCGCCTTCGTCGCCGCAGCGAGCGCCGCCGACGCCCCGACCGCGCCGCCACCGCTCGCCGCGGTCGCCGACACGTACGATGCCGGGCGCGTCGCCATCGGCGTCCCCGTCACCCACACCTACGAGCTCCACGATACCGGCAGCACCGCCCTCGCGATCACCGTCAAAGCCACCTGTGGCTGCACTACCACCGACTACGACGAGCTCGTCCCTGCCGGCGGCACCGGCAAGGTCACGGCAGTGCTCGACACGAGGCACGTGCGCGGTCGCGTCGCCAAGACCCTGCACGTCACGACCGACGACCCCGCCCAACCCCCGCTCACACTCACCATGATCGCGGAGACGATCCGCTTCCTCGATGTCCTCCCAAGTGCGACACCGGTCTTGCGCGCGCCGGTCGGAGCCCTGAAGCCGCTGGTGCTGACGGTCACGGCGCCCGACGGCAAGCCATTCGCCATCGTCCGCGTCGAGGACGATCCCGACCTCCGGGCCCGCGTCGAGGCAGGCACCACGCCCTTTACGGTCGTCGCCGCGGAGCCGAGCGACCGCGACTTCACCGCCACCGCCGTAGCGGCCGAAGACGGACGCGCCTGGGACGTCACGCTGCGGTACGCCCGCGCGGCCGACCGGCACGGCCCCGTGAATGCGGTCCTCGCCATCACCACCGACGAGCCGACCCAACCCAGCATCCTCGTCCGCATCGCGGGCGAGCTCTGATCCGAAGGAGCCGCGCCATGCCCGGACCCATGAGCGGAGTGAAGGTCGTCGAGCTCGCCGTCTGGGTCGCAGGGCCGGCGGCCAGTGGGATCCTCGCCGACTGGGGCGCCGACGTCGTGAAAGTCGAGGCCCCGCCCGCGGGCGATCCCTACCGGGCCTTCTACAGCGCCGCGGCCGGGCTCCCACTTCCGATCAATCCGATGTTCGAGCTCGACAACCGCGGCAAGCGTTCGCTCGTCGTCGACCTCGCCACCGACGACGGGCGCGCGATCGTGCGCCGGGCCATCGCGGACGCCGACGTCTTTCTCACCAATCTCCGCATCGGCGCGTTGGAGCGCGCCGGCCTCGACGCCGCGACCGTGCTCGCGGCCGCACCGCGCGTCGTCTACGGCCTCGCGACCGGCTACGGTACGACCGGCGCCGACCGCGATCGCGCCGCGTACGACGCGGGCGCGTTCTGGGGCCGTGCCGGCGTCGGCGCGACGTTGGCGCCGCCGGGGGGCGAGCCGCCCTTTCCGCGCACGGCCTTCGGCGATCACGCGACGGCGCTGGCGCTCGCGGGCGGCGTCGCCGCCGCGCTCTTCGCGCGCGAACGCACCGGCCGCGGCGGCCTCGTCACGACGTCACTGCTCCGCACCGGCCTCTACATCGTCGGCGCCGACACCAATCAGGTACTGCGCCTCGGCATCCCGCCATTGTCACTCCGACGCGCCGCGATGCCGAATCCCCTCTGCACCTTCTATCGCTCGTCCGACGACCGCTGGATCTTTCTGCTCGGCTTACAGGCCGATCGACACTGGCCCGATCTGGTCCGCGCCATCGACCAACCCGAGTGGCTACGCGATCCGCGCTACGTCGACATCCTGGCGCGTCGCACGTACTTCCAGGAGCTCATCGCCGCGCTCGACGCGATCTTCGCGCGCCGGACATTCGAGGAATGGGCCAAGCGACTCGACGACGCCGGCATGTGGTGGGCGCCGGTCCAGACGATCGAAGAAGCGGTGCGCGATCCGCAGGTCGCTGCCAGCGGCGCCTTCATCGACGTGCCGGTCGCCGACGGCGCCGCCCGCATGCTCGCCACCCCGGTGGACTTCGATGGCCACGGGCCGGCCGTGACGCGCGGCGCCCCCGAAACCGGCCAGCACACCGAGGAAGTGCTGCTCGAGCTCGGCTACGATTGGGACGCGATCGCGGCGTTCAAAGCGAGGCGCGTGATTCCCTGACGTCGCACCCCTCTGACAACGCACACTGTGGGCGGATTCGTATGGCAGATCGCAGGCAGCGCCGATACCGCCTTGCGGTCGAAGGGGTGATGTGAGATCGAATTGCACAAGAGGCACGCGCTCGCATCTGCCGATCGTGGCGCGTCGCAGGTAGTCTGACTCTCAGGATGCAACTCCCGCCCGCCCGACGTCGCCTCGTTCCCGCGTCCGCCCTTCGGATCCTCGCGCTGGTTGCGGCGTGCTCCCTGCTGGCCGGTGCCCATCCTGCGCGCGCCATCCAACCCGGTTTCCAGGAAACGACCGTCTTCGCGCAGCTGACGTTTCCGACGGCGGTCCGCTTCGCCAGTGATGGTCGCGTCTTCATCGCGGAGAAGAGTGGCATCATCAAAGTCTTCCAGAGCGTGACCGACCCGAACCCGCCGACGATTTTTTCGGATCTCCGTACCAACACGCACAACTTCTGGGATCGTGGGTTGCTCGGCCTCGTGCTGCATCCGGACTTCCCCAATACGCCCTACGTCTACGTGCTCTACACCTTGGATGCGGCGATCGGCGGAACGCCGCCGCGTTGGGGCGCCTTCAACGGCACGTCCGATTCGTGTCCCAATCCGCCGGGCGACACGCTCGATGGCTGCGTCGTCGCGGGCCGGGTGTCGCGTCTGACGGTGTCCGGCAACACGATGAGCGGTTCCGAGCTCGTCATGGTCGAGAACTGGTGTCAGCAGTACCCGAGTCACTCCATCGGCACGATCACCTTCGGCAACGACGGGGCGCTCTACGTGAGCGGCGGTGACGGCGCGAGCTTCACCTTCGTCGACTACGGCCAAGCCGGGTTTCCGCAAACGAATCCGTGCGGCGATCCTCCCGGCGGCGTCGGTGGTCCCATGTCACCACCTACGTCCGAGGGCGGGGCGTTGCGCTCACAAGACATTCTCACGAGCGGCGACCCCGTCACCTACGACGGGACCGTGCTCCGCTTGGATCCCGTCACCGGCGGCCCGATGCCGGACAATCCGCTCGTCGGCGGCGCGACGGCAGCCGACGATCCGATCATCGCCTACGGCCTCCGTAATCCGTTCCGCATGGCCCCGCGCCCAGGAACCAACGAGATGTGGCTCGGGGACGTCGGCTGGAACGACTGGGAAGAGATCAACCGCATCGGCCACACGAGCGACATGCCGATCGAGAACTTCGGCTGGCCTTGCTACGAGGGGATCGGACCGCAGCCGGCGTACCAGGGGAACTCCATCCTCTGTCAGGCAGTCACGAGCACGCCCGGTACCGCCACGGACCCGTTCTTCACCTACAGCCACGGCGAGCACATCGTCACCGGCGAGGACTGCAGCGTCGGCAGCTCCTCGATCTCGGGCCTCGCCTTCTACGGCGGCGGCAACTATCCGGCCCTCTACACGGGCGCGCTGTTTTTTGCGGACTATTCGCGAAACTGCATTTGGGCGATGCCGGTCGGGCCGAATGGCGACCCCGATCCGTCGCAGCGCTTGGAATTCGCCCCGGCGTTTGCCCCCGTCGACCTCCAGATCGGCCCGGGTGGCGACCTGTACTACGTCGACGTCAGCCTCGGACGTCTCATGCGCTTCACGTACACCGCCGTGAGCCAACCGCCCGTGGCGAAGATCGATGTGGACAAGACCGACGGGCCGGCGCCGCTCATCGTGCAGTTCGACGCCTCGGCCTCGAGCGATCCCGATCCCGGGGACACGCTCACGTATGCCTGGGATCTGAACGGCAACGGCACGTTCGACGACTCCACGGACGTCGCGCCGCAACGCACGTTCACCGATCCGGGAAGCTATCAGGTCAGGCTGCGCGTCACCGATCCGCACGGCGCCACCGACATCGCGACCGTCAGCATCGCCGCCGGCAACAGCCGGCCGACCGCACACATTGCGACGCCCATGCCCGGCCTCACCTGGCAGGCGAGCGACGTCATCGCCTTTTCGGGCTCCGGCACCGACCCCGAAGAAGGTGCCTTGGCCGGGAGCGCCTTACACTGGACGCTCGTGCTCCATCACTGCCCCTCCAACTGTCACGAGCACACGATCGAGACGTTCGAGGGCGCGAGCGGCTCGTTCATCGCCCCGGATCACGACTATCCGAGCCACGTCGAGCTCCGCTTGACGGCGACGGACAGCGGAGGACTGACGAATACGACGTCGGTCCTGCTGTATCCGGAGACGGTCGACCTGACGATGGCCACCGACCCGCCGGGTTTGCGACTCACGACCGGACCCACCAACGCCGCCGCGCCGTACACGAAGACCGTCATCGCCAACGGAGTCGTAAGCCTGCTGGCGCCATCGCCCCAAACACTCGGCGGAACCATGTATCAGTTCGTGTCGTGGTCGGACGGGGGTGCGAGGAGCCACAACATTCTCGCACCGGCGATCGACACGAACTATCTCGCGGTCTTCGAGCCGACCTCGACGACGGCGACCCCGACGGGCACGCCCACGCCCACAGCGACACCAACCGCGACGGCAACACCCACACGTACGGTCACACCGACCGCGACAGTCACGGTTTCGGTAACCCCAACCGCCACCCCGAGCGCCACACCCACACCGACGGCGACCCCGACGGCGACCCCGACGCCGACCCTCACCGTGACCGCGACGCCAACGGCGACCACCACCCCAGACGTCACCGCCACACCAACTGCGACGCCGGAGCCGACGGCGACCGCGACCGCCACGCCGACCGCCACGCCCGTTCCGACGGTCACCCCGACACCGGCCGAGGGCGCCGGATCCTGTGACGATCCCATTGCCGTTCCCGCGGACGGCGGCACGTTTGCCGGCACGACGAGCGGCGTCAGTACGCTCGCCGGCACCTGCGCCAATACGATGACCGCGCCCGAGCGCGTCTATCGCTGGACACCGACGGCATCGGGGACGGCGGTCATCGCGACCTGCAGCGGCACGGACACCGCCTACGACACCGTCGTCTATCTCCGTGGGACGACCTGCTCCAGCGGCACCGAGGTCGCGTGCAACGACGATGCGCCCGGCTGCTCCACGAGCGAGCCGAGTACCCATCACGGCTCACGCATCACGCCGACCGTCGTCGCGGGTGAGACCTATTTCATCGTCGTCGACGGGTACGATGCCTCTCAGGGCGGCTTCACCTTGTCGGTGAGCGCGCCCGGGCTCGCCCCCACGCCGACCCCGACCTCGACACAGCCAGTGCCGACACCAACAGCGACGGTCGAGCCCGACCCGACGGCAACGCCCGTCTTCGGCACGTGCGCGCAGCCCGTCGTCGTGCCCGCCGCGGGTGGCAGCGTCGCGGGCTCCACCACCGGTGCGCCGAGCCAACTCGCCGGACACTGCGCGACGAGCGGTAATGCGGCCGAAAGCGTCTTCACCTGGACGCCCACCGCGTCCGGCCAAGCCTCCTTCTCGACGTGCGGCCCCGACGACACGAGCTTCGACACGATCCTGTACGTCCGCGCCGGCGTCTGTGCCGGCTCGGAGGTGGCCTGCAACGACGACGCGCCCGGGTGCGCCAGCGCGACGACCAGCGACCACGCCTCGCACCTCGATCTCGCCGTGACGGCGGGCGAGACCTACGTGATCGTCGTCGACGGCTACAACGGCCGGAGCGGCAGCTTCACGCTGACCATCACGCCGCCGCTCTGATCGCGCTAGGCCGCGTGGGCCAGAAGCGGCGGCAGGCAATCCGCCAGGAGCCGCACGAACGCTCGGAGCGTCGCCGGATAGGGCTGCAGATCCGCATGCACTACGCCCCATCCGCGCGTGAGCCCCGTCGGTCCGAGCCGGACCGCCACGAGCGTCCCGCTCGTGAGCTCGCGCCGCGCCGACCACGTCGGCACCACCGCGACCCCGAGCCGCCGTTGGGCGAGATCCTTCAGCGCCTCCAAGTGATCGACCTCGACCGCGATGCGCGGGAACACGCCCTCGTCGAGCAAGAACCCGAGCGTGAGATCGGTGATCTGGCTTGCGCGGTCGTAGACCAGGAGCGACTCCTTCTCGAAGTCACGGGCGGTGACGAACGGCAGCGTCGCCCACGCGTGGTCGGGCGGCACGACCGCCACGAGCTCGTCCCGTCCCACCTCGACGACCCGCAGCTTCTCCGCCTCGAGCGGGAGCGGCAGCAACGCGAGGTCGATCTCCCCCGCGTTCAGACGGGCCAACGTTGCTGCGGTATGTCCGCTCGTCACCCGGGCGTCGATCTTCGGGAAGCGGCGCTTCAACTCGACGAGCACTTCCGGCAGCAGATAGTTGCAGGGCGGCTCGGGCGTGCCGATGCGAACGACGCCCGCGCGCCCGTGCGCGTGCTCGTCGAGAAAGCGGCGGGTCTCGTCGATCTTGTCGAGCACCGTGCACGCGCAACGGAGAAACACCTCCCCGGCCGGCGTCATGCGCGTGCTGCGCCCGAGCCGCACGAGGAGCGCAACGCCGAGCTCTTCTTCCAGCCCGCGGATCTGTTGGCTGATCGCCGACTGACTGATGCCGAGCTGCTCACCCGCGCCCGTAAAGCTCCCGACGTCCACGATCGTCTTGAAGATCTGCATCTGCTTGGTTTCGATCATCGGTCGATCACCTCGTGCGATGGCTGCAATCGTTGGGTGCGATCGCCCCGCCATGCCCGCGGAGCGGGCAGCACTGCCGTACGCGACGGCACACAATCGGACCTCCGCTCGCTGCCACCATCCTCACGACATTCCGCTGTCCTGGCATCACCGTTGCACATTCACCCTTTCCGACCGCGCGACGCCGCATCGATCGCGCTTCGAGATTGGAGGGAGAAGCAAGCGCGATGCCTACTCCGGAAGAAACGTCGGCGACGTTGGTGGTGGTGGGAAATGGGATGGTGGCGCATCGCTTGTGCGAGCGGCTCGTCGAGCTCGACCGGGCGGCCCGCTGGAACGTGATCGTGTTCGGCGAGGAGCCGCGCCCGGCCTACGACCGGGTGCACTTGAGCTCGCTCTTCGACGGCCGGACGCCCGACGACCTGCTGCTCGGCGACGCCGTCTGGTATGCGCAGCGCAACATCACCCTCCACCTCGGGGATCGCGTCGTCGCCATCGACCGCACCGCGAAGACGGTCTCCTCCGCGCGTGGTCGCTGCATCCCGTACGACGCGCTCGTGCTCGCGACCGGATCCGCCCCGTTCGTGCCGCCGATCCCCGGCACGACGCTGCCCGGCGTCTTCGTGTACCGGACGATCGAGGACCTCGACGCGATTCGCGCGTGGTCCGCACGCGCGGCCTCGGCGGCCGTCATCGGCGGCGGCCTGCTCGGGCTCGAAGCCGCGAAGGCCGTCCACGATCTCGGCCTCGTCACGCACGTCGTGGAGGTCGCCCCGCGGCTGATGCCGCGCCAGGTGGACGCGAGCGGCGGTGAGATCTTGCGCCGCGCGATCGCACAGCTCGGCGTCCATGTCCATCTCGGCGTGCAGCCGCAGGCCCTGGTCGGCGACGCGTCGGTCGAAGCGATCGCGCTCGCGGGCCTCGATCCGCTGCCTGTCGACATGGTCGTGATCTCGGCCGGCATCCGGCCGCGCGACGAGCTCGCGCGCGACGCCGGTATCGTCATCGGCGAACGCGGCGGCATCGTCGTCGATCCCGAGCTCCGCACCAACGATCCCGCGATCTACGCGATCGGCGAGTGCGCCCTCGCGAGCGGCATGATCTACGGCCTCGTCGGTCCGGGCTATGCCATGGCCGACGCGCTCGCCGCCCGCCTGACCGGCGGCGACGCGACCTTCACCGGCGCCGACCTCTCGACGAAGCTGAAACTGCTCGGCATCGACGTCGCGAGCTTCGGCGACGCGTTCGCCGACGAGACGGCCGGCACCCACGCCCAGCGGCTCGTGCTCGAGGATCGCCGGCGCGGCGTCTACCAGAAGCTCGTGCTGAGCGCCGACGGGACGCACCTGCTCGGCGGCGTGCTCGTCGGCGACGCGAGCCCGTACGCGACGCTGCTCGACATGTGCCGGCGCGGCGTCCTGGTGCCGGAGCAGGCGCACGAGCTGTTGGTCGGCCCCTCGGCCGGCACCGCGGCGACCGTGACCGACGACGCCGCGCAGGTGTGCTCGTGCAACGCGGTGACCCGCGGGGCGATCTGCAAGGCCGTCGTCGACGGCGGGCTCACCACCGTCGCCGAGATCAAGTCCTGCACGCGCGCCGGGACGGGGTGCGGTGGCTGCGTGCCGCTGGTCGCGACCATCCTGCAGACCGAGCTCGCCAAAGCCGGCCGTGCCGTGAAGACCGTGCTCTGCGAGCACTTCGCGTACACGCGGCCGGAGCTCTTCGAGATCGTGAAGCTCGGACGCGTCGCCAGCTTCGAGACCCTGCTGGCGACCCACGGGAACGGGGCGGGCTGCGAGGTCTGTCGACCCGCCGTGGCCTCGATCCTCGCGAGCACCTGGAACGACTTCGTGCTCGCCCATGCGGCGATCCAGGATACCAACGATCGCTACCTCGCCAACATCCAACGCGGCGGCACCTACTCGGTGATCCCGCGCGTGCCGGGCGGCGAGATCACGCCCGAAAAGCTGATCGTGATCGGTGAGGTGGCGAAGCGCTTCGACCTGTCCTGCAAGATCACCGGGGGCCAGCGCATCGATCTCCTCGGCGCGCGCGTCGAGGATCTCCCCGCGATCTGGGAAGTGCTGGTCGACGCCGGTTTCGAAAGCGGGCACGCCTACGGCAAGGCGCTCCGCACGGTGAAGAGCTGCGTCGGCTCGACGTGGTGCCGCTTCGGCGTGCAGGACTCGACGGCGCTCGCCATCCGGATCGAGGAGCGCTACCGCGGCCTGCGGGCGCCCCACAAGCTCAAGTCCGCCGTCTCTGGCTGCATCCGCGAGTGCGCCGAGGCGCAGAGCAAGGACTTCGGGATCATCGCGACCGAGCAGGGGTGGAACCTCTACGTCTGCGGCAACGGAGGGTCGCAACCACGGCACGCCGATCTGCTCGCGACCGACGTCGATGCCGACACGCTGATCCAGCTCGTCGACCGCTTCCTCATGTACTACATCCACACCGCGAATCCGCTCGAGCGGACGGCGCGCTGGCTGGAACGGCTGGAGGGCGGTCTCGAGCAGCTGCGCGCCATCGTCGTCGACGATGCGCTCGGCATCGCCGCCCAGCTCGAGGCGGACATGGAGCGGCTGGTGCAGCGCTACGCGTGCGAGTGGGCCGCCGTCGTGCGCGATCCCGAGCGGCGAAGGCAATTCGCGCTCGCAGGAGCCGTCGGGCCGACGAACGGCGACGGGTTCATCCGCGTGCGCGGGCAGAAGCAGCCCGTGCCGTGGGCTGCGAGCCCGGTGGCGAACCCCGCGCCAACGGACGACGAAGCCGACACGTCCGAGCACGCATGGATGGAGGTGGCGCGCGTCGCGGACGTCCCGCGCGACGGCGGGCTCACGATCGCGCACGGCGAGGCGCGGATCGCCGTCTTCCACTTCGCCACCCGTGACGAGTGGTGGGCGACGCAGGCGACCTGTCCGCATCGGCATGAGGTCGTTCTCGCCCGCGGGTTACTCGGCACGGACGACGGCACGCCAAAGGTCGCCTGCCCGCTTCACAAGCGGACGTTCGCACTCGATAGCGGCGCGGGTCTCAGCGACCCGAGCCTGTGCCTCCGTACCTATCCCGTCGAAGTCCGCGCCGAGGCCGTTTGGGTCCGGCTCCCCCCGCTCCCCGCCGCCGATGAGGCAACACCGTCCGTCGCCCTGAACCAGCTCGAGGAGGCTCTATGATGTTGCGCCGATGTTCCTTCTGTCCCCTGACGGGTGCCGCATGAAGCTCCGTGATCTACGCACCGCCGGCCACTGGCCGACCCTGCTCGCCGCGTTCGTCTACTTCGATGTGAGCTTCGCCGTCTGGTACGTCCTCGGACCGCTCGCGACGTTCATCGCCGAGGATCTCGGGCTCAGCATCGCCGAGAAAGGGGTTCTCGTCGCAACGCCGCTGCTCGGTGGTTCGATCTGTCGCATCGCCATGGGCACGCTGACCGACCACATCGGGCCCCGGCGCGCCGGGCTCATCGGCATCGCCCTCACCTTCGTGCCCCTGATGCTGGGGTGGCTCGTCGCCGACTCCTACCGTTCGTTGCTGATGATGGCGCTGCTCCTCGGCGTCCCGGGGGCGAGCTTCGCGGTCGCGTTGCCACTGGCCTCGCGCTGGTATCCGCCCGAGCATCAGGGCCTGGTCATGGGCATCGCCGGGGCCGGCAACTCGGGCACGGTCCTGGCGTCGCTCTTCATGCCGCGTCTCGCGGTCGCCTTCGGCTGGCATGCTGCGATCGGGCTCGCCGCGCTGCCCATGATGCTCGCCGCGCTCGTCTTCTTCGTGTGCGCCAAGGACAGTCCGTCCCAGCCGGCGCCGCGCCCGTTCGTCGAGTACCTCAAGGTCGCGCGCCAGATGGACACCTTCTGGTTCGCGGTCTTCTACAGCATCACCTTCGGCGGGTTCGTCGGACTGGCGAGCGTCCTCGCGATCTTCTTTCACGACCAATACGGCGTCGGAAAAGTCGCGGCGGGCGATCTCACCGCGGCCTGCGTCTTCGCCGGCAGCTTCATGCGCCCGCTCGGCGGCTGGCTCGCCGATCGGCACGGCGGCATCCGCATGCTGCAAGTACTCTACGGCGTGGTGGCGGTGCTCCTCGCGGCGATTGCGACCCTGCCTCCGCTCACGATCGCCGTACCGCTCTTCGTCGCGGCACTCGCCGTGCTGGGTGCCGGCAACGGCGCCGTCTTCCAGCTCGTGCCGCTGCGCTTCCAGCGTGACGTCGGCGTCATCACCGGGCTCGTCGGGGCGGCCGGCGGCCTCGGCGGCTTCTTCCTGCCGTCGGTGCTCGGCGTGCTCCGCGACACCACGGGAACGTGGAGCAGCGGATTCGCCTTCTACGCCGCGGTCTGCGTGTGGGGCATGAGCCTGATCGTCGCCGTGAAGAGCGCGTGGCAGCTCACGTGGGCCCCGAGCCACGCTCCCGAGCGCGCCTGGCAACCGAGCCGTGAGCTCACCGGCGCGGGCCACTGACCCCGGAAGCCCGGTCCCCTCCATGCGCGTCCTCCTCCTCACGATCCTCGCCACGGGTGCGCTCGCCGTCCAGTGCGCGTCCGCCGCGTTTCCCGACACGGCGCCGCTCACCGTTTCCGGACCCGACACCTCGATGTTCACGCTCAGCCTCAGCAACCGCCTGCGCGGCGAATTCGCCGATTGGTTCGACGCCGGCGGCGCCGCCGCCAACAGCGACTACGGCTACCTCGGCAATCGCACCCAGCTCGGGTTGCACGCGAAGTGGCGCGGGCTCTCGGGCTTTCTCCAATACCAGCACACGATCCTCGACGACGTGCCGCAGTATGCGGCGGGCGTCGGCGGGACCTATCGCGCCAACACCAAGAGTGATTTCCAGGAAGGCGGCTGGCTCCGGCAAGGCTGGTTGCAGGGCCAGGCCGTGCACGGTGACGTCCAAATCACCGCGCAGGGCGGCCGTCTCCGCTACCAGGACGGCCTCGAGTCGGTTTCGAAACAGCCGAGCCTCGAGTGGCTTCGGAAGAATCGGATCGCCGAGCGTCTCGTCGGACCCTTCGACTTCACGCACATCGGGCGAAGCTTCGACGGCGGTCGCGTCACGCTCGAGAACCCGACCTGGCTGCTGTCGGGGTTCTACGTTCTGCCCACGTCGGGAGGCTTCGAGATCAGCGCCGGGCGCCACATGGGTATCGACCTCGGCGGGCTCTCGCTGATGAAGAAGGACAGTCCGAGTCTCCTTCCCGGCCTCGAGTCGCGGCTGTTCTATTTGCACTATCGCGATCATCGTCCCGACGATGGCGACGTGGTCGCGGTCGACAACCGTCCGCTGGCCGCGCGCCAAGCCGACCAGCGCGGCATCGAGATCGAAACGGTCGGCGGCGAGATCGTGTACACCCGCGCGCTCGGCCCGGGCTCCCTCGACGCCCTGGCGTGGTCGGCCGGACAACTCGGCGAGTGGCAATCACTCGACCAGCGGAGCTGGGCCTACGCCTTCGAGGCCGGCTATCGCTTCACGAGCGCGCCGTGGACGCCCTGGGTCCGTACCGGCATCTTCCGGAGCTCCGGCGACGACGACCAGGGCGATGGCCACCACGGCACGTTCTTCCAGCTGCTGCCGACGCCGCGCCTCTACGCCTTCACGCCCTTCTACAACCTGATGAACAACCAGGACGTGATGCTGCAGCTGATCGCGAAGCCGCTCGCGCCGCTCACCAGCCGGCTCGACTTCCATTACCTGCGTGTGACCGAAGGCCGCGATCTGCTCTATTTCGGCGGCGGCGCGACCAAGCGCGATTTCTTCGGCTACGGCGGCTCGCCCGCCGGCGGCGCACACGACACCGCGTACATCGTCGAGATCACGCTCACGTACGCGCTGTCGCGGAACGTCGAGGTGCAGACGTATTGCGGGCACGCGTTCGGCGAGAGCGTCGTGCGGAACGGCTTCCCGCGCGATCAGGATCTGACGTACGGGTTCGTGGAGGGGACCGTGACGTTCTAGCGCTACCGCGCGATTCCACGGCCGATCTGCCCCTGAGCCGGGTGATCGCTAGTCTGCGGCCGGCTTGGTAAGGTGCGCGGCCCTCAATGATCGAGCTGGTCGCGATCCTCGTTCTCATCGTGCTGAACGGCGTCTTCTCGGGCGCCGAGATCGCGATCCTCACCATCCGTGCCACCCGGCTGCAGCAGCTCGTCGACAGCGGCTCGCGCCGCGCCCGCACGGTCTTCACCCTCCGCAATCAGCCCGAGCGCTTCCTCGCGACGGTCCAGATCGGCATCACGGTGGTCGGTGCCGCGGCGGCCGCCCTCGGCGGCGCGACCACGGCGGAAACCTTGAGCGCCGCGCTGACGCCCTTGGGCATGTCCGAAGCGACGGCGCACGTCGTGGCGCTCGTCTGTGTCGTCGCGACGATCTCCTATCTGTCGATCGTCCTCGGCGAGCTCGTGCCGAAGTCACTGGCCCTCCGGCACGCCGAACAGTACGCGCTCTTCATCGGCCCCCTGGTGTGGACGGTCTCGTGGCTGGTCGGGCCGGCCGTCCGCACGCTCACGGCGAGCTCCAACTTGGTGCTGCGGCCCTTCGGCGACAGCACGAATTTCAGCGAGTCGCGCCTCTCCCCCGAGGAGCTGCAAGAGCTGGTCGAGCAGGCAGGCAAGACCGGCGCCCTCGACGAGGAGACCAGCGAGATCGCCTCGCGCGCCCTCGACTTCGGCTTGCTCACCGCGGGCGAGGTCATGCTGCCGCGCAATCGCATCGACGCCCTCCCCCGCCACGCCTCGTTCGAGGACGTGAAGAAGATCCTGCTCGAGGAAGGCCACGCGCGCATGCCGGTCTATGACGGCTCGCTCGACAACATCGTCGGCTACGTCAGCACCAAGGACGTGCTGGCGCTCGCGTGGGAGGGCAAGCTGGTCGTGCTCGAAGACCTCATTCGTCCACCGCTCTTCGTGCCGGAGAGTACGCGCGCCACGCAGGTTCTCGAGGAGATGCGGAAGCGCCGCACCGCCATCGCGTTCGTCGTCGACGAGCACGGGGGGTTGTCCGGCCTGCTGACGCTGCGGGATCTGATCGAGGAGGTGCTCGGCGCGCTCTCGACCGACGAGGATCAGGTCGCCGAGGAGTTCGTGCGCATGGAGGGTGAGGGTCGCGCCGTCGTTCGGGGCTACGCGCCGATCCGCGAGCTCAACCGCGCGCTCGGCACCGATCTCCCCGAGGACGAGGATTACTCGACGGTCGCGGGCTTCTGCCTCGAGCTCGCCGGCGGCATTCCGCAGCGCGGTACCAAGCTCGTCGCGCCCGACGGAACGAAGTTCGAGATCCTCGACGCCTCGCCGCACCTCGTGCGCCAGGTCCGAGTCACGCGGACGAACCAGGAATGAGCGCCTTCCGCCGCAGCGACGGCTACCTGCTGACCGTGCTCACGATCACGAGCGCGATGAACTGGGCCGACCGTCAGGTCGTCCCGATCCTCTTCCCCGGCATCCGCGCCGAGCTCGGCCTCACGGACACCGAGCTCGGCATCATCGGCGGGCTCGCGTTCTCATTGATCTACGCGCTCACGGGATTCGTCTTCGGAGTCGCCGCCGATCGTTCCATGCGGGTCTACGTGATCGCCTTCGGCCTCACCGTCTGGAGCCTTGCGACGGCCGCGGGCGCGTTCGTCACCGGCTTCCAGTCGCTCTTCTGGGCGCGGTTCTTCACGGGCATCGGCGAGGCGAGCCTCTTCCCGTGCGCGATCTCGCTGATCGGCGAACGCTTTTCCCCCGAGTCGCGCGGCCGCGCGCTCGGGATCTTCGGCGCCTCCGCGGCGGTCGGCGCCGGCCTCGGCATCGGCCTCGGCGGCCGGCTCGCCGAAACGCTCGGCTGGCGCCAGGTCTTTCTGGTCTACGGCGGTGTCGGACTGCTCTTGCTGCCCCTCGTGCTCAGCCTGCCCGAAGAGCGCCGGGTCCGGACGGCCGAGCAGCACGAGCCTCCGCTCCGCGTCCTCCGCGAGCTGCTTGCCGATCCCCGCCTCCTCCTGGTGTGGCTCGGCGGCATGTTGGCGATCGGCTCGGGGCTCGGCTTCGCGGCCTGGACCCCGTCCTACTTCGTCCGCGAGCGCGGCCTCGGCGTCACGGAAACCGGTGCGATCTTCGGCGCCGGCGCGCTTCTCGGCGGGATCGGCGGCAGCGTGCTCGGCGGCTTGCTCGCGGATCGCCGGCGCGTCGTCCACGTTGCCGGTGCCCTCGACGTCGCCTGGATGAGTGCCCTCCTCGCGGCCCCCCTGCTGATTCTCACCATCAATGCGGTGGCGCCCGCGGCCATCGCCGTCCTCGGGATGGCCGGCCTGATCGCCGTCTACGCGATCTTCCCCGCGCTCCAGACCTTCATGGTGACCTTGGTACCGAAGGAGCGTCACGGCATGGCCTCGGCCCTGAACGTCTTCTTCCTCGGGGGTCTCGGCAGCGCGATCGGCCCGTTCGTGGTGGGGCTCGTCTCCGATCGGACGGGCAGCCTGCACACGGCGATCAGCGTTCCCGCCATCGGGCTGGTTCTGGCGAGCACCCTGATCGTCGCCGCGGCCCGACTGGCGCGCCGGCCCTGATTGTGAGACACCCTGCGCTCCGCGCACGCCGCGCCAAGGAAGGGTCCAGGACCATGGGACGAGTCACCGGAGATAAGAGCCAATTCAACAAGCAGCGCCGTCACAAGATCGCCAAGCGCGTAGCGATGCGGGCGCTCCGCAAGTCGTGGGGCACGAAGGCCGAGGCCGCACCGGCCAAGCCCGCCGCCGCCGCGAGCTGAACCTTCCGGTAGCATCCAGACCGGTAGCACCCAGGACCGTGCCGTGACGGACGGCAGCCGGCGCGCCATCGTCGCGGCGTTCCTGGCGAACCTCGGCATCGCGGTCGCGAAGCTGGTCGCCTTCTTCTTCACCGGTGCCGCTTCGATGCTTGCCGAGAGCGTCCACTCGCTCGCGGATACCGGCAATCAGGCCCTGCTGCTCCTCGGCTCGCGCCGGGCCGCCCATGCCCCCACGGCCGAGCATCCGTTCGGGTTCGGACGCGAGCGCTACTTCTGGGCGTTCGTCGTGGCGCTCGTACTCTTCTCGCTCGGCTCGCTCTTCGCGATCGTCGAGGGCATCGAGAAGCTCCTCGAGCCGCACGAGCTGTCGTCGACGGAATGGGCGCTCGGCGTGCTGATCCTCGCGATCGGGCTCGAGGCGTTCTCGCTTCGCACCGCGCTCCGCGAAGCCAGTCACGTTCGCGGTGACGCCAGCTGGTGGAGCTTCATTCGCCTCACCAAGACGCCGGAGCTGCCGGTCGTGCTGCTGGAGGATGTCGGCGCGCTGCTCGGTCTTCTCTTCGCGGCCCTCGGGATCGGCCTCGCGCTCGCGACCGGCGATGCGCGGTGGGACGCGCTCGGCAGCGTCGTGATCGGGCTCCTCCTCGGCGTGATCGCGATCATCCTGGCCGTCGAGATGAAGAGTCTCCTGATCGGTGAGGCGGCGGCACCCACGACGGTCGCGACCATCCGCGCCACGCTCGCCGCCGGCACGGGCGTCACGCACGTCATTCACCTCCGCACCCTGCACCTCGGACCGGACGATCTGCTGGTCGCGGCGAAGCTCGCCTTCGCGCCCGACATGCCGCTGCGGGCGGTCGCCGACGCGACGAACGCCATCGAGGCGACGATCCGCGCGCAGGTGCCGACCGCGCGCCTCGTGTTCATCGAGCCCGACGTCTATCGGGCCTAGGGAAGCTCTGCACAGGTGGCAAAGCTGCGCAGATCGGCGATGGAGTTCATGACGCGACCGCGCGCGTGCGGTTCTGATGCCCGTTGGGTGGGTTCGCGGCGGGCG
>Ga0163144_10000676_pt1 | contig 80767 bp, 93 predicted proteins | sample OliLak19BULKMAT1_FD_123175 | JGI IMG/M metagenome (GOLD analysis project Ga0163144, IMG submission 123175) | Freshwater microbial mat bacterial communities from Lake Vanda, McMurdo Dry Valleys, Antarctica - Oligotrophic Lake LV.19.BULKMAT1 | ecosystem: Environmental > Aquatic > Freshwater >... | reverse complement strand
GGGCTCGGGCTCGGGCTCGGGCTCGGGCTCGGGCTCGGGCTCGGGCTCGGGCTCGGATTCAGCCAAAGACAGCGCCAGCGGCCCACGGGGCTCGACCTCCACCGAGGGCGGTGGGGGCTCGGCGATGTCCAGCGACATCAAGGCCGACACCTCGTCGGGGCCCGGGCCGTCGTGATCGAACTCAGGCAACGCCAGGGCTTGCAGCGCGGCGGGGCCTGCCACGGGCAGAAAAGCCGCTTCGCCGAGGTCGAGCTCGAACGCCACCTCCTCGCCGCCAAACATCTTGTCGATCGGTTGGATCGCCGAAGCAGCCGGGCGCAGCTCGAGGTCTTGCGCACTGGGCAGGTCCGGCAGCAAGTCGAACAAGGGCATCGGCGCCGAGACCTGCGGCATCGTCAGTTCGGGCGAGGCCGTGCTCGGCCCCAGGCGGTCGAAGGTCGGCGGCAGCTCGCGCTCCGCCAACACGATGGGTGCGCCGGGCAAGGCCAGGGTGGTGTGCTGACCGTCGATGCCGAAGGCGTCGACCGCACCCTGGACGTCCAGTGCGCGGTGGCCGCCGTCGCGGCGCTCGCCGGTGGATTCGACCCAGTCGCCCAGGTAGGCCAGCACGTCGGTGGTCAGGGCCAGCAGTTCGCCGTCGGCCGGCTGGTTGTCGGCCAGGCGCCGGTTGTAGAGCTGCTCGCAGGACCACGCGGCTTCGCCAAAGGCGGGCAGGCCGACCATGCGCGAGCTGCCCTTGAGGGTGTGGAAAGCGCGGCGCACGCTGGTCATCTCGCCGAGGTCTTCAGGCGCAGACACCAGCGAAGACAAGGCCTGCTCGGCATTGCCGATCACCTCGCGCGCTTCCTCGAGGAAGATCTCGCGCATTTCGTGGTCGTCTTCGAGCCCGGTGGTTCCCGCCGGCGTCGGCGCTGTCGACATCATGGGCATCGGCCGCGACGGCGCCAGCCCATCGAGCGCAGCGGCTTCGGACGATGTGTGGACGAAGTCGGCCATCGCCTGCGCCAGTTCGTCGCGCACGGCTTGGCGCTCCTGGTCGTCGCGCGCGTCGGCAAAGGCTGTCTTGACCGCGTGCATGGTCTCGGCGAGCACCGGCTGGTCGGCCACCATGGCCTCCTGCGACAGACGCTCGAGCTCGCGAGACACCTCGGCCATCGGCACTTCCGGGTGGGCTGCGGCCAGGGCCAGGGATTGCGCCTGCTCGATCAGGCGCGGCTCGACCGTCGCTGGGGCGGCCGCAGGCGCTGCCAGGCCGCCGAACTCGGAGGCGCGGTGGCTGCCGCCGCCGACCACGGAGCGCAACAGGCCGCTGTCGGCGTCGAAGGCAAACAGCGACTTGGCCATCGCGGGCTGCACGCTGAGCATGTCGATCAGAAAGCCGAGCGCGCCCAGGTTGCTGGCCAGGCGCTCGACGGTCGGCGCATCCACGCCCTCGGTCGGGGCTGTCGCCAGCGCATCGACATCGTCGCGCATGCGCAGGACGGCTTGTGATGCCTGGTCCAGACCCAGCACGGAGAAGACGCCGCGCATCGACTTCAACTGGCCGGGTACCGGGTGCAGCATGTCGCGCGCCGACGGCTTGCGGAAGAAGGTATCGATGGCCTTTTCGGATTCGGTCAAGGCGCTGCGCAGTTCCTGCACCACGCTGCCCATGGTTTGGCGGTCGGAGACGCGGCGATAGAGCTCCTCCATCCAGACCTCGAGCGCCTCGGGCTCGGCACCGCCCTGAACCTGGGCCACACGCTGGGCCAGTCGACGCACGCGATCGGCTTGTGCCGGGTGATCGAATTCGGCGTCCTCGATCGAGGCTTCGAGGTAGAGCATGGCGGTCGCGACCTCCATGGCCAGGGCCGGCGGCGGTGCTGCGCCCGCCGCAACGGTCTGGCTGGCCACGGCCGCCAGGGCCTGCGCGAGGCCGTCGCCGCCGACAAACAGCCGCCTGATCGAGTCGCCAACCAGCTGGAACTGTTCCTTGAGCGTGGACAGGCGGTGCAACTCGGCGCCCGCCACCGCAGACCAGGTTTCCTTGGCCGCATTGACGCGCTTCTTGGCCTGCGCAATCCAGGCGGGATCGAAGCGTCCCAACTGAGCGGCCTGATAGTCGACCGGGGGCCGGCGCGCCAGGCGCCAGGCCAGACGCACCGCCGCCAGGCGCGGCGCGCGGCGGCCATCGCCCGGCGATGCCGCCTGGGCACAAAAGAAGAGCAGGTCCTGGGCCAGTCGTTGGGACACCTCGCCGGCCTGATCGGCTTCGCCGCGTGCCGTCATGCGCAACTGTGCGAGCAGGCGCGAGGCCACGCGCTTGCTGTACACGTCGAGCTGCAACAGCCCTTGCGCCTGGGCTTCGAAGAAGGCGCTGGCCAATTGCCAGGAGGTGGCCAGCCAGCGGTCGGTACTCCCGGTGGCGCCTCGCGCACTCGCTGCCAAGCCGGCGAACAGATCGCTCAGGCTCGCGGCAGCGGGCCCCGCGTGCTGGCGCATCAGGGCCAAGGTGTGGGTCTCGACCTCGTTGCGCGCACTGTCATCGGCGCTGCGCGGCAAGGCGCTCGGATCGGCAGCAATGTCATGCCACTGCCAATCGTGCAGCCATAGATCCGCCGGGTGAATGCGATCGGCACCGGCCAGTTCCTGCACCGCGCGGTACTGCGGAAACATTGCCAAGGGCGAAATCGGCTTGTCGGCGAGCAGGCGCGCGAGGTAGTCCAGCAAGGCGAACGACGCCTGCTCGATGGTCTCGCAGCTTCGCAAGGTCAGCGTGACCGGGCGCCCGCTGAGCCTTTGCAAAGCGGCTTCATTGGCGCGCAGCAGCTGCGCAGCTGCCGGCAGGCCGACCAACTCGAGTGCGCCCACGCCCTGGTGCAGTTGCGAACGTGCCGAGCGCAGCACGCCCGGGTCGACCGCATCGATGTCGGAGCCCGCCAGGGCCTCGGCTTCCTTGAGGTAGCGCCGCATCGCCTTGTGCGCCGCCTCCAGCGAGCGGCGCAGCTCATCCTGCACCCAAGCCAGGGCACTCAGGTCGTCGATCGTCTCGGTGTCGTGCGGGAGGTCCATGTCGGCCCCGTCAGGCAATCTTGAATCGAGCCACGGATTGCTTGAGCTCTTCGGCGGTGCGGCTCAACTCGCGCACCATCTGCGCCGTCGAGCGTGTGCCCTCACTGGTCTGCTCGGTGACGGCAAAGATGTGCTGGATGTTGGCCGCCACGACGTTGGCGGACCGGGCTTCCTCCAGCGCGTTGGTCGAGATCTGCTCGATCAGCTCGGCCAGCTGGCGCGTCACGCGGTCGATGTCGGCCAGCGCGCTACCGGCCGCATCGGACAGCCGGGTGTTCTCGACCACACCCTGGGTCGAGCGCTCCATCGCCCCCACCGCGTCTTGCGTGTCGGTCTGGATCGCCTTGACCAGGGCCGCAATCTGGCGCGTCGCGTCGCCCGAGCGCTCAGCCAGGCGTTGCACTTCTTCGGCCACCACCGAGAAGCCGCGACCCGCCTCGCCGGCCGAGGCGGCCTGGATGGCGGCGTTCAGGGCCAGCACGTTGGTCTGTTCGGTAATGTCGGAGATCAGCTCGGTGATTTCGCCGATCTCCTGCGACGATTCGCCCAGGCGCTTGATGCGCTTGGAGGTTTCCTGGATCTGGTCGCGCATGGTGTTCATGCCACCGATCGTGTTCTGCACCGCGGCACGGCCCGTCTCGGCTGCGGCGAGCGAGCGGCGCGCCACCTCGGCGGTCTGCTGCGCCTGGGACGACACCTGGTTGATGCGACCGGCCATCTGCAGCACGGACTCGCCGGTCTCGCGAATCTCGCGCAACTGTTCGGTCGACGCCGCCAACAGCTCGGTCGATGTGTTCTCCACCTGCTGCGTGGTGTCCGTCACCCGCCCCACCGTGCCCTGCACCTGGGACACCAGGGTGCGCAACTCCTCGACGGTGTAGTTCACGGAGTCGGCGATCGCGCCGGTGATGTCTTCCGTCACTGTGGCTTGCTGGGTCAGGTCGCCCTCGGCGACGGTTTGCAGCTCGTTCATCAGGCGCAAGATCGCGGCCTGGTTGGCGTCATTGACGCGCTTGGCTTCCTGCTCCTGGCGCTGCGCCTGCTGGCGCTGACCTTCGGCCTGGCGCGAGCGCTGAGCCTGTTCGGCGACGAACAAACGCAAGAAGCCAAAGCCACCCGCGGCCAGACCGAACAGGCCCAACAGCACCAGGGCCCAGCGGCCGAACCCGGCGCCGCCGCCGCCGTCGAGTCGTTCCTGGACCGCCTCGAGGCCCTTGCGCAGGGGCTCGCTGTCGGCCAAGACCGAGGCCTGCGCCTCGCGCGCCGCCACCAGACCTTGCAGGTTGCCCAGGATCGCGCCAGCATCGGCACGCGTCTTTTCGTGCTGCGCAAGCAGCTGGGTCAGGCGCTCCTTGGTTTGCGCGTCCTTGGTGCCGGGCAAGCGCAACTCTGCGTTGCCACTCAGCAGGCCGGTGGCCAGGTCTTTGAACGTGCCCAGGTCCTTGCCGAGCAAGAACACTGCCTCGGGGCTGACACCCTCGGCGGTGAGGAATTCGTTCGCGCTCTTGCCCACGCGCTGGGTCAACATCACCACCTGGCCGATCGCCGCAATCTCGTTGGCCGAGGCATCCTGTTGCACCTTCAGGGCCGAAATGGCCTCGGCACCCTCCAGCAATTCGGCGGACTGGCGGTTGATCGACTTCAACGCCGCACTGGCCTGCGTCAAGACTTTCTGCTGGCCGAGCAGGGTCGCGGCGTTCTTCTCAGCCCGATCGATCATCACCATGATGGGTTCGATCGCCTCCTGGGCTGCGGCAGGCGCGGCAGCCATGTCGGCGTTGCCGTCCTTCAGGCCGCGAACGTTGCGCGCCAGCACGTCCATGCTCTCGCGCACTTCTGGAAAGGCCGCGGCGCCGCCCAAAAGGGCCTGCGAGACCGACTTGGCCAGCCGTTGCGACTGCATCATGGCCTGACCGGTCGCGCCGACCTGCGCCGCGCTGCGAGTGGCTGCGCCGATGGCGAGGTAAGCGCCGAGCGCCAGGGCCAGCAAACCAGCGCCGACGACAAAGGTCAGGATGCGCTGCTGTTGGGCCAGGGGCTGGCCTCCGATCAAGGGCAGGCCGGTCCCGACAGCGCCCTCGCCCTCTGCACCCGGCAGACGGGTCTCGGTGAACTCGCCAGCCGTCTCCGACGGCAGGGCCCCCGAGAGGATGGAGGAGTCGGCCGCCATGGCCGGCGACGTCACCACGTCATTCATGTCCTGGGTCATCGCGGCGCCCGAGCCGGCCCGCATCGCCGCATCGCCGCGGGCCAACGGGACGACCTCGTCGAACATCGAAGCCAGCTCGTCATCCGCCGTCTTGTCGTTGGCGCGGCCCTTCGGACCCTTGGTCGTGAACTTGTCTAGGAAACTCATGCTGACCCCTGGAAAAGGCTGAACAGTGATTGACTCAAGCCACGATGGACAGGAAACGCGCGTCGCGTGCCAGCGCGGCCAGATCGAGGGCCTGCCAGCTGCGGCCGCTGGCGTCGAGCCAACGGGTTGGTGCGAACGCGGGGCGGGTGGGCAGCGTCGCGGACCCCGCATCGACCTGGCTTTGCAACTGGTCGCTGCCGCGCAGGCCGGCCAGCCGGTCGACCAGCAAGGCGCCGTTCAGGCCGAGCGCGGCGCCGAAGGCGATCAACCGTGCTTGCTCGCGCCCCGACTCAGGCTGCGCCGACTCCGGCAACCCGAGGAAACGCGACAGGTCGACCACCCCGTGCAAGCCGCCCCGCAGGTTGGCCACGCCGGCAAACCAGGCTTGACTGTGCGGTACCGGCATGATCGGCGCCAAGGCAAAAATCTCGCCCGCCTGCTCCAGCGGGAGCAACAGGCCGTGGCCGCGGCACTCCACCGCCAACCAGGACTGCGAGCGCGGCTGCGACCGCGCCGCCTGCATGCGCTCGGCCAGCCGTGTCTGCAGGTCGCGCAGGGCTTGCTTGTTGGCCATCGGGGGTCAGCCGCTGGGGCCAGCGCCGCGGAGCGCCGAGACGGGTGCCATCACCGCTTCAATCAAAACCGTGGATCTTGGCGAGCAGCTCGTCGGCATTGACGGGCTTGACGACGTAGTCTCGCGCGCCCTGGCGCATGCCCCAGACCTTGTCGGTCTCCAGGCCCTTGCTGGTGCACATGATCACCGGCACATCCGCAAAACGCGGGTCACGGGTGATGGCGCGTGTCAGCTGGAAACCGTTTTGGCCCGGCATGACGACATCCATCAGGATCAGGTCGGGCTTGTCGTCGGCCAGACGGCGCATGGCCTCCTCGCCGTTTTCGGCCGTGCGCACGGCAAAGCCTTTGCGCGTCAGCAGTTCGGAGAGGAAGTGCAGCTCGGTCTTCGAGTCGTCGACCAGCAAGATTTTTTGAATCGCCATCGTCGGTGTGCTGCCAAGGTTGAGGGAATCGCCGCGCGCACCGGGGTGCTGCGCGACCGCGTCAGGTCGCCGGCCGGTACTGTGCAACGGCGCGCAACAACTGCTCTTTGGTGAAGGGTTTGGTCAGGTAGTCCTGCGAGCCGACCATGCGGCCGCGCGCCTTGTCGAACAGGCCATCCTTGGACGACAACATGATCACCGGCACATGCGCAAACCGCGGGTTGCGCTTGATGATGGCGCAGGTCTGGTAGCCATCCAGGCGAGGCATCAGGATGTCGCAGAAGATCAGGGCCGGGGCGTGGTCGCTGACCTTGGCCAAGGCATCGAAGCCGTCTTCCGCGAGGACGACCTCGTGGCCACCCTGGGCCAGGAAGATCTCGGCGCTGCGGCGAATGGTGTTGCTGTCGTCGATGACCAGCACCTTGACGCCTTGCGGCGCGCTGTCGGCAAGTGGAGCAGTGCTCAAACAGACTCTCCTTGGTCGGACGGCGGCGACGCTGCGGGCCTGAGCGAGCTCAGATCTGCACCATCTCGAAGTCTTCCTTGCGCGCGCCGCACTCCGGGCAAGTCCAGTTCATCGGTACCGCGGCCCACGTTGTCCCGGCAGCGATCCCGTGCTCCGGATCGCCCTCGGCTTCGTCATACATCCAGCCACATATCAGGCACATCCAGGTACGCGCTTGTTCGCTCACGGCTTGTTAGTCAATCACTACAATGGGGGGCAATTGTATGCACCGCATTGTTGAAGAAACCAAGTCAGCGTAGGCACATACGCAACATTCTTCACAATCTCCTGGAGGTTTGATCAACCCCCTTCAACCGCGCCGGACGACGCCTCATGAACGCCCCCCTCCCCCCGTCCGACCCGCAGGCCGCGCCGACCGACGAGCCCGCCCCTGCCTGCGTGATGAGTTTCAATGCCAGCGACGCCAGCGGCGCCGGCGGCAGCGCGGGCGACATCGCGACGATCGCGGCGATGGGCGCGCACGGGCTGCCGGTGGTGACAGCCATCGTCGTGCGCGACAGTGCCGAGATTTTCGACCAGCATCCGATCGACGTTGATGTCATCGCCGAGCAGGCCCGCACGATCCTCGAGGACGTGACGATCGCCGGCTGGAAGGTCGGCTTTCTGGGCACTGCGGAGGCGGTCAGCGCGGTAGCCGAGATCCTGTCCGACTACCCCGATGTGCCCCTGGTCAGCTACCTGCCGAGCCTGGGTTGGATCGACGAGGACGAATTGGGTCCCTACCTGGACGCCTTTCGTGAACTGATCCTGCCGGCCACCGAAGTCCTGGTCGGCAACCACAAGACCCTGACCGACTTCCTGCTGCCCGAGTGGGACAGCGAGCGCCCACCGTCCGCGCGCGAGCTCGCCGTGGCTGCGGCCGAACACGGCACGCGTTACGTGCTGGTCACTGGCGTAATGCTGCCCGGCAAGTCCACCGAGCAGTGGATCGACAACGTGCTGGCCTCGTCGCAAGGCGCCATCACCGGCGAGAAATTCGAGCGCTTCGAAGCCAGCTTTGTCGGCGCGGGAGACACCTTGTCGGCCGCCCTGGCGGCCTTGCTGGCCGCCGGCAGCGAGCTGTCGGCGGCGGTGGCGGAAGCCCTGGCTTTTCTCGACCAGAGCCTTGACGCCGGATTTCGGCCCGGCATGGGCAACGTGATTCCCGATCGCTTCTTCTGGGCTTTGCCGCCCGGCGAGGACGGCGAACCCGGGGAGTTTGAAGAGGGGGCTTCGGGCGGCGACGAACCCGACGCTCAGGAAGCCACCAAAGGAAGTCCACGCCGTGTCCACTGATCTCACCAATGGCGCGCTGTTCGAACGCGCCCAGCGCGTCATTCCCGGCGGCGTGAACTCGCCGGTGCGCGCCTTCCGCGCCGTGGGTGGCACACCGCGCTTCATCGCGCGCGGCGCCGGCGCCTACATGTGGGATGCGGAGGGCAAGCGCTACATCGACTACATCGGCTCCTGGGGGCCGATGATCCTCGGCCATGGCCACCCGGCGGTTCTCCAGGCGGTGGCGCAGGCGGCAAGCGATGGTCTTTCTTTCGGCGCGCCGACCGAACGCGAGATCGAACTGGCTGAGGAAATCATCCGCCATGTGCCCAGCATCGAGCAGGTGCGGCTGGTGTCCAGCGGCACCGAAGCCGCCATGAGTGCGTTGCGGCTGGCGCGCGGTGCGACTGGGCGCAACAAGTTCATCAAGTTCGAGGGCTGCTATCACGGCCATGCCGATCCGCTGCTGGTCAAGGCGGGTTCGGGCTTGGCCACCTATGGCCACCCGACCAGCGCCGGCGTGCCGGCCGAGGTGGTGCAACACACCCTGGTGCTCGAATTCAACAACACCGAGCAGTTGGAAAATGCCTTTGTGGCTCATGGGCATGAGCTGGCCTGCGTGATGATCGAGCCGATCGCCGGCAACATGAATTTCGTCCGCGCCAGCCTGCCTTTCATGAAACGCCTGCGCGAGTTGTGCACCCAGCACGGCGCGCTGCTGGTCTTCGACGAAGTCATGACCGGCTTTCGCGTTGCCCTCGGCAGCGCACAAAGCGTCTATGCGAAAGCTCTGCCCGGTTTCGCTCCGGATCTCAGCGTGTTCGGCAAAGTCATCGGCGGCGGCATGCCCCTGGCCGCCTTTGGCGGACCGCGCGACGTGATGCAGCAACTCGCGCCGCTCGGCCCGGTCTACCAGGCCGGTACGCTGTCGGGCAATCCGGTCGCCACGGCCTGTGGCCTGGCCACCCTGCGCGAGATTGCCAAGCCGGGCTTCTTCGAGGCACTTGCCGCACGCACGCAGTCCCTCGTCAGCGGCCTGGCGGGTGCTGCGCGCGACGCCGGTGTGCCCTGGGTCGGCGACAGTGAAGGCGGCATGTTCGGCTTCTTCTTCACGGGGGCCTTGCCGCAGAACTATGGCGTCGTGATGGCCACCGACAAGGAGCGCTTCAATCGCTTCTTCCACGCCATGCTCGAGCGCGGTGTCTACTTGGCGCCTGCCTTGTATGAAGCGGGATTCGTCAGCGCCGCCCACACCCCGGATGACGTCGCCACGACGGTGGCCGCAGCACGCGAGGCCTTTGCCGCGCTCGCCTGAGAGGCCGATCCACGGCTGGGCCGGCGCTCAGGCCGGCGAGGAACGCAGGCCGTAGGCCTTGCCTGCGAGCCAGAGGTACTCGACGCGCAGCAGGGCGTCGCCCTTCTCGCCGGCAAAGGTGTAGCCGAGAACGGCCACGGCGCCGCCGGCCTGCAGGGTCGGTACAGCCCAGGCCTGCAAGCGGGTGAGAGGCGCCAGCTCGATATGCCAGACGCGGTCTTTGCGCGTTGGCAGCTGTGCCGCCGTCAGCAGCTTGAGCCCGTCGACCGGCGCCGCCTGCGGTGGCAAGGCGCGCGCTTTCAAGTCAGACGGGAGCTTGGGCTCGGCCTCGATCTCGAGATCGAATTCGGCGTGCGGGTTGCGCCACGCGACGTTGCGCGCGCGGCCCTCGAGGTAGAGCGGCCGGTCCTGGTCGAAGCTGCTCCAGCCGTGGTGCGCACGGGCAACCGGCGACAGCGTTGCCGCCGCAGTCAGGATCAGAAAGGGTCTGCGTTGCATGGTGACGGCTCCTAGCGGTAGGCAATCCAGCGACCGCAGATCATGACGCCAATCCACAACCCCAATGACAGGATGGTCTGGGCCCGCGCCAGGGTGTCCAGCCGCTGCAGGCCATCGCGCGCATGAAACAAGCCGGCGTTGGCGCCGGCCAGCGACACCAGGCCCATCTTCAGCAGGAAAGCACGATTGGCAATCAGCTCTTCGGGCTGCCCGGCAAACATCAGCAGCCCGCTGCTGGCCACCAGCCCGAAGCCGGCCAAAGAGACCCCCAGCGCCAGCCGCGCCAGGGCTGCCAGCGGCAACGCAGCGCCCAGGCCCCAGACGCGCAGTTCGAGCAGAACCAGGTTGCCCACCAGCAAGGCGATGCCCAAGATGTGGACGACCTCCAGCAAGGGGTAGGCGTACGGGTGACCGACGATCCAGGTAAAGGCGCCCATGCCGGCGATTGTCGGCCGGGTGTGCCGTGTCTGGATGTGTCGCTGCCCGGCCCGCGCGCAAACCTAGAATCAGGCCCCTATGCACCTCCACATCCTCGGCATCTGCGGCACCTTCATGGGCGGGATCGCGGCAATTGCGCGTGAAGCCGGTCACCGCGTCACGGGCTGCGACGCCAACGTCTACCCGCCGATGAGCGACCAGTTGCGCGGCCTGGGCATCGAGCTGATCGAAGGCTACGGCGCCGACCAGATGGACCTGAAACCCGACGTGTTCGTCATCGGCAACGTCGTCACACGCGCACGGTCTCTCGACTTCGCCCTGATGGAAGCCATCCTCGATGCCGGCGCGGACTACACCAGCGGCCCGCAGTGGCTGGCCGAGAATGTGTTGCGCGACCAGCATGTGCTGGCGGTTGCCGGCACGCACGGCAAGACCGGCACCACCGCGATGCTGGCCTGGATCCTCGAGGCCGCAGGCCTGAACCCGGGTTTCCTGGTTGGCGGGGTGCCGCTGAACTTCGCGGTGTCGGCGCGTCTGGGCGGCGGCGGCCACTTCGTAATCGAAGCCGATGAGTACGACACCGCCTTGTTCGACAAGCGCAGCAAGTTCGTTCACTACCGGCCGCGCACCGCCATCCTGAACAACCTCGAGTACGACCACGCCGATATTTTTCCCGACCTGGCAGCCATCGAGACCCAGTTTCATCACCTCGTGCGCACCGTGCCCGGCAAGGGCCGCCTGGTCGTCAACGCGCGCGACGCGGCCTTGCAACGCGTGCTCACGCGCGGCTGCTGGAGCGAAGTGGTGCGCTTCGGCGCGCTGCGCGAGGAGCCCGGTGCGCTGCGCTCGCGCGGCGAACCGCAGGCCTTCGATGTGCTGCGCGGCAGCCTGAAGCTCGGCCGCGTCGAGTGGGCATTGCAAGGCGAACACAACCAGCTCAATGCACTGGCGGCGATAGCCGCGGCCGAGCACGTGGGCGTGGCGCCCGAGGCCGCCGTGGCCTCGCTGGCCCGGTTCAAGAACGTCAAGCGGCGCATGGAAGTCATCGGCGAGACCAACGGGATCACGGTGTATGACGACTTCGCCCACCATCCGACAGCCATCCGCACCACCGTCGCCGGGTTGCGCCAGCGCGTCGGCCTGGCCCGTGTGCTGGCAGTCTTCGAGCCACGTTCGAACACCATGAAGCTGGGAGCCATGAAGGCCCAGCTGCCGTGGGCGCTGGAAGACGCCGACCTGTCCTTCTGCTTGCAGGGCGCCTACGGCTGGGACGCGCACGATGCACTCGCCCCGATGGGCAAGCTGGCGGTCGTGGCCGACAAGGTCGAGATCTTGGTGCAGGCGGTGGTGGCTGCCGCGCGGCCCGGCGACCACGTGCTGTGCATGAGCAATGGTGGCTTCGGCGGCATCCACGCCAAGTTGCTGACGGCGTTGAAGTCAAAGTACGCGCCGTGACCGCGCCCACCCACGTCTTGTATCTGCACGGCTTTCGCTCATCGCCCAAGTCGGCCAAGGCGCAGTACATGAGCGCCTGGATGCGGGCTTACCGGCCCGAGGTGCATTGGTGGTGCCCGCAGCTGCCACCCTCGCCCAAGGAAGCGCTGACGATGGTGTCGGAGCAATTGGCGCGTTGGCCGGTCGAGCGCATGGCGGTCGTCGGCAGCTCGCTCGGCGGCTTCTACGCCACCGTGGTCGCCGAACAGACCGGGTGCAAAGCCGGTCTGCTCAACCCGGCGATCAACCCCGCGCGTGACCTGGCCGGGCACATCGGCGACCTGACCTCTTTTCACGACCCCAGCGACCACTTCTATTTCCGCGCAGAGTATGTGACCCAGTTGCGGGTCATGACGCCGCGCGCCATCACCCGGCCGGAGCGCTACTTCGCGGTCATCGCCAAGGGCGACGAAGTGCTCGACTGGCGCGAGATGACGGCCCGCTACCCGGGCGCCACGCTGCGCCTGCTGGAGGGCGGCGAGCACGCGCTGTCGGACTTCGACCAACACCTTCCTGCCCTGTTGGCCTTTCTCGGCCTGACGGGCTGAGGCCGATCGCGGTCCGAGCCGGGGCCACCGTCAGCGACAATCCCGCGCCTATGTATGCACTGTTCGAAGACGCGGGGAAGTTCCACGCCGGCCGCCTGATGGCCGAGGCCGACAGCTCGGCGCAAATCGAGCTCGACTCGGGCAAGCGGGTGAAGGTAAAGGCCGCCAACCTCCTGCTCAAGTTCGAGCAGCCGGCACCGGCCGAGTTGATCGCACGGGCGCAGGCTCAATCGCGCGATATCGATCTCGACCTGGCCTGGACCTTCGCACCCGACGCCGAATTCGGTTTCGCCGATCTGGCGCGCGACTACTTCGGCGGCTTGGCCGGCACCGAGCAGCAAGCCGCGGCGCTGTTTTGCCTGTTCGAGGCGCCGCACTACTTCCGCCGTCTCGGCAAGGGACAGTTCAGGAAGGCCTCGGAAGACACCGTCAAGGCGGCCCTGCTCGGCATCGAGCGCAAGAAACAGGTGGCGATCCAGATCGAAGCCTGGGCCGCAGAGTTGCAAGCGGGCTTGTGCCCCGGCCCGGTCCGCGAGCAGCTCTACAAGATCCTGTTCAAGCCGGACAAGAACGCTGCCGAATACAGAGCCGTGGTTGAAGCCTCCAAGCGCTCGCAGCGGGCGCCGCTTGAATTGCTCAAGGCGGCCGGTGCCATCACCAGCCCTTACCAGTTCCACTGGAAGCGCTTCCTGTTCGAGCAATTCCCGAACGGCACCGGCTTCCCAGCCGGCCTGGTGGCGCCGCCGATCGAGGAAGCTTTGCCGCGGGCCGAGGTGCAAGCCTTCTCGATCGACGACTCGGCCACCACTGAGATCGACGACGCGTTGTCCGTGCGAGGCCTGGGCAGCGGCACGATCACTTTGGGCATCCACATCGCAGCGCCGGCCCTTGCCTTCGCGCCGGGCAGTGCGGTCGACAAGCTGGCCGCAGAACGCCTGTCGACGGTCTATATGCCGGGTTGGAAGCTGACCATGCTGCCCGACGCCGTGGTCCAGGCCTACACCTTGATCGAAGGGCGCGACTGCCCGGCGGTCAGCCTGTACCTCACGATCGACGAAGCCACGCTCGAAGTGCGCGCTAGCGAAACCCGCCTCGAAACCGTGCCGATCGCCGCCAACCTGCGCCACGACAAGCTCGATGACGTGGTCAGCGAAGCCTCGCTCGACGGCAGCGCTCCGGCCGACTACCCGTTTGCAGCCGAGCTGGCCTTCGCCTGGCGCCTGGCGCGGTCGCTCAAGGTGCAGCGTGAGGTGGTGCGCGGCAAGCCCGAGACCTTCAACCGCCCGGACTACAACTTCCGCCTCCTCGGGGGCGACGGCAACGAGCCGCGTGGCACCGAAACCGTACAGATAACGACACGCCGCCGCGGCGCACCGCTCGATCTGATCGTGGCCGAGGCCATGATCCTGGCCAACAGCACGTGGGGCGGTTGGCTGGCAGCCTGCGGCGTGCCCGGAATCTACCGAAGCCAGGCCAGCCTGGCGCCAGGGGTGAAAGTGCGCATGGGCGTCAAGCCCGCACCGCATGCCGGCATGGGGGTGGCGCAATACACCTGGGCCACATCGCCCCTGCGCCGTTATGTCGATCTGGTCAACCAATGGCAAATCGTTGCCTGTGTCCGGCATGGCCGCACCGCGGCGTTGGCCGCACCCTTCAAGCCGCGCGACGCTCAGTTGTTCTCGGTGATCTCGGCCTTCGACGCGGCGTACAGCGCTTATGCCGACTTCCAGCGCGACATCGAACGCTACTGGACTTTGCAGTGGCTCGCCCAGCAGGGCACCACCGAGCTTGACGCCAGCGTGATGAAGGACGGCCTGGTGCGCAGCGAGACGCTGCCGCTGGTGTTCAAGGCCCTCGGTACTGAAGCCCTGGCGCGCGGCAGCCTGGTGCGGGTGCGCGTCACGGGCAGCGACCCGCTGACGCTTGAAATGCATGCCAGCCTGCTGTCGCGTCGGGATCCAGCGGCCGTCGACCCGCGAGTTGCCGAAGACGATGGCGAGGACGAGGCCGCCGCTGCGCCCTTGACACTGGCGCTGGCGCTCGAGATGGACGACCCCGCGGCGACCGCCCTGCCCCCCGCCGTCATTGCGAGCTGACCGGAGCAGGACCCCTTGGTTCGCCGCGAGTACGTCAACAGCCGCCTCACCGCGTCGCAACAACGTCAGCCCAAGACGCGTGGCGGACGCTGGCTGGCCAGGCTCACAACGCTGCAGCTGGCTCTGCTGGCGTCGGTGGCAGTGCACGTGCTGCTCTTGACGGTGCGCTTCGTCGACCCTGAACGTTTCAACCGCCTGTTCCAGGACACACCTCTGGAGGTCATCCTGGTGAATGCCCGCTCCGACGAGGTGCCAACGCAAGCCCAGGCCATCGCCCAGGCCAACCTGGCCGGCGGCGGCGAGGCCGCCGCCGGGCGGGCGACGTCGCCGCTGCCGCCCGCCGCGACCGTGGAACTGGGCGAAACGACGGAAGAATCGCGGCGCCAGATCAAGGAGCTGCAGGAGCAGCAGCAACAACTGCTGGCCCAGATTCGCCGTGAGGTGGCAATGCTCCCGCCGCCAGACCCGGCGCGCGAGACCGGCACACCGCAGGAGCGGGCCCAGGAAGAGAAGCGGCGTCAGCTGCTGCGCTACCTCGCCGAGATCGAGAAGCGCATCAACGAGGAGAACGCGCGGCCGAAAAAACGCTACATCAGTCCGGCCACGCGCGAAGCCGAGTATGCGATTTACTACGACGCGCTGCGGCGCCGCATCGAAGAGCGCGGCACGCGCGACTTTCCGGAGTACCAGGGCAAGAAACTCTACGGTGACTTGACCATGAACCTGACGGTCGACGCCAGCGGCCGCATCATTGAAGCCGATATCGTGCGACCGTCGACGTCGCGCGTGCTCGATCGCCGTGCGCTGGCCATCGTGCGCGCCGCCGGGCCCTTCGGCCCCTTTACCGCCGACATGCGCCGCAACGCCGACCAGATCGTGGTCACTTCGCGCTTTCGCTTCACGCGCGACGACGGCCTCGAGACTTCGCTCAGCAACAGCCAGGCGCCGTGAACTCCAGATGCTGAAGACCCCTGCACTGCGCCAGTTCGGCCGCCTCCTCGGCCTGCTGTTGCTGAGCCTGCTGGCACTGCAGCTCTACTTCCTGCTGCGCATCGCGCTGATGACGCTGATCGACCCGCAGTCAACCAGCTTCCAACGTAGCGAGGCCTGGCGCCTGCTCACCGAACGGGGGCGCATCGACTGGAGCCAGCAATGGGTGGCCGACGACCGCATTGCGGCCACGCTCAAGCGCGCGGTGATTGCGAGTGAGGATGCCGCGTTCACCGAGCATGGCGGCGTCGAATGGGACGCCATCGAGCGCGCCTGGGATCGCAATCAGCGCGCTGAAGTCCGCGCCGAGCAACGCAATCAGCACAGCAAACGCCCGCCGGTCCAGCCAAAGGTTGTGGGCGGCTCCACCATCACCCAGCAGCTGGCCAAGAACCTTTTCCTGTCCGGTGAGCGCACGCCACTGCGCAAGGCCCAGGAGTTCGTGCTGACTTATGCGCTGGAGGCCTGCCTGTCGAAACGACGGATCCTTGAGATCTATCTAAATAACGTCGAGTGGGGTGAAGGCCTGTTCGGCGCACAGGCGGCGGCGCGGCACTACTACCGGGTCGATGCCGCCCAGTTGGGGGCGTTCCCGGCCGCGCGTTTGGCCGTGATGCTGCCGGCGCCCAAGCGCTTCGAGAAGCGCCCTGGTTCACCGTACGTGACGGAACGGGCCGCGACGGTGCTTGCGCGCATGGGCGCGGTGGAGTTGCCTTGAAATTGCAAACTGCCGAGCTGGCGGCGGCCGCTGCGCGCCTGGTGGTCGAAGAGGGCATGGAGTACGGCCAGGCCAAGCGCAAAGCCGCGCGAACGCTCGGCAGCCGTGCGGCCCTGCCGAGCAGCGAGAACGTGGAAGCCGAAGTGCGCAGCTACCTCGCGCTGTTCTGCGCCGACACCCAGCCCGGCGAGCTGCGCGCCTTGCGTCACCTGGCGCTGCGCTGGATGTTGCGGCTGGCAGACTTCAGACCCCACCTCGGCGGCGCGGCCTGGCGCGGTACCGCCACGCGGCTGGCCAGCCTGCACCTTGACCTCTACTGCGACGACCCGAAGGCCATGGAGATCAGCCTGATCAACCTCGGCATCGCCTATGACAGCGCGAGCCTGCCGAATCCGCGCGGTGGCGAGCCGATGAACTTGCTCACCCTTGCCGATCGCTGTCCCGAATTCGGCGAGAGTGTGACCTTGCACCTCGCGGTTCGCGATCTGGATGACTTGCGCGGCGCGCTCAAGCCGGACGTGCAAGGCTTGAGCTGGCGCGGCGACGCCCGCGCCCTGCGCCGGCTGCTCGAACAGGACGCCGTTGCATGAGTCTCGATCGACGCGGCTGGGCGCTGGGCGCCGGCGTTGCAGTCGCCGCGACGGCGGCGGGAGTGGGGTGGTCACTCTGGCGCGAGCGAACCGCCAACGCTGCCGAGGCACAGCTTTGGAACTCGAGCTTCGAGACCCCGGTCGGCCCGCCACTGGTCATGGCTGTGTTTCGTGCCCAACCTCTGCTGCTCAACTTCTGGGCCACGTGGTGCCCACCCTGCGTGCGCGAAATGCCGGCCATCGATCGCTTTGCCCGGCAGGTGGCCCCGCGCGGCTGGCGTGTGGTGGGCCTGGCGGCCGACAACATCGCGCCGGTACGCGAGTTTCTGGCAGTGCGCCCGGTCTCGTACCCGGTCGGTTTGACTGGCTTTGCCGGTATCGAACTGTCCAAGGCGCTGGGGAACGACGCCGGCGGGCTGCCTTTCACATTGTTGTTCGGGCGCGGTGGTCGATTGCTTGAGCGCCACAGCGGCGAACTCAGTGCAGAACAGCTGACTGCCTGGGCAAACCGAGTCATCACCTGACCTGATTTTGCCAAACCACTGTCTTCTGTCGTCAATTCGCGTAGAGTCCGAGCCTTTGCACCGCGTCGCGGAGCGCCATGCGCGCTGACAATTTGCGGCAAGAAGCAGTCATTTTGGCGACTGTTAAATGAATGATGCGGCCCGCACACGCCGCTTGCCTCCGGGAGACCCCAGCATGGACCTGCGCAAACTCAAGACTCTGATCGATCTGGTGTCGGAATCGAACATTTCCGAGCTTGAGATCACGGAAGCCGATGGCAAGGTGCGCATCGTCAAGGCCGATCCACACCTGGCGACAACGCCGATGATGATGGTCGCTGCGCCAGCGGCGGCGGCCGTGCCACCGCCCCGCAGCGCGGCCGCCTTGGCAGCCGACCAAGCCGATGCCGCTGCCGCGGCGGCCGCGGAGAGTGGCCACATCGTCAAGTCGCCGATGGTTGGCACGTTTTATCTGGCGGCCAGTCCTGGCGGCAAACCGATGGTGAGCGTTGGCACGACGGTCAAGGCAGGCTCGGCCATCTGCATCATCGAGGCCATGAAGATCATGAACGAGATCGAAGCTGACGAGAGTGGCATCGTCGAGAAGATCCTGTGTGAGAACGGCCAGGCGGTGGAGTTCGGACAACCCTTGTTTGTCATCGATCGGCGGGGCTGAGTGTGCAGCGGACCGACTCAATGTGTTTGATTGCGACCGGTGCAGGCAGGGCCTCTTCGGCTGACCGCCTGCAGGAGGCCTGATTGTTCAAGAAGCTGCTGATCGCCAACCGCGGCGAGATCGCCCTGCGCATCCAGCGCGCTTGCCGCGAGCTCGGCGTGAAGTCGGTGGTGGTCTACTCCGAGGCGGATCGCGACGCCAAGTACGTCAAGCTGGCGGACGAGGCGGTGTGCATCGGCCCGGCGGCTTCTGCGCAGAGCTACCTCAACATGCCGGCGATCATCTCGACGGCCGAGGTCACCGATGCGGAGGCCATCCACCCCGGCTACGGATTCCTTGCCGAGAACGCCGACTTCGCCGAGCGCGTCGAGCGCAGCGGCTTCGTCTTCATCGGGCCGACGCCGGAGTCGATCCGGGTGATGGGCGACAAGGTCTCGGCAAAGCAGGCGATGATCAAGGCAGGCGTGCCCTGCGTCCCGGGCTCTGAAGGCGCCTTGCCCGAGGACCCCAAGGAGATTGTCAGGATCGCGCGCTCCATCAGCTACCCCGTCATCATCAAGGCCTCCGGCGGGGGCGGCGGACGTGGCATGCGCGTGGTGCATACCGAAGCCGCCCTCCTGCATGCGGTGCAGACGACGCGGGCCGAGGCCGCCGCGGCTTTTGGCAATCCTGCGGTCTACCTGGAGAAGTTTCTCGAAAGGCCGCGGCATATCGAGATCCAGGTTTTGGCCGACGAGCACAAGAACGCGGTCTGGCTGGGCGAGCGCGACTGCTCCATGCAGCGCCGCCATCAGAAGATCATCGAAGAAGCGCCAGCGCCCGGCATTGCCCGGCGGCTCATCGAACGCGTTGGCGACCGCTGCGTTGCGGCCTGCAAGAAGATCGGCTACCGCGGCGCTGGCACGTTCGAGTTTCTGTATGAAAACGGCGAGTTCTTCTTCATCGAGATGAATACGCGTGTGCAGGTTGAGCACCCGGTGACGGAGTGGGTCACGGGTGTCGACATCGTGCAGATGCAGATCCGCGTTGCGGCGGGGGAAAAGCTGCCCTTCTCGCAGCGCAATATCCAGATGCGTGGTCACGCCATTGAATGCCGGATCAATGCCGAGGACCCTTACAAATTCACGCCCTCACCAGGGCGTATCACGATGTGGCACCCGCCGGGCGGCCCGGGCGTACGGGTCGACTCGCACGCTTACACCAACTATGTGGTGCCGCCGAACTACGATTCGATGATCGGCAAGATCATCGTGCACGGCGATACCCGGGACCAGGCCCTCGCACGCATGCGCACGGCCTTGAGCGAGACCGTGGTCGAGGGCATTTCGACCAACATCGCCCTGCACCGCGAGTTGATGGTGGATGCCAAGTTCGTCGAAGGGGGCACGAACATCCACTATCTCGAAGGCTGGCTCGGTCTACACAAGCGCTGAGCGGGCCATGCACGAGTTGGTATTGAGCGCCGGCGAGGGTCTGGTCGAACCGGTGTCTGAGGCGCTGATGAACGAACTCGACGCGCTGTCGGTCTCGGTCGAGGATGCCGATGGCGACACCGAGGCTGAGCGCGCTTTGTTCGGCGAGCCTGGCCTGCCGACCCCACGGGGCGGATGGCAGCGCTCGACCTTGCGCGCACTCTTTGCCGATGAGGACGCGGCCACCCGCGCCGCGACCCTGCTGCTGGCGCAGGACTGGGCCTGCGCAGTGCATGTGCAAGGCCTGCAGGGCGTTCCGGATGCCGATTGGGTGCGGCTGACGCAGGCCCAGTTCACGCCGGTGGCGATCACCGAGTCCTTCTGGATCGTGCCCAGTTGGCACGAAACACCCGCCGCGGCCAGGCACGTGATCCGGCTTGACCCAGGCCTGGCCTTCGGCACGGGCACGCATCCCACGACCCGCATGTGCCTGCGTTGGATCGCGCGCCACGCCGAAGCCTGGCGCAAGGTGCTCGACTACGGCTGTGGTTCGGGCATTCTGGCCATCGGTGCCGCCTTGCACGGGGCCGTGGAGATCGACGCAGTGGACATCGACAGCGCCGCCGTCGAGTCGACCCACGCCAATGCCATTGCCAATGGCGTGGGGGTTCGCGCGGGCCTGCCCGACCAAGCCGATGGCGCCTATGCGCTGGTGTTGGCCAACATCCTGGCCAAGCCGCTGACCCTGCTCGCACCCCTGCTGAGCAGCCATGTCGCTGCGGGGGGCCACCTGGTCCTGGCGGGCATCCTCGAACGACAGACAAGCGAACTGCGGCAGGCCTACGCACCGTGGCTGAACCTCGAGGTTCAAGACCGTGACGACGGCTGGGTGTTGATGGTCGCGCGTCGCAGCAGCGACAGCGCGCGGTGCAGCCCATGAGCCTGGCCACCCGCTGTGCCGCCTGCGGCACGGTCTTCCGTGTGGTGCAGGACCAGCTCAAGGTCTCGGAAGGCTGGGTCCGTTGCGGCCGCTGCGGCGACGTGTTCAATGCGCTGGAGGGTCTGTTCGACCTCGAACGTGAAACCGCGCCCGCCTGGACACCTTCACAGCGCGGCGAGCTCGATCTCTTGCCGGTTCACGGCGATGAGCGCAAACCGGCCAGCGTTGCCGCCGGCGAGCCGGCCCACGTCATGGAGCGCGAAGGGGACGAGCCGGGCCATATCGACAATACGGAACTGGACACCCGAAGCGACTCGCACCTCGAAACCCACTTGATGCCGCGGGACGACCGCGACCCCGACGACGACGACGACGACGTCGGCCGCGGCGAGCTGTCCGACCTCGGCGGCTTGCCAAGTGACGACCCGCCTGCGGTGCCACCCACTCCAGCCCCAACCCCCGCATTCATGCGCCGGGCCGAAACAGCCGCCCGTTGGCAACGGCCTGGCATGCGCAGGGGCTTGGCGCTTGCGGCAGTTCTGTTGGGTGTCTTGCTGGCTGCGCAGGCTGTACTCTGGCAACGCGATGTGATCGCCGCGCGCTGGCCACAGTTCGCGCCGCTGTTGGCCGCGGCTTGCGAAACACTGGGCTGCCGCATCGAGCCTTTCCGGCGCCTCGACGGACTGGTGGTCGAGAGCAGCGGCCTGACGCAACTCGACGCCGCATCGCAATACCGCTTCCAGGTGGCACTGCGCAATCGTGACGCTTGGCCCTTGCTGATGCCGGCGCTCGATGTCACGCTGACCGACAACCGTGGCGAAGTCGTCGCGCGCAGGGTACTGCGCCAAAGCGACTTCGGCACCAACCTGCTGCCCACCGTGGCGGCCGGCGCCGAGTTGACCCTGCAAGTCGTCTTTGATGCCGGCGATCGCCGCATATCGGGCTACAGCGTCGAGATTTTCTACCCCTGACCCTGAGTCCCTATGCCAGCCTTGATTTGCGGTTCACTCGCGTTCGACACCATCACCAACTTCCCGGGCCGGTTCGCCCAGCAGATCCTGCCCGATCAGATCCATATCCTGAATGTGTCCTTCCTGGTGCCGACCCTGCGGCGCGAGTGGGGTGGCTGTGCGGGCAACATCGCCTACACGCTCAAGCTGCTGGGCGGCGAACCCGTGATTCTCGCTGCCTTGGGCCTCGACGGCGCTGGCTACCTCGAGCGCATGGAGGCGCTCGGTATTGACACCTCGTCGATCCTGGTTGAACCGAGCCACCACACGGCCCAGTGCATGATCATCACCGACGAGGGCAACAACCAGATCACGGCTTTCCATCCCGGGGCGATGAGCGTGGCCCACCATGCTCAAGTGCCGACCCGATCGCAGCGTGGCGACCTTGCGATCGGCATCATCGCGCCAGATGGCCGGGTGGCGATGGCCGAGCACGCTAGGCAGATGCACGCCGCGGGCATTCCATTCATCTTTGATCCGGGCCAGCAGTTGCCGCAGTTCGATGGACAGGAGCACCGTGAGATCTTGTCGATGGCGCGCTGGGTGGCCGTGAATGACTACGAAGCCAAGATGCTGTGTGAGCGCGTGGGTTGCGACTTGCTGGAACTGTCGCGTTTTCCGAACCTGGCCGGGCTGGTGGTGACGTTGGCGGACGAAGGTTGCGATGTGTGGCAACAAGGCGCGGTCGTGCGGGTGCCGGGCCTGGCTGCCGATGCCGTTGTCGATCCGACCGGCTGTGGCGATGCGTTTCGCGCTGGCCTGCTCTTCGGCCTGGAGCGCGGCTGGTCGCTCGAGCGCTGCGCCAGGTTGGGTAACCGTTTGGGGGCACTGAAGATTTCCAGCCGCGGTGGGCAAAATCACCGGATCGACGCGGCAATCCTGGATCTTTGAGGCGTGCAGGGGGCTGCGCCCGGACGGGGCCATCGCTACAGTCGAGAGACGAGCTTTCGATAACCCACGCCCCATGGACATCCTGCCGCTCCTGACGATCTCAGGCGCAGCCGTGGGCGGCGTCTTGGCAGGAGCAGCGGCTTGTTATTGGCCGTTGAGCCGCGTCATCAATGAACTGCGAGAGCGTTTGGAACGCTCTGAGCAGGCCCGCAATGGCGCCGTCGAGCGCTCAGCCCAGGCGCGCGAACAGATCGCGCAACTCAATCGGGCGATCACCGAGTTGCGCCGGGCGCACAGTTCTGCAGCCAGCCCGGTGTCGTCACGAGACCACGCCGAATCAGTGCTGGCCGCGGGCGACAGGAAGTCGCTGGCGCTGGCGCCAGGCGACACCGTGCAGCCCTTTGCCGATACCCAGGTCATGAGCAAGCTTTGACGCGAGCCCACAGCGCGCGAACGTAAAAAAACCCGGCCGAAGCCGGGTTTGCTCTCTTCGGCAGGCGTTCGGTCAGGCCGCGAGGCCTGACCGAACCGCCCTGCATCAGGGCTTGCTGCCTGTGGGGAACGGCCATGCGGCCGCCGGGCTCAATGCCGTCTTGGCCGCAGGGGCCGCAGGCGCTGCAGCCGCCGCTGGTGCGGCAGCCTTCTTCTTGGCAGCCGGCTTCTTTGCCGCCGCCTTCTTCTTGGCAGCGGGCTTCTTAGCTGCCGCCTTCTTGGGGGCGGCCTTCTTGGCTGCCTTCTTGGGAGCAGCCTTCTTGACCGCCTTCTTGGCTGCCTTCTTAGGGGCGGCCTTCTTCGCTGCCGGCTTCTTCGCCGCAGCCTTCTTCGCTGCCGGCTTCTTCGCCGCAGCCTTCTTCGCTGCCGGCTTCTTCGCCGCAGCCTTCTTCGCTGCCGGCTTCTTCGCCGCAGCCTTCTTCATCGCCGGTTTTTTCGCGGCGGCTTTCTTGGCCGGAGCCTTTTTCGCAGTTGCCATTTCAAATTCTCCTTGATCAAGTTGCAAAGAGCACCGCGTCGATCGAGCTCGATCAACCGCGGCGATTCACCGCCCGGGGCTTGTCCGGCAGGATTGCCGGCTCCCGATTCGGTGAACGGGGATGCGCTGTGTGGGCGAGGCTTCTGTTGGCCTCATCTCACACAACGCGGGTCTTGACTTCATGGATCCTGAAAGCAGAGAGGCCTCTTGGCCGCTGCTACTCCCACGACAACGCGCCACCGGTTTGGTACTCGATGACACGGGTTTCAAAAAAGTTGCGCTCTTTCTTCAGATCGATCATTTCGCTCATCCAGGGGAACGGGTTCTCCTCGTTCGGGAACAGTTCCTCGAGGCCGATCTGGGTCGCGCGCCGATTGGCGATGTAGCGCAAATAGCCCTTGAACATCGAGGCGTTCAGGCCCAGCACGCCGCGCGGCATGGTGTCCTCCGCGTAGCGGTACTCGAGTTCGACCGCTTTCAGAAACAACGCCTTGATCTCGGTCTTGAACTGCGCCGTCCACAGCTGTGGGTTCTCCAGCTTGATCTGGTTGATCAGATCGATACCGAAATTGCAGTGCATCGACTCGTCGCGCAGGATGTACTGATACTGCTCCGCCGCGCCGGTCATCTTGTTCTGTCGACCCAGGGCAAGGATCTGCGTGAAGCCGACATAGAAGAACAGCCCTTCCATCAGACAAGCGAACACGATCAGGCTCTTCAGCAGGGTCTGGTCGTTCTCGGCAGTGCCGGTATGGAAATGTGGATCGCTGATGACTTCGATGAAGGGAATCAGGAATTCGTCCTTGTCCCGGATCGATGCCACTTCGTGATAGGCGTTGAAAATCTCGCTCTCGTCCAGGCCGAGCGACTCGACGATGTACTGATAGGCATGGGTGTGAATCGCCTCTTCGAACGCCTGACGCAGCAGAAACTGGCGGCACTCCGGCGCGGTGATGTGACGGTACGTGCCGAGCGTGATGTTGTTGGCAGCCAGCGAGTCGGCAGTGACGAAGAAGCCGAGGTTGCGCTTGATCAGACGCCGCTCGTCGTCGGTCAAGCCATTCGGATCCTTCCAGGTCGCGATGTCACGCGACATGTTGACCTCGTTCGGCATCCAGTGGTTGGCACAACTCGAGAGGTACTTCTCCCACGCCCACTTGTACTTGAACGGCACCAACTGATTGACATCAGTCTTCCCGTTGATGATGCGCTTGTCGGCGGCCGAGACCCGGCGCGTATCGACGGCACTCTCCCGCCGAGCCGTCAGCGTAGGCTGCACAAAGTCAATGCTTGACGATTGAAGCGCAGGCGCCGCAGGAGACACTGAGGGAGACGACTCCAGGGCCCGCGCCTCTCGTGAGGGCTCAAGCGCGGTGCGAACTGACGGTGTCGTCTTGTTGCTGACGTTATCTTCCCAGACCAGCATGTAGCAATTTCCTATGAATTGAATTATCGGATTGTTGCGTGCGAACGCCAAGCACTTATTGACTTTGGCGCACTCACGTTGTTGCGCTCATGCGTCGCGTTGCGCAGCGCGGCGCGATGCTGTGCACATGGGGTGCATTGCGAATCACTGGCAGGCTTCGCACGTCGGGTCGTCGATCGCGCAATACTTCATGTCGATCGCGGGGCCATCGCTCATCTGCGCATGCGCCTGGGCTGCGGCGGCATCGAGCGCCGACAGCGTGGTCACGCCGGCGGCCGCGCCCGAACTCACTGCGTTGTGATCACCGCGGCTGACGGTGCTCATCTCGGCATGGGAGGCGCCCATCGTGCGCAGGTAGTAGGTGGTCTTGAGGCCACGCACCCAGGCCAGCTTGTAGGTCTCGTCCAAGCGCTTGCCCGACGCACCGGCCATGTAGATATTGAGAGACTGGGCCTGGTCGATCCACTTCTGTCGACGCGCCGCTGCCTCGACCAGCCAGGTTGCGTCGACTTCGAAGGCCGTAGCGTAAAGCTGCTTCAGCGACTCCGGCACGCGGTCGATCGGGCGCAGGGATCCCTTGTAGTGCTTCAGATCCATCACCATCACGTCATCCCACAGCCCCAGCTTTTTCAGGTCGCGGACCAAGTACTCGTTGACGATGGTGAACTCGCCGGACAGGTTGGACTTGACCGACAGGTTGCCAAAGCAAGGTTCGATAGAAGCATCGACGCCAATGATGTTGGAGATCGTCGCCGTCGGTGCGATGGCCACGCAGTTGCTGTTGCGCATGCCGTGCTCGCTGATGCGTGCGCGCAGCGCATCCCAGTCGAGCGAGGTCGAGTCGTCGACCTCGACATAGCCGCCGCGCTGTTCGGCCAGCAACTTCAAAGAGTCGAGCGGCAGGATGCCGCGGTCCCACAGTGAACCACGGTAGCTTGAGTAGCGTCCGCGCTCGGCGGCCAGTTCAGTCGACGCCCAATAGGCGTAGTAGCACACCGACTCCATCGAGCGATCAGCGAACTCGACTGCGGCGGTGCTGGCATAGGGCACGTGCAGCTCATACAGCGCGTCCTGGAAACCCATGATGCCAAGGCCAACCGGGCGATGACGCAAGTTGCTGTCGCGCGCCTTCTTGACGGCGTAGTAGTTGATGTCGATCACGTTGTCGAGCATGCGCATCGCCGTCGCGACGGTGCGCTTGAGCTTGACTTGGTCGATCTGCTTGCCGCCGTCAGGCGCTTCCACCAAATGCTGAACCAGGTTCACCGAGCCGAGGTTGCAGACCGCGATCTCGCTCTCGTTGGTATTGAGCGTGATCTCAGTGCAGAGGTTGGAGCTGTGCACAACGCCGACATGTTGCTGCGGCGAGCGCACGTTGCAGGCGTCCTTGAAAGTGATCCAGGGATGGCCCGTCTCAAACAACATTGTCAACATCTTGCGCCACAGGTCGCGCGCCGCCATGCGTTTGAAGAGCTTGATCTCGCCGCGATCCACCTTGGCCTCGTAGCCGGCATACGCCACCTCGAAGGCCTTGCCGAACAAGTCGTGCAGGTCGGGGCAGGTGGAAGGCGAGAACAGGGTCCAATTGCCACCCTCCATGACGCGACGCATGAACAGGTCTGGTATCCAGTTCGCGGTGTTCATATCGTGGGTGCGCCGCCGGTCGTCGCCCGTGTTCTTGCGCAGATCGAGGAACTCTTCCAGGTCGAGGTGCCAAGCCTCAAGGTAGGCACAGACGGCACCCTTGCGCTTGCCACCCTGGTTGACTGCCACCGCAGTGTCGTTGACCACTTTCAGAAACGGCACCACGCCCTGGCTCTTGCCGTTGGTGCCCTTGATATAGGACCCCAGCGCGCGCACATTGGTCCAGTCGTTGCCCAAGCCCCCGGCGAACTTCGACAGCAGCGCGTTCTCCTTCAGGGCTTCATAGATCCCATCGAGATCGTCGGCCACCGTCGTCAGGTAGCAGCTCGACAGCTGTGAACGCCGTGTGCCACTGTTGAACAAGGTCGGCGTGCTCGACATGAAGTCGAAGCTCGAAAGTACGTTGTAGAACTCGATGGCCCGTGCCTCGCGGTCGATCTCGCCCAGTGACAGCCCCATGGCCACGCGCATGAAGAAGGCTTGTGGCATCTCGATGCGCACTTCGTCGATGTGCAGGAAGTAGCGGTCGTACAGCGTCTGCAAGCCGAGGTAGTCGAATTGCAGGTCTCGCTCGGCTTTGAGCGCAGCCCCAAGGCGAACCAGGTCGTACTGCATCAGCTTCTCGTCCAGGAGTTCGCTTTGCACGCCCTTCTTGATGAAGGTGGGGAAGTACTCCGCATAGCGCGCAGCCATCTCGGCCTGGGTCACTTCGTCGCCGAGGATCTCGCGGCGGATGGTGTGCAGCAGCAGGCGTGCTGTGGCGCGGGTGTATGCCGGCTCTTTCTCGATCAAGGTGCGAGCGGCCAGGATCGATGCCTTGTAGACCTCGTCGATCGGCACGCCGTCGTACAGATTGCGCCGCGTCTCGGCCAGGATCGGCTCGGCGCGCACGTCGGCGCCGAGGTCGGCGCAAGCCGACTCGACGAGCCCTTGCAGCTTGGCATCGTCGAGGGGCACGCGCTGTCCGCGATCGATGACGGTGAGTGTCTGAGGCTTTGGCAGCTCGCGCGACTTGGACTGCTTGGCGCGCTCCTGCGAGCGGCGCTCGCGGTAGAGCACGTAGGCACGCGCGACTTCGTGGTGCCCGCCCCGCATCAAACCCAGCTCCACTTGGTCCTGCACATCCTCGATGTGGAAGGTGCCGCCGCCGGGGCGTGAGCGCAAGAGCGCGCGAACCACCGCCTCGGTCAGGCCATCGACGGTCTCACGCACGCTGGCCGATGCGGCACCTTGCGTGCCGTGCACTGCCAGAAACGCCTTCATCAGAGCCACTGCCACCTTGTTCGGTGCGAAAGCCACCACCGCGCCATTGCGGCGAATGATCTGATAGCCCTGGTACGCCGAGGTCGGCGTCACCGCCACAGGCATCGCACCGTGCTGGGAGGCGGCGGCAGCAGCCGTGGCGGCAGAAGTTACTTGCATGAGGAAGCCTTTAGACGAATTCGGGTGTGAGATCAGGAACGGAGCCCGCTCGGACATCAGCGCAACGGGTCCCGATCAACGAGGCAAGGAGTAGTAAGAACACGCGGTCAGGCGACCGCGAGACAGAAGTTGTGCAGAGCGTGGCGGTCGACCCGTGTCGACTTGGCCGGTCGCCCCCCGCGCCCTCGGGCCGCTGACCGCGGCCGTTGCGACGGCTGCCGCCACCACGCTTTGGAGAGGAAAGTAGCTTACCACCCGAACACTATATCTGGGGTCCCGGCAGGCGGCAAGCCACTACCGCTAGCGTTTTGATCCGGGCTTCCCCCGATGGCCGGCCAGTACGGCTGGGGCGACGGCGGGGCGGCCGCGCAGCAGGTGCGCCACGCGGCGCCAGTCGAAGCCCGGCCCCGGATCGGCCTTGCGGCCGGGCGCGATGTGCTCGTGCCCGACAGTCGCCACCAAGGGGTAATGCCGTGCCGCAGAGCGCAGCAACCGCGCCAGTGCGGCGTACTGCGCCGTCTCGAAAGCGGCGGTCTCGAGGCCCTCGAGTTCGATGCCGATCGAGTAATCGTTGCAGCCCGTGCGGCCTGCCCAGTGCGAGACCCCGGCGTGCCAAGCCTGGTCGTCACAGGACACCAACTGGAGCACGTCACCGCCTCGGCGAATGAAGAAGTGGGCCGAGACCCGCAACCCGCGCAAACTGTCGAAGTAAGGATGCTCGTCGCTGTCCAGGCGGTTGGTGAAAAGCCGCGCCACCTGGTCACCACCATAGCGGCCCGGTGGCAGGCTGATCGAGTGAACAACCGCCAAGGTGATCTGCTCGCTGTCCGCGCGCGGACTGAAATTCGGCGACGGTAGCTTGCGTGCATGGCACCACCAGCCCGACTGCCAGACGCTACGCTTCAAGATGTCAGTCGCCGCCGTCGATGCCGGCTACCACGACACCCAGGCGTGCCATGCGGTAGCGCATCTGACGCAACGACAGACCCAGGCTGGCGCCGGCCGCCGTGCGGTTGAATCGATGGCGCTCCAGGGCGCGCGCCAGGATGTCGCGCTCAACTTCGTCAAGGTGGGCGACCAAGTCAGTCGGCAAGCTGAGCGAGCTGGCGGCGGGGGCGGCCGCCAGATCCGCAAGCCGAGCTTCGATCGCGGCGGCATCGGTGTCGACGAAGACATCGTCGGCCAGACCGAGGTCATCGCTGGCGATCACGTCGCTGCCGGACAGGGCAACGGCGCGGTGCAGGAGGTTCTCGAGCTCACGCACGTTGCCGGGAAACGCGTAACGAGCCAGGCGCGCGAAGGCGTCACGCGACAGGCTCGGCGCGGGCGAGACGCCCGCATCCCTGGCGATGCGCTCCAGCAGTGCGGCACAGATCGGCGCCAGATCGTCGGCACGCTCGCGCAGCGGTGGAACGCGGATCTGGATCACGTTCAGGCGGTAGAACAGGTCCTGCCTAAAGCGCCCGGTTTGAACCTCAGTTGCGACATCCTTGTGCGTGGCACTCAGGACGCGCACATTGATCGGGGCCTCGATCACGGCGCCAATCGGCCGCACGGACCGCTCTTGGATCACACGCAATAGCTTGCTCTGCATGGCCAGCGGCAGGTCGCCGATCTCGTCGAGAAACAGGGTGCCGCCGTGGGCAGCCTGAAAGAAGCCGTCGCGGTCTTCGATGGCGCCTGTGAAGGCGCCCTTGCGGTAACCGAAGAACTCGGCCTCCAACAGATGCTCGGGGATGGCACCGCAATTGACCGCGATGAAGGGTTGGCCGGCGCGCGGACTGACATCATGGATCGCCCTTGCCACCAGCTCCTTGCCGGTGCCCGACTCGCCCTGGACCAGCACCGGCGCCATGCTGCGAGCGACCTTCTCGATCAACGAACGCACCTGCTGCATGGCCGCCGAGTTGCCCGACAGGCGCCGCAAAGCCAAGGGCACGGATTCGACCGACGCGGCCGCCGGCGCGAAGTCGGGTCGCGTCAGATCGGGCGGCGCTGCGCGCGGCGCCTCGCGGGCAGGGCGCGAACTGCTGGCCGGTGCCCTGCCCTCGCTGGGCAGGTTGGTCGGCACCACCGTCGGCGCGCCCTGCGGCGCGCGCCCAAGCGCAGAGGCCACCACGGCGCGGAACTGGCGCAGATCGACCGGCTTGGTCAGGTAATCGTAGGCGCCGGCCTTCAAGGCCTCGACCGCGTTCTCCGCAGATCCGTAAGCAGTGATCACGATCGCCTTCTCACGCCGAGCGCCCTGCTCGAGCTTGGCCAACAGGTCCAGGCCACTGCCGTCGGGCAGGCGCATGTCGGTGATCACCGCGCTGTAGGTGCGGTCCTTGAGGTGCAACAGGGCTTCTTCGACCGAGCCCGCGCTCTCGACGTCGTAACCCTCGCGCAGCAGGGTCAGCTCATAAAGCGTGCGCAGGTCAGGCTCGTCATCGACGACCAGCAAGCTGAAGTGGGCAGGAGCATTGGATGTCATTCGGGACTCTTCAGGCATGGCACCGCACTGCGCACCTTGGTGTGGTCGGCCGCGACGCGCGACCTGCGCTGGCCCAGGTGGCTCATGGCACCAAACGGTTCTGACTCGGTGCCGCCCCTGTCGAAGAGGCCACCCGCATGGCCACCGTGAACTCATTGCGATGCGGGCTGCTTGCGGGATGTTGCCAATAGTCGATGCTGCCCCCGTAGCGCTCACATAACTCTCGACAAATATACAGGCCCAAACCGGTGCCGCGACTGCGGGTGGAAAAGAAGGGCTCGAAGAGAAGGGGTTCGATCTCGGGCGGGATCGGGTCCCCATCGCTGGCCAACGAGATCCGGGCCTGCGATCCCCCCAGGCGCTCTGCTCGCAGTGCGATCGCGCCCGGCCGGTCACTGGCATGGCGGCGCGCGTTGTCGAGCAGGTTGACCAAGACGCGACGCAGGTGCTCCGGGTCGAACAGCACAGCCACCGGCTCCGACGGCAGGTCGACCTGCAAGCGGCCGCCGTTCTCCAGCGAGAAGTGGCTGGTGCGCGCCCAGTCGGCCACGATGCGACCGACCTCGGCACCCAGGTCAATCGCCTGCGGTATGGCGTCGATCCCCGGCGACACCTCCATCACGTCGTCGACCAGTCGCTTGAGACGCTCGACGTTGTCCGCCACCATGCTGGTCAGCATCTGTTGTTCCGCGCCGACCGCGTCTTCGGCCAGCAGGGCATTGGCCTGCGCAATCGCGGCCAACGGGTTGCGGATCTCGTGGGCGATGCCTGCGGAGACGCGGCCCATGGCGGCCAGCTTTTCCTGGCGCGTACGCGCCTGGACACTGCGCAGGTCTTCGACGAAGACGACGCAAAAGACCTCACCCCCGGGCTGGCCATCGCCCGGACTTGCGCCACTGATGCTGCCAACCCGCGGTCGCGTGAAGCGGGCACGCAGTCGCAGGGCGCGCTTCTGTCCGCTCGCGAAGTGCAACGTCAGGTCGCGTACGCCGTCGGGCCAGCGTCCCGCCTCGAACGATTCCTGGACCACTTGACTCAACTCCGTCCAAGCCGCATCGTCCTGCAACTGGAACGGCGCTGCAGAGCCCAGGCCCTGCAGCGCGAGCAATCGGCGCGCGGCGGGGTTGGCGGCACGCACCCGGGCGCGGCGGTCAATCACCAGCACCCCGTCGGCCATTTCTTCGATCACCAGGCGATTGAGCTGCGCCTGCTGCCGTGCCAACTCCAGGCTGCCGCGTGCGGTCAACTCTTCGCGCGCCAAACGCCCGGCCAGCTCGCCCGTCAAGAGCGTTATGGCGAAAAATCCGATGCCCGCCAGTCCCGCCGGCGTCATCGTCGTGGCCAGATCGCCCAGGTTCAGGCCGGTGCGCCATGCGGCCGCCAACAGCATCAGCGATACCGCCGCCGCCGTCGCCAACGCCATCAGCCGCCCGGTGAGCACACCGGCCATCAAGACCGGCATCACGAGCAGCGCAACATAGTTGAACGGGCTGACCGGCTCGAGTGCGTGCAGCGCCGAGAACGTCAACAGGTCGAAACCGACGGTGGCCAGCCACTGACGCCGCGTCAGCCGTGTCTGCGTGCGTGCGGCCCCGCGAAACCGCGGCAGCACCCAGAGCGTGAGGGTCTGAGCGGCATACAAAACACACACGCTCAATGCCAGGGTCGAGCGGGCGCCGAAGAGGTTGCCCAGGACCTGCGTCACCAGCAATGCCAGGCCGAGCACGGCCCGCGCGCCGACAAAGATCCTGTACAGGCGCTCGAAGGTACTGCTGCCCGCAGAGACGATGCGACGGGCCTGGCGAGAGAGGAATCGACTGTCCGCCGGCAGCGAGGTCTCACCCCACCCAGGCACAAAGGTCCCGCGCTCTGCCGATTCGGTCGCAGCCCTGCGCTCGTCACCCTCGCCGGCGCTGCCCACGCCGATTGCGTCGAACAACGAGTCGGCGGCCACCGTCGCGGACCACGCCTCGTCGCGGCGCGGTGCGGCGCGCCGATCGCCCCGACGCCGTTCCGCAGCCGACGACGCTGCCGCTGAAGCCGGTGCACTGGGCTCGCTCATGAAGGCGTCATGCGAGCAACTGCTTAGGACTCGCCGCGGTCAAGAGGCGCGCGGCCCTGCATCGCGGTGCGCCGCACTGCAGTATCCCGCGCCGTTGGAAGCCAGGGCCAAACTGGCAGGCAAGTGCACGCCGCAATGCGCGCACTCGACCATGCCCTCGATGGCCGGCGCGGGGGGCGGCTGCGCGGCAGCCGGGTCTGGACGACGTACCTGCTTGCCGCGACGCCGCACACTTCCCAGAATCAGCCACACCAGCAGCAATACCGCCAGCAGCACGACCAAAGCTTTCATCGCCTGCGAAGCCTCAGCCAGCCCGTTGCAGGATCACTTCGAGCACGAAGCGATAGCCAACGTAGGCCAGCAGCAGCAACACCGCGCCGGCGTAGACCCAGCGCGTCGCGTGCCGACCGCGCCAGCCGCGCCAATGCCGCCCCGCCAGCAGGACGGCGAAGGTGGCCCAGCCCAACAGGGACAAAACCGATTTGTGGTCCCAGCGCCAGGAGGGTGAAGCCCAAATCCCCAGCACGATCGCACTCGTCAGGGCCAGAAATCCTATCTCCACGAAGCGAAAGGTCAGTCGCTCCAACTGCATCAAGGGCATGCCGGCAGCCAAGGGCTTGGCCACCACAGCGCGGCTGCGCAGACGCCGCTCTGCGCTGTCGAGCAGCCAAGCGTGCAACACCGCCATGGCCAGCAGACCATATGAGACGACGCCCAGCAGCCAGTGCAACGGCAGCCACGCCGAGCCCGCCTGCGGCCGCGACTCACCCGGGAACGCAGCGGCGAGCAAGACCACGGCGGTGCCGGCCACTGCCAGCACCCGCCGCACCGCGGGGACGGGCAAAAGCCGGCTCTCCACCGTGTGCACCGCCAGCACGATCCAGACCGTGACCGAGAGCGCCGGCGCAAAGCCGAAACGGGCACCCGCCACCGGCGCGCCATAACCGAACACTTCCAGCGCCAGCGCCAGCCCGTGCGCCCCCCAGCCGATGGCCAGCGCAGCCTCTGGCCAGCGCGCGCGCGACGGCAAAGGCCAGGCGGCGGCAACGTAGCCGAGCATGGCCACCAAACTGGTGGCCCATTCCAGGCTCAGGACCATCGGGCAAAGCCTCTCGACGCTAAGATCATGGAGTCAGTGTACTTTCGGCTGCGGCCGCTCTCGATGGCCTCGACCCTTTCCGATCGCCTCTCACGCCTGGTCAAGACGATGCGGGGTCAGGCCCGCATCACGGAGGCCAACGTCGGCGACATGCTGCGCGAAGTGCGCATGGCCTTGCTCGAGGCCGACGTCGCCCTGCCGGTGGTGCGCGACTTCATTGCCCGCGTCAAGGACAAGGCGCTCGGTCAGGAAGTTGCTGGCTCGCTCAATCCGGGCCAAGCCTTGGTCGGCATCGTGCACCGTGAACTCGCCGCGACGATGGGCGATGGCATCAGCGAATTGAACCTCGCCACACAGCCGCCTGCGGTCATCTTGATGGCCGGCCTGCAAGGGGCCGGCAAGACGACGACCACCGCCAAGCTCGCCAAGCACCTGATCGACAGGCGCAAGAAGAAGGTGCTGACGGTATCTGCCGACGTCTACCGGCCGGCGGCGATCGAACAGCTGAAAACCGTGACGCGACAGGCGGGCGCCGAGTGGTTCCCGTCAACACCCGATCAGCAACCGCGTGCCATCGTGTTGGCGGCTCTCGACCACGCCAAGCGCCATTACTTTGACGTTCTGCTGGTCGACACCGCCGGCCGCTTGGCCATCGACGAAGCCTTGATGGCCGAGATTCGTGAATTGCATGCGGTGCTCGATCCGGTCGAAACCCTGTTCGTGGTCGATGCGATGCAGGGCCAGGATGCCATCAACACGGCCCGCGCCTTCAAAGAGGCCTTGCCGCTGACCGGCGTGGTACTGACCAAACTTGACGGCGATGCGCGGGGTGGCGCCGCCCTGTCGGTGCGTCAGATCACCGGTACACCCATCAAGTACGCCGGCGTGTCGGAAAAGATCGATGGTCTGGAGGTGTTCGACGCCGAGCGTCACGCCGGCCGCGTACTGGGCATGGGCGACATCCTGGCCCTGGTCGAGGAAGTGCAGAAGGGGGTCGATCTCGACGCGGCGCAAAAGCTGGCGGACAAGGTCAAGAGCGGCAGCGCCTTCGACCTCAACGACTTCCTGTCGCAGATCTCGCAGATGAAGAAGATGGGTGGGCTGGCTTCGCTGATGGACAAGTTGCCGAGCCAGCTGAGCGCCAAGGCCGGTGCGCTCGGCGCCGGCGACATGGATCGGGCTGAGCGTGACGTCAGGCGCATGGAGGGCATCATTTGCTCCATGACAGCCCTGGAGCGACGCAAGCCGGAGCTGATCAAGGCCACACGCAAGCGCCGCATCGCCGCGGGTGCCGGCGTTCAGGTGCAGGAGGTCAACCGCCTGCTCAACCAGTTCGACCAGATGCAGGGGATGATGAAGAAGATGAAGGGCGGCGGCCTGATGAAGATGATGAAGCGCATGGGTGGCCCGGGCGCCATGAAGGGCTTCGGCCGCTAGACCGGCTCGTCGGCGCCGACTCGCCAAGTGTGGGGGTGGCCGCAGAGGGGGCTGGCGCGTATCCTGCTGCGTCCATCCGAGTTGTTTTGAGACACGCGAGCACTCCAGACCATGTCGATCGAGATCCTTGCCGTTCTTGTGCTGCTGGTGGCTGTCGCGGGCGGATATGGGCTGTTGCGGCGCCGCAGCCGGCCTGCTGCCGCCGACGAGTCGGCCCGCGAGCGCGACAGCATCGACACTGTGGCCGGTTGGCCTCCCGAGGTCACACGGCTGCTGAGCGGGGGCGAGCGATCGGCCCATGAAACCCTGGTCAAGGCGCTGCCCGAGTGCCTGGTGTTTTCGCAAGTGCCCCTGGCGCGCTTCATTCGCGTGCCGCGGCGCAACTCCTACGGCGACTGGCTGACCCGGGTCGGCCACCTGAGCGCGGATTTCCTGATCTGCGATCGAGCCTCCCTGGTCATCGGCGCGGTCTCGCTGCAGTCCGCGCAGGAGAGTGAGCGGGCAACCCGACGGCGGGCGCGCATGGCTCGCGTGCTGAAGGCTGCAGGCGTAAAGGTCTTTGTCTGGCGCGAGCTGGCCATTCCGACGCCGGCCGCGGCACGCGACCAGATCATCCAGCGCACAGGCGTGCCCAACATCGCAGCCGAAGACTTGGCCCAGGAGCGCGACCGCGCCCAGCGCCCACCAGGCCCGGCCAACGGCAAGCTGCCCCTGCCCGACGTCGTGTCCGAGATGCCGCTCGGCGGTGCGCGCCAGGAACCGCCTTCTTCGACCTGGTTCGACGACCTCGACAGCAATCCGCAACTCGACCCCAGCCGCAAGCGCGGCGAGGCCTGACGGGCGCCGCTCAGTTGAGCAAGGCCTGGGAGAACTCCCGCGCGTCGAAGGTTTCCAGGTCTTCTAGCTTCTCGCCAACGCCGATGAAGTAGACCGGCACTGCCCCGCCCGCTCGCTCGCGTGCCCACAGCGCAATCGCGGCCAGGACGCCCCCCTTCGCAGTCCCGTCCAGCTTGGTCACCAGTAGACCGGTCAGGTGCAAGGCCTCGTCAAAGGCCTTGACTTGGGAGAGCGCGTTCTGGCCCGTGTTGCCGTCGACCACCAGCAACACTTCATGCGGCGCCCCGGCTTGCGCCTTGGCAATCGTGCGCTTGATCTTCTTCAGCTCTTCCATCAGGTGCAACTGCGTCGGCAGCCGGCCCGCTGTGTCGGCGATCACCACGTCACTGCCGCGAGCCCGACCCGCCGTGACGGCGTCGAAGCTCACGGAGGCCGGGTCCCCGCCTTCCTGGCTGACGATCTCCACGTGGCTTCGCCCCGCCCAGAATGCCAGTTGCTCGCGCGCCGCAGCGCGGAACGTGTCGGCGGCGGCCAGCAACACCTTCTGGTCGGCATCGGCCAAGTGGCGCGTCAGTTTGCCAATGCTGGTGGTCTTGCCAGCACCGTTGACGCCAACCACCATCATCACGGTCGGTGGCTCCGGCTGCAATGCCAGCGGCCTTTGCAGGGGCGCCAGCAGGTCCGCCAGCGCCTGTGCCAGCAAGTCCTTGACGACAGCCGGCTCAGTCGCCGCCTGCTCCTTGACGCGGCGCTTCAAGTCGGCCAACAAGAAGGCCGTCGCCTTGACCCCGGCGTCCGCCATCAACAACGCCCCTTCCAGCTCCTCGTAGAGGGTGTCGTCAATGCGTGCGCCCGTGAAGACCTGCGCGATGCTCGACCCTGTCTTGCGCAGGCCGGCGCGAAGACGATCCAGCCACGGCTTGCGCACCGCCGCCTCGGGCAGCGAGACCGCCGCCTGCGGGACGACCGCATCGGCAACCGCCTTTTTCTTGAAGAAAGCGAACATCGAGAGGGAGCAGCGCCGGTGTCCCGGTTCCAGGGGGTCCGGAACGACCCAGGCCGGTATAATTCCGGGCTCAGGCGCTTTAGCTCAGTCGGTTAGAGCGACGGAATCATAATCCGCAGGTCCGGGGTTCGAATCCCTGAAGCGCCACCACTAAATGCACAGCCCGAGCGTCTCGCTGGGGCTGTTTCGTTTGGCGACGCGGTATCGTCGCTACGTTCCCACAGCCACTGGATCTACCCCATGCTTCGCTGTGCCTTCGTACTGCTGATCGCCATGGCCGCGGGCCTGCCCGCCCAGGCCCAACGCGCCTTTCAGGCCTCCGCCCTGCGTGGCGAGCTGCTGGTGACCCGGCCTCCCGAGGCCTTGCTCAATGGCCAAGCCATGCGCCTGGCGCCCGGAGCGCGTATCCGCAACGCGTCGAACATGGTCCAGCTGTCGGGCTCGCTGGTGGATCAGAAGCTGGTCGTGAACTACACGCTCGACGCGGCAGGCGAACTGCGCGATGTCTGGATCCTCAGCGCTGCGGAACAGGCGGTCAAACCCTGGCCAAGCACCTCCGAGCAGGCGCGCACGTGGGCCTTCGACTCGACGATGCAGCGCTGGAGCAAGCCATGACTGGGTTGTCCAAGAAGGTCTATATCAAGACCTTTGGTTGCCAGATGAACGACTATGACTCGGGCAAGATGGTCGACGTATTGCGCGCAGCCGATGGTTATGAGCCCACCACTGATGTAGAGCAAGCCGACCTGGTCCTGTTCAACACCTGCTCGGTGCGCGAGAAGGCGCAGGAAAAAGTCTTTTCCGACCTCGGCCGGATCAAACACCTCAAGGCCAAGGGGGTCCTGATCGGTGTCGGCGGCTGCGTTGCGAGCCAGGAGGGCGCAGCCATCATCGACCGTGCACCCTACGTCGACATCGTGTTCGGTCCTCAAACGCTGCATCGGCTGCCCCAACTGATCGAAGCGCGTCGCTCCCAGAACCGGGCGCAGGTCGACATCAGCTTTCCGGAGGTCGAGAAGTTCGACCACCTGCCGCCGGCACGTGTCGAGGGTGCCAAGGCCTTCGTCTCCATCATGGAAGGTTGCTCGAAGTACTGCTCCTATTGCGTCGTCCCCTACACCCGGGGTGAGGAGGTCAGCCGGCCGTTCGAGGATGTTTTGGCCGAAGTCGTGAGCCTGGCCAGCCAGGGCGTCAAGGAAGTCACCCTGCTCGGACAAAACGTCAATGCCTATCTCGGCACCATGGGGTCCAGCGTCGAGCGCGCCGACTTTGCCCTGCTGCTTGACCATGTCCATGAGGTCCCCGGCATCGAGCGGATCCGCTACACCACCAGCCATCCGAACGAGTTCGGCAAGCGCTTGATCGAGGCCTATGGCCGCTTGCCCAAGCTGGTCAATCATGTCCATCTACCCGTGCAGCACGGCAGCGACCGAATCCTGGCGGCAATGAAGCGTGGCTATACCGCCATGGAGTACAAGAGCACCGTGCGCAAGCTGCGCGCCGTGCGCCCGGAGATCTGCCTGTCCAGCGACTTCATCGTCGGCTTCCCCGGGGAGACCGACAACGACTTCAGCAAGATGATGAAGTTGATCGACGACGTCGGATTCGACAGTTCGTTCTCCTTCGTTTACAGCCCCCGACCCGGCACGCCAGCCGCGGCCTTGGCTGACGCCACCCCGCCTGCGGAAAAGCTCCAACGCCTGCAGGCCCTGCAGGCGCGAATCGAAGAACAGGCGCGCGCCATCGGCGCCTCACGCGTGGGCACGGTGCAGCGCGTGCTCGTGGAGGGTCCGTCGCGCAAGGATGCGCAAGAGTTGATGGGCCGCACCGAGTGCAACCGAATCGTCAATTTCGAGGCGCCGAAGCGACTGGTGGGTCAGATGATCGATGTGGTCATCACCAGCGCCTATCCACATTCGCTTCGAGGCGAGGTGGTCGTCCTCGAGCCGGTATGAGGCGGCCTCAGCGGCGAACGAAGCCCCGCCACCACAGTGCCAGCGCACTGGCGATGACCAGCCCGGCGTAGGTTGCCATCTTGCCATCCCGGCCAAACAGCACGAGCCCGGCGATCAGTGCCAAGCTGCCGGCCAGGGCCGTCCAGATCACCATGTGGCGCCAGGGCACCAGCGCCAAGTCTCGGCGCCAAATCAGTTTGGCCAGGGACGCCGAGACCAGCGCCACCCCGATGGCGGGTGCAAGCAAGTTGAGCAGGTGCCAAAGAGCGTCAATCGGGCCCATCATCGCGAGGGTTCTGCCAGGGTGTCCGCCTGTGTCGCAAAATTTATAATCATTCTATGAGCGTGTTTGCCCTTGGGCTGAACCACATGACGGCGCCCCTTGACGTGCGTGGCCGGTTTGCGTTTGCCCCGGGACAATTGCCTGCTGCATTGTTGAGCCTGCGCGAGCGCCTGGCGCGCGCGGCACCGGAGACGGCGTTGCTATCCACCTGCAATCGCACCGAGTTGTATGTCGCGGGGCTCGATCACCATGCCGGTGACCTGGTCGTGCCGGCCATCGGTTGGTTGGCCGCGCACGGCGGCATCAGCCCGAGCGACCTCAGCGCCCACACCTACGTGGTCGAGAACAGTGCTGCCGCGCGTCACGCCTTCCGGGTTGCGGCCGGCCTGGACTCGATGGTCCTCGGCGAGCCGCAGATCCTCGGCCAGATGAAACAGGCGGTGCGCGAGGCTGACGAAGCCGGCACTTTGGGCACCACCCTGCACCAACTGTTCCAGCGCTCGTTTGCCGTGGCCAAGGAAGTGCGCACAAGCACTGACATTGGCGCGCATTCGGTCAGCATGGCGGCTGCCGCTGTGCGGCTGGCAGCTGAGTTGTTCGAAGACCTGCGAAAGCAGCGCGTCCTGTTCGTTGGCGCGGGCGAGATGATCGAATTGGTGGCAACCCACTTCGCTGCCCGCGAGCCCAAATCGATGTCGCTGGCGAATCGCACGCTTGAGCGCGGCGAGTCGCTTGCGGCGAGATTTGGCGGCCAGGCGCTTCGCTTGGCCGAGGTGCCCGAGCGACTGCACGAGTTCGACATCGTGGTCTCCTGCACCGCAAGTTCGGTTCCCATCATCGGTCTGGGCGCGGTGGAGCGGGCCCTCAAGGCGCGTCGGCGGCAGCCGATGTTCATGGTCGACCTGGCGGTGCCGCGCGACATCGAGCCCGAAGTGGCGCAGCTGGCGGACGTGTACCTGTACACCGTCGACGACTTGTCGTCGCTGGTGCAAACGGCAGGTGCGAAGCGCCAGGCGGCCGTCGAACAGGCTGAAGCCATCATCGATGCCGGCGTCCAGAGCTTCGAGCACTGGCTTGACCAGCGCGCCAGCGTCCCACTGATCCAGGCCCTGAATCGCCAAGCCGACGATTGGCGCGCGACGGAACTGGCCCGCGCCCGAAAGCTGCTCGCTCGCGGCGACGACGCCGACACGGTTCTGGAAGCCTTGGCTCGAGGCCTGACGCACAAGATGCTGCACGGCGCGTTGGCCGAGCTGAATGCCGCCGATGGCGCCCACCGGGATCAAGTCGCCGAAGCGGTGACGCGCATGTTCTTGCGTCCATCGTCGCGCAAGTCGGGTCATGACGACCCGGGTGACACCGCGCAACGCCACTAGCGTCACGCGCCCTCACTGCCCGCCGGCAGCGCTCCCCGCGCTGCGCTTGCCCCTCGCCAGGATTGCCCGCCCTCCCCGCCGATGAAAGACTCCCTGCGCCAACAGTTCGAGCGCCTGGCCATGCGGCTGGCAGAACTCGACGCCCGCCTGGCCGACCCGCAGGTCAGCGCCGACATGAAGCGCTACCGAGCGCTGGCGCGTGAGCAGGCCGAAGCCAGTGGGTTGGTTGAGTTGTTCCAGCGCTATCTCCAGCGTGAAAGAGACCTGGCTGCGGCCAATGAGATGCTTGCCGAGGACGGCGATGCTGAGATGAGGTCGATGGCGCGCGAAGAGGCCGACCTGGCCGCCACCGATCTGGAACGGCTGCAGGCAGAGCTGCAAACTGCGCTGCTGCCGCGCGACCCCGATGATGCGCGCAATGCCTTTATCGAGATCCGCGCGGGCACGGGCGGTGATGAGTCGGCCCTTTTCGCAGCCGATCTGGCGCGCATGTACTTGCGCTGGTGCGAGCGCCAGGGGCTCACGACCGAGGTCATGAGCGAGAGCGCGTCCGAGCTAGGTGGCTACAAGGAGCTGGTGATCCGGGTTGCCGGCGAGCAGGTCTTTGGCCGTTTGCGTTACGAGTCCGGTGGCCATCGCGTGCAGCGCGTGCCGGTCACGGAGAGCCAGGGACGCATTCACACCAGCGCCTGCACCGTGGCCGTGATGGCGGAGCCCGACGAGGTCGAAGAGTTGCAGCTGAACCCGGCCGACTTGCGAATCGACACGTTTCGCGCCAGCGGCGCCGGCGGTCAGCACGTCAACAAGACCGACAGCGCGATTCGCATCACGCACCTTCCGACCGGCATCGTTGCGGAGTGCCAGGACGATCGATCGCAACACCGCAACAAGGCCAAGGCGCTGGCCGTGCTGACCGCCCGACTGCGCGACAAGGAACGAAATGAACGTTCGAGCACGGAAGCTGCGACGCGCAAGGGTCTGATCGGCAGCGGTGACCGCTCGGACCGCATCCGCACCTACAACTTCCCGCAAGGCCGGCTGACTGACCACCGTGTCAACCTGACTTTGTACAAGCTCGGCGCCGTGATGGACGGTGAACTCGACGACGTCCTGGCAGCGCTGCAAGCGGCCCGGGCCGCCGAGCAACTCGCGGCTTTGGAGAGCGGCGGCAAGGACGCGGCGCGTGCCTGATCTGGCGACTGTTGGCGAGACTCTGTCGCATGCACGGCTGATCGGCGTCGACCGACTCGATGCCCAGTTGCTCCTGGCTCACCATCTGAGCCGCCCGCGCGTGTGGCTGTTGGCGCACGACGACGCAGCCATCAACAACAGCGCTGAGATGCTGTCCTTGCTGCAACGGCGTGCCGCGGGCGAACCCTTGGCCTACATCACCGGCGAGCGCGAGTTTCATGGCTTGCTGTTGCAGGTCACGCCCGATGTCCTGGTGCCCCGACCCGACACCGAGACACTGGTCGACTGGGCCCTCGAACTGCTCTCTGGCCAAACCAGCCCTCGGGTTGTCGACCTGGGCACCGGCAGCGGTGCCGTCGCCCTGGCGCTCAAGAGCGGCTGCACTGGCGCTCGTGTCCACGCCAGCGACAGCAGCCCTGCCGCGCTGGCGATCGCCCGCAACAACGGCAACCGGCTCGCCCTTGACGTGACTTGGCACCTGGGCGACTGGTGGCAGGCTCTCGACGCCGGATTGCGCTTTGACCTGGCCGTTGCCAACCCACCCTATCTCGCACCCGACGACCCCCACCTACCCCTGCTGCGCCACGAGCCGCTGGCGGCTCTGGTGGCACAGCGCGAGGGGCTGGCGGACATCGAGCGCATCGTGTCCGGCGCGATCGCTCGACTCCAACCGGGCGGTTGGCTGATGTTGGAGCACGGCTACAGCCAGGCAGAGCAAGTGTGCGAACACCTCCTGCTTGCCGGCCTCGGCCAGGTCGCCACCCGCACTGACCTGTCGGGCCACGCCCGTGTCAGCGCCGGCCGCCGCCCCGAGCTGGGCCATTGACGCGCCACAGCAACAGCCGAAGGCCAGCACCTGAAATCGCGGCACTCCTTCTCACCAGGGCCGTTCCCTGCCAACGACAGATGGGCGTAGCATGAAGCTGCGGGCTTCATGCAGAGTTCTTCGTTTGCGCTGCCTGACGTCCATTGCGCAGTGAGATCAGGGAGGCAGTGATGAGCAGCTTAAGACTTTTTCTCTTGGCTTCGGTTGCAGCCTGGATGTCGATGCCATCTGCTTTGAATGCTCAAACTGGTCTGAGGATCGACAGCGCAGCCGAGACCGGCCAGCCCCATTGGCCGCGTTGGCAGGCTCGCTTCGGGCTGGCCACCCAAAGATCGGCGATCGACGCCGGAGCTCAATGGCAGCTGAGCGCCGGCCAACTGCTCGGCGACTACTACTGGAACGGGCTGCAACCCGCCGGCATCGGCCGCAGCAGTGGATTTCGAGCCACCAGCGGTCTGCTGCTGGGTCGCCGTTCAGTGGCCTTGGGCGTGCCTGCGCCCAGCTCGTCCCAGGCGATCGGCATCACCTTGTCACGCAGCCTGCGCCCGCCGAGTGGCCTCGGTGAGGATCTCAATGAACCTTGGTCTGCCGTGCCCTACCTGGGTATCGGCTACAGCGGTATCTCCCTGCGGGGCGGCTGGGGCTTCACCGCCGACGTTGGCCTGGCGGGCACCGCCGGGGGTCTGCGGACCCGCCGCGAGGCTGGCCTGGGGGCACAGGGCGCTGAGGACCTGCTGCGCGAATTGCGCTTGACGCCGGTCCTCCAGTTCGGTGCCTCGTACGCCTTCTGACGCCTGACCGATCCATCCCTGAGGGCGGCATTGACCCGGTCGGTAGTGGTCTCGGCTGAGATTGCCGTATAACCACGCCTTTCCCAGCCACTTTGCATCGACCATGAACGACGTTCAACAACGCATTGCCGACCTTGTCCAACAGAACCGCGTCGTGCTGTTCATGAAGGGGTCGACTCAGTTTCCCATGTGCGGGTTCTCGGGCCGCGCGATCCAGATCCTAAAAGCCTGCAGCGTCACCGACCTCAAGACGGTCAACGTGCTCGAAGACGAAGGCATCCGCCAAGGCATCAAGGACTTCGCCAATTGGCCGACGATCCCACAGCTGTACGTCAACGGCGAGTTCGTGGGTGGCTCCGACATCATGATGGAGATGTACCAGGCAGGTGAGTTGCAACAGGTGCTGGCACCGCAGTGAGCGCTGGACAAGGCCGATTGGTCGTCGGCATCACGGGCGCCAGCGGCGCCGTCTACGGCGTGCGCCTGCTCGAGCGAGCGCGAAGCTTGGGCATCGAGACCCACCTGGTCGCGACGCCGGCAGGGGTGCTGAATGTGAACCACGAGCTGGGCATGGACCGGCGTGCGTTGGAAGCACTGGCAAGCCACGCCTACTCACCCGGCGATGTTGGTGCATGCATCGCCAGCGGCAGTTTCGACACCTCGGCCATGGTGGTAGCCCCCTGCTCGATGAAGTCCTTGGCAGCCGTCGCCCACGGGTTCGGCGACAACCTGCTGACGCGCGCAGCAGACGTAACGCTCAAGGAGCGCCGGCGGTTGGTGCTGATGGTTCGCGAGACGCCGTTTAATCTGGCCCACCTGCGCAACATGACGTCCGCGACCGAAATGGGCGCCATCGTGTTCCCGCCGCTTCCCGCGTTCTATCACCGGCCGGCAGCGATCGACGACCTGGTCAACGACAGCGTCGAGCGCGTGCTCGCCCTGTTGGGCATCGATGCAGCCGAGCCGCACGCCTGGCAAGGCCTTTAGGACGAGAACTGCCACTGGCGTCGAATCGCCAGCACCGCATTGGGGTACTCGGCCCGGCCGCGGCTGCCGTTGTAGCGGCCCAGTGCCATGAACAGGTCGCCCCGCTCGCGCTCAAGGTAGTGGCGAAGGATGACGCAGCCAAAACGCAAATTGGTCTGCATGTGGAACAGCTTGGCAGCATCGCCATCGCCGATCACCCGGGCCCAGAACGGCATGATCTGCATGTAGCCACGGGCGCCGACCACACTCACTGCGTACTTGCGGAAACCACTCTCGACCTGGATCAACCCGAGGACCAATGCCGGCTCAAGGCCGGCACGCGTGGCCTCGTACCACAAGGCTTCCAGAAACTCGATGCGTGTACGGGCTTCGCTTTTGCGCTTCTTCAGCCGCTCGCTGGTCACGCCGAGCCAACGCAGGTAGGTCAGGCGTTGTTCCATGTCGGCAAAACTGGGGCGGGGCGGGACCTCCGCGGCGATGGCGGCCGAGAGAGCGGACCTGACGGAGTCGGCCAGCGGCTCTTCCAGTTGTGCGCCGGCCTCGCTCAACCGCGGCAATGCGCCGGCCGCAACGGCGATCATTGCCGCGCGGCGCCTGCAGTTCAGACGGGTTTCGGCGCTTGTGGCCGCCGTGCGCTGAATTTGGCCAGCACCGCCTCGATTGTCATCGGCGCGGCCGCCGGGTCGGTGCGGCCCTGGTACTCGACCAGACCCTCCTTCAAACCGCGCTCGGATATCACTATCCGGTGCGGCAGACCGATCAACTCCCAGTCGGCGAACATCGCGCCGGGTCGCTCACCGCGGTCGTCGAGCATGACATCGATGCCGAGCATGCCAAGTTGCTCATGCAGCGTGTCCGCCTGCGCGCGCACCAGCTCGCTGCGTTCGTAGCCGATAGGGCAAATCACCGCCTGAAAGGGGGCAATGGCGTCGGGCCAGACAATCCCTCGCGCGTCGTGGTTCTGCTCAATGGCCGCGCCCAGGATCCGCGTCACGCCGATGCCGTAACAACCCATCTCGAACGGGCGTGGCTTGCCGGTCTCATCGAGAAAGTTGGCGTTCATCGCAGTGCTGTACTTGGTGCCAAGGTAGAAGACATGGCCGACTTCGATGCCACGCTGAATCGCAAGCACGCCCTTGCCGTCGGGCGAGGGATCGCCAATGACGACGTCGCGAATGTCGGCCACGACGTCGGGCTCTGGCAGATCGCGACCCCAGTTAACGCCAGCGAAGTGGCGGTCGACAGCATTGGCGCCACAGATGAAGTCGCTCATCTGCGCAACCGTTCGATCGACCACCAGCTTCACCGGCTTGCGCGTGCCGACGGGGCCGAGGTAGCCCGGCTTGCAGCCGAAGTGATCCTCGATTTCTCCGACCGTGGCGAAGCGGAAGCCGTCCTTGAGACCGGCGAGCTTGCCGGCCTTGGTCTCGTTGAGCGCGTGATCACCCCGCACCAACAACAACCACACCGTGGTCCCGGCCGGGTTGCCAGTTTTGTCACGCGTATCGGTGGCCAGGACCAACGATTTCACGGTTCGCGTCAGGGGCACATCCAGCAGCGCGGCCACGTCCTCGCAAGTGCTCTGCCCGGGTGTCGGCGTGCTGGTCATTGCCTGCGCGGCAGGCGCGCGCGGCGCGCTCGGCGCCACGGCTTCGGCCAACTCGATGTTCGCGGCGTACTCCGAGGTGGCGCAATAGACGATCGCGTCCTCGCCCGTGTCGGCGATGACCTGAAACTCCTGCGACAGCTCGCCACCGATCGCTCCACTGTCGGCAGCGACCGCGCGATAAGTCAGACCGAACCGGTCGAAGATCGCAGCGTAGGCCTTGAGCATGAGCCCGTAACTTTTCGCGGCGGCAGCCGGGTCGCGATCGAAGGAGTACGCGTCCTTCATGGTGAACTCACGCCCGCGCATCAAACCGAAACGTGGCCGACGCTCATCGCGAAACTTGGTCTGGATGTGATAGAAGTTCTTCGGCAGTTGCTTGTAGCTGCGCAACTCCTGGCGCGCAATGTCGGTGATGACTTCTTCGCTGGTCGGTTGGATCACGAAGTCGCGCTGATGCCGGTCCTTCACGCGCAACAATTCGGGGCCGTACTGCTGAAAGCGGCCGCTCTCCTGCCACAGCTCGGCCGGCTGCACGACAGGCATCAGCAACTCCACCGCACCAGCGCGATTCATTTCCTCGCGAATGATCGCCTCGACCTTGCGTATCACGCGCAGCCCCATCGGCATGTAGTTGTATATGCCGGCGGCCAAGCGCTTGATCAGCCCTGCGCGCAGCATCAACTGGTGGCTCACGACCTCGGCATCGGCGGGTGCCTCCTTGAGGGTCGCGATGAAAAACTGCGAAGCTTTCATGAGGGTCGTTTGTACGGCTTGCCTGACCACCGCCGTCGATGGCAACGTGTCACGCTGCGCGCTGTTGGCGGGTGCGGGAAATCGAGGATTCGCGCGCGGCACCGGGCCGGTGCAATAATCAAATCAGTCTATAAATCGAGGTTTGATTATGCTCGACCGTGAAGGCTTCAGGCCCAACGTCGGCATCGTCCTGCTCAACGCGCGCAACCAGGTTTTTTGGGGCAAGCGGCTGCGCACTCATTCGTGGCAGTTTCCGCAAGGCGGGATCAATCACGGCGAGTCGCCCGAGCAGGCCATGTTCCGCGAACTGCAAGAGGAGGTCGGGCTGCTACCCGAGCACGTGCAGATCATCGCCCGCACGCGCGACTGGCTGCGCTATGAGGTGCCCGATCACTACATTCGCCGAGACGCCAGAGGTCACTACAAGGGACAGAAGCAGATTTGGTTCCTGCTTCGGCTGGTGGGTCGCGACAGCGATATGAACTTGCGCGCCACCGACCATCCCGAGTTCGACGCATGGCGCTGGAATGACTATTGGGTCCCGCTGGAGTTCGTGATCGAATTCAAGCGCGGTGTCTATCAACTCGCCCTGACCGAGCTGGCGCGCTTTCTGCCGCGCCCCGCGCATCAAAACCGCTACTTGCGCTCAGGCATGCGCAGCCAGTGGCGCGAAGATGCGGTGCCGCCGGACGGCGCCAACGTCGGCATTGAGCCGGCGACCGACTAGGGCGCGGGTTGCGTCGACAACACCAGGTTGTCGCGGTGAATCATCTCCGGCTCGCTGGCATAGCCCAGAGCGGCTTCAATTTGCGCTGATGGCTTGCGCGCGATGAGGCGCGTCTCGGCAGCAGAATAGTTTGCAAGTCCCCGCGCTATCTCCGCACCGCCCATCGCGCGCACCGCGATCACATCGCCGCGGGCGAACATGCCATCCACTTCGACCACACCGATCGGCAACAAACTCTTGCCCTCGTCGCGCAGCTTAAGCATGGCCCCGGCATCGATCGTGACCGAACCGCGCAACTGCAAGTGGTCGGCCATCCACTGCTTGCGCGCTGCCAATTTTGGGGTCGCTGCCCATAAAGACGTGCCAATCGCCTCGCCTGCGGCCAGCCGCAGCAGCACGTCGGGCTCGCGGCCCCACGCGATCACAGTGCCGGCGCCACTGCCGGCGGCGCGTTTGGCGGCCAGCACTTTGGTGAGCATGCCACCACGCCCCAAGGACGAACCTGCACCCCCGGCCATGCGTTCCAGCTCGGGGTCGCCGGCCGAAGCCACATCGATGAACCTTGCAGCCGCATCGCGGCGCGGGTCTGCGGCATACAAGCCGCGCTGATCGGTCAGGATCACCAGTGCGTCGGCCTCGATGAGGTTGGCCACCAAGGCCCCAAGCGTGTCGTTGTCGCCGAACTTGATTTCGTCGTTGACGACGGTGTCGTTCTCATTGATGACCGGAATGACCTTCAGCGCGAGCAGTGTCAGCAAGGTCGATCGCGCATTCAGGTAGCGCTCTCGGTCTGCCAGATCGGCGTGCGTGAGCAGCACTTGCGCACTTCGCAAGCCGTGCCCGGACAACTGGGTCTCGTACATCTGTACCAGACCCATCTGCCCCACAGCGGCGGCGGCTTGTAAATCGGGCAATTCCTTGGGTCGGGTCGACCAGCCCAGACGCTTCATGCCCTCGGCAATCGCTCCGCTCGAAACCATCACGACCTCGCGCCCCTGCGCAGCAAGTGCAGCCAACTGCCGACACCAGTTGCCGATCGCATCTGCGTCGACGCCCCGCCCCTCGTTGGTCACCAAACTCGAGCCGACCTTGACGACGATGCGGCGCGCGTCGCGCAGCATCGCCTTGGGCTGCTCAACCACCACGCGTCTCCGGCGTTACCTCGCTCGCGTCTGCGCTGTCGAAACGCGGGTCAAGGGGTGCCTGAGGGGCATTCTTGCTCGCCGCGACATGCTTGTAGATTGCCTTGAGCAGCGGTTCGAGCCCCTCCCGGGTCAGCCCAGAGATCTCGAACACGGGAGCCTTCGACCGCATTCGCTTGACAAAGTCCTGCACCAACACCGTTCGCCGCTCGTTGTCAACCATGTCCATCTTGTTCAAAACAAGCCAACGTGGTTTGGCGTGCAACGCGGGATCGTACTTTTTCAACTCCTTGACGATGGCTTTGGCCTGCGCCACCGGGTCGACACTGTCGTCGAAGGGTGCCATGTCCACCAAGTGCAACAACAGACGCGTGCGCTGCAAGTGCCGCAAGAACTGGTGTCCCAGGCCAGCGCCCTCAGCTGCGCCCTCAATCAAGCCCGGGATGTCGGCAACAACGAAGCTCTGCTCGGGCGCGACGCGCACCACACCGAGGTTCGGATGAAGCGTCGTGAACGGGTAGTCCGCAATCTTCGGACGCGCATTCGAGATTGCAGCGATCAGAGTGCTCTTGCCCGCATTGGGCATGCCGAGCAAACCGACGTCAGCCAGCACGCGCAGTTCGAGCTTGAGCTTCTTCTGCTCACCCGGCCACCCGGGCGTCTTCTGCCGCGGCGCGCGGTTGGTGCTGGTCTTGAAGTGCAAGTTGCCGAAGCCACCATCGCCGCCCTTGCAGATCAGCAGCTTTTCGCCTGGCACCAGCAACTCGGCGACGATTTCGTCGCTGTCGACGTCCGTCAGGATGGTGCCCACCGGCATGCGCAGGACGATATCGTCGCCGGCGGCACCAAACTGGTCCGACCCACGTCCAGCCTCGCCGTTACGCGCCTCGTGGCGCCGGGCATAACGGTAGTCGATCAGCGTGTTGAGGTTGACGTCAGCGACCGCATGGATGCTTCCGCCACGCCCGCCATCGCCACCATTCGGCCCGCCGAAGGGAATGAACTTCTCGCGCCTGAAACTCGCGCAGCCTGCGCCGCCGTCGCCTGCGGCGACGTCGATCGTGGCTTCATCGACGAATTTCATGATGGCGGGATGGTAAAAGCAAAGAAGCCCCGGCAGGCCGGGGCTTCACGGTCAGGTTCTGTACGCCTCAGACGGGGTCAATGTTGACCGTCTGTCGGTTCAAGGAGCCCTTGACCGCAAATTTCACTTGGCCATCAATGAGAGCAAAGAGCGTGTGGTCTTTGCCCATGCCGACATTGGTCCCGGCATGGAACTTCGTGCCGCGCTGGCGCACGATGATCGAACCGGCCGAGACCGCTTGACCCCCAAAGGCCTTGACGCCGAGCATCTTGGGCTGTGAGTCGCGGCCATTACGCGTCGAGCCGCCGCCTTTTTTCTGTGCCATGTTGAGTTACCTGTTGTACTTGAGCCAGCAGCTCAGGCCGTTACTGCGCCGATCTGCAACTCGGTATAAGTCTGTCGATGACCCTGCGACTTGCGGTAGTGCTTGCGCCGCCGCATCTTGAATATGTGCACCTTGTCGTGCTTGCCCTGTGCCACGACCGTGGCCTTGACGCTGGCACCAGCAACCAGGGGCGAACCCACGGTGAGGTCTGTTCCGCTACCGACCGCAAGGACCTGATCGATCACGATTTCCTGGCCAACGTCCGCGGCAATCTGTTCTACCTTGATCTTTTCGCCAGCAACAACCTTGTATTGCTTGCCACCGGTTTTTATCACCGCGTACATATGAGCCCTTTCGAGAAACGTCCGCCAAGATGGGGCGGGCAGTGGCATTGGGTGCGTCGCGTGCAGTTCCGCTCGTATTTGCACCCAGTACACCTTGCCATTGCGCGTCAGCCACTGCGCTGTGCTGAAACGGAACCTTGAAGTATAGCACAGACAGGCCTGTCTGGGAATGCCTGTGCCCCTCCGGGCGGCAGGCACCCGGTGTCATTCCTATAATCGGTCGACTTTTTCTACCCGCCTGCTCGCCACGCCGTCATGTCACCCGTTGCCGCCGCCAACCGCAGCCTTGCGCATGCTGTCGACCCAGTCGCGGCGGATATGGCGCAGGTCGACGCCGTCATCGCGGACTGCCTGCGCTCCGATGTCGCGTTAATCAATCAAATCGCACAGTACATCGTCAGCGCGGGGGGGAAACGCATCCGTCCGCGCTTGGTGTTGCTTGTCGCCGGCGCGCTCGGCTTCCAAGGATCTGAGCGCTTGACGCTGGCCGCGACGGTCGAGTTCATTCACACCGCTACCCTGCTTCATGACGATGTTGTCGACGAGTCATCGCTTCGCCGCGGTCGCGAAACTGCCAACGCCGTGTTCGGCAACGCCGCCAGTGTGCTGGTAGGCGACTTTCTCTACTCACGCGCCTTCCAGATGATGGTTGGCATCAAGAATCTGCGGGTGCTCGATGTATTGGCCGACGCGACCAACGTGATCGCGGAAGGCGAAGTCCTGCAACTCATGAACATGCACGACCCGGACCTCGCCGTCGACGAGTATTTGCGGGTCATCCGTTTCAAGACCGCTAAGCTCTTCGAAGCCAGCGCCCGACTGGGCGCACTGTTGGCGGACGCCGAGGTGGCCGTCGAAGAGTCCTGCGCTGACTTCGGTCGCTCGCTCGGGACGGCTTTCCAGTTGGTCGATGATTTGCTGGACTACGACGGCGAGACCCAGGCCTTGGGCAAGAACGTCGGGGACGACTTGCGCGAAGGCAAGCCGACGCTGCCACTGCTGCTTGCGATGGCACGCTGCACTGCTGCGGAGCGCAGCGTGATGCGGCATGCCATCGAACACGGCGAGGTGGAGCGGCTCGCTGAGATCGTCTCCGTCGTGCGTCGAACCGGTGCGCTTGAGGCCGCCCGGCAGGTTGCGCGTGACGAGGCCGCTGCGGCACGCGCTTGCCTGCGCCACTTGCCATCGTCGCCCCAACGTGACGCTCTGCTAGAATTATGTGCTCGCTCGGTCGATCGATCCACTTGAGTCGTCCAGGCCGGATTATCTCCAACGCAGTCGTTGCGTTGGTCATCGGGGTGTAGCTTAGCCTGGTAGAGCGCTACGTTCGGGACGTAGAGGCCGGAGGTTCGAATCCTCTCACCCCGACCAGATACGGTGATTGGCCTGCGTCGGCCCGGACTCTCTTGCATGCCTTGGCACTGAGAATCAGCCGAGGCCGGTGTGAACTGTTGCCGACATGCGGAGGCGAGCTAATTTACAGTGCCAGGGGGATCAGCGATGATCGACAAGCTCCTTTGCACTGTGAATCGACACCCCTGACGTGGACACGCTGGCCGAAGCTCCTCACTCCTCGCTTTCCGGCGTTGCCCGGGTGCTTGTGCACGCAGGCAAGTTGGGCGCGAAAGCGGCGGAAGTGCTGGTCAAGTCGGCCGCCGACCGGAAGACGAGCTTTGTCTCGGCGCTGATCGCCGCCGGCTCGGTCTCCGCCGCCGACTTGGCGCACACCCTGGCGGGCGCCCTGGCACTGCCCGTTCTTGACTTGACCGCTGTCGATGCCGAGCGTTTGCCGCGCAATGTGATCGACAACAAGCTGGTCAGCCAGTACCAAGTCGTCGTCCTGGGCAAGCGTGGCAACCGCCTGTTCATCGGCGGCGCTGATCCGACGGACCAGGAAGCGGTCGAACGTATCAAGTTCGCCACGCAGTTGTCGCCCGAGTGGGTCGTGGTCGAGTACGACAAGCTGGCCAAGCTGCTGGCCACGAGTGGCGCGAGTGCTAGCGACGTCATCGAGTCCTTGGCCGTCGGTGACTTCGACTTCGATGTCACTGACGATGCTGGCGCGGAGCAAGAATCGGCCAGCGACGTTTCCCAGGAAGTCGAAGACGCTCCGGTCGTCCGCTTCTTGCAAAAGATGCTGATCGACGCCATCAACGCTCGCGCCTCGGACTTGCACTTCGAGCCCTACGAGTACCACTACCGGGTGCGCTTCCGGGTGGACGGGGAATTGCGCGAGATCACGCAGCCGCCCATTGCGATCAAGGACAAACTGGCATCCCGGATCAAGGTCATCAGCCGGATGGACATCGCCGAGAAGCGCGTGCCGCAAGACGGGCGGATGAAGCTGAAGTTCGGCAATCGCGCGATCGACTTCCGGGTCAGCACCCTGCCGACCTTGTTTGGCGAGAAGATCGTGATCCGGATCCTCGACCCCTCCTCTGCCAAGCTCGGCATCGATGCGCTGGGCTACGAGAAGATCGAGAAAGAACGCCTGATGTCAGCGATCCAGCGGCCCTACGGCATGGTGCTGGTCACCGGGCCGACCGGCTCTGGCAAGACGGTCTCCTTGTACACCTGCCTGAACATCCTGAATCAACCCGGCGTGAACATTTCAACCGTGGAAGACCCGGCTGAAATCAACCTGCCTGGCGTCAACCAGGTGAACGTCAACGACAAGGCGGGCACCACCTTCTCCGTCGCGCTCAAGGCCTTTCTGCGGCAGGATCCAGACATCATCATGGTTGGCGAAATTCGCGACCTCGAGACTGCCGACATCGCCATCAAGGCGGCACAGACCGGCCACTTGGTGTTGTCAACCTTGCACACCAATGACGCTCCGGGCACACTGACGCGCCTGCTCAACATGGGTGTGGCGCCCTTCAACATCGCTTCAAGCGTGTTGCTGGTCACCGCGCAGCGTCTGGCGCGGCGGCTGTGTGAGGTCTGCAAGACAACCGTCGAGTACCCTCGCGACGCGCTGAAGCGGGCCGGTTTCGCTGACGCCGACCTCGACGCTGTATGGAAGCCCTACAAGGCCGTTGGCTGTTCGGCCTGCAGCAACGGCTACAAGGGACGTGTGGGCATCTACCAAGTCATGCCCATCACGGAAGAGATGCAACGCATCATCCTGGCCGAAGGCTCGGCACTCGATATTCAGCATGAAGCCCACCGAAACGGTGTGCGTGACCTGCGCCAAGCGGGTTTGGCCAAGGTGCGCATCGGCGTCACGACGCTCGAGGAAATCATCACCGTAACCAACGAGTGATGGTGCTGTCTCGACGTCTTCAATCACAAAGTAACCAGACCTCGGAGGCTCTATGGCGACTGCGGTAGCCGCAAGGGAAATCAAGGACTTCGTCTTCGAATGGGAAGGCAAGGACAAGAACGGCAAGGTCGTCAGGGGCGAAGTGCGTTCGGCCGGTGAAGCGGCGGTCAGTGCAACGCTGCGTCGCCAGGGCATTTTGGTGACCAAGGTCAAGAAGCGCCGCATGCGCGGCGGCTCGTCTATCAAGCAGAAAGACGTCGCCATCTTCACGCGCCAATTGGCGACGATGATGAAGGCCGGTGTGCCCTTGCTGCAAGCCTTTGACATCGTTGGCCGTGGCAGTACCAACCCGCGCATGACCAAGCTGCTCAACGACATCCGCACCGATGTCGAGACCGGTACCAGTCTGTCGGTGGCCTTCCGCAAGCACCCGATGCAGTTCAACGCGCTGTACTGCAACCTAGTCGAGGCCGGCGAGGCCGCCGGTATCCTGGAGCAAATTCTTGACCGGCTGGCGGTTTACGAAGAAAAGACACTGGCCCTGAAGAGCAAGATCAAGTCGGCCCTGATGTATCCCACCGCCGTGATGGTGGTGGCCTTCGTGGTGCTGGCGGTGATCATGATCTTCGTGATTCCCGCCTTCAAGGAGGTGTTCTCGTCCTTCGGCGCCGATCTGCCGGCACCGACGCTGGCGGTGATGTGGCTGTCCGACCAGTTCGTCAAGTACTGGTGGCTGTTGTTCGGCGTCATGATCGGCGGCGGCTATTTCTTTCTTCAGTCGTGGCGCCGCTCCGAGAAGATGCAGATGGTCATGGACCGACTGTTCCTGCGCATCCCCGTCTTCGGTGAATTGATTCGAAAGGCGGTGCTGGCGCGCTGGACGCGCACCTTGTCGACCATGTTCGGCGCCGGCGTGCCGCTGGTCGAAGCTCTGTACTCCGTCGGCGGCGCCTCAGGCAACGCGGTCTACGCCATCGCCACGGAGCAGATCCAGAAGGAAGTTTCGACGGGCACCTCGCTGACGATGGCAATGCAGAACACGGGCGTGTTTCCAACCATGGTCCTGCAGATGACCTCGATCGGCGAAGAGTCCGGTTCGCTCGACCACATGCTGGGCAAGGCGGCCGAGTTCTACGAGGAAGAAGTCGACGAGATGGTCAAGGGCCTGTCGAGCCTGATGGAGCCCTTCATCATCGTGATCCTGGGCGTGTTGATCGGCGGCATCGTGGTCTCGATGTACCTGCCGATCTTCAAGCTCGGTGCGGTCGTCTGACACCGCGCCGATGAAGGAATTGTTGCCACTGGACCTGCTGCTATCGCCTCTCGCCCTGGCCCTGCTGGGGTTGTGCATCGGCAGCTTTCTTAACGTCGTGATCCACCGGCTGCCGCTGATCCTTGAGCGGCAATGGTGGGCTGACGTGGCCCACCAACTGGCAGACGAAGAGTCGTGGCGCCGTGTGTTCGGCGAAGGCGGGCACAAGGCGGGACCGAGCCCAGCTCATCAACTGACGGCAAAGACACTGGGCCAGGCCGTTGATGGCCTGGCGCCCTTGTCAATCGCCAGTCCGCGCTCTCGCTGCCCGGCATGCAGCCATGCATTACGCTGGCACGAGAACCTGCCCTTGATTGGCTGGCTCAAACTCAAGGGTCGCTGCTCAGCCTGCGCGACGCGCATCTCGGCGCGCTACCCGGTCGTCGAACTGTGCACGGCGCTGCTATTTGGTGCCATCGCCTGGCGATTCGGCGCCCAGCCGACCACGCTGCTCTGGTGTGGGTTTGGCGCGGCGCTCGTCGCCCTGGCCATGATCGACTGGGACACCACCGTCCTGCCTGACGCACTGACCCTGCCGCTGCTTTGGGCAGGCTTGATCGCTGCGGCCCTCGATTGGACCCTGCCGCTGCCCACGGCCGCTTGGGGGGCCGTTGCTGGCTATCTGTCGCTTTGGTCCGTTTACTGGTTGTTCAAGCTCGCGACCGGCAAGGAGGGCATGGGCTACGGCGACTTCAAGCTGCTGGCCGCCTTGGGGGCGTGGCTGGGCTGGCAAATGATCGTTCCAATGCTACTGCTGGCCTCGGTCATCGGCGCGGTGGTTGGCATTGGTATGAAGGCCGCCGCGACACTTCGTGAAGGCCGCTACGTCCCTTTCGGCCCGTTCCTGGCCGGCGCCGGGTTGGTCGTGATGTTTGCAGGCGCGCCCGCAGTCCTGGACTGGATCGGCTGGGCTTGATGTGGCCTCTTCGCTTCGGATTGGCCTGACCGGCGGCATTGGCAGCGGCAAGAGCGTCGTCGCAGGCATGTTCGCACAGCGCGGCGCGGCGATCATCGATACCGATGCGATCGCCCGGCGACTCAGCGCTGCTGGCGGCGCGGCTCTGCCGGCCCTTCGCGCCGCGTTTGGCGATGCCGTCGTCGGCAGCGACGGTGGCCTGGATCGCAGTGAGATGCGCGCCCTCGTCTTTTCCGATCGTGCCGCCAAGCTGCGCCTGGAGGCAGTGCTGCACCCGTTGATCGCCGCCGAGGCGGCGCGGGAAGCTGCCGCGGCCTGCAGCAGCGTGCTGGTGTTCGACGTGCCGCTGCTTGCGGAGTCGCAACTTTGGCGCGCGCGCGTCGACCGCATCCTCGTTATCGATTGTTCGACGAGTACCCAGATCGACCGCGTGGCGCAACGACCTGGCTGGACCCATGATCTCGCACGTGGAGTGATCGAAGCGCAGGCCTCCCGCACAGCCCGCCGCGCAATCGCTGACGCGGTGATCGTCAATGAGCAGCTCACCCTGGCCGGGCTCGATGCACAGGTCGAGTGTCTGTGGCGACACTGGCAGCCGATGGCGCAAAACGCTGTGGAACAATAACTCTCGCGGCGTCCACCGCTGCGCCGCGAAAGCCCGCCTTGGTCCGCTACGAGTACCCGTTCAACGAAAGCATCCGCACCATGCTGCGGCTGGAACAGCTGTTCGATCGCCTGGGTCAGTTGATGCCGCGCGATGCTCCCTTGGATCATCACTTTGCCTTGACGACCATCTTCGAGATTGTCGACGTGGCCTCGCGCGCCGACCTCAAGAGCGATCTGCTCAAGGATCTCGAGCGCCACCGGGGTCAGTACCAAGCCTACCGGGGCAACCCGTCGATCTCTGAAGCCGCGCTCGATAGCGTGTTAGCCAGGATCGAGCATGCGTTCGCCGGTCTCAACGCCTTGCCGGGCAAGGCCGGCGCGGTGCTGAGCAGCAATGAGTTCCTGATGGGGATTCGCAGCCGTATCAACATCCCGGGCGGCACCTGCGAATTCGATCTGCCGGCCTACTACGCATGGCAGCAGCACGATGCGGGTCGGCGCCGCACTGACCTGATGCAATGGATCGCCACCTTGACGCCATTGGCCGAGGCCTTGAGTTTGCTTTTAGGCCTGTTGCGTGACGCGGGGACGCCGCAGCGGGTGGTTGCACGGGGTGGTCAGTTCCAACAGAGCTTGCCGGCGGGCAAGACCTATCACCTGCTGCGCATGCGCCTGGACGGCAGCGTGGGGCTGGTGCCCGAGATTTCCGGCCACCGTTTGATGGTCTCGATCCGCCTCATGTCCGCCGATAGCGAAGGGCGCATGCGCCCGGTGACCGACGACCACGCCTTTGAGCTCACTCTCTGTCAATGAGCGCATCGCCTGGCAAAACCCGGCAGGTGCCTTGCCCGTCTTGCACCGAACTGTGTGACTTCGCGCCAAGCAATCGCTGGCGACCCTTTTGCAGCGCCCGCTGTGCCGGGGTCGATCTTGGCGCTTGGGCCAGCGAAGGCTACCGTGTAGAAGCACCGCCGTCGTCCGAGGACGCGCCAGAAGCCGCACCCGACGAGCCGAGACATTGAATCCGCCGTGGCCCTTGAAAGACGGTAGCGCGCCCCTATAATTGTTTTGCTAGCACTCGCCCAAGACGAGTGCTAACGGCTTCTGCAACCCGCGAGCCAAACGATGTGAATGGGTGCACACTTCTGCGGCACGCAATTCTCAATCTCACCTTCGATACCACTGGAGATGAAAACATGAAACTTCGTCCGTTGCACGATCGCGTGATCGTCAAGCGCCTTGAGCAAGAAACAAAGACCGCCTCGGGCATTGTGATCCCCGACAACGCCGCCGAGAAGCCCGACCAGGGCGAAGTCCTGGCCGTCGGCCCAGGCAAACGCAATGACAAGGGCGACCTCAGCCCCATGAACGTCAAGGTCGGCGACCGCGTCCTGTTCGGCAAGTACAGCGGCCAGACCGTCAAGCTCGACGGCGATGAGTTGCTGGTGATGAAGGAAGACGACCTGTTCGCAGTCGTCGCAAAGTAATCATCCCCCCACAGATTTCGGAGAAACAGACATGGCAGCAAAAGACGTGATCTTCGGCGGCGAGGCCCGTGCCCGCATGGTCGAAGGCGTGAACATCCTGGCTAACGCGGTCAAGGTAACCCTGGGCCCCAAAGGCCGCAACGTGGTCCTCGAACGCTCGTTCGGCGCTCCCACCGTGACCAAAGACGGCGTGTCCGTGGCCAAGGAGATCGAGCTCAAAGACAAGCTCCAGAACATGGGCGCGCAGATGGTCAAGGAAGTCGCTTCCAAGACCAGTGACAACGCCGGTGACGGCACCACCACAGCCACCGTGCTGGCACAGGCCATCGTTCGCGAAGGCATGAAGTACGTGGCCGCAGGCATGAACCCGATGGACCTGAAGCGCGGCATCGACAAGGCCGTCGTGGCCCTGGTGGCCGAGCTGAAGAAGGCCTCCAAGGCGACCACGACGAGCAAGGAGATTGCTCAGGTGGGTTCTATCTCGGCCAACAGCGACGAGTCGATCGGCAAGATCATTGCCGATGCGATGGACAAGGTTGGCAAGGAAGGCGTGATCACGGTCGAAGACGGCAAGTCGCTCGACAACGAGCTCGATGTCGTCGAAGGCATGCAGTTCGACCGCGGCTACCTCAGCCCGTATTTCATCAACAACCCCGAGAAGCAGGCCGCGCTGCTCGACAACCCGTTCGTGCTGCTGTTCGACAAGAAGATCAGCAATATCCGCGATCTGCTGCCGACGCTCGAAGCTGTGGCCAAAGCCGGCCGCCCGCTGCTGATCGTGGCCGAGGAAGTCGAGGGCGAGGCCCTCGCCACACTGGTGGTCAACACCCTGCGCGGTATCCTGAAGGTCGTCGCCGTCAAGGCGCCGGGCTTCGGTGACCGCCGCAAGGCCATGCTCGAAGACATCGCCATCCTCACGGGCGGCAAGGTCATCGCCGAAGAGGTCGGCCTGACGCTCGAGAAGGTCACACTGGCCGATCTGGGCCAGGCCAAGCGCGTCGAAGTGGGCAAGGAAAACACCACCATCATCGACGGCATGGGTGCTGCGGCCGACATCGAGGCCCGCGTCAAGCAGGTTCGCATCCAGATCGAGGAAGCGACCAGCGACTACGACCGCGAGAAGCTGCAAGAGCGCGTGGCCAAGCTGGCCGGCGGTGTCGCGCTGATCAAGGTCGGTGCTGCCACCGAAGTGGAGATGAAGGAAAAGAAGGCCCGCGTCGAAGATGCACTGCACGCCACGCGTGCGGCTGTCGAAGAGGGCATCGTCGCTGGCGGTGGCGTCGCATTGCTGCGCGCCAAGCAGGCCGCTGGCACGATCAAGGGCGACAACGCCGACCAGGAAGCCGGCATCAAGCTGATCATGCGCGCGATTGAAGAGCCGATGCGCATCATCGTCGCCAACGCCGGTGGCGAGCCGAGCGTGGTTGTCAACGCAGTCATGGCCGGCAAGGGCAACTACGGCTTCAATGCCGCCAACGACACCTACGGCGACATGATCGACATGGGCATCCTGGACCCGACCAAGGTGACCCGTCTGGCACTGCAGAACGCCGCGTCAGTGGCGTCGCTGATGCTGACGACGGAAGCCATGGTGGCCGAAGCTCCGAAGGACGAGTCCGGCGCTGGCGGCGGCATGCCCGGCGGCATGGGTGGGATGGGCGGCATGGGCGGCATGGACATGTAATCCACGCCCGGGCGTTTTCATCAGAAGCCCGCGGCACGAGCCGCGGGCTTTTTTCTTGGCGGGCCACGCGACAATGATGTCCATGTTGCGCGTTGCCCTGCTGTCTCTGTTCTTGACTGCTTTCGCCTGCGAGCTGGCAGCTCAACCCGCAGCGATTGCGCGGCCGCGAATCGGCCTGGTGCTGTCAGGCGGCGGGGCCCGGGGCCTGGCCCACGTCGGAGTGCTCAAGGTCCTCGAAGCAGAGCGCATCCCGATCGACGTCATCGCCGGGACCTCAATGGGCGCCATCGTCGGCGGCCTCTACGCCAGCGGCATGAACGCGGCCGAACTTGAACGTGAGTTGCTCAAGGTCGAGTGGTCGAGTGTCTTCAACGCGCGAGTCGACCGCCAGTACTTGTCGCAGCGTCGCAAGGAAGAGGACTTCGAAATCTCCTCGCTGCTGGAGCTCGGCATTCGCGGCGGCGAGTTACTGATCCCGTCGGGAGCAGTGTCGACGCGCGGGCTCGAGACCCTGCTGCGCCGCTACACCCTGCCGGTGCGCGCCGTGCAGGAGTTTGACCAGCTGCCGATCCCGTTTCGTGCCGTCGCGACCGATCTGGAGACCGGCGCTGCCGTTGTCCTCTCGCGCGGCGATCTCGCACTCGCCCTGCGCTCGTCGATGAGCCTGCCAGGCGTTTTCCCGCCGACCGAGGTCGACGGGCGCGTGCTGGGCGATGGCGGGCTCGTCAACAACGTCCCGCTCGATGTGGCCCGCGCGATGGGCGCGGACATCGTGATCGTCGTCAACATCGGCACGCCACTGGCCGGGCGGGATACCCTGAACTCGGTGATCGGGGTGACAGCACAGATGATCAACATCCTGACTGAGCAGAACGTGCAGCGCAGTCTGGCGTCGCTCACTGCGCGGGATGTGCTGGTGTCACCTGCCCTGGGTAAATTCGGCGCGGGCGACTTCGACAAGGTCGCCCAGGCCGTGGCGATCGGCGCTCAGGGCGCCGAGGCTGCGATGAGCCGCCTGCGGCCGTTGGCCGTGGCGCCCGAGGTCTACGCCCAGTGGCGTGCCGAGCACCCCAAGCTGCGCCGGCCCGAGGCGAGCGTGGGCTTTGTTTCATTCGAGGGCAGCACGCAGACCAACCCAGCGCGCTTTGCGGCGCAGCTCGAGTCACAGCCTGGCCAGGCCTTCAACGCTGCGCGTGCAGAGCGGGATGCCCGCTCTCTGGCCGCCAGCGGGGACTATCTGCGGGCCGACTACCGCCTGGTCGTGTCGCACGATGGTGGCGACGGCCTGGTGTTCGATCTCGACGACAAGCCCTGGGGCCCCAACTACTTGCGCATCGGCCTGGACCTAGCCACCGACTTCGAGGGCCGCGGCACCTTCAACCTGAAACTCAGCCACAACCGCCACTGGCTCACTGCCAACGGCACGGAGTGGCGCAACCGCCTGCAGATCGGCGCCGTGCCGGCCATCTTCACCGAGCTCTATCACCCGCTGAACTGGACCGTCGGCCTGGCCAACGACTGGTTCGTTGCGGGGTACGCCAGCTCTGAGCGCCGCTTGGGCACGCTCTATGGGACCGGCGGGAAAGAAGTCGCACGCTTCAAGCGCACCACCTCGCGCGGCGGCATCGACCTGGGGCAACCCTGGGGCCGCTTCGGTGAACTCCGCATCGGTCTTGGCACACAACGCGTGCTGGCAACGCCGACGCTGGTATCGGCAGCACTGGTCAGCGTGCCCACGGCAGCCCAGGCGTCCGAGACCGGGGTCCGCCTGGCCATCGTGATCGATCAGCTCGATTTCGCCAACTTCCCGCAGCGCGGCTACCGGCTGCAGGGCGAGGCCGCCACCGGGGACGGCAGCGACGCGGGGCGCTTCCAGCGCGTGGAAGCGTCGGCCATGGTGGTCAAGACGTTCGGCCGCCACACCTTCAACCTGTTCGCATCAGCCCGTGGTGCCAGCCAGCAACAGGGCGCCGCGCTCGGTCGATACGAGCTCGGCGGTTTCCATCAATTGTCGGGCTACCGCGATGGCCAACTGCTGGGCAACTATGTGTTGTTCTCACGCCTGTCGTGGCACATGCGGCTGTCGGAGACGCCGTCGCTCACACGCGGCTTTGTCGTCGGGGCCACGGCCGAGGCCGGTAACGCCTACGCCACTCGCGACGCCCTGCGCACAGACCCGCTGCGAACCGGCACGAGCCTGTTCTTTGGGGCCGACACCGGGCTCGGTCCGCTCTACCTGGGCCTGACCCACGCGCCCCGCGGCCAAACCGGTGTCGTCTTGTTCATCGGTAGACCCTGACTGACACGCGGCGCACTGGCCCGCGTGACAAGTTCACGAATCAGGGCGCGCACACATCTTGCGTGCCTTCATGCGCGAGACACCTTGTTCGACATCAAGTCCATGGACGGCAAGCAAATGCGTCCTCAGCCCCGAGTGGAGACCGCGACATGACCCCACAACTTCAAGCCCGCGCCGACGGTGCCGTGTCCTGCTCCGAAGGCTGGGCCGTGCGCTTCGTCGCACCCGACCTGCTCGAGTACAGCCATGGCCAGGCGGCCTGCCTGGTGAATGTCGGCGTCACGCCCAGCCAGCGCGAACGGCGTATCTACGCCAGCGAGTCGTCGTCGGAATTGTTCCCGCTGCTGCGCGAACATCTGCAGTCAGCCGTGCATCACTTCAAAGGCCAGTACGTGGTGGTGTGACCGCCAGCAGCCGGGCGATGGTGTTGATCACCAGCGCCGGCTGCTCATGCACGATCCAGTGGCTGGCGCCAGGCACGCGCTGCACCTCGAGCTGGGTGACAAAAGCAGTCAGGCCATCGAGCAGCGCGAGTGGCAGGGCGGTATCGGCATCGCCCCACAGCACGGTCGTCGGGAGATTGACAGTGACCAGGGCGGCGGGCATTGCCAGTGCATGAATCGCGTCGGTCGGTGAGGTCGGCGGCTTCAAGGGCGACGCGCGGTAGTAGTTGAGCGCGCCCTCCAGGCCTTGCTGCCAGAGCGCGCGGTACTGGGCGCGCCGAGGCTCATCCAGCCAGGTCGCGCCGCCCATGCGGGTGAAGAATGGCCACAAGCGCTCAAAGTCGTTGTCGGCCAGCAGCGCAGCAGCGTCCGGCCGGCAAAGGAAGTGCATGTAGGCGCTGGCGGCCTGTTGCGCTGGGTTGTCGCGCAACTCACGCAAAAACGTCGCCGGGTGCGGCGCGTTGATGATGAGCAACTGCTTCACCAAATCAGGCCGCTGCGCCGCGAGGTTCCAGGCCACAGCACCACCCCAATCGTGCGCCACCAGGAGATCGATCGGTGCACCGATCGACTCGATCAGGGCCGCGATGTCGGCCACCAGGTGTCTCGCACGATAAGCCTCGACACCCATCGGCGCGCTCGAGCGTTCGTAGCCGCGCAAGTTGGGCGCGACGCAGCGCGCCACGCTCGCCAGCCCCGCCATCACCTCATCCCAGATGAAGGCGCCTTCCGGGAACCCGTGCAGCAAGACCACGCGCTGCGCGGCCTGCGGCGAGCCGCGGGCGCGGCACGACAGGTTGACGCCGTGCGGCAGGGCCAGGTCGAAGTGGTCCATCAAAGCGACGCGCGCACCCAGGCGTGCAAGGTGCTGGCTGCGTCATCGACACCGCTCTTGCTCAGGGCCGAGAACAGGAGCACCCCGATGTCGGCATCGTCGGTCGACAGGTCGGCAAGTGTCTCGGTCGCCGCGCGCACTGCGGCGTCGGCCTCCTTGCGCGACAGCTTGTCTGCCTTGGTCAACAGCACCAGGAGCTTGATCTCCCCCGTGCCCACGCGCGGCGCGACCCAGGCCAGCAACTGTCGGTCGAGGTCGGTCAGGCCCAGCCGCGGATCAATCATCAACACCACGCCCGAGAGGCTGCGGCGCACGGCCAAGTAGTCGGCCATCACCTGCTGCCAGCGCAGCTTTGCCGCTCGCTCGACTGCGGCGTAGCCGTAGCCGGGCAGGTCAGCGAAGTAGGCGTCCGGCGCGTCCTTCGGCCCCAATGCGAACAGATTGATGTGCTGTGTGCGCCCCGGTGTCTTCGACGCGAAGGCGAGCCGCTTCTGTTGTGCGAGCCGGTTGATGGCAGTCGACTTGCCCGCGTTGCTGCGCCCAACGAAGGCGATTTCCGGCAGCTCGTGCACAGGCAGCTGATCGAGCTGGCTGGCCGTGGTTAGGAAGCGCGCCGTGTGCGTCCATGCCAGCGCCAGCTTGGCTTCAGGGGAGGTGGTCATGTGGCATTGTAAAATTCAACAGTTTTGCGCTCACCGCAATCTCATACCACCCTGCGTCAACCCTCATGAAGATGGCCAAGATCAACGCCTGCCTCCTGTCCCTGGCCGCCTGGCTGGCCGCACCGGCACTCGCCGCAGCCCCCTCGGCCGCCAGCAAACCTGATTTGGTCAAGGGCCAGGCCACGGCGACCCAGGTCTGCGCCGCCTGCCACACCGCCGACGGCTCGCGCGGCAGCCCCGCCAATCCGATCCTCGCCGGGCAGCACCCCGAGTACCTCGTCAAGCAATTGCAGGAATTCAAGTCCGGCAAGCGCAACAACGCCATCATGAAGGGCTTTGCCACCACGTTGTCCGACGACGACATGAAGAACGTGGCTGCGTTCTACGCCAGCAAGAGCGCCAAGCCGGGGTTCGCCAAGAACAAGGACCTGGTCACGCTGGGCGAGAAAATCTATCGCGGTGGCATCGCCGACAAGGCGGTCCCGGCCTGCGCTGGCTGCCACAGCCCCAATGGCGCCGGGATCCCGGCACAGTATCCCCGCATGGCTGGCCAGCATGGCGACTACACCGAGGCGCAGCTGGTGGCGTTTCGAAGCGGCGCGCGCGCCAACAACTCGCAAATGATGGCCATCGCCGCAAAGTTGAGCGATGTCGAGATGAAGGCCGTTTCTGACTACATCGCTGGCCTGCGCTGAGCCGCGCGAGACACAGTCCTCGCACCATGCCCTACGTCACCCGCGATCAGCGTGGCGCGATCGCCAGCTTGATGCGCGACGCGCCGACGGTCGATGCCGAGTTCCTCGCTGCCGACCATCCTGACGTCAGCACTTTCCTCGGCGATGTTGTAGGCGAAGACTTTGACCGTCTCGATGCCGGCTTTGTGCGGGTCATCGAAGACGTCATCGACACCCTGATCATCAAGAACGTGCTCAACATCACCGACCTGCCCGAGCAGGCGCAAGCCAAGCTGTTCGCGCGCAAGTCTTTCCGCGAGCGCATCACCCAGCACTCCTTGCGTCTGTTTGACGACAGCGGCACTGCCGATGTGATCGGCGACACCCAGCTGGGTCAACTGCGCTAGCAATCACATGCAGAATCCTGGCTTTCGACGATCAAGAGGCGAGCGGTGGACTTGAAAGTGAAGATCGCGATCAGCGACGAGCAAAGTGACGAGGTCATCGCCTCCTCCGGGATGCTCGACTTGGCCAGCGGCGATATCGGTCGCATCGAGTACGACGACTACGACCTGGCCGAACGCGGACTGCCCTGGGACAGCGCCGACTACGAGTTCACCAGTGGCACGCTGTCCCACAACGGAAAGGACGTCGAGTTCCGCATCGACGTGAACCGGACCACTGGCCAGTACTCTGTCAGCGCCACCGAACTGCTCGAGATCAAACTGCGCGCTGCCGCCCTGTTTGCCGGCATGACGGGCAAGGACATGCTTGGCAACCTGGACGCGAAGTCCGGCAACGGCAAGGTGGGGCGCCTGCATTGAGTTGGCGCTCCGCGCTTGGCCTGGCAGAGCGCCAACCCAGCGAGTCGCCGGAAGGCCCGCGCACTGTCTTGAGACCAGAGCCGTAGCATCAGGCCCACCGGCCTCTTTGGCACGGTCTGGCGCGGGGGGCACGCTTTCGCGGCGAAAGTTGGGCCCCAAGAAGTAAAAAAGGCCCTCGAAGCGAGCGCCTTTTCGATAAATGGTTGCGGGGGCAAGATTTGAACTTGCGACCTTTGGGTTATGAGCCCAACGAGCTACCAGGCTGCTCCACCCCGCGGACGGATTCTAACATGGCAAGGCAGGTAGAACGCGTCTGAAACAGCAGTGCGGAGCATGTGATCACGCGCTTTGACAACATCCATTTGCACACGCACATGAGCGTCGCCAATGCAGCGCACGTTCGAGCTGCCGTCAATAAAAAAGGCCAGCGTTCGGCTGGCCTTTCGGTGCGAAGCGAGCGAGCCTATTCGGTGTCGCTCTTGGCGTCTTCGGCCTTGGGCTCGGGCCGATCGACCAGCTCCACGAATGCCATTGGCGCGTTGTCGCCGACGCGAAAGCCCATCTTCAGGATGCGCGTGTAGCCGCCCGGACGCGCCTTGTAGCGCGGCCCCAAATCGTTGAACAACTTGGCCACGACATCGCGGTCGCGCGTGCGGTCGAAGGCCAGCCGGCGATGGGCCAGCGTAGGCTCCTTGGCCAGCGTAATGAGCGGCTCGACGGCCATGCGCAGCTCCTTGGCCTTGGGCAGCGTGGTCTTGATCGCCTCGTGGGTGATCAGGGAATTGCACATGTTGCGCAGCATCGCCTGGCGATGCGCGCTGGTGCGATTGAGTTTGCGTAGTCCGTTGCGGTGGCGCATGGTGCGTTGTCCTTCCTTTATTGAACCCCAGCCGTGTCAGGTACTGAGGGGGCACCGGGCTTCTCAACTGAGAAGCCCAATCTGTTGACGGCGCTGGCGCCGTCTTTCCGTCTCGCGAAGCGTTAACGCTTGTCCAATCCCTGAGGCGGCCAGTTCTCAAGCCGGGCGCCGAGCGTGAGACCACGCGAGGCGAGCACTTCCTTGATCTCGTTGAGCGACTTGCGGCCCAGGTTCGGAGTCTTCAGCAGCTCGGTCTCGGTGCGCTGGATCAGGTCGCCGATGTAGTAGATGTTCTCGGCCTTCAGGCAGTTGGCCGAGCGCACCGTGAGCTCAAGTTCGTCGACCGGGCGCAGCAGGATCGGATCGAAGGTGCTGGTGATGCGCTTCTGCTCCTCGAAGATGCCGCTGACTTCACTGCCTTCGAGTTGCGCGAATACCGCCAACTGCTCGACCAGAATCTTGGCCGAAGCACGGATCGCCTCTTCAGGGCTGATTGCACCGTTGGTCTCGATCTCCATCACCAGCTTGTCGAGGTCGGTACGCTGCTCGACGCGCGCGTTCTCGACCGCGTAGCTGACGCGCTTGACGGGCGAGAACGAGGCATCCAGGACGATGCGGCCTATCGACTTGGTCGGCTCGTCACCGAAGCGGCGCATGTTGCCGGGCACATAACCACGGCCCTTTTCGACCTTGATCTGCATGTCGAGCTTGCCGCCGTGCGACAGGTGCGCGATCACGTGATCCGGGTTGATGATCTCGACGTCGTGCGGGGTCTGGATGTCCCCAGCCGTGACCGGGCCCTCGCCCTCCTTGCGCAGCACCAGAGTCACCTCATCGCGGTTGTGCAAGCGGAAGGTCACGCCCTTCAGATTGAGCATGATGTGGACGACGTCCTCCTGCACACCGTCGATCGTCGAGTACTCATGGAGCACGCCGGCGATGGTGACTTCCGTCGGGGCATAGCCCACCATCGACGAGAGCAGCACACGGCGCAGCGCGTTACCCAACGTGTGGCCGTAGCCGCGCTCGAAAGGCTCGAGCGTGGCCTTGGCACGGTGGCCACCCAGGGGCTCGACATTGATGGCTTTGGGTTTCAGCAGATTCGTTTGCATTGAGTCTCTTTCCTGTCAATACCCTCGGCTCGTTACACCGATAAGGCTGATGGATCTGCCGGGCTGGAGAAGCGATGACCGCGCGCCCGGCAAGCGAAGCCATCCTGAAAGGGGCCGGCCAGAGACCGGTCTCCCACCGTCCTGTTCGCCTATCGCGAATAGAGTTCCACGATCAGCGCTTCCTTGATCTCGGCACCAAACTGATCGCGGTCCGGGGTCTTGGTGAACACGCCCTCGAGCTTGGTTGTGTCGACCTTCACCCAGTCTGGCAAGCCGATCGATTCAGCCAACTTGACCGAGTCGGTCACGCGAAGCTGCTTCTTCGACTTCTCGCGCACCGCTATCGCGTCGCCGGCCTTCACCAGGTAGGACGAGATGTTGACCACGCCACCGTTGACGGTGATGCCCTTGTGCGAGACCAGCTGGCGCGCTTCGGCGCGCGTGCTGCCGAAGCCCATGCGATAGACAACGTTGTCCAGGCGCGACTCAAGCAGCATCAACAGGTTGGCACCCGTGTTGCCCTTGCGGCGCTCGGCCTCAGCGAAGTAGCGTCGGAATTGGCGCTCGAGCACGCCATACATGCGCTTGACTTTCTGCTTTTCGCGCAGCTGCAGACCGAAGTCACTGGTACGCGAGCCGCTCGTCCGGCCATGCTGGCCGGGCCGCGATTCGAATTTCGACTTGTCGCTGATCGGGCGACGGGCGCTCTTCAGGAACAGGTCGGTGCCTTCACGGCGGGATAGTTTGGCCTTGGGGCCGAGGTAACGAGCCACGTTGATGTCCTTTACTGGTCAATCTGACGCGACCGATATGTCGCGCGAGTTCGGCGGGTGTTGTTGGAATGCGCTCGAACGGTGGTCTTCAAAACGCCAACGCCGGCAAGGCTTTACAGCCAAGCCGACGCGACAGGGGAACGCTCAGATGCGGCGACGCTTCTGCGGGCGGCAGCCGTTGTGCGGCACCGGCGTCACGTCGGAAATGGAATTGATTCGGATACCCAACGAGGCCAGTGCACGCACGCTCGACTCTCGGCCCGGCCCCGGGCCTTTGATGCGCACATCGAGGTTCTTGATGCCTTGTTCCTGTGCTGCGCGGCCGGCATTTTCGGCCGCGACCTGGGCGGCGAAAGGCGTGCTCTTGCGCGAGCCCTTGAAACCCTGGCCACCCGAGGAAGCCCATGCCAACGCGCCGCCCTGGCGGTCGGTGATCGTGATGATGGTGTTATTGAACGACGCGTGCACGTGGGCAATGCCGTCCGCAACGTTCTTGCGGATCTTCTTGCTGACGCGACGCGCGGCGGTGTTCTGGGGAGCCTTGGCCATGTTCTTTCCTTGGAGTCTTTAGCAGCGCACGAGCTGTCTTACTTCTTGACGAGGGCGCCCGACTTGCGCGGGCCCTTGCGCGTGCGCGCATTGGTCTTGGTGCGCTGGCCGCGAACCGGCAGGCCACGGCGGTGACGGATACCGCGGTAGCAGCCCAGGTCCATCAGACGCTTGATGTTGATCGACATCTCGCGGCGCAGGTCGCCTTCGATCGTCATGCGGCCAATCTCTTCGCGGATCTTCTCAAGATCGACGTCGGACAGATCCTTGATCTTCTTGGAGAAGGCGATGCCTGCCTTCTCGCAGATCTTCTGCGCCGTAGTGCGGCCAATGCCGTAAATCGAAGTCAGGCCGATCTCGGCGTGCTTGTGCGGCGGAATATTGATACCAGCAATGCGTGCCATGGTGTTCCTTCAGTGTCCTGTGCTTGGGCCGAATCAGCCCTGGCGCTGCTTGTGGCGCGGGTCGGTGCAGATCACGCGCACAACACCGTGGCGGCGGATGATCTTGCAGTTACGGCACATCTTCTTGACCGATGCAGCGACTTTCATGTTGCTCTCCTAAACCTTGTTTCTTGATCGCTATCCAGGACTGTTTCAAGTGGCCTTGAAGTTGGCCTTCTTCAACAGCGACTCGTATTGCTGGCTCATCACGTAGCTCTGAACCTGGGCCCAGAAATCCATCGTCACGACAACGATGATCAGCAGCGAAGTGCCACCAAAATAGAACGGCACGTTGTACTTGAGCACCAGAAACTCAGGCAGCAAACAGACCGCGGTGATGTAGATGGCTCCGGCCAACGTCAGGCGGCCCAGGATACGGTCAATGTGCTTGGCGGTTTGATCGCCAGGACGGATGCCCGGAATGAACGCGCCACTCTTCTTCAGGTTGTCGGCCGTCTCGCGGCTGTTGAAGACCAGTGCGGTATAGAAGAAGCAGAAGAACACGATCATGGCCGCATATAGCAAGACGTAGATCGGCTGTCCGGGCGACAACGCCGAAGACAAGTCCTTCAGCCACCGCATGCCTTCACCCGTGGCAAACCATCCAACCACGGTGGCAGGCAGGAGGATGATCGACGACGCAAAGATCGGCGGGATCACGCCCGACATGTTGAGCTTGAGCGGCAGGTGCGACGACTGGCCGCCGTAGACCTTGTTGCCCACCTGGCGCTTGGCATAGTTGACCAGGATCTTGCGCTGACCGCGCTCGACGAAGACCACCGCGTAGGTCACGAAAACGACCAGTGCGATGATGAAGAGCGAGGCGAAGATGCTCATCGAACCCGTGCGCACGAGCTCGAACAGACCAGCGATCGCACTCGGCAAGCCAGCTGCGATGCCGGCAAAGATCAAGATCGAGATGCCGTTGCCCAGACCGCGCTCGGTGATCTGCTCGCCCAGCCACATCAGGAACATCGTGCCCGAAACCAGGCTGACTGCCGCGGTAAAGACGAAACCGGCGCCCGGGCTGATGACCAAGCCGGGCGACTGCTGCAGCGCTGTGGCGATGCCGACCGACTGGAAAACGGCGAGCAACAGCGTGCCGTAGCGCGTGTATTGGGTGATCTTGCGGCGACCGGACTCACCTTCCTTCTTCAGCGCCTCGAGCGAGGGCACGACGTAGGTCATCAATTGCATGATGATCGATGCCGAGATGTAGGGCATGATGCCCAGCGCGAGTACGGAGAAGCGCGACAGGGCGCCACCGCTGAACATGTTGAACAGGTTCAGAATACCGCCGCTCTGGTTGTTGAACAGCTGGCGCAACTGGTCCGGGTCGATGCCCGGCACCGGGATGTGGGTGCCGATGCGGTAGACCACGAGCGCCAACAGCAGGAAGGTCAGGCGGCGACGCAGATCCCCAAACTTGCCGCTCTTGGCAAGTTGTGCTGTGTTGGTGGCGTTGGTGGCCAAGTCTGCAGTCCTCGCGCTGTGCTCTTACTCGGCGACCGAGCCGCCGGCCGTTTCGATCGCTGCTTTGGCGCCGGCTGTTGCAGACACGCCCTTGAGGGCGACCTTCTGCGTCAGTTCGCCAGTCTTGATGACCTTGACGTTCTTGATCAGGTCGCCGACCAGCCCGGCTTGCTTCAGGTTGAGCAGATCGACTTCCTCGAGGCCAAGCGCCTGCAGATCACTCAGCGTGATCTCAGCGTTGTACTTTAGCGCGTGCGACTTGAAGCCGCGCTTGGGCAGCCGGCGCTGCAGCGGCATCTGGCCGCCTTCGAAACCGACCTTGTGGTAGCCGCCAGCTCGGGACTTTTGGCCCTTGTGGCCGCGGCCGGCGGTCTTGCCCAGACCCGAACCAATACCGCGGCCGACGCGGCGACGGTCCTTCTGGCTGCCGGCAGCCGGCTTGATGTTGTTCAATTGCATCAGAGCACCTGCACCAGGTAAGCGACCTTGTTGATCATCCCGCGCACCGACGGCGTATCTTCCAGCGTCGACTGGCTGTTCATGCGGCGCAGGCCCAGGCCGCGCACGGTATCGCGGTGCGACTGCTTGGTGCCGGCAACACTCTTGACGAGCTTGACGGTCAGGGTTTTCTTGTCGGACATGAGTGTTCTCCGGCGCTGCGTCAGTTGAAGATTTCTTCGACCGACTTGCCGCGTTTGGCTGCCACCGCTGCCGGCGTGGTGGAGTTGTGCAGTGCGTCCAGCGTAGCGCGCACCATGTTGTAAGGGTTCGACGAGCCAAGGCTCTTGGCGACGATGTCGGTCACGCCCAGGACTTCGAAGACAGCGCGCATCGGGCCGCCGGCAATGATGCCGGTGCCAGGCGCAGCCGGCGCCATCAACACCTTGGCCGCGCCGTGCTCGCCACGCACGTTGTGATAGATCGTGCCGTTCTTGAGCGGGATCTTTTTCAGGTTGCGGCGTGCGGACTCCATCGCCTTTTGCACGGCCACCGGCACTTCCTTGGCCTTGCCCTTGCCCATACCGACGCGGCCGTCGCCGTCGCCGACGACGGTCAGCGCCGCGAAGCTCAGCGTGCGCCCCCCCTTGACGACCTTTGTGACGCGGTTGACCGCAATCATCTTTTCCTTCAGGCCGTCGTCATTACCTTCGGTCTGAGCGCGGGGTTGAAATTTAGCCATTGTTTGATGCCTCTGTTGCGTCAGAACTGCAGGCCGGCTTCACGCGCAGCCTCGGCCAGCGCCTTGACGCGGCCGTGATAAGCGAAGCCGGAGCGGTCGAAAGCGACCTTGTCGATACCGGCCGCCTTGGCCTTCTCGGCAATGCGCTTGCCCACGATGGCGGCGGCAGAAACGGTCCCGCCCTTGCCCGGCTTGTCGGAAGCACCAAGCTCGGTGCGAACGTCCTTCTCTGCGGTCGACGCACTCGCCAGAACCTGGGTACCGTCATCGGAAATGACGCGCGCATAGATGTGCAGGTTGCTGCGGAACACCGTCAGGCGCGCGACACGCTGCGTGGCGATGCGCACGCGCGTCTGGCGCGAGCGGCGAATGCGTTGGTCTTTCTTGGTGATCGTCATGACGTGCGCTCCTTACTTCTTCTTGGTCTCTTTGAGCACCACGCGCTCGTCGGAGTACCGGATGCCCTTGCCTTTGTAAGGCTCGGGCGGACGGATCGCGCGCACTTCGGCCGCGATCTGCCCGACCGCTTGGCGGTCAGCCCCCTTGATGACGATCTCCGTCTGGGTCGGACATTCCACCTTGATGCCAGCGGGCATGTCCTTGACCACCGGGTGCGAGAAGCCGACCTGCAGGTTCAGCTTCGTACCCTGGGCTTGAGCACGGAAGCCCACGCCGACCAGGTTCAGCTTGCGCTCGAAGCCCTTGGTCACGCCGCTAACCATGTTGGCCACCAGCGCCCGCATCGTGCCGCTCATGGCATCGGCCGCAGTGCTGTCGTTGGCCGCCGTGAAGCTGACCTTGTCGCCATCGACCTTGATTGTGACCAGCGCATTGGCGGCGCGTGTCAGCGTGCCCTGGGCACCCTTGACGCTGATCTGCTCAGCGCTGACCGACACATCCACGCCTTGCGGCACGGTAATCGGCATTTTTCCTACGCGCGACATCGCTTGTTCTCCGTGATTGGGCTTAAGCCACGTAGCAAAGTACTTCGCCGCCGATACCGGAAGCGCGCGCCTTGCGGTCAGTCATCACACCCTGCGGCGTGGTGACGATGGCCACACCCAGCCCGTTCTGCACTTGGGGAATCGAGTGTCGACCCTTGTAGACGCGCAGGCCGGGGCGGCTGACGCGCTCGATGCGTTCGATCACCGGGCGGCCAGCGTAGTACTTCAGGGTGATCTCGAGTTCGGCTTTGGCGTCGCCCTTGATCGCGAAACCGTCGATATAGCCCTCGTCCTTCAAGACTTGGGCGATGGCCACCTTCAGCTTCGATGACGGCATCGTCACTGCAGCTTTCTCGACAGACTGGGCGTTGCGGATACGCGTCAGCATATCGGCGATCGGGTCACTCATGCTCATTTGTGAATCTCCTGAGTCCGATTACCAGCTGGCCTTGACGACACCGGGGATGTCGCCCTTGAAGGCCAGGTCGCGGATCTTGCTACGGGCCAGACCGAACATGCGGAAGGTGCCGCGCGGGCGACCCGTCAAGCCGCAGCGGTTGCGCTGGCGCGTCGGGTAGGCGTTGCGCGGCAACTGCTGAAGCGCCAGGCGCGCGGCATAGCGCTCGCCGTCGGACTTCTTGGCGTCGTTGGCAATGCCCTTGAGGTGGTCGTACTTCTTCTTGAACTTGGCGACCAAGTGCTCGCGCTTCAACTCACGCTGGATCAAAGATTGTTTGGCCATCGGTTGCCTTAGGTCTTGAACGGGAAGCGGAAGGCCGTCAACAGCGCCTTGCACTCGTCATCGGTCTTTGCACTGGTCGTGATGCTGATGTTCATGCCACGCAGCGCGTCGACCTTGTCGTAATCGATCTCGGGGAAAATAATCTGTTCCTTGACCCCGATGTTGTAGTTGCCGCGGCCATCGAACGAGCGGCCCGAGATGCCGCGGAAGTCACGCACGCGGGGCAGGGCCACCGTGACAAAGCGGTCGAGGAACTCGTACATGCGCACGCCGCGCAAGGTGACCATCGCACCGATCGGGACGCCCGAGCGGATCTTGAACCCGGCGATGTCTTTCTTGCTCTTCGTGACCACCGGCTTCTGGCCGGCGATCTTGGTCAGGTCGCCCACGGCGCTGTCCATGACCTTCTTGTCCGACACCGCCTCGCTCACGCCCATGTTTAGCGTGATCTTGGTCAGGCGCGGCACCTGCATCACCGACTTGTAGCCGAACTTGGCGACCAAATCGGGAACGATCTTTTCGTTGTAGACCGTCTGCAGACGAGCCACAGGCGCGGTCCCGGGTGCGGTGACGGCTTGCTTCTTTGCCATGTTGATTGCCCCTTAAGCCTTGATCTCGTCGCCACTGGACTTGAAAACGCGAACGCCCTTGTCCTTGGTCTTGCGAGCCTCTTGCTCGGTCTTTGTCAGCAACTTGATGCCGACGCGATCGGCCTTGCCGGTCTTCGGATTGAAGATCGCGACATTGCTTTGATCGATCGGCATGGTCTTGTCGACGACGCCGCCGGTAGTCCCCTTCATCGGGTTCGGCTTGACATGCTTCTTGACGACGTTGACGCCTTCCACGACGAGGTGGCTGTCATCGACACGACGGGCGACGGTGCCCCGCTTGCCTTTGTCGCGGCCGGTCAGCACGATGACCTGGTCGCCTTTACGAATCTTGTTCACGGGTGAGTCCTTGCAGGCGGCGTGCTTTACAGCACTTCGGGGGCGAGCGACACAATCTTCATGAAGCGCTCGGTGCGCAATTCGCGCGTCACGGGGCCGAAGATGCGGGTTCCGATTGGCTCAAGCTTGGCGTTGAGCAACACGGCGGCGTTGCCGTCGAACTTGAGCAGCGAGCCGTCGGCGCGGCGCACGCCCTTGGCAGTACGAACCACCACGGCGCTATAGACCTCACCCTTCTTGACGCGAGCGCGCGGCGCAGCTTCCTTGATACTGACCTTGATGACATCGCCGATACCGGCGTAGCGACGCTTCGAGCCGCCGAGCACCTTGATGCACATGACGGACTTGGCACCGGTGTTGTCCGCGACTTCGAGCCGCGATTGCATTTGGATCATTGTCTTGTCCCAACTTGTACGGCGAGCCGACCCGGGTGGATCGGCCTGCAGTCAGTCTTGGGCCCGTGGTGTGGGCTGAAACTGGAACCAGCGCCGACGGCGTGCGCCAGCTGCTGATTTCAGCGAAGTCTCGGATAATAGCCCGTTTTCGTGCCCGCAGTTATAGCGGCGCAAGAAAAAACTCAGAGCAGGCCCTCTTCGGCCTGGCGCAACATCGTGTTGGCGTCGCTGACCTCGAACTTGCCAGGGGCCTCGACGTTCAGCGTCTTGACGACGCCATCGACCACCAGCATCGAGTAGCGGTTACTGCGCAAGCCCATCCCACGCGCAGTCAGATCCAGCGTCAGGCCGGTGGCCCTGGCGAAGTCAGCACTGCCATCAGCCATCATGCGCACTTTGCCAGCCGTGTGCTGGTCACGGCCCCACGCACCCATCACAAAGGCGTCGTTGACCGACACGCACCAGACCTCGTCGACGCCAGCCGCCTTCAGCGCCTCGGCGTTTGCGACAAAGCCGGGCACATGCTTGGCCGAGCAGGTCGGCGTGTAGGCCCCGGGCAGCGCGAAAACAGCGATCGTCTTCCCGGCGGTGAGGTGCCCAACTTCGAAGGTATTCGGGCCCAGCGAGCAGCCGTTGCCTTCGACTTCAATGAACTCTTGCAGTTTGGTGGCGGGAAGCTTGTCACCGACTTTGATCATCGTGCGTCTCCTGTGAGAATGAAAATCGGCCGGCCGCCAGTGTCCCAGCGTTCCGGCCGCGTTGCCGACGACGTGCCCGGTGGCCTCAGACGAGGTTGGCCTTCTCGACCAGACGGGTCACAACCCAGGATTTGGTCTTGGAGATGGGTCGGCTCTCGGTGATTTCGACCACATCGCCCATCTTGTACTCGCCCTTTTCGTCGTGGGCGTGGTATTTGCTGGAGCGGCCGATGATCTTGCCGTAGAGCTCATGCTTGACGCGGCGCTCGACCAACACGGTGATGGTCTTGGCGCGCTTATCGCTGACGACCTTGCCGACAAAAGTGCGGGTGACCTTGGTAGGCTTGGTTGCGGACTCGGCAGCGGGTGTTGCGGCGGCCATGTTCATTTCGCGGCTCCCTTGTTCTTCTCGGCCAGCACGGTCTTGGTGCGGGCGATGTCGCGGCGGGTCTTGCCCAACTGCGAGTGGTTGGAGAGTTGTTGCGTCGCTTTCTGCATGCGCAGCCCAAAGTGGGCCTTGAGCAAATCGGAGACTTCCTTCTCCAGCGCTGGAACGTCCTTGACGCGCAATTCAGATGCTTTCATGGTTTGTTCCTTCAGCTCAAGTGCCGACCTGGCGGGCGACAAAGGTGCACGACAGCGGCAACTTGGCCGCAGCCAAGGTAAAGGCTTCGCGCGCCAGCGCCTCGGGCACGCCATTGAGTTCGTAGAGCACCTTGCCAGGCTGGATCTCGGCCACGTAGTACTCAGGGTTGCCTTTGCCGTTGCCCATCCGAACTTCCGCCGGCTTCTGCGAGATCGGCTTGTCGGGGAAGATGCGGATAAAGATTCGACCGCCGCGTTTGATGTGGCGCGAAATCGCGCGGCGAGCGGCTTCGATCTGGCGTGCGGTCAGGCGGCCGCGCTCGGTCGCCTTCAAGCCGAAGTCGCCGAACGACACTGCAGCGCCACGCGTGGCAATACCCGTGTTGCGGCCCTTCTGCTCTTTGCGGTACTTTCGTCGTGAGGGTTGCAGCATGCTTATTCTCCTTTGACGTCGCCGGCGACCGGGGTCACCACTTTGCGTACGCGTTTGACTGCCGGCTTGGGCGCATCGGCACCACCAGCCTCGGCAGGCTTTTCGCTGCTTTGCGCGGGCGCAGCGCTGGGGCGTGGCGCAGGGCGATCGGTGCGCCCGCGCGGGCCACCGGGACCGCCCGGAAAGCCGCCAGGACCCGAGGGGCCGCCCGGACGCGGGCCACGGCGTGCACGGCGATCGTCATCACCACTCTCCGGCTTCACAGCAGCCACCTCGCCGTGACCGAGACGGTCACCGCGATAGACCCAGCATTTCACCCCAATAACGCCGTATGTCGTGCGCGCTTCCGAGAAGCCGTAGTCGATGTCAGCCTTGAGGGTGTGCAGCGGCACTCGACCTTCGCGGTACCACTCACACCGCGCAATCTCGATGCCATTCAAGCGCCCGGAGGACATCAACTTGATGCCCTGCGCGCCCAAGCGCATGGCGTTCTGCATTGCGCGCTTCATCGCGCGGCGGAACATGATGCGCTTCTCGAGCTGCTGGGTGATCGAGTCGGCGATCAGCTGGGCATCGATCTCGGGCTTGCGCACCTCTTCGATGTTCACCGCCACCGGCACACCCAAACGCTTGGTCAGCTCGGCCTTGAGGTTCTCGATGTCCTCGCCCTTCTTGCCGATCACCACACCCGGACGGGCCGAGTAGATGGTGATGCGCGCGTTCTTGGCCGGACGCTCGATCAGGATGCGGGAGACAGCTGCGTTCTTCAGCTTGGTCTTCAGGTAGTCGCGCACTTGCAGATCTTCGGCCAACATTTGGCTGAAGTTGGCCTTGGTGGCGAACCAACGCGACGACCAAGCCCGCGTGACGGGCAGTCGGAAGCCGATCGGGTGGATCTTTTGTCCCATGTCTTCTTCCTCAGTTCCCGACGGTCACATAGATGTGGCAGGTGCCCTTGCTGATGCGATTGCCGCGGCCTTTGGCGCGCGCAGAGAATCGCTTCAACGTGGTGCCTTGTTCGACGTAGATGGTCTTGACCTTCAACTCGTCGATGTCGGCGCCATCGTTGTGCTCGGCATTCGCGATCGCGCTCTCGAGCGCTTTCTTGATGATGCCGGCAGCCTTCTTTTGCGTGAAGGTCAGGATGTTCAATGCCTGATCCACCTTCTTGCCGCGGATCAGGTCGGCCACCAACCGACCCTTGTCGGTTGACAGGCGCACGCCTCGAACGATTGCTTGGGTTTCCATGGTCGTGGCCATCCTTTACTTCTTCGCTGCCTTCTTGTCGGCCGGGTGGCCCTTGAAGGTGCGGGTCAGCGCGAACTCTCCGAGCTTGTGACCGACCATCTGGTCGCTCACATACACGGGTACGTGCTGCTTGCCGTTGTGCACAGCGATCGTCAGTCCGATGAACTCGGGCAGGATCGTCGAGCGGCGCGACCAGGTCTTGATCGGCTTCTTGTCTTTGTTCGCAGACGCTTTCTCGACCTTGACCATCAAGTGGTGGTCGATGAACGGGCCTTTTTTCTGTGAGCGTGTCATGGCGGCCTCTTATTTCTTGCGCCGCGAGACGATCATCGTCTGCGTACGTTTGTTGCTGCGGGTGCGGTAGCCCTTGGTCATCGTGTTCCAAGGCGACACCGGCACCTGGCCCTCGCCGGTGCGGCCCTCGCCGCCGCCATGCGGGTGGTCGACCGGGTTCATGGCCACGCCGCGCACCGTCGGGCGGATGCCCTTCCAGCGCTTCGCGCCAGCCTTGCCGTACTGGCGCAGGCTGTGCTCTTCGTTCGACACTTCGCCGATGGTGGCGCGGCAGTCGATGTGGATCTTGCGCACTTCACCCGACCGCAGTCTCAGCTGCGCGTAGGTGCCTTCGCGCGCCATCAACGTGACGGAGGTGCCAGCGGAGCGCGCGATCTGCGCGCCCTTGCCGGGCATCATCTCCACTGCGTGGATGATGGAGCCGACGGGGATATTGCGGATCGGCAACGTATTGCCCGCCTTGATCGGCGACTCGGCGCCACTGATCACCGTCGCGCCAACCTCGAGGCCGCGCGGCGCAATGATGTAGCGCCGCTCGCCGTCGGCGTAACACACCAGAGCGATGTGCGCCGTGCGGTTGGGGTCGTACTCGATGCGCTCGACCTTGGCCGGAATCGCGTCCTTGTTGCGCACGAAGTCGACGACACGGTAGTGGTGCTTGTGACCACCGCCCTTGTGACGGATCGTGATGTGGCCGTTGTTGTTACGGCCCGCATTCTGGATCTGCGGCTCAAGCAGTGAAGCCTCGGGCTTGCCCTTGTGCAGGTGCTTGTGCACCACCTTAACCACGGCGCGGCGGCCAGGCGAGGTGGGTTTGACTTTGACGATTGCCATTACGCGGCCTCCCCGGAGAAGTTGAGCTCCTGGCCCTTCTTCAGCGAAACATACGCCTTCTTGATGTGGTCACGACGGCCGATTGACTTGCCGAACTTCTTTTCCTTGCCGCGCTGGTTGATGGTCCGTACGGCCTCAACTTCGACCTTGAACATCAACTCGACAGCCGCCTTGATCTCGGGCTTGGTGGCATCACGCAGGACCTTGAACAAGACCTGGTTATGCTTCTCCGCGACCGCGGTGGCCTTCTCCGACACGATCGGCTCCACCAGCACGGTGGCCAAGCGACCCTCGGTGAACTTTTTGGGGATGTTGACGTTGCGGCTCATGCAAACATCTCCTTGAACTGTTCGATCGCACCCTTGGTCACAAGGATCTTCTTGTAGAACACCAGCGACAGTGGATCGGCGTAGCGCGGCTCGCACACCAGCACGTTGGCCAGGTTGCGCGAGGCCAGCAGCAGGTTGTCGTCGACCTGGTCGGAAATGACCATCACCGACTGCAGGCCCATAGCCTTGAACTTGGCCGCCAGCAGCTTGGTCTTGGGCGCGTCAACCGTGATCGAATCGACCACCGCCAGCCGGCCATCGCGGGCCAACTGGGACAGGATCGCGGCCATGCCGGCGCGGTACATCTTCTTGTTCAGCTTCTGGCTGAAGTTTTCGTCCGGCCGGTTCGGGAAGATCCGACCACCGCCACGCCAAAGCGGCGAGCTGGTCATGCCGGCGCGAGCGCGGCCGGTGCCCTTCTGGCGAAACGGCTTCTTGGTCGAGTGGTGTACTTCGCCACGGTCCAGCTGGGCCCGCGTGCCTTGGCGCGCATTGGCCTGGAAGGCTACGACGATCTGGTGCACCAGCGCCTCGTTGTAGTCGCGCGCGAAGACGGTATCAGGCGCATCGATCTTGGCGGTCGCCTGGCCCTGGTCATTCAGGAGCTCGAGTTGCATCACTGGGCTCCCTTCTTCAATTTGGCCTTGACGGCTGGACGCACGACCACATGGCCGTTCTTCGAACCCGGAACCGCGCCCTTGACCAGGAGCAGCTGGCGCGCCTCGTCGACGCGCACGACGTCGAGGTTCTGCGTGGTGATGGTGGCGTCACCACGGTGACCCGACATCTTCTTGCCCGGAAACACGCGGCCCGGGTCTTGCGCCATCGAGATCGAGCCCGGCACGTTGTGCGAACGGCTGTTGCCATGCGAAGCGCGCTGCGACTTGAAGTTGTGGCGCTTGATCGTTCCCGTAAAGCCCTTGCCGATCGAGGTGCCCTGCACGTCGACCATCTGGCCGGCGGCGAACATTGTGACCGGCAGCGGGCTGCCCGGCTTGAACTGGCCGATCACGTCGGCACTGACGCGAAACTCGCTCAGGACTTCGCCGGCTTCGACACCCGCCTTGGCGAGGTGTCCCGCTTCGGGCTTGGAGACGCGCGACGCTTTGCGCGCCCCGAACGCCACCTGTATGGCGTTGTAGCCGTCGGTGGCTTCGGTCTTGACCTGCGTGACGCGGTTGTTGGACACGTCGAGCACCGTCACGGGAACGGCGTCGCCGTCGTCCGTGAAGATGCGCATCATGCCCACCTTGCGCCCCAGCAAACCGAGTTGGTTGCTCAGACTCATATTGGCTCCAATGCCCCACATCGATTGGCAGGGCTGACGAGTTTTGCGGCGCCCTCTTTTTGAGGTGTCCTGGCTCACCAGGAAATGCGCTGCGGGAAAAGCCTGCGATTCTACTGCAGCTTGATTTCGACGTCCACACCCGCTGGCAGATCGAGCTTCATCAGCGCGTCCACGGTCTTGTCGGTCGGGTCAATGATGTCCATCAGCCGCTGGTGCGTGCGAATCTCGAACTGGTCGCGCGACGTCTTGTTCACGTGCGGCGAGCGCAGGATGTCGAAGCGCTGCATGCGCGTCGGCAGGGGCACGGGGCCCTTGACGATGGCGCCGGTTCGCTTGGCGGTATCGACGATCTCGATAGCCGATTGGTCGATCAACTTGTAGTCGAAGGCCTTCAGCCGGATGCGGATTTTCTGTTTGGTGGCCATGATCGTTCCTTATGCCAAGATCTTTGCCACGACGCCGGCACCGACGGTGCGGCCGCCCTCACGGATGGCAAAGCGCAGGCCTTCTTCCATCGCGATCGGGTTGATCAGCTTGACCGTGATGCTCACGTTGTCGCCC
>Ga0163144_10000675_pt1 | contig 80826 bp, 66 predicted proteins | sample OliLak19BULKMAT1_FD_123175 | JGI IMG/M metagenome (GOLD analysis project Ga0163144, IMG submission 123175) | Freshwater microbial mat bacterial communities from Lake Vanda, McMurdo Dry Valleys, Antarctica - Oligotrophic Lake LV.19.BULKMAT1 | ecosystem: Environmental > Aquatic > Freshwater >... | reverse complement strand
TTTTCAAATCCCCCAACATCGCCAAGCCCTATCGTTATACTACAACATCGAGCAACTTTTTCTGAATTCATTTTGAAGCAACATTTTATTTAAAATGATTATCAGACGCTTTTGAAAGCGACAATTATTATTTTGATGGCTGTTCTCACTTATATTCGTGTTGTAACATCTAAATTACACCAATGCCAATTTTATAATTTCTTTATTAAAAAAGGGGGGTTGATGACAATGCTTACATAGTAATGGAAGAAATGATAAGTATAATTTCGAAGAAAGAATATCTTTCATTAGAATGAATGATGCAGACAAATTTTTACTTAATATATAGGCGAAAGATTGAATGTTTAAAATAGCATCATAGTACCAATTAATCTAACTGAAAAGAAACAAAATATACATATTAGCTGTCAAGTGTAAAGTTAAATAGAACAATATAAATGAGTGATCACTATTACAACGCTGACGATCTGGCTAAGTTTGGCAACATAGCAGAGTATCAAAAGGAACTGGCTGATAAATTTTTCTCATATTATGGCGAAGTTTTTAAAGACAGCCATCTAACTGCTAAGGAAAAATCTCTGATTGCGCTAGCAGTTGCCCACGCAGTCCAATGCCCATATTGTATAGATGCCTACAGTACCGATGCCTATGAAAAGGGCTACAGCGAACAGCAAATGATGGAGGCTGTACACGTAGCAGCAGCTATAAAGGGTGGTGCCGTACTGGTACACGGTGTCCAAATGATGAACAAGGTGAAAGAGATAGGAATGTAAATAATGAAGTCACTAAAGGTATTAAACCATAAACTTTCTGATACGCATAATCAGCTTGCAATTCTAGAAGATGCAGGATTGCACAGACACGCTTCGTTCACAGATAAATTGGCTGAAATGGGTGAATTGCCATTGAAAGCCAAAGGGGTAGAAATATTCCAAATAAACGTGGGTAAAATGTGTAATCAGGTATGTAAACATTGCCACGTAGATGCTGGTCCAGATAGAAAGGAGATAATGACCGTAGAAACTATGCAGTTATGCCTGAAAGTATTGGCAAACTCTACAATCACTACCGTCGACCTGACGGGTGGCGCCCCAGAGATGAACCCCAATTTCCGTTGGTTTGTAACCGAATTAAAAAAGCTAGACAAACACATAATTGTGCGATGCAATTTGACTATAGTACTGGCCAATAAGAAATTCAACGACTTGCCCGAGTTTTTTAGGGAACATAATGTAGAAGTGGTATCATCGCTACCCAGCTTTACAAAAGACCGTACCGATAGGCAACGTGGTAATGGAGTATTTGAAGACTCGATAAAGGCATTACAAATGCTAAATGCAGTTGGGTATGGAATGCCAGACAGTAGCCTACAGCTAAATTTGGTTTATAATCCTGCTGGTGCATTTTTACCACCCTCACAACAGGCATTGGAAGATGAATATAAAGTAGAATTGTTAAAAAACTACAGTATTAGATTCAATCATTTGTACGCAATTACCAATATGCCCATCAGTCGATATTTAGACTATTTGATATCAACTGGCAATTACGATAAATATATGGAAAAGCTAGTTAGTGCCTTTAACCCAGCAGCAGTGGAAAGTGTAATGTGCCGCAATACGATATCGGTAAGTTGGGATGGCTATTTGTATGATTGTGATTTTAATCAGATGTTAGAACTTTCTGTTAGTACAACTGACTCTAGGCACCTTATAGATTTTGATTTGAACCAGCTAAATACTAGGGACATTATCCTAAATCAACACTGTTATGGCTGTACGGCAGGTGCAGGGTCTAGTTGCGGCGGGGCAATCACTGCGTAAGGTAAATTTTAGAGCGCTACTATTTTAGCCATTGTTGTAGCTGTTATTAAATTCACATTTAAATAAAAATAGATAAAAGTAAAATGAAGCAAGCCCTCTTAATTTTTGTAAAAAATGCAGTAAAAGGAAATGTAAAAACAAGGCTAGCTGCAACAATGGGCAGTGATGCAGCGTATAATATTTATCAGTTATTGTTAACCCATACCGAAAGGTGTTCGCGGGCACTATTGGTAAATAAAATTGTGTTTTATGCAGATTACCTAGAGGTTGAAGATATTTGGAGTAACGATCTTTATCAGAAGCAAATTCAAGTTGGGACAGATTTGGGAGAGAGAATGCATAACGCCTTTAAATATGCTTTTGCAAGTGGTAATGAAAGGGTTGCCATAATAGGGTCAGACTGTTTTGAAATAAATGACGAGATAATAGAAAGTGCCTTTGCGCTACTAGATGATAACGATGTTGTTTTGGGTCCTGCATTAGATGGTGGGTATTACTTGCTAGCACTTAAATCATCTTGTCAAGATTTATTTGTGAACATAGATTGGAGTACAGACAAAGTACTGACACAAACGATGCAAGTATGCCAAAAACTGGGTTTTAACGCAGCTCAGCTACAAGTACTTTCAGATATTGATGATGAAAGCGATTTAATAAGAATGGGTTTTGATAGCTACACTGCAAGGAATGTTTAGCATCATAATCCCAGTATATAACGAGGCTGATTTAATTGCAAAAACGATACAAAATGTTAGGAAAGCTTGCGCTGATGATCTGGTAGAAATTATAGTTGTAGATGGGGGCAGTGGTGACGGTACTGTGGCTAATGCAGATAATGAGGATGTAACAGTGTTGATTAGTGAAAAAGGTAGGGCTAAGCAAATGAACTTTGGGGCATCTATAGCTAAGGGTGAAATATTGTATTTTTTACACGCAGATAGCGCACCCCCACAGCAATTTGTAAAATCTATTTTAAAAGTAACACAAATGGGCACACAAAGTGGATGTTTTAGACTTGCATTTGATGTTGACCATTGGTTTCTAAAGGCGAATAGTTGGTTTACCCGCTTTGATATAAATGGCGTCCGATTTGGCGATCAAAGTTTATTCGTCACCAAAGAAGTATTTCATAAAAGTGGAGGTTTTAGAGAAGATTTAATAATAATGGAGGACCAAGAAATAATCCATCGCCTAAAGAAATATGGAAAGTTTGTTGTGATAGATGATTACGTTACTACATCAGCTAGAAAATATTTAGATAATGGAGTTTACAGAATGCAGGGAATCTTCTATTTTATATGGACACTCTACTATTTAGGATATTCTCAACAACATTTAGTCAAGAAATACAAGCAATTAATTCAAAAAAATAAATTGTAAAAAATATGAAGCCAAATGATGATAACGCTAAATTACATACATCGGAAAGACCTTTCCGTGTATTAATTATTTCTGGATCTAATCGCAGGCAATACAATTGCCCTGGAGTTGACAGCAAGTCTCGTATGCTTATGTTAAAAATGGCAGAAATGCTTCCGCGGGATTGGGAGATTGATTATGAAGATTTGGGAAATGTATATGGTAGAGAACGGATTCAAAGTTGTAATGCCTGTGTATCCACATCTATGGCGCTTTGTGTATGGCCTTGCAATTGTTACGAAAAAAACAATTCTAAAGAGCCAGACCTTATGTGGAATTTAGATTTGTATGCAAGATTAGATATGGCAGATGCTTGGGCTATAATAGGTCCTGTGAATTGGTATAGCTGTAGTGCAAATTTAAAACTAATGTTTGATCGTTTAGTGTGTATGAACGGAGGTAATCCTGATGAAAAAACAATTGACCATAAAAACGCCGAAAAGGCAATGATTTTTGAACATAGTTCAGAATGGGAAAAGATAAGCATAAACCATTTAGAAGGGCGAACTGCTGCTTTTTTTTGTTACGGTGATGAAGGAGGTGATGAAATGGATGAAAACAATGTACCAAAAATATTACTTCATAAAAATTACTTTGACGCAGAAGCCGAACCCTTCGTAAATATAAGAGATGCTTACGCTCCATTAGTATGGCAGTCAAGATATTCTGGTATAGAGGTTCCTGACCATTTATGGAAGTATTGCACAAGCGGGAAGGGGGAAAAATATAGTGATAATCAGGCGGAAGATTTGATTGAGAACAAAGAGTTTATGAAGGCTTTTGATGATTGGACAACTCAATTTTCGACTTTTGTACTTCAAAAAGGTAAAGTAGAAGCAAATAAATATAGGGCATACGGCTATACTGCACCGACGCATTTTTGGGCAAATGTGCAAGATGGGCTTCGCTATTTCAAAATGATGGTTGGAAAAGCTCCTGCCAATTCTTCCCCTAAAATTCAAGATGAATTAGGTTTAAATAAAGATGCCATTTGGCATACAAAAAAGGGTGAAGGAGAAAAATTGAGAGATAGCAATGAAAAATAGTTTGATAATAAAACTTAATTAATTTTTACAAATCCCAATAAAAATGGCAAAATATGAATTTGATATTATCGTTATCGGGGCAGGCTCTGGTGGTTTAAGCGTCGGGTTGTTTATGAGTCAAGCAGGATTCAAAGTGCTAATGGTTTCTAAATCTGATGAAGACATAGGTGGTGACTGCCTAAATGATGGTTGTGTGCCAAGTAAGGCACTTATTCACGTGGCGAAAATTATAAAAAATGCACGAGAAGCCACACAGTTTGGAGTAGAGACACTAGGAAAGGTAGATATTAAAAAAGTTATCAATTACATACAATCCAAGCAATCGTTGATAAGAGAACACGAGAATGCGCAATGGTTGCAAGATAGAGGAATAACAGTTGCTTTGGGAACTGCCTCATTTACAGGGAAAAGGGAGATTGCGGTTGATGGGAAGCTATATTCAGCTAAGAAAATAGTGATAGCCACAGGTTCAAAACCCCGTAAATTGAACATAGTCGGAGTTGAAAAGGTAAACTATTTTGATAATGAAAGTATCTTTCACCTCGATACTTTACCTGAAGCCATACTTTGCATTGGTGGTGGACCAATTGGAATTGAGATGGCGCAGGCCCTATCTCGGCTTGGTAGTAAAGTAACAATTGTACATAAGGGTACTGAAATTCTAGAACACGATGACGTAGCAGTTACTTCCGTATTATTACAGGAATTAAAAAAGGAAGGCATAGAATTCTTATTTGACACAGAAATTGAGAGTTTTACTTCAGCTACAGAAGCTAGAATCAAGAAAAATAAGGGTGAAACTAAGACCATTCATTTCGATGCGGTATTTGTAGCGATAGGTCGAGAACTGTCATTAGAAACGCTGAATTTAGAGAAAGCAGATATTGCAGTGGAAAAGAAAAATATCAAAATAGACCATCATTTAAAGACTACTAATAAGCACGTTTTGATATGTGGCGACGTAGCAGGTGATTTACAGTTTTCCCACGCTGCTGAATTTCACGCTAGAATTATCCTCAATAATCTATTTACGCCCTTTAAGAAAAAGCTGAATAACCAATATATGTCTTGGGTAACATTTACAGATCCTGAGCTGGCCACATTTGGTTTAAGTGAAAAGCAACTGCAGAAACAGGGCATTCATTATCGTAAGTTGGTAAAAGATTTCGATGAAGACGATAGGGCAGTAGTAGATAATTATAGATACGGGAAATTAGTTTTGTTTGTGAGTAGGGCAGGGCTATTAAAAAAACAAAAGTTACTGGGTGGTACTATGGTTTCACCAAATGCAGGTGAACTAATTCAAGAGCTTATTTTGGCTAATTCAGCGAATCTGTCTATAAATTTACTCTTCAATAAAATCTACCCATATCCCGTGGCATCGCGAATTAATCAAAGCATTATTGTTGACCTCAAGTCAGAGGGATTAACCTCATTTATAAAATCATTATTGCGTAAAGCATATCAAATATTTAGCTGATGGAATGGTTAGAGACATTAAAAGACTGGTTTTTAGGTTTAGGTAATAAATACAAAGTTAACCCACTAGTATTTGGTGCTATATATGTGGGGGCCATACCTTTTTTCTTTGCCTCACTATATTGGACAGTAAGAAATATTCGAAATAAAAAACCAATATTTGTCCCTGCAATTTTGACCGCTTTCTTTTTTATTTCAGCGTATTTGTATCTTATTATTGTTGGTCAGCACATCCCAGTTTGGGTATATTTTTTTATAGGCGGAATGATTGCATTTGGCATATATTCTACTATTGGCAAGATAAAGGCAAAATTGAAGGAGAAGTAATCAATGAGAGTTTGTTGGGATATTTAACAGTTAGCCAATAATTCTTAGTAAAACCTTAATTTTTAATTTCCTAATGATAAATATCAATACTTTAAATGCTTGCCAAAATAAATGGTATGATTTTTTTTATCTACTTTACAAATAATTTTTGCGAACAATTGGTACTCATTAAACATATCAATTACTGGCGTAAAATTAATTTGTATAAAAAAAAAGCCATACCAGTGAAGTATGAGATTTGCTAGTAATAAAGCAATAGGGAAATTTTGCAAAGATTAAAAAACAAGATTCTAAATCAAAGTATAGCATTTTAATACTGGTTTAAGTCTGAAAACAAAAATTTACTATTTTGTCAGTACAAGCTAAAATCGCTACTCAAATACTAATTCTTTATTTATGAGTAATTTTATGACTGGTCTTTTTAATCTTCATATTGGGGAAGACGATAATAAAAAGACATTTGAAAATGTAAAGAATAATATTTCTTTTACAGGCGCAAATCTTTGGACTTTGGCTTGTGCTATAATAATTGCTTCTATTGGTTTAAATGTAAATTCAACGGCAGTTATCATTGGCGCGATGCTTATTTCTCCTTTGATGGGTCCAATAGTTGGATCTGGTTTTGCTTTAGGTATTTATGACTTTGAGCTATTAAAAAAAGCATTACGCAACTTACTTATTGCAACGATAGTAAGCTTATGTGTTTCTACTGTTTATTTTCTTATCAGTCCATTAAAAGAAGTTCAATCAGAATTACTAGCCCGTACATCACCAAGTATTTACGATATAATGATAGCTTTTTTAGGGGGTCTAGTTGGCGTAATTGCAGTTACCAGAGTTGAAAAAGGAAACCCGATACCTGGTGTTGCTATAGCCACGGCATTAATGCCACCATTATGCACAGCAGGCTTTGGATTAGCAACTTGGCAATTAAAATTCTTTCTTGGCGCATTCTTTCTTTATACTATTAACTGTGTATTTATTTGCATTGCCACATTTATAATTGTAAAATACTTAAAGTATCCAGCGAAAGCACAAGTAGATATTAAACATCAAAAGCAAGTGAAGTATGGTATAACCGCTATTGTAGTAATGATGCTACTGCCTAGCTTATATTTTGCATATAATTTGTTTAAGCTACAACAGTTTAGCCATTCGGTAAATGAGTTTATAAACAAAGAGTTTTTAGATAAAGGAAACACGATCATTTACAAAAAAACATATTTTAACAGTCGTCCTAAAAAAATTAAATTGGCTTTTCTTACTAGGCAGTTTAATGATGAAGAACTGAATACTTACAACAGAAAATTAAAAGAATATGGCTTCTCTAATACTGTTTTAATCATTGAACAGAGTAATAATTTACAAAACCTGAAGAATGACATTCTAAATGAAGTAAATAAAGCTGATATAATACTAAGCGAGAAAGATAAAAGAATAATGGAATTAGAAAATAGAATAGCTTCAGACAGCTTTAACAATAATCAAATTTTTAAAGAAGCAAAGGCCATATTTCCACTAATTAATGCTTTGTCAGTTTCAAAACATACTTTTTACTTTGTTAAAGACAGTATGGCAAGAAATGCAATTCTACTATACAAAGCCAAAAAGGAATTAAACGCCAGCGATAAGCTTAAATTTCAAAATTGGCTAATGGAAAAATTTCCCAAAGATTCGATTAGAGTCATTTATGAAAATTATAAATAGCAATTATTAAATGTCAATATATACTATACTGGTTATAATTATAGCCATCTCTGCAATATTTGGTTACATTAATCAGCGTTTTATTAAAATGCCCTTTGTAATTGGGATTTTCTTTTTAACTACTTTATTCTCGTTAGTAATTCTTAGCTTAAAGTTTTGGGATTATAGCCATTTTTCTCAAATTAAAGCTTTGGTTAAAGACCTAGACATCAGTAAATATATCTTGGAATATATGTTGGGTTATTTACTTTTTGCAGGTGCATTGCATACGGACTGGATAGATATAAAAAAGCAATTAAGACCCATTTCACTATTTGCAGTATTTGGAGTAATGCTATCTACCATTATAGTCGCCAGCTTAACATATGGACTATGCACTTTACTGTCCATTCAAATTGATTATATTTACTGCTTATTGTTTGGAGCTTTAATTTCTCCAACAGACCCAATTGCAGTATTGGGAATACTAACTAAAGCAAATGTTCCCAAAAAAATTGAGGCAACTATAGTAGGCGAAAGTCTATTTAATGACGGTGTAGGCGTAGTTATCTTTATTGCTTTACTGGAAGTATTAGCAAGCGACAGCTCACATATTGACTTTTCTCATTTTGGAATTTTATTCGTACAGGAAAGTTTTGGAGGAATATTGTTTGGATTAGCTGCTGGGTTCACCCTTCATAAAATTCTAACTACCATAGACCATTATCAAACAGAAGTCTTATTGACCTTGGCATTTGTAATGGTAGGCTACAGCATTTGTTTATACTTACATATTTCTGGTGCATTGGCTATGGTCATTATGGGTTTATTTGTTGGTAATTACAACCATTCAAAAGCAATGAGTGATACAACAATTGATTACGTTGATAAATTTTGGGAATTATTAGATGTTGTATTAAACGCTATTCTTTTTGTAATAATATCATTTGTAATTGTAGTTATCGAGCTTAAGTCAATTTATTTCTTGGTAGGAATTTGTTCAATATTTATTGTATTACTGTCTAGAGTAATTATTGTTTATTTACCAAAGCTGTTACTGCCAAAATTTATTAATTTGACATATAAAGAAACTAAATTGATTGTTTGGGGCGGTCTTCGTGGTGGACTTTCTTTAGCATTAGTACTTTCATTACCAGACGGACCAGCTAAAAATCTCTTATTGATTGCTACCTACGTTTGTGTTGTATTTAGCATTTTAGTACAAGGTTTGACCATTGGTAAATTAGCAAAACAGTAGATATTTGTTATAGCGAATGTTATTACCAGCCAAAAGTTAAAAACAAAGCAGTTTTTGGGTGGTTTTTACTTAGTTAAATCTAATATTAGTTTAAATTTAAAAATATTCAAATACTACTTTTTACTGGGCATCATCGCAACTTCAAATTTAAACCAAGACTAAGTATCAATTCGTAGCAGGCAAAGTTTTGCCTAGCTGTACCTTGATACACTTTTAGATTACTATATCGGGAGTAGTCTATTTTTTGGCTAAGTTCTAAGTACACATATCGGTATATCGTAGCCTTTAGCGCTGTTTCTATGCCTGTATTCCAGCCTCCAAATTGAAAGCTTGGGTCGTTTGCTAGCCCAAATAGGCTGTTCTGTACGTGTGGTATTACCGGCCCGATGCCGACCTTACCCAATAGTTCAAGTTTAAATGTATTGTTAGCTGTTGCGTATATTGGATATCTCTTTACTATATTGAACAGTAGGAAATTGGCACCGTTGTTCAGAAAGTAATAGAATCCATTGATTTCAGTAAAGTTTACCGTATTATCAACCTGATTACCAGTAAAAATACCCTTTATTTGCGCCTGTTGTCCCTGCCTAACAATGAATTTGGTATGGTCAAAATTGATTTCTATTGCTAAATCCTGATTTTGATTAAAGAAATAACCTATTCTAAAGTTGTATTGTGGAATGGTAAGGTCTTGTTTTAGCAGGCTCTTATCCCATCCTCTATGGTCTTCGCCTCTTATTTTAACTATCTCATATTTAGAGTTTAGGCTGGGTTGGTCTATATGAATGCTATTATTTGTGTACCACTCAGTATTGTATCCCCAACTAATGTATAGTGTACCAGGTCGTTTACTTTCTTGCGCTTGCATTTGTGTGAAATTAAATAAGGTAAGGGAAACAAAAATGAAAAATTTAAAAACTTGAGGCATTATAAAGCTGGAAAGCATAAATTTAAATCGAAAACTAACATAGTTTTAGCTTATTTATGATAAAAGCAAATATCAATTTTTAGCATTACTATATAAAATTCCTCGAACTATTATTAATTAATGAAAAAGGCAAAATATTATAGCAAGGTTGTATTTAAACTTTCAATTTGCATTTTAAGTAATGTAATATTATTAATTTCTTGCTAAAAAGAAAACTTAAAATCTGGACCTGGCCATATTGATGGAATAACTAGTACGGATTCGGCTACAAGTTTGTTTACGATTGTTTTAACATTGCAAAAGTATATTTATAGTTTAAGTTTATACTCGAATATATAACATTAATCATAAATAGTGATAATTATCACAACATTAATTTCTACTTCAACACAACTTTAATTCGAAAATTGACTTTTATTTTAAATTACCCTATCTAGAAAATACAGTACTGTCTGGCTACTAATTTGTCCGCTTGGTCCGTTTACATTAAAATCGCATCCGTGTGTTGCCCAAGGTAAAGACAAAATGTAGTTGTTTACTTGGTTAGCATCTAATACTTTCTGTAGCCGAACGCTATTTTGATGGGCGACCAAAATGTCGTTTTTCCCGTGAATAAATAAGGTTGGGGGTGTTACCTTATTAACTTGAAGTATTGGGGAACCAGCTAAATAGTTTTGCTTGACCTGTTGAATGGTTCCACCGAAGTAGTTTTCCATTATTTTTCTTGAGTCCATTACCCATTTACTGGTAGGGAATTGATAGTCCCACTCCATATCTGTCGGGCTATAATAGGCTACAACTGCTGCAATGTTATGGTTCACACTGGCGTAGGCTGTAGTTAATGCAATTTGCCCACCTGCACTTCTACCCAAAAGTATTATCTTATTGGTATCTGCCTGAAAATCATTAGAGTGAGACTTTATGTAGGATATAGTTGCATTTACATCATCAACTGGGGCGGGGAAATGATGTTGAGGAGCCAATCTATAATTAATTGCAAATACTTGATAACCAGCATCAGCCAATATTCCATTCAACTCTGGTACCTGATTGTTATCGCCACTACTCCAACTGCCACCGTGTATCACTATTACACAGGGTCTTAGTCCAGTAGCCTTAGCTTGATAGTAGTTTGCCTTTAGCCCATTTAAATAAGCGATTTGGGTATGAGGCGGATTTTTATCCATTTTTAACTGGAACAGCTTGCCAACATTTAGACTAAAATTTTGATTGGTAGGTTTGAATTTTGAGATTAATTCCGAATCTAGCCGATGTATAACAATGTAAGCTTGAATGATGGGAATGCATACTAAAATTAAAGCTATTACGCTAGTAACAGTGCTTACTAAGTGTCTGTCGCCAACAAACAGATTAAAACCTAGAATTAGCAAGCAGGCAAGTATAAAGTAAACCCCTAATTCTGTAACTAATAGCGCGGCAAACCATAAATAGTAAGTAGGCGCAGGAAACACGCACAATACCCCAAGCCCTAACATTAGAAAACTTAGCAATAGCTTAATGACATTCATAACTGCAAAACTATTGCTAAGTACATATTATTAATAAATTATGGTTTGATTTTCCCTTCTACTCCGTCATCGCTATTTTGCGCGCCAGTTATGGCACCATATGCAATTTTAAGTAGAGATATCATTTGGTTGTGTTTATTATCCCAATAGTATGCATCTGATGTTTCCACCATTATCAGGCTAAGATTTTCATCATCTTCACCATCGGGGAACCAAGTTTTAGCCCATCCATTCCAAAGTTCTTTAATTTTTTCACGATCTTGGCTAATTACAGCCTGACCAGTAACTGAAAGGTATGTTTGGCTACCAGAGTTTTGTATCATTAATTCAACCTTGGGGTTGTGATGAATCTGGTTGTTTTTTGCGCTATTTTTTTCACTAAAGAACCAAAAGTTTCCTTGGTCATCTATTAGTTGAATGCCCATTGGTCTGCAATCAACTGAATTCTCACCAGTGTGGGTTACCATAAAGCAGCCAGTGCCTGCTAAATCTTTCATTTTTTCAATTGCTTCAGCATCAAATAAATCTTTTTTTTCTCCCATTGTAATAAGTTGTTAATGTATATAAAATACCCGTTAAATATTCATTTGTTTGCTATTCTATAAAAAAAACTGCAATTTGAAACAATTGTCATTTAATCAGATGACACATAATTTCTAAATAAATAGAAAGATTTTAGGTAGCTAATGAATTGTGGTTATAATTTCGCAAGGCTTACTTACAATCATTCCTACTCAATGTCTGAAATAAAACAAGTCAATAAAAATGCCTTAACATTTATTATTATTACTCTAATAATAGATTGTACTGGACTAGGTCTAATTATACCAGTAATACCAAATTTAATATCAGAACTAACTAATCAAACTCTTAGTGAATCAGCACTATATGCGGGTTACTTAAGTTTTTCATACGCCATAATGCAGTTTTTATTTGCCCCAGTTATGGGCAATTTAAGCGATAAGTATGGCAGGCGCCCATTAATATTACTATCTCTATTTGGTCTTGGCTTAGACTATCTATTCTTGGCTATTGCGCCTACTATTACTTTAATATTCGTAGGTAGAATCATTTCAGGTATATTCGGGGCAAGTTTTACGACAGCATCAGCCTATATCGCTGATGTTAGTCCACCTGATAAAAGGGCGCAAAACTTTGGTTTAATAGGTGTTGCCTTTGGTGTAGGTTTTATTTTAGGGCCAGCCATTGGGGGTATTTTTGCCCAATTTGGTACTAGAATCCCATTTGTTATAGCTGCTTGTCTGTCATTGACTAATGTGATATATGGCTACTTTGTGTTGCCTGAATCCCTGCCTAAAAGTAAACGACGTCCATTTGATTGGAGGCGTGCCAATCCCATTGGTGCAGTTGTAGAAATCAGAAAGTTTAAGGGTCTAGGTTGGTTATTACTTAGTGTTGCCCTTCTAGACATAGCTGGAATGGCCACCCAAAGCACTTGGACATTTTACACAATGTTTAAGTTTGAATGGAATACTGCTATGGTAGGCATTTCTTTAGCTGTAGTTGGTGTATTGATTGCTTTTGTACAGGGGTTCTTAATTCGAATAATTACACCAAGAATAGGGGAGAAGAAATCGGTTATTTATGGTTACATCATCTACATTATTTCATTTATTTTAATTGGATTAGTTACTCAAGGCTGGATGCTGTATATTGTTATGTCAGCATACGCCTTAGGTGGTATTTGTGGTCCAGCATTACAAAGTTTAATTAGCAATAAAGTTTCTGATGATTCCCAAGGCGAATTGCAAGGTATTTTTAGTAGTATGATGAGCATAGCTGAGATAATAGGACCTCTGTTTATGACAGAGCTTTTCTATTTATTTACTAAAGAATCAACTAAATTTTTATTTCCAGGTGCACCATTCATAGCAGCAGCTGCCATTAGCGTAGTTGCTTTATTCATCATTATCAATCCACTAAATCAAATGACAGATTCTATTCACGAACTTCCTATAGAGGAAAACGAAGAAAATCAACCCTCGTCTGGTTCTAGGGTCATTGCAGAATAAACATTGTAGGCACCAGTAGTTACAACCTTATCCGTTTTAGCTAAGTTTGTTACAATAACTAAGTTGTTAGACTTTGCTATTATTTCTATTTCAACCATTTTGTAGCTAAGTTTCTCAGTCTCTACAATTACGTAGTTAGCCTTACCAGAGTTTATAATGCTGGTATTAGAAATGGAAAGTCCAGATATAGTGCCGAGCTTTATTTTAGCACTAATGTTCATACCTGGTATTAACGACAAGTGATCATTTTTTACTATTGAAACTGCATTCACTGTTTTTAGATTTTCATCTAATGATTTACCAATAGTGTGGATGTCACTTTTAGTAATTTTATCGCCTACTGTAATGCTTATTTCTTGACCAACTTTCAGTCTGTTGTAGTATTTATCTGGAATGTAGAAAGTCGCCTCAACGGTAGATAAATCAAACACCTGCATACCCGATTGTCCAGCCTCAAGTTTAGACCCAGTACTCACATTAATATTTCGTACATATCCAGTTGCTGGTGACTTAATCTCAATTACCGTTTGCAATTTATTGCCAGGTGAAATCCCAAGTTTAGATAACTGGTTGGCTAGTAGTCTATTATTAGACTGCTCAACCAAATATTCGCTATTTATTTGCTCATATTGTTTTATTGGGGAACTTGCATCTGAGGATAATGCCTTTTGGCGCGCTAAGTCTTTCCGTAGGTATTCTAGTTTGGCATTACTAGATATGTAGTTCTGTTGTAGGCTTACAAACTCGAAAGCATTCATAGTAAACAAGACTTCACCTTGTTTAACTGGTTCACCCTCGTGTACCAATATTTTCGTGATATAAGCTGAATAAGGTATATTAATATCGTAAAGAGATTGTGGTAAGTTGTTGATGATTCCATTTACTTCTATTTCGTCACTTAAACTAGTCATAAGTGGATATGAGCTTTCTAACTTTAGAGTTAATACTTGCTCATCGGTCAGTGTTATGCTACTTATATCTTTATCTTCCTTTGGCTCAGCATCTATACTTACGCTTTTTGAATTACAAGCGGACAATAGAACTATGATAGTGAAATTTAATAATATATTCTTAATCATTTAATTGAGTCGGGGTTTACTAAATTGAAGTTAATCTTAATTACAGCAATATTGTACATATGAATATCATCTAACATTTTAGTTTCTATATCTATATATTGTTCAAAAGCCAGTAAATAGCTAAGAAATGAACTTTGCCCAGCAGTATATAGTTTTTTGCTAACTATCAATAGTTTATCAGCAAGGGGTTTAATACGTTGCTCATTACTTTCTAGTTTACTTTTTAATGTGGCGATGTGACTAATATCAGCATCCCATTTCTTGTCAAATTCAAACTGAAGAGAATTTAGGTGGGTTTCATCTGCTTGAATGCTGAACTTATTAGCTTTACTGTATGCAGCAGTAGCCCTATAAAACAGAGGAATGGACATTCCAACACTAAAGCCTTGTAACCTATCTGCCCTTGTTAGATTATAGTTTACGCCTAGGTACTCTACCTTGCCTTGTATGCTTTGGTTAAAATAGGCTACTTGAAAGTCTGGGTAGGACTGGTACTTTAGTATATTGGAATAACTATTTAGCGACTGTAATCTTACCTTACTCTGTTTGTAATATAACAATGTATCTAAACTAGGCTTAACAGGTAGAGATTCTATTTTGCCATATTCTACTATGGGGGTTATTCTATCAGATCCTTGTAACAATGTAGCAATTTTTATAAGATATTCTTTGCTTTTGTTTTGATATTCTTGCTTTTGTTGTACTAATTGCTCATATCTTAGTTGAAAGCTAAGTAGTAATTGGGTAGATGTTTCCCCAGCAGTTTGCATTTTATTTGCTGTAGCTATCTCTATAGTTAGCAGACTATCTAATTGCTGTAATAGACCAAGCATACGTTGAGTAAACTGAAAGTTTTCCCATTCTACTCTCAACTTAATATTTAATTCTAGTTCTAAATTCTGAATGTTCGTGTACTCTGCGTCAGCCAATTGGCTTAGGTATTGTTTCTGATATTTATACATTGATGGCCAGGCAATGCTTTGATTTATAGTAAAAGAATTGTCATTATACTGACTGCTAATATTCCCCTGTGAATAGTTGAAACTAGTTCTGTTTGGATTAAAAGAGGTTCTAATTAAAGCCTTTTGCGTTTCATATTTAAGTTTCATTTCCTTTAGGTTCGCGTTGTTTTCATACATCATATCTCGTGCTTGAACTAAATTAATAGTTTGAGCTGATACATAATTATTTACTAATAAAAAGAATAGAACAATATATTTCATTTTATTTGGCCCTCCTTTTTAAAATGAATAAATAAAATATAGGTATTAACAATAGTGTGAGTAAGGTGCTGGTTATGATACCACCTATTACCACTGTAGCTAGGGGTCGTTGTACCTCTGCCCCAGCACTTGTGCTAATTGCCATAGGTAAAAATCCAAATGAGGCTACTAATGCCGTCATAAGTACTGGTCTTAACCTACTAAGGGTACCTAAGTAAACGACTCTGATGGGGGTTAATATGGTATCATTTAATTGCTTATATTTAGAAATCAGAACAATACCATTTAATACAGATATACCTATTAGTGCAATAAAACCAACAGCAGCAGATATACTAAACGGCATTCCTCTAGCAGACAGCAGAAGTACCCCGCCTATTACTGAAAATGGTATAGCTAATATGACTAATATAGTTTCTAAGAAATTATTAAAAGTAAAGAATACAATAAGTGATATTATTAAAATGGCAAGTGGAATGATCAAGGCCAAACGTTTACCAGCCTTTTCTAAGTTTCTAAATTCTCCCCCTATTGTTTTATAATATCCTACGGGCAACTTGGCTTTGTCTATTTTCAGACTAATGTCTTTCACAATAGAATGGGCATCTCTATTCCCAATGTTTATACCCACATTTACTCTTCGTTGCTGATTTTCTCTATTCACTTGTGCGGGACCCTTTATGAATGCTATATTAGCTATTTGATCTAAAGTAATGTGTCTATTGCCAATATTTATAGGTAGTTTCTTTATTTGTTCTATGTCAGTCCTTAAGTCTTCTCGCAATCGAACTACTAGGTCAAATTTACGCCCCTCCTCATAAATTAAACCAGATGACATTCCTGCAAATGCTGTTGAAAGACTTTTATTTACATCTGAAATAGTAAGTCCATATAAATTTAATTTCTGTCGATTATAGTCTAGCTGTATTTGTGGTAAACCTGTTATTTTTTCTACAACTACTTCATTAACACCTTCAATACTTACTATTTTCTTTTTAAATAGTTCTGCAATGGTACTAAGCTTGTCTAAATCATCTCCATATATTTGAATTACAATGTCTTGTTTAGCACCAGTCATTAACTCATTAAATCTCATTTGGATAGGCTGTTGAAAGCTAAATTCTATCCCGGGAATTTTTTTCAATTCCTCTTTCATTTCATCGGCTAAATCATCCATATTATCTGCCGTTGTCCAATCTTTTTTGTCTTTTAGGATGATAATCATATCGCCATTTTCTACTGGCATAGGGTCTGTAGTTATTTCAGAACTACCTACTTTACCTACTATTTTCTTTACCTCAGGGAATTTCCTATGCAGTAGTTCAGCACATTTTACAAAATTATCTGCTGTAGTTTTTAGCTTGGTTCCAGGCAGCATTGTTATCTCTACTGCAAAATCGCCCTCCTCTAATTGTGGAATAAACTCGCCACCCATATTAAATAATATGATAAATGAGCTCAACATTAATAATACAGAGAAACCTATAAATATAAAAGGTTTTCGAATTATTCGCCTAAATAAAAAGCTGAATGCATTAGTATATGCATTATTAATTAACTTAGTTAACTTAAACTCATCATTTCCAGGTCTTAACAACCAAGCACACATAGCAGGAACGTAAGTAAGGGAAAGTATGAAAGCCCCTACTAGTGCAAAGCAAACTGTTAATGCCATTGGTGTAAACATTTTACCCTCAATGCCTTGCAAGCTAAGTATTGGTATATAAACTATTAATATAATAAATTCTCCGAAGGCTGCTGCTTTTCTAATTTGCCCAGCTGCAAAATAGGTTTCTTGCAGTTTTTCTTCTTTGATCATCTTACCTTTAAACGATAATAGTGCAAAGTGGGCAACAATAGCCTCAGTCATAATTACGCTGCCATCTACCACCAATCCAAAGTCTATGGCACCCATACTCATCAGGTTTCCTGTTATCCCGAATTGTTGCATAAGAATGATGGCAAATAATAGACTTAGCGGAATAACACTAGCTATAATCAGGCCTGCCCTAAAGCTTCCTAGCAATAAAATCAACAATACAATGACTATTAAGGCTCCCTCTATTAAGTTTTTTAATACTGTCGTAACTGTTTTATTTACCAGCTTGCTTCTGTCTATAAATGGTGATATTGTTACTCCTTTCGGCAGAGAAGTTTGTATTTCAGAGACCCTATTTTTTATTCTTGTTATGACTTCAGATGCGTTACCACCTTTTATCATCATTACAACACCGCCTACTGTTTCACCTAAAGTGTCTTGAGTTACTGCACCATATCTTGTGCCTTTACCCAATTGAATTTCGCACAGGTCTTTTAACAATAAGGTTGAGCCCAGCGAATTGCGTTTTACAGGTATGTTTCCTATATCTTCTAAATTATGTATTTGCCCTAAGCCTCTAATGTAGTAAGCGCTAAAATTATTCTCTATGAATGCTGCTCCTACATTTTCATTGTTTTCTTTCAGTGCTAACCAAATGTCTTGGATATTTAAATTGTATTGCAACAATATAGCTGGGTCTATAGCTACTTCATACTGTTTTACATATCCTCCAAAACTACTTACCTCAGCTATTCCCTTTACATTTAATAGCTGCTTTCTAATTACCCAATCTTGTAGGGTACGTAATTCTGTTAGGTCTAATTTTCTTCTGTTTTTTGAGTTTTGCTCTATAGTATATTGGTATATTTCACCCAATCCTGTAGTTTGAGGCGATAGACCAGGTTTACCAAACTCTACAGGTATTTCACCCTTCACTTTCCTAATTGCTTCAGTTATAAGTTGTCTAGCTAGTGTATTTGGAACATTATCTTCAAATACTACTGTAATGACGCTTAAGCCTAGGCGAGATATTGATCTCATTTCAATTTTGCCGGGAATGTTAGCTAAGCCAAGCTCTAATGGTGCCGTAATGTATTGTTCCACTTCCTGTGCAGCAAGATTTGGCGACACGGTCGTAACCTGAACTTGGTTATTGGTAATGTCTGGAACTGCGTCAATAGATAAATTAAGAGTAGCATAGACCCCTACACAAATTAAAAGAAGAACACCTGCAAGTATTTGAATTCTATGGTAAATAGAATACTTAATTATCTTGTCTAACATTATAATAAGTAGTATTCAAAACTACAAAAATTAACTTAATGTTATAATTAATTTAAAATACTGTGTAAAAGTGCAACTATGTTGCAAATATCTTATTGGCTAATATTCTTCAGTAATATAAAAAAATAATTATTAATAATTAGGATTACAAAAAATAGTAGTATTATTGCACCAGAATTCAACGCAATTATGCGATTGATTTATAAAGAAGAGGCGAGAGAATAGGCTCATAGACCCTCTGGCAACCATCTCAATATGTTTTGAGACAGGTGCCAAAACCTACCCAGGTCAATTTGGGAACTATAAATTGGATGACAATGAAAAAAGAAAACAAGTTAGCTCTGTTAACAAATTTACCACCACAGTTTGGTGCATATAGTAATTCTCAATTAGAATTACATCTAGAAAATAACATACATTGTATGGCATTAGTCCATTGTTGCTGTTGTTGCTGTTGTAGCAAGCGAATGCAATGCACAATCTAGGCTATTAGCCAAAAATACCCTCTTTTCATATTTCATTTTTTTACTTAATGATGTAAAATCATAATGGAATCGTTCTATCTTTTTTACCAATTTTTATTCAACTTAACATTTTAATTATTAACACAGTGACTACAAATCAATGGAGTTATGAGACCCTGCAACTTCACGCAGGACAAGAACCAGATACAGCCACACAAAGCAGAGCTGTACCTATTTATCAGACTAGCAGCTATGTATTTAAAAGTGCAGAGCACGGTGCTAATTTATTCGCATTAAAGGAGTTTGGCAACATTTACACCCGAATAAATAACCCTACTACGGACGTATTTGAGAAACGCATTGCTGCCCTAGAGGGTGGCGCGGCTGCACTTGCTGTAGCTAGTGGACAGGCAGCTCAATTCATTGCCCTAAATAACATATTGCAAGCAGGTGACAATTTTGTTACATCTCCCTTCTTATATGGTGGCACATACAACCAATTTAATGTTGCATTTAAACGCTTAGGTATAGATGCAAGATTTGCAAAAGATGATACAGCAAGTGAATTAGAAAAGCTAATTGACAGCAAGACTAAGGCTATATATGTAGAAACTATTGGAAATCCAGCTTTTAATGTGCCTGATTTTGAAGTTTTGGCGTCATTAGCTAAAAAGTACGATATAGCATTTGTAGTAGATAACACATTTGGTGCTGCTGGTTACTTAGCTAGACCTATTGACTTTGGTGCCAATGTAGTAGTAGCTAGCGCTACGAAGTGGATTGGAGGTCACGGTAATAGCATTGGTGGTATAATAGTAGATGCAGGTAACTTTAATTGGGGAAATGGTAAATATCCTCAATTTTCTGAACCAGCAGAAGGCTATCACGGCTTAAATTTCTGGGAAGTATTTGGTGATAAGGGACCATTTGGAAACATTGCATTTGCCATACGGGCAAGAGTAGAGGGACTTAGAGACTTTGGTCCTGCATTGTCACCTTTTAATTCATTTCTTCTATTGCAAGGTGTAGAAACGTTAAGTCTGCGAGTACAACGGACAGTTGATAACGCTTTGGCATTAGCTGAATGGCTGGTAACACAAGAAAGTGTGCAAAATGTAAACTACCCAGGTTTAACTTCAAGCCCAAATTATGCATTAGCCCAAAAGTATTTGACCAATGGCTTTGGTGGTGTATTGAGTTTTGAGGTAGTAGGTGGTAAAGAAAAAGCTGGGAAAGTAATTGATAATTTAAAATTGATAAGCCACCTAGCGAATGTAGGAGACGCTAAATCGCTAATCATTCAACCTATAGCTACTACCCACCAACAACTAACTGAAGCTGAGCAAATAAGTAGTGGTGTGACACCAGGGCTACTACGATTATCTGTTGGAATAGAAAACATAAAAGACATCATTGCTGACTTAGAGCAAGCACTAGTTGCCGCGCAAGTACAAGCTTAGATAACAACATAAAAACGGGTATGTAATAAGGTTAAAAAATCCAGTTTTTTAACAACTTAACACAAATTATAATGCAACAACTTACAACAACTACTATTTCGGGTTCTGAAAGCTTGATTCCTACGGGGGTCAAGTTTTTTGAATCTAAGCGACCATTTCAGTTAGAGACTGGACTGGTATTGGACACAATTACAATAGCATACCATAGTTATGGTGAATTAAATGCTGATAAGAATAATGTAGTCTGGGTTTGCCACGCACTTACCGCAAATAGTAATGTTAGCGAATGGTGGTCTGGTTTATTTGGTCAGGGAAAAGTCCTTAATCCAGATAAGGACTATATTGTTTGCGCCAACATATTAGGCAGTAACTATGGTACAACCGGTTATCAAGGTATTGTGCCAAATGATAGCTTCATTCCAGAACTTACCATTAGAGATATGGTAAATGCGCATATCATACTTGCTGATGAATTAGGAATTTCTGAAATAAAATTGCTAATCGGTGGAAGTTTAGGTGGTTTTCAGGCTTTAGAATGGTCTGTTATGCAGCCTAGCAGAATAAATAATCTTGTATTGATTGCAAGTAATGCAGTACAAAGTGCTTGGGCAAAAGCGCTAAATGAAACGCAACGTATGGCACTAACTACAGACCCAAACTGGAAGCTTAATTCATTTACAGATAATGCTCCTGGTTTGGCAGCAGCTAGAGCAATAGCACTACTTAGTTACAGATCATATAAATCTTATACTCTAAAACAGGAAGATGACGACCCTTCAAACTTTAATTATAAGGCAAGCCAATATCAACAATATCAAGGTCTTAAGCTGAGTAAGAGATTTAGTTCTATTAGTTATTACCTTATTACTAAGGCGATGGACTCTCACAATTTAGGTAGGAATAGAACCGGAATCATAGCTGCTCTGAAATCCATAACATCTAAGACTTTAATTATCAGTATTGATTCAGACTTACTGTTCCCCGTTTGCGAGCAAGAATTTTTATACAAGAACATCAGTAACTCTTGTCTCAGAATTATTAGGAGCAATTTCGGCCACGATGGGTTTCTAATTGAAACAACTCAATTGAATTTACTGATAAATTCTTGGCTCTATAACAACGATATATGTTTGCCTTTTATAGAGACTAAGGCAGAATTTAATTCATTCAACTACAACTGAACACAAAATGATGAAGCAACTTAAAATAGGATTATTCGGATTTGGCGTGGTTGGCCAAGGATATGTTGAGGTAATATCTAAAACAAAAGCAATAGAAGCAGTTATTAAGCGAATATGTATTAAGAATCCTGAAATAAAACGTAGCTTTCCTATTGACAGTCAAGTGACTACTAATCCCAATGAGATATTACAGGACGGTGAAATAAACCTTATAGTTGAGGCCATAAGCGATGCAGATGCTGCATTTAACATAGTAAGGCAGGCCTTAATATTAGGTATTCCAGTGATATCTGCTAATAAAAAGATGATAGCCTTGAATTTACCAGAACTTATTAGACTACAGCAGGAAACAGGAACACCACTACTGTATGAGGCAGCTGTTGCAGCTAGTATTCCTATCATTCAGGCATTGGAAAATCACTATCAATTAGATGCCTTAAGAAGCATTAGAGCTATTGTAAATGGTACTACTAATTATATACTGACAGAAATGAGCAAAGGTGGAAGTTATAATCTTGCCTTAGCTAAAGCACAAAAAGCAGGATTTGCAGAGGCTGACCCTAGTAACGACGTTGAAGGTTGGGATGCAACTTATAAGTTAACTATACTAACTACCCACGCAATTGGTGCTTACATTCACCCCCAACAAATAGATAGAGAAGGAATTGTTGGTATTAAAAAATACATTATAGATGATGAGCCTTCCCACGTATTGAAGCTAGTAGCTAGTTTACAGCTAGATAGCAGTCTAAAATGGAAAGCACAAGTAAAACCAGTATGGGAAACTATCAAAAGTGAATTAGCACATATAGATGCTGAATACAATGGCATTCTGATAGAAACAGAATATAATGGTAAGCATTTCTACAAGGGCAAAGGGGCTGGTAGCATTCCAACTGCAGCAGCTTTACTAGCTGATACATTTGCCATTATACAAAAAAGAAAATATTGCTATAATAAATTCTTATATGCTGAGAAAATGCAGATGTAAATAATCAGACGATGAAATGTTTGATATGACATAAATTATCCTTAATTCTGTGAGCGATTTAAGAACTACTGCTATAAACTAATTTGAAGTCTAGAAACCGTATATTTTTCCTAATTATTGCTGTTGTAACTCTGATTATTAGCAACTTAATTTTTAGCAGCTGTCAAGAGGAAAAGCCTGTCGAGATACCAGTTGTAAAAGAGTCCCCTAGGCTAGTGGCAGACTCACTTATCGAAGTAGGTCGAGAAATTCAATTTAATGACAAGCCTAAAATTAAAATCCCGTTGACGTCTGAACGTCAATGGGATAGTTTGCAAGAGCTAAGTTTTACAGACACTTTTCTGTCAGCAAATGGTAGAGATTCAAAATTTAAAGTATTTGGATGGCACCCTTATTTTTATGGTTCAGCATACAAATCATATAATTTTGAATTGCTGTGGGGTGTTAGTTACTTTGGCTATCTGATAGACTCTAAAACAGGGGGTTATAGAAACATATATCAGTGGAAGGAAACCAAATTGATAAAAATGGCTCACGCTAAGGGTTGCAAGGTCTTTTTAACTCTTATAAATTTTGGATTTAAGCAGAACGATAGCTTTTTAACAAATTTTAAAGCTTGGAAAACCTGTGCAGATAGTTGTATTGCTTTACTAAAGTATAAAGGTGCTGATGGCATAAATATAGATTTTGAAAACTTATCGTCCAATAGAAGGGTGGCATTTAATGCTTTTATTAAATACTTTAAGGGAAGACTATTAGCTAGTAACAAAAAATGGCAACTGAGTTTATGTCTATACTCAGTAGATTGGAACAACCTTTTTGATGGTAGGAAATTGAATCGTTACATCAATTTCTATACTTTAATGGGGTATGACTATCACTACTCTGGTAGTAAAACCGCTGGACCAATAAGTCCACTGCGGAGTGGGCAACTCTGGTCAAAATATACCTTAGAAAATAGCCTTAAAGCCTACAAAAAAAAACATATAGATTTTAAAAAATTGATAATTGGTTTGCCATATTATGGAGCAGAGTGGGAAGTGTCAAGTTTTGATTTACCTAGTAAATCTAAGGGATTTGTAAGGCACCACGTATATCGTAACTATCAAATGATACTAGATAGTTTAAAAATGGTAAAAAGGTTGGAACCCTGGAGCATAAGTAGATATTACAGTTATTCTAAAGATAGTAGTAATTGGCAAGTATGGGCTGACGATAAATATACCTTATCAAGAAAATATGACTGGATAAAGTCTAACAATCTAATGGGAGTGGGAATTTGGGCATTGGGATATGATAATGGTTATAGGGAATTATGGGAACTATTAGATTTAAAATTCTCTAAACCCTTGCAAATACCAAAACCTAAAAAAGTGGTAAAACGGAGAAAGTAAGTATTATTTCTGAGCTACCCTAAGTAAAACTAATGCTATCAAGCCATATACAGCAGTTGGAATTAATATAGCCAATTGCGGTGGAAAGTTAGAATTTGTAGCGAAAGTGATGCTAAATCTGCCAAACAATTCGTGGCTAACAGCAATTAATATACCTATTAGCAAATGAGTGCCAAGTCCACCCCTTATTTTCCTACTAGACAGAGCTACGGCTATTACCACCATTATTACGGTGTCAAATGGGGCAGCTATTCTTTTAAATTTTTCGACCTGAAGATAACTCATTACGTCATCGCCCTTATCACTTTCCTCTATTATCTGCGCATTGAGTTCTGGAGTAGTCATACTGGGGACACTTTTTATTTTTTGCCCAAATTCTTTAATGCTAAGTTTTAAATTCAACCTAAGGCTATCACCTTTGCTTATGCTTTCTGCATCGCCATTGTAGGTGCGTTTCAGATAATTTACAACCAACCAATTGTGCTTAACTGTATCATAGAATGCCTCACCAGCTCTAGTTTTACTTAGCAATTTGCCATCTGCGTCAAATTCTTCAAATGCAAATTCATAAGCCCTATTTATACTGTAATCAATTGATTTAGCGTAAAAATACTGGTTATTTGGCAGCTTTCTATGTATGTTTTTGTAGCTGTATTGATACCCCCTAACTATGAATCTGTCCTCAAATGCCAATACTTTGCTATATGCCTTCGGGAATACATAATTTTTCAATCCTATATCTACACAGGCTAGTAGTAATGCTACCAATATATAAGGCCTTAAAAATCGATAGTAGGAAATTCCAGAGCTGAGTATTGCGATAATCTCACTTTGATTTGCCAATCGGCTCGTAAAGTATAGCGCAGAGATAAATATTACTAATGAGCTAATTAAGTTGATTATGGTTGGTACAAAATTCAAATAGTAATCAAATACAATTTGCTTCGTGGTTGGATGACTTAAGTTAAAGTCATTTAGTTTCTCAGACAAGTCAAACACCACACTGACTATAGCTGTAATAGTCAGCATAAAGAAGACAGAGCCTAAAAACTTCCTCGCTATATATATGTCCAGTTTTTTTAAAATCATAATACTACAGCCTTCTGGTTATTTTTTCTAAAGTTTTAGGCATCCACAAGTGAAACGTGTCTTCCAATATATGCTTTCTTGCTTCACGCATTAACCAAAGGTAAAATGCCAAATTAGCGACACTCGCTATCATACCTCCCAGTCTTTCTCCACTATGCAATAGATGCCGTATGTATGCCTTGCTGTAGTCTTCATCTACAAAACTGATGGGGAATGGATTCAATGGGCTATGATCATTTTTCCACTTTGTATTCTTAATGTTTATAATGCCTTCTGCTGTGAATATCATACCATTTCTACCGTTTCTAGTTGGCATTACGCAGTCAAACATATCTATACCTCTAGCTATACACTCTAAAAGATTTGCAGGTGTCCCCACACCCATTAAGTATCTAGGTTTATCTTTTGGTAATATATTGGTAACCAAGTCTGTGACACGATACATTTCCTCTGCAGGTTCACCTACAGATAGTCCGCCAATAGCATTTCCATCGCAATTCATAGATGCCACAAACTCTGCAGACTGTACCCTAAGGTCAGAATAGGTACTTCCTTGCACTATTGGGAATAAGGTTTGACTAAATCCGTATTTGGATTTGGTTATATTCATTTGCTCAATACATCGTTGCAACCACCTGTGGGTTAAGTGCATACTTTTTTCTGCATAGTGGTAGTCACAGGGGTAGGGTGGACATTCGTCAAATGCCATCAGTATGTCACTACCTAGGGTGCGTTGTATATCGACAACATACTCTGGTGTGAAAAACAAAGAGGCACCATCTAGAAACGATTTGAACTTAACCCCTTCTTCTGTTATTTTTCTGGTGCTACTTAGGCTATATACTTGGTAGCCTCCACTGTCAGTCAAAATCGGTCTATCCCAATTAGAAAATTTATGTAACCCACCAGCCTGCTCCATTACGTCCATACCTGGCCTTATGTATAAATGGTAGGTATTGCCTAAAATAATGTCGGCATTTATGTCATTTTTTAATTCTCTAAGGTGCACTCCTTTTACGGTGCCAAGTGTACCAACTGGCATAAATATGGGCGTTTCAATTTTGCCGTGCTCTGTGTGTATTGTACCCGCCCTAGCCTTAGTATGGGAACAGGAGTTAAGAAGGTCAAATTTCATCGATATGCAAAAATACATTTATGTCACACTGCTTATATGCCCTTTACAATTATGTTCACTAACTACATTTGCAAATCAGAAAGGATGCCTTGAATTTGTACTTAGAAATATTTGGAGAGTTTTGGTTATCACCGGTTTTTTGGTTGGTGTTGTTTTCAATGTTGGGGCAAATGGGTTTGTATTTGGGCCTATTTCGATTGATGGCCTACAAAAAAATAAATTCAATTGATGATTACGGATACAATTGGCCTGCAGTCAGCATCATAATTTGCGCTAGAAACGAAGAAGCTAATTTACTTGCATTTTTACCGGGTATTTTAAGTCAAGATTATCCAGAGTATGAAGTTATAGTAGTTAATGATCAAAGCCTAGACAATACCAAATATGTATTAGAAGACTTGGTAATGATGCATAGCAAATTAAAGGTTGTAAGCCTTGACGAATATTTGCGGGAGTTTGAGGGGAAGAAATTGGCATTAATGCTTGGTTTTAAACGAGCTGCTTACGATGTACTTTTATTAACTGATGCAGATTGTGAACCTGTAGGACCTAATTGGGTAATGCATATGATGTCAGGCTTTCAAAATGATGGTACTGACTTGGTATTGGGTGTTTCTCCTTATTTCTCTAAGCCTGGCTTGTTAAATGCTTTGATTCAATTTGATACGTGTTATACAGCCATACAGTATGTATCGTTTGCATTATTAGGTAATGCCTATATGGGCGTAGGTAGAAACCTAGCGTATAGAAAATCTCTATTTTTTAACAATAAAGGCTTCGCTCCATTTCAAAAACTTATATCTGGTGACGATGACTTGTTTGTAAACAGAAGGGCAAATTCAACAAATACTTCAATACAATTAAATAGTGACAGCTTCACATACAGCAAGCCCAAACAATCTTGGAGTGAGTGGTTTAGGCAAAAGACCAGACATACCCATACTGGCAAATATTATAAGCAGAAGCATAAAATACAACTATATTTGGTTTGGTTTAGTCATATTACCTTTTTCATAAGCATACCACTTGCATTTGTATTTTTAACCTGGCCGCTCGCTTTATCAATAGTATTTTGTAGATATTGCACCAGTTCCATAATTAATTATGGGATGCTGCGAAGAATGAAATTGGTAAAATTGCTTCCCTTTTGGCCGATACTAGAAATTATTTATCTGCTAGTGCTACTACCTTCATTTTCATTAATTAGTTGGCTGACAGGTAAAAGGAATAAGTGGTAAACGAAAACAAAATGAACGAGATAATAAAATATTTTCCAGATCTAACTGATATTCAAAAGAGTCAATTCAAACTACATTTAGAATTATTTACGAGCTGGAATGAAAAAATAAACCTAGTAAGTAGAAAAGATATTGATAATCTTGAAGTTAACCACGTGTTGCACAGTTTAGCTATAGCTAAGGTATTAAACTTTGCCCCTAGCACAGAGGTTTTAGACGTTGGTACTGGTGGAGGATTTCCTGGTTTGCCATTAGCTATTCTTTTCCCAGAAGTTGGCTTTACACTAGTAGATGGGATTAATAAGAAAGTAGAGGTAGTAAAAGACATCCTCAAGGAATTGAAGTTGGAAAATGTGACGGCTAGAAACATAAGGGCCGAAGAGTTAAAACAAAAGTTTGACTTCATAACTGGACGTGCCGTGAAAGATTTATCTCTATTTACATCTTGGTTGCACAATAAAATAGAAAAGAAGCAGAAAAATAGCCTACCTAATGGAATCTTATATTTAAAGGGAGGAGATTTAGAAGACGAATTGAAACCATTTTATAAGCGTGCCCAAACTTTTGAAATATCTGACTTTTTCCAATTGCCGTATTTTGAAACAAAGAAAGTCGTTTACATAGAGTGGGGGCAATAAAATCTAGTGGCTAACTATTAGTTTAGACTTAATTACTTGATTGTCATACTTAATTATCATTACATAAGCCTGTGGGTTTAGGTCTGAAATTGATAGTGAAAACTTATTATCTGTAATTCCATAGAATTCTGTGTATAACACACGTTGCCCTAGGGAGTTAAATATCTCAACATTTATTTGCTTCTGTTCTCTAAATTCTGGATAAAAATTAATGTAATCAACAGCCGGATTTGGCGTAAAGCTAAAGCCATCTGGAATGTTTGTGTTGTATTTCTTTTGTACAGATCTACAAGCGACAGCATATAAGTTTGGTGTAGATACTAGCCCAGCTCTGTAACTTAACAATGCATCTCTCATAACATCTATTTGCCCCTTAGTAAATAAGAAATTGCAGGGATCTATACTATAGTCCATATGGTCTTCTGTTAGCCGCACAAAACCACACTGTAATGGTTTCTGACAGCGAGGTGGAATACCAAATCTTCGACTGTAATATGCCATACTACATAATGGTGTATCATCTATACCATCATCATCATTACAACCACCTTGATTTGGTCCATCTCCACCCCAAGTGTGCATCAAATTTAAGTAATGACCAACCTCGTGCACGGCAGTTTTACCTAATCTATATTCTGCTAAAGTTTGATATGCCTGATTTCTACCAAAGAATCTGTAAGCAACCACAACCCCATCAGCATCTGGTGTACTGCTGTTTAATATGTTTGGTGGTAAATAAGAATAACCAGCTGTAGTAAATTGTGTATCAGAATTTCTAGAAATTGATTTAACAACCCAAATATTTAAGTAACGCTTGTAATCCCATTTACTTAAATTTTTTGTGGCCATTTCATCATTTATATCTAGGTTAGTAAATGGACTCTGAATTCTATTTATACCTGTAGTTGTTTTACCATTAGGGTCGAGAGTTGCAAGGCAAAAACGAATTCTACTTCGACCAACTAGACCAGTATCATTCATTTTGTTATAATCTTGATTTAATACATCTATTTGAGTCAATACTCCCACATCGTTGATGTTTTCTGCACCTCCATTGTGAATTATGTGTACTACTACAGGGATAACGTAAGTCATAGTATCTTGACCTAATAAAGCATTGTTTTTACCACTTGATTTACTGTACTTAAAGTTCTTAATTAAGTCAGCTTCGTGCATTCCACAAGTAACTGGTTGACTTTTAGAAAATGTATTATGACTGAAAACTAACAGTATAGCTACAATAATTAAATAGACAGTTTTAGGCATATAGTATTTAATCTTCTAAATTCTGCAGTTGTGTTAAAGCGAGAGTGGTCATAAATGAAGCCCCTACTGCTAATGCATTTTCATCAATATCGAAAGAAGGTGTATGGACACTACTTCTGTTTTCATCATTTCCTGTCCCTAGCCTATAAAATAATCCAGGAATCTGTTGAGCATACCAAGCAAAGTCCTCGGCTGTAGTTCTAAGTCCTAAACTTTTTACCATATCTGGTTTATCAACGTATCGATGTGCCAAATTGGTTGCAACTTGGGTTAAATCAGCGTCATTGCTGAGAAATGGATAGCCTGGAATAATGTTAACCTCTATTACGGCATTCGTTTGCTGAGCTATTCCATTTGCTATTCTTCGTATGTGGTTGTGCGCTTCAAATCGCCAAGTTTCATCGAAGGTTCTAAATGTACCCTGTAGTTCTACTGTACTTGGTATCACATTGGTGGCTCCATTTGCGACTACTTTACCAAATGACAGAACACTAGGTATAGCAGGATTACTTAATCTGGAAACTACCTGTTGAAGTGCTACAATTAATTCTGCCTGAGCTAAAACAACGTCAACAGCTAAGTGGGGCATAGCACCGTGACCACCATTTCCTGTAAAAGTTATATAAATTTCATCTGTACTTGCCATATACATTCCAGACCTAAAGCCTAGTTCACCCACATTTAGTTCATTAGTTACGTGCAATGCAGTTATACTGCTAGGTGTTGGGTTAGTAAGTACTCCTTTTTCTATGAGAAGGCTAGCCCCGCCGGGTAATTTCTCTTCTCCAGGTTGAAAAATCATTTTTATGTATCCCTCAAAAGGAAAATCTAGTTGTGAAAGGAGTTTTGCTACACCAAGCAAACAGCTAGTGTGTACATCGTGCCCACAAGCGTGCATTATTCCAGGTCTTGTACTGGAGTATTCAACTTGATTAGTTTCTGTTATTGGAAGTGCATCTAAATCAGCCCTTAATGCAATGCATTTATTTGAATTGCCAATATTACCTTTAATTATCGCTATTAGCCCAGTATCAAGAAGTCTGTGATTGGGAATATTTAATGCATTTAAAACATTTTCAACGTGGCAGGTGGTTTCGTATTCTTGAAAACTAAGTTCTGGATAAGAGTGAAAGTGATGTCGAATATTTTTTAACCAAGGCAATAAATCACTTGCTAAACTCTTTATTTTACGTATTTCAATTGAATTAGGTTCTAGCAGCATTATCTATTTCAATTAGTCTAGTTTGGGCAACTCTATTCTATCTTGTACCAATTGTACACTTGGATATTTTCTAGAAAGCTCTCTATATAACTGCATTGCCTCAATTACAGTTCTAAAATTTCCAATTTTGACACGATAATTTGGTTGTTGGTAGGCTAGATAAACTGTTTCGTTTGGATATTGGTATTGAAGTTGAGTGTTTAACTTGTTAGCTTCTAATCGTTCAGCTCCAAAAAATACTTGTATCCTGTAACCTTGTATAGTTACATCAGATAATGAAATGGTATTATTAACCCGTAAGTCTTCCTCTAATTGCTTGGGCATAACATATATTACACTCCCTGTACCAATAGTTGGATTATTTATTTGTGATGAGGCAATAGTGCTAAATCCACATAAAATTGCAATAATGCTAAAATGTAATTTATATAATTTGGGTGCCTTAAATACCATATCAATTCAAATATATCAATTAAAGCAAAAGACTACCAGAGCTAGTTCCAATTATATCTGCGCCAGCTAATATTAAGCTTTCTGCTAATTCCTTGGTATTTATGCCACCACTAGCCTTAATCTTGATAGTGTCTGGCAAATTAGCCCTTAACAATTTAATGTTATCTACACTTGCACCAGGTCCATTAAAGCCAGTTGAGGTCTTGATATAATCAACGTGTGTCTCAACGGCTAACTCACAAACTTCTATAATTTGCTCATTAGTTAATAGACAGGTTTCAATTATTAATTTAAGTTTCTTGCCTTGAAGCCTACATAATGTAACTAGAGTTGATATTTCTTCACGTACATAGGCTTTTTTTCCGCTTAGAAATGCAGCTACATTCATTACAGCATCTACTTCATCGGCACCCTGTTGCAATGCTTTTTTCACTTCTTCAGCCTTAGCGGCTGTTGTATTATAGCCTAACGGAAAGCCTACTACCGTAATGAGTAATAGGGGTGAAGGCTTTATAATCAGTTTTGCATTATCTACAAAACAGGGAGGAACACAAACACCTCTAAATCCTAACTCAATCGACTGTTCACACAGTTCAATAACATCTATTAAACTGGCGTTTGCTTTAAGTAGTGTATTCTCTATGTAGGGTGCTAATGTTTCTGGTCTCTTATTCTTAATTATTGCCATGACAATTTTTATACTTTTTCCCGCTGCCACAAGGACAAGGGTCATTTCTGCCAACCTTATCTCCAACTACTACTGGAGATAGTTTTTGTCTGTCACTTGGTTCTGGAGGCGGTGGTAAAGTGTTTTGGTTATTTTGTGGTGACTGGTCTGTAGTTGAGCTGCTAAAATACTCTGGTCTAGATGCTTTTACCTTAACTTGAGCCGCTTGCCTTTGCGGCGCTTTTTTCTGCACTGGTTCATCATCAGCCTCTATTTGCCCTTTAAATAATAGCCCTAAAGTATCTTTACTTATTTTAGACAACATCATATTGAACAATTCAAAAGAGTCTTTTTTATAGATTAATAAGGGATCTTTTTGTTCATATACTGCATTTTGAACGCTGTTTCTCAATTCGTCCATCTCTAATAAATGTTCTTTCCAGGCATCATCTATCAAGTTTAATACAATACTTTTTTCAAAGTTTCTTAGTATATCTCCCCCTTCGGAATCGTAGGCTTTCTTAAGTGGTGTTACCACGCTAATTGACCTAATGCCATCAGTAAATGGTACGACTATATTTTCATATTTTGCGCCTTCTGTTTCATACACATTCTTAATTACTGGATATGCACTTTCAGCCAACTGTTTGGACTTACGTTTATAGGTCTCATACAGATGTTCAAAAAATGCGTCAGCTAAATCTTCTGCCTTACTTCCTTGAAACTCATCTGAAGTGAATGGCAAATCTGTGGCAAATATTTTTATAGTCTCTAACTCTAATTGTTCAAATCCTTCTGAAGACATATGATATTCACCTATCAATTCATTAGACAAATCTTCAATCATTTGAATAATGTCTAGTTCTAGACGGTCACCGTAAAGGGCGTTTCTTCTGCGTTTATATATTAGTTCACGTTGACTATTCATTACATCATCGTACTCTAATAGACGTTTACGAATACCAAAATTATTTTGCTCTACTTTTTTCTGGGCACGTTCTATACTTTTGGTTATCATACTGTGTTGCAGCATTTCACCTTCTTCCATTTTTAATTTATCCATAATGCCGGCAATTCTTTCAGAACCGAACAACCTCATAAGTGGATCCTCTAGGCTGACATAGAATTGTGAACTACCAGGGTCACCCTGCCTACCTGCACGACCACGTAGCTGTCTATCGACCCTTCTACTTTCGTGCCTTTCGGTACCAATTATGGCTAAACCACCTGCTTCTTTTACGCCAGCGCCCAATTTAATATCTGTACCACGCCCAGCCATATTAGTTGCAATGGTTACTGTACCAGCTTGTCCGGCCTCTTGCACTACTTCTGCCTCACGTTGGTGTTGCTTAGCATTTAATACATTGTGCTTTATTTTCCTTTGTGATAGCAACCTACTTACTAACTCACTTATCTCTACACTTGTAGTACCTACTAGTACAGGTCTGCCCGCATCTCTTAATTTTTGAATCTCCTCTATCACAGAGTTAAACTTCTCTCGGCCAGTTTTGTAAACCAAATCTTGACGGTCATCTCTTATTATTTCTCTGTTAGTAGGAATTACTATTACGTCTAGCTTATAAATTTTATATAACTCCTCTGCTTCAGTTTCGGCTGTACCTGTCATACCACATAGCTTGTGGTACATTCTAAAATAGTTCTGTAGGGTTACGGTAGCATATGTTTGGGTAGCTGCCTCTACATTTACATTTTCCTTAGCTTCAATTGCTTGGTGTAGTCCATCGCTGTATCGTCTGCCATCTAATACGCGACCAGTCTGTTCATCTACTATCTTTACCTTACCTTCATCTACTATGTATTCTATATCTATTTCAAATAGTGTGTAGGCCTTCAATAATTGATTTACTGTATGAATACGTTCACTTTTTACAGCAAATTCTTTCATAAGGTTATCTTTAGCCGCTACTCGGTCAGCAGCATCTATATTTTCATTTTGTATTTCAGTTAATCTGGTACCTACATCTGGCAATACAAAGAAGTCTGTATCCTCAGAATTACCAGTCATTAACTCAATACCTTTTTCAGCTAATTCGATTGAATTGTTTTTTTCGTCAATTACAAAGTAAAGTTCTTTATCTACCGTAGGCATTTGCTTAGCACTATCTTGCAAATAATGGTTTTCCCACCTCTGTAAGAAGGTACGCATACCTGCTTCACTTAAGAATTTAATTAATGGTTTGTTTTTAGGCAAACCTCTATAACATCTCAGTATGTTTAGACCAGCCTCTGCAGCCTCGTCTTTAGTCAGATTAGCTACTCCTTTATCTAAAATCTTTTTTGCTACATTAAAGTAAGTATTAAATACTTGTTTTTGAGCAGTAACTAGTCTTTCAACCTTTGGCTTCATTTCATCAAACAAGTGTTGGTCACCTCTTGGTGTCGGACCAGATATAATTAATGGTGTACGGGCATCGTCTATCAATACGCTATCTACCTCATCTACCATTGCATAGTGATGTCTGCGTTGTACTATTTCATACAAGTCACTTGCCATATTGTCACGTAAATAGTCAAAACCAAATTCGTTATTTGTGCCATAGGTTAAATCTGCACGATAAGCCTGACGTCTGTCTTCGGAGTTTGGGTCGTGATATTCTATACAGTCAACCGTAATTCCCAAAAATTCGAATAGTGGGCTCATCCACTCACAGTCCCTTCTGGCCAGGTAATCATTTACAGTAACTAAGTGTACACCAAGTCCTGCCAATGCATTTAAATAAGAGGGTAGTGTACTTACTAAGGTTTTACCTTCTCCTGTACCCATTTCCGCAATCTTACCTTGATGTAAAACTACACCACCGAAAAGTTGTACGTCATAATGCAACATATCCCAGACTATTTGCCCACCTGCAGCATCCCAACTATTGTGATAAACTGCGTTATTGCCCACAATGTCAAGGTAATCCATATCCTTGGCTAATTGTCTGTCTCTGTCTGTTGCTTCAACTTCTATAACGGATTTATCTTTAAAGAACTGAGCAGTTCTTTTCATAATTGCAAATGCGAGCGGTAGTTTTTGGTCTAGCTCTATTTCGAGTGCCTTATTTCTTTCAATAATTATTTGGTCTAATTGACTAAATAATTGCTCTTTCTCTGCTCTGCCTAATTCTGTATCATTTACTTGGGTATTAATCTCATCAATTCTTATTTGATACCCGCTAATGCTTTCACGAATTGTATCTCTTAATTCAAATGATTTCAGCCTTAATTCATTAGGTGAAATGTTAGAAAGGCTATCATATTCTTGGTTGATTAAATCAACTATTGGATTAATTGCTTTTAAATCTTTGTCAGATTTTTTAGTGACTACTCCACCTAGGAGTTTATTTAGAAAATTAAACATATAAGGCTAAAAAAATGAAATATCCAGGCGTGTCCTGTACTTAAAAATTGAATTGGTAAGCGAGTAAATAGTGCAAAAAAATTGCCAACACAAAAGTAAGCTAATTCAAGTTAATGTTAAACTGTCAAATAATGTAAAATAATGCTGATGATAATTAGCACAATATTGAAGTATGGTTGTTAGAGAGTACTAATTATCTAAATTATGATTTTGGAAAGCACTAAAAACTACACCGAAAATGGTAAAAGAACAGCATTTCTATTTGATGAATTACAGAAAATAGTTTTGCCCCAAGAAAATGCTAGGAAAAAGTACAATAAAGGCGAAGTTATATTTGAAGAAGGAAATAATGCCACAGGTATATTTTGCATAAACAGTGGCAAAGTGAAGATTAGCAAATCTGGTGAAAATGGCAAGGAACAGATTGTCCGCCTTTCAGGTAAAGGAATGGTAATTGGCTATAGAGCTTTGATAGGAGAATCATCTTATAAGGCATCTGCAACTACTTTAGAGGAAAGCATAATTACATTTATCCCTAAAAAAATCTTTATTGACTTACTTGATGACATACGATTCTGTAAAGCGATGTTAAAATTGTTATCACAAGATTTAGAATTGAGTGAAGTAAAACAAGTAGATATGGCTACTAAACCTGTAAAAGGAAGGGTAGCTGAAACATTGCTTTTATTAAAGGACACTTATGGTTTGCAAAATGACGGTCTGACTCTTGATGTGAAAATAAGAAGAGAGGACATAGCTAAAATGGTAGGAGCTGCCAAAGAAGTTGTTATTAGAATGTTGGCAATGTTTAAAGAAAGTGGTATAATTGGTACTAATGGCAGATGGATAACCATTAATAAGCCTGAAGAGCTGTATAAAGTCAGCATTGAGCATACCATTTAGAATCTCATTTGAAACTGAAAGTATTTGTAAATCAAAGGAATAACAAAAGATTAATCTATTGGCTGTACTTAATTGCGGGTATAATAGTCTATTTGCAAAAAATCTTAGGGTCACCTTCGGGTTACAATAATTATCTTATTTTTAAGAGCTCTTTTGGACTTTTGTTTTCAGGACAGAATTTATACTGCGTTCACTCTGACTTATATTTTGATTTGTATAAGTATAGTCCAACTTTTGCTCTCTTTCAATTTCCGTTTTATTATTTGCCAAATCAAATTGGTTTGTTACTGTGGTCCATATTAATAAGTATGATAGTGGTAAGAGCAATTTATAGTCTCCCTATTACACTTTATCAAGCTAACTTATTAGCAATTATTTGTTTTTTAGAGAATTTAACTTGCCTGCAAAACTTCCAAACAAATGGATTAATGGCTGCTGCAATGTTGTTTGTATTTATTGGATTAGAGTCAGGCAAGAACTTGAAAGCTGCTATTAATGCAATAAGCTCAATAATGATTAAAATATTTGGGGCTTTTGTGCTATGTCAATACATTTTTTACAGACTTAAAATTAGAAATATAGTCATCAATACGACTGTTTTGCTGTTTTTTGTTCTACTTCCAGGACTCTTTATAGGTTTTGATGGATTAAAGTTGCAATACCTTAACTGGTTAGATATGTTAAGTGTTGATTTAAAAGATGAAGTAGGGATGAGCCTGATGCACATCATTCAAGCCTTTAGCAGTCAAAGTGTTAACTTTTCGTATATACAATTATTAGGAATATCTTTTAGTTTGATTCCTCTGATTAATGTAAAAGCATACAAATCTTTTGATTTTAGATTTCTATATCTAGCACTATTGTTAATTGCCTCTGTCAGTCTGAATCACAAGGCAGAGTCTCCCACTTTTATAATTGCAATAGTTGGTATTGGGATTTGGTATATATTTAGTCGCTTACATCAAGGTTTCAAACTATGCTTTTTATTTTTCTCTTTGATTTTAACCAGTTTATCCCCAAGTTCTTTGTTTCCAGCATTCATTAGATCTGAATACATTACACCGTATGCATTAAAGGGTTTACCAAGTGCATTAACTTGGCTGATGCTTACAGTAGAATTAACGTTTTATAAAATTAGTTCAGCCCAATTAAAGACAAATCCAAGTCCTATATGTGCAGGTTTTGATCAAGTTAACCATTATTAAATTAAATTGATGAAGCGTAAATAGACAATTTTCTTCCATTATTATCAAAAAAATTTAAATCAACTAAATTTCTTATGGTTTTTTAGCGATGAAGCTATTTGAAAATGACATAAAAAAAGGTTGTTAGTATAATTGATAGAACAAAGTTTAATACGAACCCAATTTTCATCATATCAATTCTAGGAACTAGACCTGAGGCGTAAGCCATTGCATTTGGCGGCGTGCCAGCTGGAAGCATAAATCCAAATGAGGCTGCAACAGTGGCTGGAAACACCAAAATCATTGGATTAATGTGCATTTGGGTTGCCAAAGTGAACAGTAAGGGTAGTATTAATGCAGCACTTGCAGTGTTACTCATAAATTCTGTCATTATAATACTAAAAAGTACAATTATCCACAAAAAGATAAATAGAGGTACAATTGTAATCAGTTTTGCTACCCCTGCTACTAATATAATTCCCAATCCACTACTTTCTACTAGCATACCAAGGGTAAGCCCACCACCAAATAAAAGTAAAACGTCCCATTGAATTGATTTAATAATTTGTTTCCAATTCAACAAACCTGTTATAAATATCAAGAAAATACCTAAGACCGCTACTAATGAACTAAAACTGTCTTTTAAATTTAATAATGGCGATAGTAGGCTGTCTGATAACCACATCGTAACGATTAATATAAATATAGAAACAAGCGTTTTATTTGGTGGATTTTGTTCTTTAGTCTCCATTAATTCACCTATTTTCATTTTTCTATCTGGATTGAAGTAAAGCGTTAGCAATAAAATCATAACCGGGAACGTGAGGAGAAATACGGGTAATGAATACCTAAGCCAACTAGTAAATGGTAATTCTAGTATTGCAGCCCCAATTGCATTGGGTGGCGAAGCTACCATAGTTATTACACCCCCAATATTGGCAGAATATGCTATGCCTAATATTAAGAATTTTGATTCAGCGGTAATTCCTTTCTTACTTAATACCCCTAGCAAACCCAATCCTAATGGGATCATCATAGCTGTTGCAGCAGTATTACTTACCCAGCAGGCTGTTAATGAAGTGGCTAACATAAGTAATATAGCCGATTTGTAAAAATTACCTTTAGCAAGGTTTATAAGTTTTTGTGCCAGCAATCTATCTAAGCCATATTGGGTTAATGCACCCGCAATTACAAAACCTCCCATAAATAGAAAGATAATAGGATGTGCAAATTGATGAAAGGCTTCACCAGATGGAACAAGATGCAGTAGGCTAGCCATTAATGGTATTAGCAAACCTGTCAGGGCAAGAGGTATGGCTTCAGTCATCCATAGTATGGCTACCATAATTAAGAGCGCAAAAGCCCTATCTACCGAAGGAATTTCAAATACTGGAAAATATAATAATAAAGAAAAAAGCAAAATGGATATTCCTAATGCAAGAAATTTTACTCTTTTTATAGTGTTGTCTGCTAAAATTTTATCCATTTATTTTGTTAGTATTTTTGGGATATTTGCAGACATAATATGTGATAAATTTTATTTTTTGTCTTTAATTAAAAGTTAAGAATCTGTTTATCTAATTAAATCGTTGCCAATATCAATCCTATAGGCAATATTACTGTAGCAAATAGTATTAATTCCTTTATATGATAATTCTTTTGCTTTAGATAGATTGTCAGCTAAACTTACTATACCTAATACACGACCACCATTAGTATATATTTTATCATCATACATAGTTGTACCTGCGTGAAATATAATTGCGTTTTCTACGTTTGAAAGACCTGATAACTCTTTGTTGTGATCATATTTACCAGGATAACCGTCACTTACTGCAATGACACAAACAGCAGTTCTTTGGTCAAAACTTAATTTATAGTTGTTGCTTAATTCTCTTTTTGTAGATTTTATCAAGTAGGGTAGAATATCATCTTTAATTCTGGGTAGAATTACTTGCGTTTCTGGGTCACCTAGTCTAGCATTATATTCAATTACAAATGGTTCTCCATCTATATTTATCAATCCGAAGAATAAAAAGCCTCTATAATCAATTTTTTCAAATGCCAAGCCATTTATAGTAGGCTCTATTATTTTGTTGATAACCTTTTGTTTAAATTCCTCATCACAAAAAGCAACTGGACTAACAGTTCCCATTCCACCAGTGTTGGGACCTTCATCATTCTCATATCTTCTTTTATAGTCCTTTGCCTCTGGCAACATTATATAATTATTACCATCAGTTAGGACAAACATACTGCACTCTACACCTTGTAAAAATTGTTCAACAACTATTATTTTGCCTGCTGCACCTAGGCTGCCATTGCCCAGCATATCTAGTACAGTTTCTTTGGCGTGATCATTTGTTTCACAGATTATTACACCTTTGCCTGCTGCTAATCCATCTGCCTTAATTACAACAGGTAGGCTGTGATTAGATACATATTCCAAGGCTTCATTTAATTCCGAACTTTCAAAAGTTTTGCTAGTTGCAGTTGGAATGCTGTGCCTTTGCATAAATTCTTTAGCATAAGATTTACTAGACTCAAGTTTTGCACCTGCTGCACTTGGTCCTGTCACTATTAATTTTGGATAATTAGATTCCAATTGGTCTGCCAAACCCATAGCCAATGGGTCGTCTGGTGCTATTATCACCATATCTAAATCATATGCAGGTATAGCAGCAATAATAGCGTTTACATCTGTAGCTTTTATTTCAAGATTTGTTGCTATAGCTTGAGTGCCAGCATTACCTGGTGCTACATATAGTTGTGCGCAAAGAGGACTTTGGCTGATTTTCCAAGCTAAAGCGTGTTCTCTACCACCGCCACCTATTATTAAAATTTTCATATTGACTATGCGTTTTTATTTAAACTGTGCTGCATAAAGAGTAATTCTTGAAATTCATCTTCATTCGCTATTTCAGTACCCACAGACCATTTATTCCAATTTTTGACATCGTGATTTCTGTATTTCTCTAGTTCCTGTACTTCTAGTGAATTTAGAATTCCTAAATTTTTCACTATTTGTTGTGCTACAGCATATTGTGGTCCCATTAGTCCATCTTCTATTTTAATACAACAAGCCAACCCTAAATTTAGAAACCCCATTGAATAGATTCCATCTGCCCCAGTTTTCCCAAATATCTTGCCGTTACCTATTTCCATAAGCTCAGTGCAGTATCTGTGCCTACCAGCTATCAGATATGGGTATGTAGTTACAGCCTTTATAATTGTTTGGCAAGTTTTAATACGTTCTGGTCCAAATTTAGCAGGGTTTAATAGATTCGCATAGCCTTTAGCTTGCGCATAAACTGACAGGGAAAATATCGGAGTAGAGCAACCATCTATACCAATATGCATACTTTCTATGGGAACTTCGTGCATATCTGCAACCACTTGCATTATTCGCTTATGTATTTCGTGGTTTTTATCTAAATAACTATCTAATGGCAAATTGTGAAACTTGCAATAAGCCAAAAATCCAGCGTGTTTACCACTACAATTGTTATGAAGTGCATCTGGTTCAGCCCTATTTAATATCAATTCTGCTCTATCTTCATATAATGCTGGATGTTGTGAGCCACATAACAGATATTCATAACTTAATCCAATTTTGGCTAATATTTGATTTACTACCCTTCTATGCTCTGATTCACCATTGTGACTTCCACACATAATAGCAATTTCTTCTAAAGTAAAGTCAAAATGTTCCGCAACGCCAGATTCTAATAGTGGAATAACTTGAAACAACTTTAATGCAGACCTCGGGTAGCATACTTGCTCGATATCGCCTCTGGAAAATACAACATTACCTTCAGTATTTATCAAGCAAACTATACCTCTGTGGTAAGATTCTAAAACCTCGCCACGAAATTTATTTACAAGAATTGGGTTAACTATCTGTGATTTAGTTTTCAATATATTAATAAAAATGATCAGGTAAAATGAAGTTATATCTAATGCCTAAGGCTGCATAGTAATAGTTTGATTTCATTAATTCATTTGCAGGAGCATGCTGCCCAGTTATGTCAACATTTACATTGTGGAATAACTGATAGGTTACCTGCATATCTATCAATGTTCTATTTACTGTATAGCCTTGGGTAATATTATTTCCATATTCAGACTTATAATTATAGTAGGTCCTTAATATGTTACCACCGTAGTTGATTTGGCTGCCAGCTATGTCATAACCTTTAGACAATTGACTTATCTGTGCCTTAATCAAAAATTTTCCTGTAGGATTATATAATAGGGTAAATATAAATTCTCTCAGATTAGCGCCATTGGGGTTACTAAGGGGCTGTCCAAAGTGTTGGTAATTCTTTCCACTTGTATCGCTTTGAAAAGTATACGGTCTAACGTGGTTATACTCAACTTGTATATCTAAATTGTTTAGTCCCAGTACATCTACATATTTTACACCCAATTGCAACGCGTACTTATTACCCCACCACAACTGATTATTCTTAAACACCTCTCCAACCTTAAACTCATCTAACATAATTTGACCATAAAGACGGAATCTTTTGGCAATAACAGAACTAAAATTTGCCCCGACAAAGGCATTATCTGCGCTTCCATTACTTTGTTCAACTGCCCTATAAAAGATAATGGGGTTTAAGTAAGCAAAGTCGAAACCACGAGATGTATTTCGAGGATTGTTGAAAACTACGGACTCAAATAATCCGACATTTAGCCATTTCGCTAAATCTATAGACAAATAATGAATGGCAGCGTATTTCTTTGGAAAAAACTTCAAGTTTGTTCTTTGACCATCAGTTAATTCTGCAAATATATTTTGATATTGAAATCTCCAAATTTTGGTCGTAATCTTTAAGTGCAAATAGTCTGAAGCTAAGTTATCAAGCAAATTGCTTCTAATTCCGTTTCCTATTTTGTTTCTATCGTGACCAAATTGAAAATTAATATGTTTGGTGGGGGAAAAGGTAATATATCCCCTTGCAGTAAAGTAGTCAGCTCCTCTGCTTTTATATGGTTTAACGTAAGTCTCACCAACTAAAACTTTATTCTGAGCCAGATATGATGCTGGACCGTAAGGAAACAATGTTTGGTTATCAGCGACAAAAGTGTAAAAACCAACTCGTTTGTCTAATGCACCCCTTAATTCTATTCCTCTTGTATTTCTAGATATAGTTTCAGAGTATGTGCGTCCACTATCTAATGCATTGGGTATTTGTCCACGTCCGTATTGAAGATAGGCAACTGGGTTTATTTGCACCCAAATATTTCGATCAACTGATTGGTACTCGTATAAATTTACAGTTGATTTATAAACATTATTTTTTAATATTGATATTCCTTTTGGTTGATTGATAGAATCATTTGGTAAAGCAATTTCTGCTTTTAAATATTTAATCCAATAGCCATCAGCTTTAGTTAGACCATTGTTTTGCCTAGTTGTATCTGTTTTATTCAGATAATCTAAAATTACATTCTTAGCTATTGGGTTTGCGTCTAAAAATAAATTATTATAAAGTGACCCACTTTTTATTTCTAACCTGTCTAAAGTATGGTAAGCAGGGCTATTAGGTAGTAAATTGTAGGATTGGGAGAATCCATTCTGCCAAAAAAACATCACATAAAACAATATTCCAACTAAGGCTAATCTGGGTGATGTAGTTTTACTCATTATTCGTGCCTCAAAGATTCTATTGGGTCAAGTTTTGCCGCCTTACTGGCTGGGTAAAGTCCTGCGAATATACCTGTGAAAAAGCAAAGGCAGAATCCTAATATTATCCAAGGCCAAGGCATCTGAAAACTATCACTAAAGTATCGTGCAACAACATTACCTAATATTATACCTAATAGTATGCCTACTACGCCCCCAATTTGACAAATAACTATAGCCTCTAGTAGAAATTGATTTCTAATATTCAAATAGTTTGCACCAAGCGCTTTTCTAATTCCTATTTCTCTAGTTCGCTCAGTCACTGTAACTAACATAATGTTTGTTAGCCCAATAGCTGCACCCAACAGGGTGATAATTCCTATAACTATAGCAATCATTTGTATCGCTCCAACATTTTGCAAAAGCACTTGTATTAGACTGTCACTAGTAGAAATGCTAAAGTCGTTATTTTCACTAAGTTTTAATCGCCTAACTGCTCTGAAATTTCCCGTACCCTCACTAAGTGATTGGTCCATAGCATTTACATCTGGTATGGTTACGTTTATTTCATAATTGACATTCCCAGTTAAATATTGATTTTGGGCAGATATTAAGGGCATTATCAGCATATTATCTTGACTTCTGCCAAACATCTGTCCTTTGGTCTTTAAAACCCCTATTACAGTATAGGTTTGGTTATCTACTTTTATTATTTTACCCTCAGCCTCTCTCATACCAAATAGGTCAGTCTTTAATGCTGAACCAATTATGGCTAATTTCCTGCCTGAACTTATTTCCTTTTCAGTAAAATTTCTGCCCTGCTCTATTACTAAGCCACCAGTAGTAATGAAATTTTCGTCACTACCCACAACAGATATTTTAGGACTGGTTTCTGTTGATTGGTACTCTACAATAGAAGTGCCTGATGCAACAAAACTAATGCTGGTCATCCCTTTATCTTTAAACTTAGCCTGAAAGGTCTTAGCTTGCTTATAGTTTATGTTTTTGTACTTGGTTTTTTTATTTCTCCCTCGTTTTAGGTTACCAAGTTCATCTTGATTGCTAATGCTAAAAGAGTTACTTCCCACACCTGCAAAATTGTTGGTAAGTGATGCCTTTATACCATCTACAGCAGTAAGCATACTGATCAATGACATTATACCAAATGCAATGATTAGTATAGTAAGCGATGCCCTAATAGCATTCATTCTTATAGCGCCAAGTGCTATTGCTACATTTTCAATCCATTTCTGCCACATAATATTTTAAAACAATATTTAGTCATCAATTTTTTATTATGAATAAGAAAATTGATTTACTACGAAAATACTTATATCAATTCTTAGGTTTGCAACTTTACGATACAATATATATGGATAATACACCGATATGGCTGATTTTGGTGCTAAGCTGTTTGCCCGCAGGCGTTACGGGCTTTGTAGTATGGACAATTGTTAAGAAATTTTTTGATAACCAAGAAGTCAGAATGTTCTCAGAAACGATGCGAACACTCAAGAAGGATGTTTTACCACTTCGTTTGCAAGCCTTTGAGCGATTGACATTATTGCTAGAGAGAATGAACCCTGCTAGTTTGGTAAGCAGACTTAAAAATAACGCTTCTAGTGCCTATGAATTACAACAAATATTTGTTCAAGAGGTGAGAGCAGAGTTTGACCACAACCTAACCCAACAGGTATATGTCAGTCACGAAATTTGGATACAAATAGTAAATGCTAGAGAGCAGCTAATTAAGTCTATACATTTAGCCAATAACCAATTACCACAGGGTGCTAGCAACATAGATTTGTGTAGAGCATTACTAGAAAATGCTGATAGTGAAAGTGTCCGCAGTATTCAGATAGCCCAAATGGCAATAAAAGAAGAAGTAAGATTGCTGTTTTAATTAATAATATTTAGCAAATAGTAATGAGCAATAAAACCAATGATAGTGGCATACCACTAGACAGAATATATAAGAATTTTAGTCAACCTGATGATGCAGGAGAGTACCCCTATACTAGGGGCATTCATAATACTATGTATAGAGAGAGGCTGTGGACAATGCGACAATATGCCGGCTTTAGCACAGCAGAGGAAAGTAATAAACGCTACCATTACTTACTAAAACAGGGGACTATGGGTCTAAGTGTCGCATTTGACCTACCTACACAGATAGGGTATGATAGTGACCACGAATTTAGTGAGGGAGAAGTGGGCAAAGTTGGCGTAGCAATAGATAGTTTGGTTGATATCCAGACACTATTTGATGGAATAAACTTAGAGGAGGTGACTACTAGTATGACCATAAATGCAACTGCTTCCATACTTCTGGCCTTTTATATAGCATTAGCAAAAAAACAAGGTGCAGATTTAAAGAAGATAAGCGGGACAATCCAAAACGATATATTAAAAGAGTATGCTGCAAGAGGCACCTATATATATCCACCTAAACCGAGTATGCGTATCATAACAGACATATTCGAGTATTGTAGCAAAGAAGTACCCAAGTGGAATACAATAAGTATAAGTGGATACCATATTCGAGAGGCGGGTTCTACAGCTGTGCAGGAACTAGCTTTCACTTTAGCTAATGGTAAGGCATATGTACAGGCAGCAAAAAAAGCAGGTCTTGCAGTAGATGTATTTGGTAAAAGATTAAGTTTCTTCTTCAATGCGCATAATAATTTCTTTGAAGAAATAGCCAAGTTTAGAGCAGCAAGAAGAATGTGGGCTAAGATGATGAGAGAAGAGGGTAGCTTAGATGAGAAAGCTCAAATGTTGAGATTCCATACCCAAACAGGTGGAAGTACACTGACAGCGCAGCAGCCTGTAAATAATATAGTTAGGGTTACTATTCAAGCTATGGCAGCAATAATGGGCGGAACTCAAAGTCTGCATACAAATGGTTTCGATGAGGCACTGAGCCTACCAACAGAACAAGCAGCACAAACAGCACTGCGTACCCAACAGATAATAGGATATGAAAGTGGACTGCCAGATGTAGTTGATCCAATGGGGGGAAGTGCTTATGTTGAGGAATTAACTGACAATATAGAGCAAGCTGCTTGGGAGTATATAGAGAAAATAGATGCGATGGGTGGTGCAGTGGCTGCAATAGAGCAACACTATATGCAAAATGAAATTGCTAAAAGTGCTTATCTATATCAAAAGCAAATTGAGAATAATGAAAAAATCATAATTGGCGTAAATAAATATCAAACAGAGAACAACAATCCCGTCGATTTATTTAAAATTGATGACAGCATTAGAAATATTCAAACAGAAAAATTAAATAAGATAAAAGCTGACCGAAATCACGAATTGGTGACTGAAAGTTTAAATAAGATAGAAGAGGCCGCAAAAAGTGGTGAAAACTTGATGCCTCACATAATTTTTGCAGTAGAACAATACACAACCTTAGGTGAAATAGCAAATAGTTTGCGGAACGTTTTCGGTGAATTTTCTGGTTAAAATTTTCTTCAAGTAAACTTAATAATGCATAATTTTAATACTGATGTTTGTCAAGGAGTAATATGTTTCACCGATTAGAAAACAGGCAATTGAGGCATTAAAGAACTATTAAATAACTAAACGAATATTAATTTTATATAAATTTTAAATTTTTGGAATATTTCATTAAAATTACCAAATAAAGTGTTTATAATAAGTTATTTACAATATAGTAAGTATGTTTACTTATCATTATTAGTGTTATCAAATTGTAAACTATACCTTAAAGAAACAGTGTTTAAACATTGACTATTTTAATCTCAATATAAAATCTACCTGTAAAAAAAACGGTAAAAACTACACTAAAAAAAGTTTTTAGTATGAATTTTTTGCCCAATTTTACAGCCATACACCACATGATCTCAGCTTCACCAATGAATATAGACAGTACAAAAGATTCGTATGAAGAGGTATGGACTAAATGCCTCAAAGTTATTAAGGACAACATCGCAGTTCAAGCATTTAAAACTTGGTTCGAACCCATAAAGGCAATAAAATTAGAAGGTAAAGTTTTAACTATTCAAGTACCAAGTCTATTCTTCTATGAATGGTTAGAAGAGCATTATGTTAAATTATTACATTATACCATTAAGAGAGAACTTGGATCAGGAGCAAAATTAGAGTACAGCATTATAGTAGATAATAGCAGTAATGGCGTGAAGGGCACAAATAGTATGCGTATTCCTATGACTACTAATCCTAGACTTGAACCAATGCTAGAAATGCCTATGCCTGATAAGATAAGTGGGGCTATAAAAAACCCTTTCATTTTACCTGGGTTAAAGAAACTAAATGTTGATCCACAACTGAATGCAAACCTGAACTTTGATAATTATGTAGAGGGCCCTTGCAATAGGTTAGCTAGAAGTGCTGGTATGGCAGTAGCATCTAAACCTGGTGGCACCTCATTTAATCCTATATTTATATATGGTAATACAGGCCTTGGCAAAACGCACCTTGCACAAGCCATAGGCAATGAAATAAGGAGCAGTTATCCCAATAAAACAGTACTTTATGTTCGTGCAGATACTTTTATTACTCAATTTGTAGAAGCCATAAAAAGCGGAACACCGTCAGACTTTACACATTTTTATCAAATGATAGATGTACTAATATTAGACGATGTACACGACTTAGCAAATAAAGAGCGTACTCAAGAAATTTTCTTCCAAATATTTAATCACTTGCACCAGAATAATAAACAAATTATTTTGACTAGTGATAGACCGCCTAAAGATATTCAGGGAATCACCGATAGACTACTTAGCCGATTCAGATGGGGTTTGAGTGCAGACTTGCACGCACCAGACTATGAGACTAGGTTGGCTATTGTGGAGAAAAAGCTATATAATGAAGGTATAACACTGCCTAAGGACGTAATGGAATATGTTGCCTATAACATTACAGACAGCATTAGAGAATTAGAAGGTGCAATTATATCTCTAATTGCTAATAGCAACCTGTCTAGGAAAAATATTGATTTGCCTTGGGCTAAAGAAATTCTAAAAAACAGTGTTAAGAGTAAGAATAAGGAACTTAGCATAGAGGAAATTCAAAAGTTAGTTGGTGATCACTTCGATGTAAATGTTGAGTTATTAAAAGCTAAAACAAGGAAGCGTCATATAGTACAGGCACGCCAAATATGTATGTATTTCTCTAAAAATATGACGAACTCTAGCCTTTCTAGAATCGGGAAATATTTTGGTGACAGAGATCATACTACGGTAATTCACGCCTGCAATACTGTTCAAGATCTGATGGATACCGATCAGAAATTTAGAGATAAAGTAAATGAATTAGAAAAACTAATCTCTATCAATTTGAAATAAGATTTTACAGTTTTCTTATAATATGAAACCCGTTTAGTCTTACTAATCGGGTTTTTTTATTTGGTTAGGTTATTGTTGTTTGCTGTGATTAGCGCATATAGAGCTGCTGTTTCAGCCCTTAATATCTGTTTGCCTAGGCTAACAGGCTTGAAACTATTTACGATGGCTACATCTACCTCATTTGGAGTGAAATCACCCTCAGGTCCTATTAATATAATTGCCGGTTCTTTATCACAGTATTCATTTTGTAAATGTAGCTCTAGACCAATAGGACAGTATGCTATGAATTTATTATTGTAGTTGAGTGATTTAACCCAGTCTTCAAATTTTGGGGCAAGCTCAATTTTAGGCATCCACACATTTCCAGATTGCTTTAGTGCATTTTGTGCTATTTTATTTAATCTGCCTAAATCAATTCCAGATTTTTCAGTGTTTTTACTGAAATATATAAATACAGAGTCTATGCCACATTCTACGGCTTTTTCTAGAAACCATTCCATTCGGTCTCTCTTTTTTATGTTGGCCAGCCCTATGGAAATTTTTGACCTTTCTGTGATTTTGTTTACTTCAATGATTTTTACACACAGCAATTCTTTTATGTCAATTATTTCAGCTGTAGCCAATTGACCTTTGCCATTTAGAATTCTTACAGTATCGTGCTGGCGACAACGCATTACTTTTATGGCGTGGTGGCTCTCCTCTGCATTTAAAGTAAACGTTTGTTTAACAATTAGATTATCATCAATCAAAAATGTCTTCATAATTCAAATGTCAATATTAGAATAACAATTCATTGCTTTGGATTGTATAGAAAAGTAATTCAGTTTTATTATAGATAAAAAGCTTTTTATACGTTAAGGAACAGTTATGAATGAAACATTATATAATATTGTAGATGTTGCAAAAGTAGCAAAGCAATAATGAGTCTGTTCAATACTTTTTTCAGTTGGATGATGTCTGATAGACTTGGTCAGATAGATGCGTCTACTAAGTATCCCTTTGATACTCAAAATAGAGTCTTTCAAGAATTAATTACTACTGCAGTTGACACTGAGTGGGGCAAAACTTATCATTATTCTGACATAGTCAGTCAAGAGAAATACGCTAAAGGTGTACCTCTTCAGGACTATAATACGTTAAAAGGTTATATAAAGAAGATGATGGACGGGGAAGCAAACGTGTTGTGGCCTGGTTTAATTCAATGGTATGCTAAAAGTAGTGGCACTACAGACGATAGGTGTAAGTTTATACCTGTAAGTAGAGATGCCCTACAAAACTGCCACTTCAAAGCTGGTAAGGATTTATACGCACTATTCTATAAGGAATTCCCAGAGGCAAATGTGGTGGATGGCAAAACCCTAGTACTTGGCGGTAGTCATCAACTACATACTGTATCATCTGCCCTTAATATCAGGTACGGTGATTTATCTGCAGTTCTAATGCAAAATTCCCCTTTTTGGGCAGAGGCTAAGCGGGTGCCGATGTTGAGTGTAGCCTTGATGGATAATTGGGAGGAAAAAATTACCCTAATGGCAGAATCAACCATCAATCAATCTATAACAAATATACTTGGGGTACCTACTTGGACTGTAATATTAATTAAAAAGCTATTTGAAATATCTGGTAAAAATAACTTAATAGATATTTGGCCTAACTTACAATTATACATTCACGGTGGGGTCAGCTTTGAACCTTATAGAGGACTCTTTAAAAATTTAATTGATTCAAATCAAATGCATTATCAAGAGACTTATAATGCGTCTGAAGGTTTTTTCGCCTTACAAGATGATTTTGCTAGAGATGATATGATGTTGCTATTGGACTACGGCATTTATTATGAATTTATACTTGCAGAGCAGTTTGGCAAAGAAAATGCTGAAGTCATTCCACTTGAGGGCGTGGAAACTGGGAAAAATTATGCTATTATCATTACTACTAATAGTGGTTTATGGCGTTATGCTTTAGGTGACACGGTTAGATTTACTGAAACAAATCCCTATAGAATAAAGGTATCTGGTAGAACTCGCTTCTTTATAAATGCTTTTGGTGAAGAATTAATTGTAGAAAATGCAGAAAAAGCATTGGCTGTAACGACTAGCGAGACAAAATCTCATATAAATGACTATACAGCAGCTCCAATATACCTAAGCGAATCAGGAAAGGGGGCACACGAGTGGTTTATTGAGTTTGATAACGAACCAAGTGATCGCAATCATTTCAATAAGTTATTTGATGATCAACTAAGATTGTTGAACAGTGATTATGATGCTAAACGACTAAAAGATATGGCATTAAGAGAACCTGTAATTCACTATCTGCCTAAAGGTACATTCTATGAATGGATGAAATATAAAGGAAAACTTGGTGGGCAAAACAAAGTTCCGCGTCTTAGCAACGATAGAATTTTTGCTGATGACTTACTAAAATTTATTAATAAGTAATCTTTTTTATTTTACTAATGGGATGCTTAGTCCTACGCTGGCACCAATTCCCTTATTGTTAATTACCAAATACTCTGGTCTATCTATGGTTAGGCTTGCCTGAACTATGTCACCTGAATAATTACACATAATTAGACCACCTAAATAAGTACTACCTCCCCCATATATGCCGAGGCCCAAATTAAACTTGTCTGATAAGGCTTTGTTATAATTCAAACCTAGGTATGGTATTGCACTAGTAATGTATTGATAATACGCATAAACCGTTAGCTTGTTATTTCTTGATAGTTGATAAGAATAACTAAGGAATACCTTAGTTGGAGCGGTAGTTAACAAAGATTTACCAGTCTGTTGGGTATCAGCTAGGCTTTTTAGGGTGTCAGTTATAACTATTGCACCGTTGCCACTGGTTCCAGTTTTTATTTTACCTGATTCTATAGTAAATGGCAATCCAGAGAATGATAAGTTTCCATTGTATTCGTAGCTTTTTCTATTATTCCCCTGCCAAGATATAGCACCGAGGTCCTGAACATTAAGCAAAAACTCATTTTTGTCATTTTTGTGTCGATAGGAATAGTTTAGTGTTAGACCAAAACCTTGAATATTGAGCTGCCCATTATAGGTTAAATAATTAACATTAGCTTTCCCATTTATGCTAAGCTCATCGCCAAATGGGGCTGTAAATAGGGTCAAATTTTCTGTATTAATTTTCCGGAAACTCTGACCTAATAACAAACCCAGACCAAAGCTATGAATAGATTTTGCCTTTTTGATAGAATAGTTATAGGCAATCTTAGAATATCTTATCTGGTTAATGTTAGCGACTAAATCAATTTTTTTGCCTTCCAAATCTGCATTTCCAGTTAACGCTAATTTTATAGTTTCACGGTTCAGTTTTGCACCAAGGACTGCATTATAGCTAAAACTAATTTGGTGAAAACTACCAAGCTTATTGGTAAAATTATAACCTAAATAAAGCTCTGAATTACTACCGTAATTATTATTGTCAGATAATTGATTTAAAGTTTTGTCAACTAAAGTTGATGAAATGTATTGCTCATTAAATGCACTTCTTATCAATTTTAAATTGGTACCGTTACCAGCTATACCTACTCCAGTGTTAAGGCTAAGATTATGATTTACAGTATCAATGCCCCTATGTATTTGCAATGTAAAAGGATTTTGTGCGTCTGCGAAAAATGGTATGCAAACCAACAAACAGATAATGAAAGACTTAAAAATTCGCATTGTATTTAAATTTCCCATTTAATTGTACTTTAAATAAATAATCAGAATAGAGCTGAAGGAACTTGTTGGTTGGAATAGTATTTAACTTCACTTTTACCAAAATCCTATCACCTGCTATTAACCCGTTTAAATCGCTGCCACTTATTGGTTTTGCTATTATTCTACTATCAGAGGCTTGAGTTACTAATCCATCTGGATTTATAGCGCCTGCAACTATTGTAGCACCATTTGGCAAAAGGCTATCTTTTTTAACCCATTGATTATTTACTTGTTTTAAGGTATATAGCTGCATATCTGCATTTAGTGGAAAGCCATTTTTTACCAATAAATTCAAAGTAGCCTCTTCTATTTGATCTATGGCTTTTATGTTTCCTATGTTTAGACTGATTGTATCTGTTAATGTTAAGCCAGCTGCAGAAAAGTTAAGTGGGAAGGAAATATTTAAATTGGCCTCAACTTTACTATCATAGTAAATGAAATCACGATAATTATTGGTATTACCCTCAGGGTTAATTACTACCTCTAAATCATATTCCAATTCATCAGGTAATAATTCTAATAATTGACCAATATTGCTGTTAGCATTATTTAAGTCTAACTTGGTGTAACTAGCACGTAATGGATTGTCAGTTGCCGACTTTATGGGTATCAAGGTGTTAATATACTGCGCTGAGCTAAGATCTAATTTTGCACCAGTTTTAGAATTTAAAGCTGTAAGTCTTCTGATTTTTACTTGACCAGTAGCACCAATAGAATTTATAATTTCTAAATGGGCTTGGAGATCTTGTATTTTTATTTGGCCTGCGGATATTCCACCAAACACGTTGAACTTTACCTTCTCCGGACCAACTTTATATATTGTATTGCCTAGGTAACCTTGAGCATACTCAGGTACTACGTTAAATAAGCCATACTTAATTCTGATGCTATCGCTTACGTTCAACGTGATCTCATTTCCTGAACTATCTATACGAGCCTTTATGTAACTGGAGAATGTATTGAAACTGTTGCCTTTTATTCCTGTCAAACTCACAGTATAACCAGCAATGTCTACTGTTTCTGAAATATTACCTTGAACACCGCCAACAGGTGGGGGAACAATTCTGTAAATGCTTATGCCTTGTCCGTTTTTAAAAGCATTATAAACGTTATAAGTTAATTTTAAAGAGTCTTTAAAGTTATTGAAAGCAGTAATTTTTATATTTCCCTGCCTAAGTTTCATATTTATAATTTCTGCTCCACCCAAATTGTAGCGAACATCACTTTGTTCTTCTACAAGGTTTTGCGATGGAAAAATGGCTTTAGCTGATCGAATATTAAAATCTTCACCATTTATGATAAGTTTAATAGCATCGCTTGTGTCAATGAGTATTGGTACACCTTTACTTCCAGGTGAGTTAATACTTGTAATATCTAAAACTAAGTTTCCTTCAACTGTTTTGTTAGATAAATCGTACTTTTTTGTGACACTGGTTTTAGCAGTTATTAAAGGAATGTTGTCTGTTGCAACTACAACTCCATTACCCTTATTTTTCAGGGTAAATATCATATTATTTATGTCTATTGGGAAATCATTTTCTATCTTTAATACTAAAAATCCACTCTCAAATGTAGCCTCACTAAATAAGCTATTAGCATCTACATCTGTTGTACCTGTACTAATATTATTAATGGCAGGTATGGCAATAGTAGAACCATTAAATGAAGGCAAGAATACTAATTGTCCAACATTTGGCTGTTTAGAAATAAAACCTAGTGATATAGATCGAGTTATAACTCTTTTACCTAGGTCTAATGCGGATAATTTTACTGACCTGACGAATTCAGTATCGTTTACAGTGAGTATGTCTTTGGCAAATATGGTTTTAACATTTCGCCTATTTACTATGGTAATTTTGTTATTATCGATGCTAATTATGCTGTCTGGCAACAAGTTGCTAATAGATAATTCTAAGGAGGCTAAAGGTACTAAGGCATTAATGTCCCAGCCGAGATTCCCTTCTTTTTTACAGGCACCGATTACCAATGTAATTAGCAACAAGCCAAGGCAAGATTTGATAATTCTTTTAGATAGTAAAACCATAGTAATAAATTAGCAGCATCAGATAACAAACAAATTTAAGTATTAATCTCTAATTGCCTTCAATGCATTGATTCGTTGTATAACAGTGGGATGTGTATAACTAAGAGCAACAACAATCGGGTGAGGATCGGGATTACTTAGGTTGTCAATGCTTAGTTTTTTTAACGCAGACTGCATAGCTTCATTTGAGTAATGGTCTGAGCTGTATTTATCTGCCTCATACTCGTGTTTTCTACTCAGTAGGCTAGATAGATATCCAGTAATGCTTGAAATAGGTGTGTATAATATGCCGAATACAATAATATTTAAGCCTAAATGAATTGATTTTGAACCTAAGGCTAATGACAATTGTGGCAAAAAACTAACAGTGCTAAATAAGAATAGCGTAAACGCAGATAAGAATAACCCAACTGCTAATCCTTTGTATATGTGTTTCCCTTTGTAATGACCTACTTCGTGGGCTAATATGGCTACTAATTCTGCTGTGCTGTGTTTTTGTATAAGTGTATCGAATAAGACTATTTTCTTAACTGGACCTAGTCCCGTAAAAAAAGCATTCCCCTTGCTTGAGCGCTTACTCCCATTCATAATTACGACTTGAGCTAAAGGGAAATTAGTTTTTTTGGCAAATTTCAAAATCTCATCATTTAATTCACCAGCAGGCAAAGGACTCAATTTATTAAAAATTGGGACGAAAATCGGAACATATAATAAACTAATTAATATGCTAAAGAAACTCATTATCAACCAAGCATATATCCAAAAATTAGGGCCCGTTTGGTAAATTATGTACAAAAGCAAGTAGGAAATTGGTAAGCCAATTAATATTAATAATCCGAATCCCTTCAGTTTATCTAATAGCCAAGTACCTATTGTAATATTATTAAATCCATATTTCTGTTCTATTATAAATGTGTCATATAACTGAAATGGTAGCCCGATAATGCTTGAAACAATCATTATAACCCCAAAAAAAAGCAAATCAGCTAAGATTGCATTTTTAGGAAAATAAGCACCAGTAACATCTGCTAATTGCCCAAATAATCCAAATAAGATAACTATATTAGTCAAAAAAATCGTTAAAGTCGACTGAATTAATGAAACTTTATAATTGTCTGCGCTGTAGTTCTTTGCCTTTTGGTAAGCTTCTTCTGAATAAAAATCATAAAGGTGGCTAGGCAAATTGCTTTTCCAACGTATTTGATTTAAATAACCTAGCAGGGTAGAAAATATAAACGAAATCCCGACTAAAATTAGAATTATTACCGTTAGGTTGTAAGGTGTTATTTTATCTAGCATCAATCTTAAACATTCTTATTTTATTTGATTCTTTTACAAAGTCATTATCCTTTTGATACGGTTTAAAGACCTTATCTTGGATAAAGCTAATTTTATTATCTCTCACACTAAAATAGTATTTCTTTCTAGCTTTTTTTAGATGTTTCAGCATTTTAGATTTATCTTTCTCCAAAGCAGCAGTAATAGCTGTTCTGTATTGGGAAACAGCTGACATATCAGCACGTAACTTAGAAACCGTCTCTAGTAGAGTGTAAGATTCTGAATACCTACCTAAATACCCTTGAATGGTTGCAAACTCTAACATAGCATCTGGTTGTAATGGTGTTTGTTCTAATATGTATTTGTATTGTACTTCTGCTTCAGCATACCGCTCAAATGTCGAAAGTGCTTTACCTAAACTCAACCTATTTACATAATCGTTTGGTGCACAACTTACAGCTTGTTGTAGTGTAGTAAGTGCTTCGCTATTTCTTTTTAAAAATAGGAGGATAAGCCCTTTATTTCTTTTTGCCAAACATAAGTTTGGGTCTAGTCTAATTGCTTTATCAGTATATTCTAGAGCCAGGTTCAAGTCAGACTTGCTGGCCGCCTCTTGGTCACCATTATACTTATAATATATGGCGCTACCTAAATTATTATAACTAATTGCAAAAGTAGAATCAATTTGAATGGCCATTCTGTAATCATCTATGGCTTTATTATAATTACCCAATTGTTGCCAAGCATTTCCGCGATTATTATAGGCAAGGGTATAATCTTTTTTTAATTCTATTACTCTATCAAAATAAATTATACTCTCTGAATACTTGCCTACAATGCTTAGATAGCAGGCATTGGCATAGTCCCAATCGTACCGACCATATAGTTTAGATTCTGAAGCTTTTAAATCTGTAGCAGCAGATTCTACATCATTTGTAGATAAGGCACAATATGCACGCAATAGTTTGGCATCTTCACAATTATTAGGATTATCCTCTATTATTTCAGTTAATAATATTCTGGCTTGACCACTGTTCCCACTTAGAAACAATTGCTTAGCCTCTATATACCGTTTATCATCTATTTGCCCATTTGCATCAACATTTACTATTAGTAAAACACTAAATATGATTAGGGAAAGTAGAGTTTTAAATTTAATTATTGCCATTTTGGTCAAAAGTAATTCTTTGTAAATTAAAATTCATTTAAGTTGTAACAAACTATTTATGCTTGTTTTTCATTAATACAATTATTTTTACCACACACTACTAATATATCATACCTAAATGAACCAAAAAGTAATGCGACTTTACATTATTTTAAGTTGCTTCTTTATTACCAATGTGATTTTGGCTGAAATGATAGGCACAAAAATTTTCTCATTAGAAAAGACTTTTCATCTTAAGCCAATAGCATTTGTCATTTTAAATGAAACACTTTCCTTTAATCTAACTGCTGGTGTATTGCTTTGGCCATTTGTATTCGTTATGACGGATATAATTAATGAGTATTTCGGTAAAAAAGGGGTCAAACTATTAAGTTATATGGCATCCATATTAATACTTTACGCATTTGGGATGATATATTTGGCAATGGGTGTTAGTCCTGCAGATTTTTGGATAAGCACAACCTATGATAATCAAATTGTAAATAGAGACATAGCCTTTAATGTTATATTTGGTCAAGGAATGTGGATTATTGCTGGCTCCATAATCGCATTTTTAATCGGACAAGTGGTTGATGTTGCTGTTTTCCAATGGTTACGTAAGAAAACTGGTAATCGAATGATTTGGCTGAGAAGTACAGGTAGCACCCTTGTCAGCCAATTAGTTGATAGTTTTGTAGTACTTTTTGTCGCTTTTTACCTAAGTGGTCAATTTACTTTGATTCAAGTATTGAGTATTGGCTTATTGAACTATATATATAAATTTTTTATGGCAGTACTAATGACTCCTTTAATTTACTTGGTACACGGTGCTGTAGACAAGTATTTGGGCAAGCGTATTAGTGAAAAGCTAACTAAAAATGCTGCCGAGAGAATCTAAGCAGGTATAAGTTTTAGTATTTCTTTTATTTTAAATACAGCTAAATCAACATCTTCAGCAGTATTGTATTTGCCAAAGCTGAATCTTACAGCACTATGACCTTCTTTAACTGGTAATTCTGCTAATACGTGGCTACCCAAATCACTACCACTGGTACAAGCACTACCTCCACTTGCTGCAATACCTTCTATGTCAAGGTAAAATAGCATCATTTCAGCTACATCATTTGGAGGAAAACTTACATTCAGAACAGTATATAGAGATTCGCCAATATGGTCGCCATTGTAACTGACATTTGGAATTTCAGCATTTAGCCTATCTATCATATAATTTTTTAGATCCAAAATGCGAGTTGACTGTTCTTCCATTTCATCGTAAGCTATTTCTAAAGCTTTAGCCAAACCGACAATTCCATAGATGTTTTCTGTACCGCCACGCATATTTCGTTCTTGAGCACCACCAAATATCATTGGAGTAATTTTTACCTCGTCACTTATATATATGAAGCCTACACCTTTAGGCCCATTAAACTTATGTGCAGATGCTGCAGTGAAGTGAACGCCACATTGCTTTAGGTTTATTGGCAAATGCCCCACAGTTTGTACCATATCGCAATGAAATAGTGCTTTGTATTCTTTGCATATGTTACCTACAGCCTCAATATCTAGCAAATTACCTATTTCATTATTGGCGTGCATTAGACTTACAAGAGTTTTCTCCCCCCGAGTTAATGCAAATAATTCCTTAAGATGTTCCATATCGACGTGGCCTTGTTTAGTTATATTAACCAAATGCACATTAATACCTTGTTTTTGACATAAATGTGCAGTATGCAGCACAGCGTGGTGCTCAATTGGCGAGGTAATTAAATGTTTGACACTGTAGTCGTCAATGGCGCATCTTATTGCCATATTATCTGCTTCCGTTCCACCACTGGTAAACAATATTTCACCAGGCGATACACTCAATAAATTTGCAATGCTTTTTCTGGCATTTTCTACCAAGGTTTTTGCCTTTCTACCTTCATTATGTATGCTGCTGGGGTTTCCAGATGTGTTGCTCATCACCTCAACCATAGCATCTATTACGCGCTGGTCTATTGCTGTAGTTGCAGCATTGTCTAAATATATTCTTCTCACTATTAGTTGTTAATAATTGAATGAATGTCTTCTATCATTTTATTTGCTAATTGATTAGCAGTTGTTTCATTAGCACTTTCACTGTATATTCTTATGATTGGCTCGGTGTTGCTTTTCCTCAGATGAACCCATTCCTTATCAAAATCTATACGTACACCGTCAACTGTATTTACTTGGTATTCAGCATATTTTATTTGTACTTTATCAAGTAGATCATTTAAATCAATTCCATCATTTAATTCAATCTTGTTTTTAGAGATAAAGTAATTGGGATATGAAGCCCTTAATTCAGCAGAAGTTAAGTTCGATTTTGCTAACTGCGTTAAAACTAGAGCAATTCCTAACAAAGCATCTCTACCAGCGTGTAGCGTAGGGTATATTATTCCTCCATTACCCTCACCACCAATTACAGCATTTACTTCGCGCATTTTATTTACTACATTTACCTCGCCTACAGCGGCGTAATGGTGATTATATCCGTGTTTTTCAGTTACATCTTTTAGTGCTCTGCTGCTGCTAAGGTTGCTAACAGTATCGCCACCGTGTATTCCTAATAAATAGTCAGCAACAGCAACTAAAGTATATTCTTCTCCAAAAAAACTACCATCATTACAAACTAAAGCAAGCCTGTCAACATCTGGATCTACAGCTATACCCAAATCTGCAGTATGTTTTACTACTTCTGCACTCAATGCTGTCAAGTGTTCAGGAAGTGGTTCTGGATTATGAGGAAAATTGCCATCAGGCGTAGTAAACAGTTCGTGAATAATCTGTACACCTAAAGCATACAATAATTCTGGTAATGCAATACCCCCAGTACTATTTACACAGTCAATTACAACGCTAAAATTTTTTGCTTTAATTGCTTCAACATCAACCTCTGACATATTAATGATGTGCTGAATGTGTTTGGTAATTGCAGATTCGTCTGTACTCAATTTACCTAAATCATCAACCTCTACATAGTCAACTAGACCAGATGCAGCTATGCTTAATAATTCTGCTCCCGCCTCAGCTGATATAAATTCTCCTTTATCATTCAATAATTTAAGGGCATTCCATTGTTTCGGATTGTGACTGGCAGTTAATATAATGCCCCCACCAGCCTGATGTTCTACAACAGACATTTCTACTGTTGGCGTAGTACTTAGGTCTAGGTCTATCACGTCTATTCCACAACCCATTAGTGTGCCTATTACTAAGTTTTTTACCATTAGTCCAGATATTCTGGCATCTCTACCAATTACGACTTTGTGATGAATGCTGTTTTTCTTTAGCCAAGTAGCGTAGGCTGCGGTTAGACTAACTATATCTGAAGGAGTAAAAGCATCGCCAACTTGGCCACCTATGGTGCCACGCATTCCTGATATTGATTTAATTAAGGTCATTTATATGGGTGAATCTAAATATTCACTGCAAATATAGCAAAGCATTTTTTCGCTAATGCTAAATATTGAGTCGCCCAATACTCGCAAACTTTACATTTGCATTTTATTTGTCAGATATGGAAAAAACTTGGTTTGCAGATTGGTTTGACACTCCTTATTGGCAACTGCTTTACAGCAATCGAAATGAGGAAGAAGCTGCACTATTTTTAGACAATCTGATAGATATTTTGCAGGTAAAACCAAATGCTAAAATTATTGATGCAGGTTGTGGACAAGGGCGACATTCTAGATATTTAGCACAAAAGGGATTTCAAGTGCTTGGTATTGACATAGCTCCAGGGAATATAAATAAGGCTAAAAGTTTAGAATCAACTGCAAACTTTCAGGTTCACGATATGTTGTTGCCATTTCCAGAAGGTAATCAAGATTTAGTTGTTAATCTGTTTACTAGTTTTGGATATTTTAATTCTGAAAAAGAACACTTAGATACTTTACAAAATATGGTAAATGCCTTAATTGTCGGTGGTCGCCTTGTAATAGATTTTCTAAACGCTGCCTATGTTAAAATGAATATTCAACCTAATCACGAAATTTTAAAAGAGGATGTTCATTTTCAACTACATAAGTATATAAATAACAATACTGTATTTAAAGTAATTGATGTAACCGAACAAGGCATATACAGAGGAAGCTTTAGAGAACAAGTTAAGTTATTTGACTTAAATGATTTCTTGACGCTCACCCACGGAATGCCCATAAAATTGACACACTCGTTTACTAATTATCAATTAGAAGGGTATGAAAAGGCTGATAGGTTGATTATGATATTTGAAAAAATAAAATGAATGAATTAGACCATTTGGTTTTTACTTGGATAAATCAAGGCTTGATAAATCCTGTATTCGATTTTATAATGCCTTGGCTTAGGGAGTCACTGATGTGGGTGCCATTCTACGCATTTCTCTTAGGTTTGTTAATTATTAATTTTGGCAAACGTGCTTGGTTAACTGTCTTGCTTGTATTTATCACTATCTTGGTTAGCGATCAACTTAGTTCTCAAGTATTTAAGCCATTAATAGGCAGACCTAGACCTTGTCAAGAGGTCTATTTTTCAGTTAGGTCACTTGTCAAATGTGGTAGTGGACTTAGTATGCCCAGCAGTCACGCAACCAATCATTGGGCTGTAGCCATATTCTTTATGAGCATACTACCTAAACAAATGGGGTGGAAAAACTATGTGTTTCCCATTTGGGCATTCTCAATTTGTTTTGCTCAAATATATGTGGGACTACATTTTCCACTAGACATTATTTCAGGTTTATTATTGGGTTCGTTTGTCGCTCGACTCTTTGTATATATTGGCGAATGGATATGTAATGGCGAAATATTATTAATAAAACAAGCTGAATAAAATGTACATACCTGCTGAATTCAAGTTGAAAGATAAATTTATTCGTGAGTATTTGTTAGAGGCTAATTATGCTCAATTAGTAACCAGTTGGAATGATGATATATTGAGTACGCCTGTAGTGTTGGTCGTAAATGAATTAGAGGAAACAAAAGAACTTAATATTATTGTGCATATAGCTTCTGCAAATCAGCAGGTTAATCATTTAGACTCTGGTGCTAATTTGCTAATAACAGTAAATGTTGAAGATGCTTACATTTCTACCAAATGGTATGACAAGCATAATACAGTGCCCACTTGGAACTACATACAATTGCAGATATCTGGACAATGTATTTGTATAAATGATCCAGATGAAGTACTAGAACAGATGGGAAATTTATATCAAAATATTGACCCTAGTCAATTAAGCCAATGGCGTAATGCAGATACTAAATATTTGAAAAAGTTAACCCAATATTTAAAAATGTATAGACTACAACTAAACTACACAATTGAAGGTGTAGCTAAGTTGAGCCAAGACAAGAGTAGAGAAATTCAAGATAAAATAATAAAGGAAATGAAGGAAATGGGTAAATTCAAGTTAGTTGATGCTATGAATTTGAATAAACAAAACGACATACTAAATTTTTGATTTGTCTTACCTTCGCCTAATTGTTTTTTTTAAGTAGTAATCAATTATAAATATAAAATTATGAGTAAAGTAAGCGTAATTGGCGCAGGCAACGTAGGTGCAACTTGTGCAGACGTATTGGCACAAAGAGAAATTGCTAATGAAGTAGTATTGTTAGACATTAAGGAGAATTTTGCTGAGGGCAAAGCTCTAGACATTTGGCAAACTGCACCAGTTAATATGTACGATACTATAGTAACTGGGTCAACCAATGACTATAAGGCGACTGCAAATAGCGATGTAGTGGTAATAACTAGCGGTTTACCAAGAAAACCAGGTATGACTCGTGACGACCTAATTGCTACAAATGCTAAAATAGTTGAAAGTGTTACCAAAGAAGTAATTGCACACTCACCAGATGCTATTATCGTAATAGTTTCTAATCCTCTAGATGTAATGACATATTGCGCATATCTACACGCTAAAATAGATAGCAAAAGGGTATTTGGTATGGCTGGAGTATTAGACACAGCTCGTTATCGTGCATTTTTGGCTACAGAGTTGAAAGTAAGTGTAAAAGACATACAAGGAATGCTACTGGGTGGACACGGTGATACAATGGTGCCACTTCCAAGATATACTACCGTAAGCGGAATACCTGTTACAGAACTAATAGCTGAAGACAGACTAAATGCTATAATAGATCGCACCAAAAAAGGGGGAGGAGAAATAGTTAACCTACTGGGTACTAGTGCTTGGTATGCACCAGGTGCAAGTGCAGCACAAATGGTTGAATCAATGTTAAAAGATCAAAAAAGAATATTACCAGCTTGCGCTTGGTTACAAGGCGAATATGGTCTAAATGATATTTACCTAGGCGTACCAGTAAAACTAGGTAAAAATGGTATAGAGGAAATCATTGAGTTAAAACTAAATGAGCAAGAAACACAACTACTAAATGAAAGTGCTGTTTCTGTAAAAGAAGTAATGAGTGTATTGGACAATATGAGTATTGCCAATTAATTTGCTGCTAAATAATGTTGTAATGTAAACCCTGCTAAAATTCAAAACTTAAGTGGGGTTTTCTTTGTATTAATACTTAATTTGTACGTATGTCTATCTTGCAAACAGGTGCAAAAACCACAACCATCCATTTTCAACTAATTGATTTAGGATATGAGCAGTTTCACCCAGTTGTACAGATATTATTAAATAATCAATTAGCATCTATGATTATCGATACTGGCGCAACACAAACAACCCTTGATTTTGAAACAGCAGAACTACTTTGGCCGGATAAAGATTGGAAGAATACCGAATTTTTGACTTTGGGTTTCAATCAAATAGATTTAATTCATTATCAATTCAAAATTCAAGATTTTAAAATTAATAACCTACACATTGCTGATTTCCCAGTTGCCATTATGGATATGTGCCACGTTAATAATATGTATAAAGAAGTGACAAATGGGAATATAAGCGGAGTAATAGGAAACGACCTGCTTATGCGATTTAAGGCAGTCATTAATTACCATCAAAAAACACTAAGAGTTTCCGTCAATTAAGCTCTGTGGTATTTATTATGTAAAGGATTATTTCCTTAGTCTTAAGTAATAGCATTTACTAAATTATCAAGGCACCTCCTTGATTTAATTTTAGTTTTTATTTAAATTATTAAACTCGTAAACTTTATTTTAATAAATTGAAATTGTAGATTTGTTTTATATTTTAAACTAATTTTTACATGAGACTAAATTTACCCACGTTAATTGCTGCCTTAGCAATTTCTGGCTCTATGTCAGCGCAAATTGTTATTAATAAAACTGACTTTACTGTTAACACACAGAACAATACTTACAAAAGAATCGTAACAGGTTCAACCATATTGCAAACTGGTCAAAATAAAGTTTGGAACTTGAGAGACCAAAATGACACAATTCCAGCAACATTTACAAAAGGGAATAGAAATTCTTTATTTACTAAAGCGTCAGTGGTATATACTAATGACTATAGTTCAGTAGCAGGTCAGTTTAGTGTGAAAACAGTTGGTTCATACGGATACACGGCTAATGGATTTGCTCAAACTGGATTATATATAGAAAAGGGGAATCGTTTTGGCTTGGGTTCTTTTACAACAAATCCAAGCGATAGCTTGAAATTTGCTCAAGGTGAAAATGTTGTACAATTTCAAGAAAATATTAGATTTAATCAATCTTATGGTAGCAGTTGGGGCGGTACTTCTAGAGCTGTAACTAATTTTACATTATCAATAGCGGCTTTCGGTTTAAATAATGCTCCTGGACAATATATTGCTAGAACTCAACACAGTTCAAGAGTAGCTGGTTGGGGTGAAGCGCTTTTACCTAAAAGTATCACTACTAAAAGAGTTAAAGCATTACTAATAGTTACCTCAATTACTAACATAGATAGCATTTACTTAAATGGGATTCCAGCTCCTGCCCCATTATTATCTGCACTTGGCGTTGTACAAGGTAGATTATTAAATGATAGTTCTTATTACCTATACACTTCTGGGCTAAGCTATGAACTAGCAGTTCAGGAATTCAATATGGGAAGTGTGTCTAGTACTGACATAAATAGAAATGCAAATAACAGTACCAGTACAGTAGGCATATTAGATGCTAAAGCTCAAATGAATGTAGAGGTTTATCCTAATCCTGTTACAGAAGGGTTTGTTAACATTAATATCCCATTAGGGGGTTCTACTTTTTACATTACAGATATGTCTGGTAAAATAGTTAGAACCATAATGTATCCTACAGCTGGGTTACAAACTGTTGCTCTTTCAGATTTGAATCCCGGTGTTTACATCTTAAACTTGAACACAGGTAGCCAAATGCTAACAGAGCGTTTAATCATAAAATAGTTAATTCTAAACTAAATCTCATATAGCCTCGAGTAATCGGGGCTTTGTTGTTATTACATATTTCCAATTATATGTCATAAAAAAGGCTCCAATTAAGGAGCCTTTCTTGTTAATGTTTTGGAATATTATGCGTGGTGAGCATAAGTATTACCTAAATAGTTACTTACACTATCGTGACTCTCATTCATTGCTTCTTTGCCTTCACTCCAGTTAGCAGGGCATACTTCACCTTTTTCTTCAAAATGGTCTAAGGCGTCAACCATTCTTAATGCTTCTTCAATGTTTCTACCTAGCGGCATATCATTAATTACACAATGACGTACAATTCCTTCTTTATCAATTAGGAATAAACCTCTATATGCTTGAGCAACACCATTAAATTTCATCATTCCTTCCTCATCATATTCATAATGACCAGCTAGCACACCGTAATTTTCAGAAATAGTTTTGTCTAAGTCTGCCACAATTGGATACATTACACCTTGAATACCACCTTTCTCTACTGGGGTGTTTAACCAAGCCCAGTGGCTGAATTTGCTATCAACCGAACAGCCAACTACAGCACAATTTCGTTTTTCAAACTCAGCTAGTTTTTCTTGAAAGGCTAATAACTCTGTAGGACATACAAAAGTAAAATCTAACGGATAGAAAAAGAATATTACGTACTTGTTACTTTGGTATTGGGTTAATGAAAAACCTTCTAGAAATTCGCCGCCATCTACTACTGCATCAGTACTAAAAAATGGAGCTCTTTTACCTACTAAACTCATAATTACTATATTATTAAATTAAAAAAAAATGTTGCCAAATTATATAACTGTTTTACCCAGTTATGTTTATACCAGAACTTGGATTAATTAACTCCCCATTTACTTGTACTTCAATATCAAGCAATTTAAAGTTTTCTATGTTCTTTCGCTTGAAATACATTGTTAATATTTCGTGAAGTTCTTCGTCATCAAAATCGAAAATCTGCTTGGTATTGTTACAATAAATATGGCTATGTTGATCAATTCTAGAGTCAAATCTATTAATATCGTCACTTGATTTTACCTTTCTAGCTAAGCCAGAACCTACTAAACTATCTAGAGTCTTATACACTGTTGCTAAGCTTACGCTTGGGTTTTCTATCTGAATCAAATCAAATATATGGTCAGCAGTAGGGTGATTATCACACATTAATAGCGCCCTATATATTGCTACCCGTTGCAAAGTGGCTTTTAATCCATTTCTACTTAAGATTTCCTTTATATTTTGGGCAGTTAATGGAATCATATTTCTATGAGAATGATTAGCAGTTAAGAATAATTCTTATTTAGAGCAAATCTAAAGGAATATATCTAATTTTCAAAAAACAATGAACTGAATATTTTTTGAAATGGTTTATTAATTTAGAGTCTTGCTTGTGATATGCGTAAAAATATCCTCTTTTTATTAGTCTTTTTTAGCTATACAATAGCTTACATTGATATTGCTTCTGCACAAGCTTGCCCTCACAAGGCAAATATTAATAGCAAAATCAAAATTGAAAATCGGGCTAGAGGTATAGAAGATCCCGAATATCAGTATCACGTTAACTACTACAACTGCACTTGGCAAGTTGACCCTAGGGTGCAATTTATAAGAGGTAAGGTTGCTATATATTTTACACCAACTACCAGACCCATTTCAGCTATTTTAGTAGATTTCAGCGATAGCCTAAAATATGATAGCATTATTGTGCGTGGTGTTAAAGCGTTAGGCGTGGGTTATTCTGATGAACGCCTGCGCATAGTTATACCAAATGCACCAATAGTAGTTGGGGTAATGGATTCTGTAATTATATATTACAAAGGGGTACCTACATCACCCTATAATTCATTTACAACTACTCTATTTAATAATAAGGACTCTGTACTATGGACGCTGAGTCAACCCTACGGCGCTAAATATTGGTGGCCCTGCCGTCACGATATGGGCGATAAAGCCGATAGTGTGCGAATAAGAATTATTTGCCCTAAGCAATACATTGGAGTGTCTATAGGAAAAAAGACGAAAGATTTTATCTTAAATGGCAATCGCATTACTGAGTACGAGAGCCATTATCCAATTGCTCCCTATTTAATATGCCTAAACGTAGCTAAGTATGAGTTATTCACGCTGTACTGGAAATACAATGAAATTGACAGTATGCCTTTGCCACACGCAGTTTATCCCGCTGATTTGCCAGCTTGGCGTGTAGATGTCAACAATTTGCCAAAAATGTTAGACTTATTTACAGATTTATTTGGGCCTTATCCATTTTTAAAAGAAGGTTATGGACATACCCAATTTACATTTAGGGGTGGAATGGAACATCAAACAAACAGCAGTATGGCGAACCTCGGCTTTGGGCTGATGGCCCACGAGCTTGCACATCAATGGTTTGGTGATGCTGTGACAAATCGATCTTGGCGAGACATTTGGATACAAGAGGGTTTTGCTAGTTATGCAGAAGTATTGGCCAGGGAATTTCTAGACAATGACAAAGAAGCCTGGATAAATTTACTATCAGATAAAGGTAAAAATGCTAAAAGTCAATCTTTTGCATCGGTTTTAACAAATGACACCTTAAATATCTCTAGACTCTTCAGCAGTCAAATAACTTATGATAAAAGTGCTTGGGTTGTGCATATGTTGCGGGTCAAGTTAGGGGATAGCTTGTTTTTTAGGGGATTACGACAATATATAAATGACTTTAAATACGATTTTGCTAGTTCAGAATTGTTATTTAATAGTTTTACTAAAGTTGGCGCTACAGGTCTAGACACATTTTATAATGATTGGGTAGTAGGTGGAGTGTATCCTTATTACGTTATTAGACAAAGTAATACCCTAAATAATTATCAATTTTCAGTTTCACAAACCAACTCAGCTAGCTTGCCAAATGTTGTCATTCATAATCCTATTCCCATTAGACTATATAATAATCAAAATAGAATATTCGATAGTCTAACTGTTTACACAAAACTAGATAGTCAAGTGGTTTTCAAAAAAATAAAGACTTCGTTTTCAGTCAAATTCGATAAATATTTCCCCATCTTAAGCAACGTTGAATTTATAAATGAAGGGGACAAAAGTCTTGACATTTTTGAATCATACCCCAACCCTGTGGTGAACAAGTTGAATATAAATTTACCAAAACAATATTGGGATATTTCCCTAAATGTCCAGTTAATAAACTCAGTGGGTCAGCAATTTAACATCCAAAAGATAAGTGCTTCTAAATCTTTAGAATTAGAAGTATCAGATTACTTAGCCAATGGAATTTATGTTTTAGACTTGCAGGATAAAGGCAAATCTATATATAGAACTAAAATTTTAGTTACTCATTAATTGCCTTTAAAATCAGGTTCTCTTTTCTCTACAAAAGCATTCATACCTTCCTTTTGGTCTTCGCTGGCGAATAGCATATAAAAATTTTTACGTTCAAAGTATAAACCCTCTTGTAGGCCTGTATCGTGTGCTTTATTTACAGATTCTTTAGCCATTTGTACAGCAATTGGACTCATCTTAGCTATTTCAGAGGCAAGCTTTATAGCTTCGCTCAAATACAACTCTACTGGGACTACTTTATTTACTAGTCCAAATCTTTCAGCTTCATCTGCAGAAATAAATTTCCCTGTTAATACCATTTCCATAGCTCTAACTTTTCCTATAGCACGGGTTAATCTTTGTGTACCACCTGCGCCAGGCATTACACCAATTTTTATTTCTGGTTGACCAAATTTTGCTGTTTCACTTGCTATAATCATATCGCAAATCATCGCCAATTCACAACCACCACCTAATGCAAATCCTGAAACAGCTGCAATAATAGGTTTTCTAGTTTTCCTTATGCTGTCCCAAGTACTAAACTGATCTATTTTCAGCATATCAATAGCAGTTCTACCAGCCATTTGCTTAATGTCTGCGCCAGCTGCAAATGCTCGTTCGCTGCCTGTTAATACTATACATCTAACTTCAGGGTCATTGTCTAGGTTTAATAAAGCCTCTTTCAATTCGAGCATTAATTCTAAATTCAATGCATTCAATTCCTTAGGTCTGTTTAGACTGATTAATGCGACCTTGTTTGTATATTGATTGTCAACAAGTATAAATTCGTATGCCATATAGTTAGCTGTTTTCAGGTATGACAAAAATAATGTGTGATCACTGATGCAACAACATTTTATATTTTAATTGAAATGTGCTTAGGCAATAAAACATAGTTGTGCTTTTGTGCATTAAGTTGATTGGCTTAAGTGGCATTTTTGCATCTAATAATGAAATCAATGCATTTCTAATTTCCTAATGGCAGAACAAAGTATTTACGACGAGAGTAGCATTAAAAGTTTAGACTGGAGAGAGCACATTAGGTTGCGCCCAGGTATGTATATCGGTAAAACCAGTGATGGTACATCTGCTGATGATGGTATTTACATTTTGCTAAAAGAAATAATTGACAACTCAATAGATGAGTATGTAATGGGTAATGGCAGAAACATTGACATAAGAGTTACTGATCATAAGGCTACTATTAGAGATTTTGGCAGGGGCATTCCTTTAGGTAAAGTGATAGACTGTGTAAGTAAAATAAATACTGGAGGAAAATACGATAGTAATGCTTTTCAAAAATCTGTCGGTTTAAATGGGGTTGGTACTAAGGCTACTAATGCTCTAAGTGAGTACTTTATGGTGCAGAGTTTTAGAGAAGGTGAGACTAAAAAAGCTGAGTTTGAAAAGGGAATAATAACCGAGGATAGTCCTATATTTAGCACTTTAGAGAAAAATGGAACTTTGGTCAGCTTTACCCCCGATCAAAATATATTTAAGAACTATCGATTTGTACCACAATTTATTGATAGTCAAATTAAGATGTACGCTTATCTTAATTCAGGTTTAACTTTAACCTTCAATGGCGAGAAGTATTTTAGTAAAGAGGGACTATTAGACTTACTAAGAGATAAAACTGATGCTGATGGACTTCGCTATGATATTATTCATTTAAAGGGTAACGACATAGAGATTTCCCTGACTCACGGCGAAAAATATGGTGAAGAATATTACAGCTTTGTAAATGGGCAAAATACTACAGCAGGTGGCACCCACTTAGCAGCATTTAGAGAGGCATTGGTTAAGACTTTAAGAGAATTTTATAAAAAAGAATTCGATGCAAGCGATATAAGAGGCAGTGTAATAGCTGCAATCAGCATCAGGGTACAAGAGCCAATATTTGAGTCGCAAACCAAAACCAAGCTAGGTTCACAAAATTTATACCCTGATGGACCTACCATTAGAACCTACGTCAGCGATTTTTTAAAGAAAGAATTAGATGACTATTTGCATAAAACCCCAACAGTAGCCGAAGCCCTACTACGTCGAATTACACAAAGTGAACGAGAACGTAAAGAAATGGCAGGCATTAAGAAACTGGCCAATGACAGAGCTAAAAAGGCTAACCTTCATAATCGGAAATTACGTGACTGTAAAGTTCACCTAACTGATGAGAAAAGCGATAAACGATACGATACCACATTATTCATTACAGAGGGTGACTCTGCTAGTGGTAGCATTACCAAAAGTAGAAATGTAGATACTCAAGCAGTATTTAGTCTTAAGGGCAAACCAATGAACTCTTTTGGAAGTAGTAAGAAAATAGTTTACGAAAATGAAGAACTTAACTTGCTACAACACGCACTAGATATAGAGGAAAGCATAGAAAACCTAAGGTATAAGCGCATAGTTGTAGCTACAGATGCCGATGTAGATGGTATGCACATTCGACTGCTTCTTTTAACTTTTTTCTTGCAATTTTTTCCTGATTTGGTTAGACTTGGTCACGTCTATATATTAGAAACCCCTCTATTCCGTGTTAGAAATAAAAATGAAACCATTTATTGTTATTCAGATATAGAAAGGCAAAAAGCGATTAAAAAATTAGGTACAAAGCCAGAAATTACACGATTTAAAGGCTTAGGTGAGATATCGCCAAAGGAGTTTGGTAATTTTATAGGTGAAGATATAAAGTTAACTCCAGTTGTATTAAGTAAAGACTTAAGTATAAATAAATTACTTAGTTACTTTATGGGAAGTAACACACCTGATAGACAAAACTTTATAATAGATAACCTAAGAGTTGAAAAAGATGATGCTGCCCTAGCTAGCGACATTAAGCAACCCGAATTAGAATCAGAAAATTTAGCAGCCTAACATTTTATGAGCACAAACGAAACAACACCCGAAGATTTGGCTGAAGATAAAAATGAAGAAATATCAGCACAACTAGTTGAAAGAGAGCAAATTCATCAAATTCAAGAAGTAAAACACCTTTTTGAAAATTGGTTTCTAGATTACGCCAGCTATGTCATACTAGACAGGTCTGTACCATCTATAGAAGATGGGTTGAAGCCTGTACAACGCAGAATATTACACGCAATGCGCGAAATGGATGACGGTAGATTTAATAAGGTGGCCAATGTAATAGGTCAAACTATGCAGTACCACCCTCACGGGGATGTGTCTATAGGTGACGCTATGGTGAATATCGGTCAAAAGGATTTACTTATAGAAACCCAGGGTAACTGGGGTGATGTAAGGACAGGAGATAGAGCAGCAGCAAGCAGATATATTGAGGCAAGACTCAGCAAATTTGCACTAGAGGTAGCATTTAACCCACAAACCACCGAATGGCAGCTTAGCTATGATGGAAGAAAGAGAGAGCCTGTAAATCTGCCTATGAAGTTTCCTTTGCTATTGGCGCAAGGAGTTGAGGGCATTGCAGTTGGGCTGTCAACCATAGTGATGCCTCATAATTTTAAAGAATTAATTGATGCCAGCATTGCCTACCTAAAGGGGGAATCATTTCAACTATACCCAGACTTTTTAACAAGTGGTTTGGTAGATGTAAATCAATATAACGATGGCAAACGTGGCGGTAAAATAAAAGTAAGGTCTAGAATAGAAGAACGTGACAAAAAGCTATTGGTAATAAAAGATGTACCTTATGGTGTAGATACCAATAAACTGATAGAGAGCATAATTAAGGCGAATGATGCTGGTAAAATAAAGATAAAAAAGGTAGTTGACAGTACGGCTGCAGAAGTGGAAATAGAGATACACCTTCACCCAGGTATTTCTCCAGACATTACAATCGACGCTTTATATGCATTTACTGATTGTCAGAAAAGCATTTCACCAAATGCCTGCATCATTATAGCAGATAAACCTCACTTTCTAAATGTATCAGAAATACTGAGACAATCTACAGATGCCACTAAAGAATTACTTAGGCGAGAACTCAGCATTAGACGTGGCGAACTTGATGAAAAGTGGCACTTCAGCAGTTTAGAAAAGGTATTTATTGAGAATAGAATATACCGAGATATAGAAGAATGTGAAACTTGGGAGGCTGTAATTGAAACTATTGATAAAGGGTTAGAACCTTATAGAAAACTGTTTAGGCGTGTAATCACTACCGATGATATAATTAGATTGACGGAAATTAAGATCAAGCGAATTTCAAAATTTGATAGCTTCAAAGCTGACGAATTGATAAATAGTATTGAGGCTGAAATGAAGCAAGTTGACATCAACCTTGAGCATCTAGTTATTTATGCGATAGATTATTTTAAAAATCTATTGAAGAAATATGGTAAGGGTAGGGAGCGAAAAACTGAAATAAGAACTTTTGACAATATCAATGCTAACATAGTAGCCATAGCAAACCAAAAACTATATGTAAATAGAGAGGAAGGTTTTGCAGGTGTAGGTCTCAAAAAAGATGAATATGTATCAGAATGCAGCAGCTTAGATGATATCATTGTATTTAAAAACGATGGTAAATATTTAATTAGTAAAGTTCAAGAAAAATCTTTCTTCGGAAAAGGGATTATGCATATAGCTGTGTGGAAAAAGGGGGATGATAGAATGGTGTATCACGCTATTTACTACGACGCTAAAAGTAAAGCTACAAGAGTTAAAAGGTTTACAGTATCTGGTGTAGTTAAGGACAAAGAATACGATTTAACAACTGGTGTAGCAGGTTGTAAGGTATTGCACTTCAGTGCCAATCCAAACTCTGAAGGGGAAACAGTTTTAATTCAACTATCGCCGAATACAAAGGCTAAAAATAAACTAATAGAATATGACTTTGCGAATTTAGAAATAAAGGGTCGTAGTACTCAGGGGAATTTGGTAACAAGACATTTGGTTAAAAAAGTAGTTTCTAAAAGTAAAGGGGCCAGCACCAAAGGTGGTAGAGAAATATGGTATGATAGTGCGGTTGGCAGACTGAATGTAAACCAACACGGTAAATTGCTGGGGAGTTTTAATCAAGACGATTTGATACTGGTGATTTTTAACAATGGCTTTTATGAATTGACAAACTTTGAATTGACTAATAGATACGAGCCTGACCAAATCTTAATTTTAGAGAAATTTATTCCAGGTATAGTCATATCTGCAATACATTTTGACCCAAAAAATAAGCAGAATTATGCCAAGCGTTTTACCATAGAAACTACTACTATTGGTAAAAAATTTAGCTTTATAAGTGAGGAGAAGCAATCTAAGTTATGGTATGCCACTTCATTACAGTATCCCCAAGTAAAGGTTTATTCTGGTTTAAATAGAAAAGCATCAGTCAATCAATTAATTGATTTGCAAACATTTGCTGATGTGCGCGGTTGGAAAGCAATGGGCACGAAAATAACAGATGCGACTATATGGGAAGTAGAACAACTAGATATAGATAATGAAAAAGAAACTGAAGCTATAACAGAATTATCAAAAGAACTAATAATAGAAGCTAGCCAAACAGTAAGTACAGTAGCAGAATCAGAATTTGACGATTTAGAACAAACGGACAAAAGCGTTAAACAAGAGAAATTGTTCTAGTCCAGTAACGTAGTAAAGATGCCGTGGAGAATTTGGTCATTGGTTACAATTTTAAGGTAATAGACTCCTTTAGCTAAATTATCGCCAATCTCTATTCCTCCATTAGCTAGTTGAGACTTAACTAGAATCTTATTCACTAAAACTCGACCTTGATTATCACTAATTGTAGCGGTTAGTTGATTACTAGCTATTTTATCGGTGTTAAACACAATTAGCTGACCATTTACATATTTGCAGGTAATTGATTCAGACCGTGTAATAGGTTCTTGACTTTTAATGCCAACAAATTCTGGGTAGATTTTCCTTTTAGCAAATTCTTGTAAGATTAGGTTTTTATTTATACCTGCATTTTGCATATCATCAGTAGCTAAGAATAGATATAAAGCCTGCTTCATACTAATGTAGGCAACCAGTCTTGGCAGTGAGCCTAGTACTAGCTTATTTATTAATGCTCTATTTGTAGCCAATTCTAAGTCCCAGAGTGGCTGACTGAATATTTGAGCATTGTTGTAAATGTTGCTATTTATATCTGCGACATAAGACAAGTTTGCATTTAGTTTTCGGCCTTGCCAAGTTTCGTTTCCATCCCAAGTATATACTTTAGTACTATTATAGTTACTAATTGCATTACTGTAACTACCTGCTAAGTAGTCGCAAACCCCTTCCTCAAGACTTCTTCGTTCCAGGCCTAGGGCAGAGTTACCTGATGCCATCCAATTTAAGTAATGCGAGAATTCGTGTACTATCACATCTGCATCTTCAGCATCGTCAATACCTCCTGTGCCAAAAAGCAATCTTGGCTGTCCGCTTATTTCCAGAAAAAAGCTATTATCATCTCCATTTAATGCGTGAGTATCTAGCCATAATAAGCTATCTGTATAATTTACATAACCTAAACTATTTATATAATCTCTATAATTCTGAACAGTACTAAAAACCATCACATCTTCAAAGCCAGATTGAGATCTATCATAATAGAAATTAGGGAGTACATTCGTGACAGGCGGTACATTTGGATTACTACATTCAGTTACTAATAAATAATCTGATTTCAATACAAATTTTTGTGTAAAAGAGTCAAATTGTCCATAAAATTGAACTGAGTCGCGCAAAGCATCTAACTCTGAGTTAGTCTTGTCATTATTGTCAACCAGTAAACCACCATACTCTTTTTTAGCCTTAGTTAATGGATCAGGGTTAAACTTAAATCCTTTCAACAAAGTATCTGTTAGTTTTCTGGTTAATAAGTCTTTAAGTAACAGGTCCCCTTCTTTACTATATATGTAGTTGGCTTTTAAACCTTTGTTAGCATTGTATGCTGTAACTAGTTGAACGAAGTTTAGTCTATTATTTTCCTTAAAGTAAATCCATTTCTTAGATTCTACTTGTAAACTAGCATCTAAGTTTTTAGAAAATACTCCTATAGAGTCAATAGGTAATATATTGGTATTGAATGGTATAGAAGTAAAGATTAAATCTGGAATATTTCCTGTTTTTGTAATTAATATTTGAAGGGTGTGAGAGTAAACTTCAATGCCCACTGTCTGCAAAGAAAAATTATAAAATGAACCTAAATCATTGCTATATTTACTTGTGTATAAATAAGTAAAAGTTGAATTGTTGGAAAGTAGTGCCGTATTAGCAATTATTGTAAGTTTAGCAATGCGTTGGTATTCAGTACAATCATCACAATCTAAGTTTTGAATAGGCGACAGCGAAATATTTACCTCGTATTCAGATCCCCTAATGTTTTGGGCATTTGGCTTAAAACTAAACAATAATAAGAAAAGTAGGCTTAGATATCTGTAATTCATTTAAGTATATCTATCTGTACAAAATTTTTTTGGCACCAGTTCATAAATTCGGTAAAAGTTTCTTCGGGTACATCAATTATCGCCAAGTAGGTAAAATCAAATTTTTGGCTAAAGATTGAGCAATTGCTTTTCTTTACTGTAGCGTTAATCAAATTTACTTTGTTAAAAGGGCATTCTAACTGTATTCTAATTTTTTGTACTATTTCAATGTAGGTTGCTTGTTTTAATGCGTCAATTGCTGACTGTTTATAAGCTGAAATTAGACCTGATATTCCTAGTTTTGTACCTCCAAAGTATCGGACTACATAGACCAACACATCTGAGGCTCCGGTGCTTCTTATGGCATTTAATATTGGTGTGCCAGCACTGTGTGCTGGTTCTCCATTATCGTCAGCCTTATGTATTTCCCCCAATGCTCCAAGTCGATATGCGTAGCAAATATGTCTTGAATCTGGATATTCTGATTTAGCATACTTCAAGAGATTTTTTATTTCATTCTCATCTGCTATGTGGGAAGCTTTTGCTATGAATTTACTTCCTTTTTCCTTTAATTCTGCTGAACCTTCTTCCCCAATTGTCAAATACTTCATATTGGGTCAACATCTATAGCTATTTGTATAGTTTTAAAAATTTTTAACGCTTTAATACTGTTTGTCATTTGAATAATGTTCAATTTGTCTATTTGCGTACCTTTCTTATTTTTTGGTATTTTTATCAAGAAATTGTATAGAAATTTATTTCTAATTCTTGGTATAGGATTTTCAGTTGGCCCCAATATTTCATAGCTTAAATGCTTTCGCAACAGTGTATCTAATTCCTTAGCAGCAGCCTCTGATAACTCTTGTTTCTCGTGCTTTACGGTCAATTTTATTAATCTATAGAATGGCGGATAATCTAATTGCCTTCGCTCATCAATGTAAAATTCATAAAATTTCTTAAAATCTCTGGCTTTTATATAGTTAAAAATTGGGTCATCAATTCTATAAGTTTGAATCCAAATTCGCCCGCGTGTTGTTCGCCTACCGGACCTTCCTGCTAGTTGAATGATGAGTTGGTACGTACGTTCGGCAGCTTTATAGTCAGCAGTTCTTAATATTAGGTCTCCGTTTAATATACAAATCAATTCTACATTTTCAAAGTCAAGACCTTTGCTCAGCATTTGGGTACCAACTATTACATCTACTTCACCTGCCTTAATGGTCATAAGCATTTGGTGAAAAGAATTTTTTCTTCGGGTAGTTTCTTGGTCTATTCGCATTACTCTAACTCCTGCAAAAGTGTGGACCACTTCTTCCTCTACTCTTTCGGTACCGCTACCCATTGTTTTTAGACTGTTATTGCCGCAGTTTGCACATAGTTTTACTATTTCAGATTTGTAACCGCAGTAGTGACAGGCTAATATGCTTTGTCGCTGATAGTATGTTAGACTTATAGCGCAGTTTACGCACTCTGGCGTCCATCCGCAAGATGTGCATTCTAACAATGGGGAGTAACCTCGTCTGTTTTGAAATACAATTGTCTGCTTTTTTGCTACTATGTTCAGTTGAATCTTATCTGTAAGTTCGCTGCTGAAACTTCCTGTCACTTGTTTCTTTTTTACAGCATTTTTCATATCTATCAGCTCTATACTCGGCGCAGTTACTTCGTGATAGGTTGCATTTAACTCAACATAACCATACTTACTTAGATTGGTGTTGTAATATGAATCAAATGATGGTGTTGCAGATGCTAATAAAACCTTGGCTTTATAAATGTCTGCTAAATAGATAGCTGCATCTCTACCGTGATATCTGGGTGCAGGTTCAGACTGTTTATAGTTTTGGTCGTGCTCTTCATCTATAATTATCAAATTCAATTGATGAAAAGGCAGAAAAATGCCGTTGCGTTTGGCAACTATTATTTTATGTTGACCTGTCCATATTTTATGCCAAAATTCTATTTTCTCGTTTTGGTTATATTTTTCATCGAAAATGCTTACTTGATTGCCAAATGTTTGTATTAGAATAGCTATTAGCTGTGCTCCCAGTGCAGACTCTGGCACCATATAAAGCACTTGCCCAGCTGTAGAAATTATGTTTCTAATTAGCTGGATGTAAACAAAGGTTTTTCCGCTCCCTGTTACCCCATTTAGCAATACAACTGGATGTGTATTAAACTCTTGATTAATATCATATACACACTGCAATTGTAACTCACTCAGCGCTATATTATCAAATTGCTCTGGCTCTTCTATTATAATTCTATCTATTTCCTTATCTGCTTGTAAGAAAATGCCTTTTTTTATCAACGCATCGAGCGCAGAAGCAGAAGCGCCCGCCATTTTCATTAACTCTTGCCTAGATATATCAGTTTGTAGGCTTGCTCTGCTGTGTTGCACCCAGGCTAATAGAATATCGCTTTGTTTTGGGCTACGCTCAAGTTGTTCAAACAAAGTGTTGAAGGCTTTATTATGGTTATATTCAGGGTTTAATGAGACGAAAGGCTTAAACTTTGGCTTAAATTTTTCCTCAACTTCTTCTATTAATTGAATAATATGTTTTTCATATAGACTTTTAATAATAGGCATAACGGATTTAATGCCAGATAATTGTGTAATGCTGTGTAAGTCTAACGATACTTGAAGCTTTAATAAATCGATAATAGTCTTTTCACGATCATCTAGTATTACATTAGCTAAGTCAAATGAAGTATTTAAAGTTAGATGCGATTCACTTTTTAATTTCAAATATGCAGGTAAGGCAGCATCCATAACCTGACCAATACTGCAACAATAGTAGGCTGATATCCAAGACCAAAACTTAAGTTGCTTCTCATTTATAATGGGTTGGTCATCAATTATTTCTAATAGATATTTTGCTTGATAGTTACCTGGAAGTTTATTGTGAAGTTGAAGAATAATTCCTGTGTATATTTTCTTTTTCCCAAATTGAATTATGACTCTTTTTCCAGGCAGCGCATCATCCATTAAATGATTTGGCACCCTGTAGCTATAGGTTTTGTCTATATTTAGAGGAAGTATAATTTCAGCAAGTAATACCTCTGGTAAATCCTCATCTAACAGGTTAGTCTTTTTAACGAATGGGTTGTTAGACGCAGTCAGCATTGGTCAAATGTAAATAATTGTATATAATGGAAAACCATAAGGTGAATGTTTGGTTATAATAATTGCACTATACATTTGAAATATGATTTGGCAAAAAATGTGGGGATATTTAACTTTTAGCAAAAAAGAAACTTCCTCTAAAGGTAACATCAATCTAAAAATGATGCACGGCATTAATCGCATTAGTATTTTTATGTTTCTAATTGCTGTTGTCATAATTGTCATAAAGTTGATTAGACACTAAATTTCTGCATACAATTTGTATTCTAATGTTTCAAACTAGGCTGATATATCAGCTGAATTAAATTTAGATATATTATGTGGATTTTACTTTTAGTAATTGGTGGTTTAAGTGCATTAGTCTCTTGGCGATTTAGATCAAGATTCAATGAATATTCTAAAATTCCTATCCAAGCAGGACTTAGCGGTAAAGAAATAGCAGAGAAAATGCTGTATGATAATAATATTACAGACGTTAAGGTACTGGCAGGTGAAGGTATGCTAAGTGACCATTACAACCCAGCAAATAAAACAGTTAATTTAAGCCCTGAGGTCTATAACGGTAGAAGTATTGCCTCAGCAGCTGTAGCTGCTCACGAGTGTGGACACGCAGTCCAACATCAGGTTGGTTACTCTTGGTTAAAGTTTAGGTCTGCTGTAGTACCAGCAGTAAGCATTACCAGCAAGTTTATTCCTTGGTTGTTAATAGGTGGCGTATTAACTATTTCTGTATTTCCTTTCTTGTTGGGATTAGGTATATTATTATTTGCTCTTACTACTTTCTTTAGTTTTATTACCCTACCAGTTGAGTTTGATGCAAGTAACAGGGCTTTGAAATGGCTAGAATCAACTAGGATAACTGTTGGTGAAGAGCACGATAAGGCTAAAAATGCATTGAAATGGGCAGCTTCTACTTATGTAGTTGCAGCGATATCATCTTTAGTTACTTTGTTGTACTATGTAAGTATATTCTTAGGTAATCGAAGAAACAACTAGCGGTATCTGCCTTCCATAGCATTTAGCGAATCCAGTGTAACCAAGAAAGCGTCATCTATTATAACTGGTTTTTTAAGGTAATAGTCAAGAGATTTTATCAATATATGTTTGGTAATGCCGTGCCTAGCACAAACTTGGTCATACCTGTATATTTTTAACTTTGCAATACTATCTGGTAATATGGTTAAACCGCTAATTTCTGCTTCAATGGTCATAAGGTCAGGTAATATCAATTGAAGCTCAGAAACTGAAATAACTTCAGAACTAGGTCTATCTGATTTAGAGCTGCAAGCCGACAATATTAAAGTTAGATAACAACAAATTGAAAATTTGGTCAATTTTGAAAGTATGTCAATAGCAGAAAATTTAAAATTCATAGTGTCTCAAATACCTTCTGACAAAGTTACTTTGGTTGCTGTCAGCAAGACACACCCTACGTCAAAAATTGTAGAGGCTTATCAAGCAGGACAACGACACTTTGGTGAGAATAAAGTACAGGAATTAGTACAAAAACACGCTGAATTGCCGAAGGATATAATGTGGCACCTACTGGGGCACTTGCAGACCAATAAAGTGAAGCAAATAGTGGGACTAGTTCACCTAATTCACTCTGTTGATAGTGTGAGGTTGATCCTAGAAATACAAAAGCAAGCTGAGAAAATATCCAAATCAGTCAAAGTTTTGCTGCAATTGCATATAGCTCAAGAGGATACTAAGACTGGTTTTGATTATGATGAACTAATATCGTTGTTAAATAACAAGTCAAACTATCCGAATATCGTATTTTCAGGTCTAATGGGTATAGCAACTAATACAGATGACAATGAGATACTAAGAGCAGAGTTCACTGGCCTCCATCAAAGTTTTGAAGAGATTAAGAAAAGCTATTACTCTAATGATTCTGGTTTTAATACCTTAAGTATGGGTATGAGTAG